>Ga0187781_10003743_pt1 | contig 11378 bp, 12 predicted proteins | sample 0715_SJ02_MP02_2_FD_132447 | JGI IMG/M metagenome (GOLD analysis project Ga0187781, IMG submission 132447) | Tropical peat soil microbial communities from peatlands in Department of Meta, Colombia - 0715_SJ02_MP02_20_MG | ecosystem: Environmental > Terrestrial > Soil > Wetlands > Peat | place...
CCCCCAAGCCCCTCACCCTAACCCTCTCCCCGCAAGCGGGGAGAGGGGACAGACCCGGGCCTTCGCGAACAGTCGGGCTTCCATCCGAAACGAGCAGAAAGCCGCCCATGACCTTCCCCGACCCCTCCACCGACCTCCGCGCGCGAACGCCCGATCTGCGCGGGCGCCTCGCCGCCAACGAGCCGCTCGCGCCGCTGACGTGGTTTCGCGTCGGCGGGCCGGCGCAGCTCTTCTTCATGCCGGCGGACGAGGATGATCTCGCTTACTTTTTGCAGCGCCTTCCGGCAGACATTCCCCTCACGGTCATCGGGCTGGGCTCTAATCTAATCGTGCGCGACGGCGGCGTGCCGGGCGTCGTGATCCGGCTCTCGGCAAAGGGTTTCGGCGGCGTCGCCGCCGAGGAAGGGCATCGTTTGCGTGTCGGCGCCGCGGTCCCTGACGTAAAAGCCGCGCGCGCCGCGGCGGAGGCGGGGATCGACGGCCTCGCCTTCTATCGCGGAATTCCGGGCGCCATCGGCGGGGCCTTGCGCATGAACGCCGGCGCCCATGGCGGCGAGACCAAGGACGCGCTCATCGATGCGCGCGGCGTAGCGCGCAATGGCTCGCGGCGCGTGTTCTCCAACGCTGAGATGGGCTTCTCCTATCGCCACAGCGGCGCGCCAGACGACGTGATCTTCACCCAGGCGCTGTTTCAGGGCCGCCCCGGCGACCCGGCGCAGATAACAGCAGAAATGGAGCGGATCACCGCGGCGCGCGAAGCCTCGCAGCCGATCCGCGAGAAGACCGGCGGCTCGACCTTCGCCAATCCGCCGGGCGGCAAGGCCTGGGCGTTGATCGACGCCGCGGGATGCAGGGGCCTCGCGCGCGGCGACGCCCAGGTCAGCGGGATGCACTGCAACTTTCTCATCAACCGCGGCAGAGCGACGGCGGCCGACATCGAAGGGCTGGGCGAGGAAGTGCGCGCCCGGGTTTTGGCGCAGAGCGGGGTGGAGCTGAGGTGGGAGATCAAGCGGATTGGCGTGCCGCTCTAGGCGGCGCCTCGTCGGCTCCTGCGGCGCGCCCGGCAATGACCCTGGCTTGTCGCAAGCTCCAAGCGGGAGCGAGCTCGCGCCGGGACGATGAATCGTCCGGCGAATTCCGTTGTATGCTCCTGGCGTCGCTTTGGACGGGTGGTTCCGCCGGATTGGGAACGGGATCTTGCATTTTGTCGCAACGCAACCGTCATTGAATTTTACCGCGCAATGCGTGCGGATGGCGGCGCTTTGCCTTGCGCTTTTCTCGCCGCCAGCGCTGGCGGGGCCGCCCTATCTCACCGACGATCCCGAGCCGGTGGATTATCAGCATTGGGAGTTCTACGATTTCTCCCAGGGCGTCCGCGCCAAGGGCGCGACCGATGGCGTCGCGCCTTCATGCGATTGCAACTACGGCATTCTGCCCAATGTGCAGCTGCATCTGCAGCCCGGCGCCGCTTTCCACCGCGACAAAGGCGGCCCTTCGACCTACGGCGCTGGGGATACGGAGCTCGGCGTCAAATACCGCTTCGTCGAACAGGACAGGAATGACTGGGCCCCTTCCGTCGCCTTCTATCCTCTGCTCGAGACGCCATCGGGCGACGCGGCGCGAGGGCTGGGCGCCGGACGAGCGAGGGCCTTCCTGCCGATTTGGGGGCAGAAGGACATCGGCGATTGGACGACCTTCGGCGGCGGCGGCTTCTGGATCAATCGCGGCCCCAGCGCAAGGAGCTACGCCTTTGTCGGATGGGTGCTGCAGCGCAAGCTCAGCGACCGATTGGCGGTCGGCTTCGAGCTCTTTCACCAGACCCCGAGCCAAATCGGGGGCATGCAGGCCACCGGCTTCAATGTCGGCGCCACCTACGATCTGACCGAGCATTATCACTTGCTCGTTTCGGCGGGGAAGGGGCTGCAGCACGCGCGGGAGACAAATGCGTTCTCCTGGTATCTCGGCTTGCAGGTGACGGATGGAACAGATCAAGCGCCGAAAAAGGAAAAGGCGGCCGCGTCGCCTGACCAAACCTCCGAAGTCTCCTGGTCCGGGTTTCATATCGCGGCGGGCGCGGGCGGCCGCCGGCAAAGCGCATGGGAAAGCGACTGCATATCCTATGGCCAGATCCCCGGCGCCGCCTACGGAAAAGGCGGCGGCGTCTTCGCCGCCGCCGCGGGAGTCGACCGGCGGCTCGGCGCGGCGGCGCTCGGAGTGGAAAGCGATATCGAGGCGGGCGCCGCGGTCGCGCAACGGCAGGGTCTGACGGGAGCGACGCTCAAGAGCGATCTGCGCAGCTCGTTGCGGCTGCGAGGCGGCGTCGCGGAAGGGCGTGGGCTGGTTTATTTGACTGGCGGCGCCGCGGTCGCCAATGTCTTTGCAAATACGCTCGGGGAGTCCTTCAGCAGCGGGCGTCTCGGCTGGACCGTCGGCGCGGGGCTCGAGTATGCTTTCACGCCCGAGTGGTCTGGCCGGCTCGAATATCGCCATGGCGACTTTGGCCGGGCGATTTTCCGCTCCGACAATTTTGACGGCAATTATTACCGTCTCAGGTTGACGGACGACTCGGCCCGTCTTGCGATCATCTATCGCTTCGACTTTAAGGAAGGCGAGAAGGGCGAGGCGAAAGACTGACGCCCCCCGACGGTCGCGCCGCGGCGCGGCTGGCGACCGCGCCTGCGCTTTGCTGTTATCGCGTCTTGACGGGCGCGAAGGCGCGGCTACACTTCATATGATCAGGCAACGCCGGCCGTTGCCGCATGCGCAGGAGGTTCCAAATGGCGCGCCTCGCAATCTCAGACAGAACAGCAGCTCAAGCACGACTGGACGCGGCGAGGGTCGCCCTGGCGGGGGTCCTGTTCATATCGCCTTGGCTGCTCGATTTTTCGGGCCTGGCGATAGCCTCGATATTGGCGTGGGTCAGCGCCGTCGTGATCGCGCTCATTTCCTTGGCCGCCATGGTTCGTCCCGACCTCTGGGAGGAATGGGTCATTCTCGCAATGTCCGTAGGGCTCATCGTGGCGCCATATGCGTTGGATTTCCGCTACCTGAACGGCGCCGGCGCGGCTTTCGTCGGCGTCGGGTGCTTCATTTTCGCGATTTCCATCTCGGACCTGTGGGGCTTGTACCGCACGCGGCGCGGGGAACAAGCTAGAGCAGCTCCCAGATAGATTATCGATCAGCCGGCGATTTGCAGCGTCGCCCCGCCGGGGCGGGGAGGGCGGTGCTTGCTTGCAAGACCGCGCCGGCCGCGGCTTTTTTCGAGGTTTCAAGAGGCTCCTTATGAGCCCCTTACGACGGCGAGCCGCGTTAGGCATGGCGCCTTTATGCAGCAGGGGACTATGTTTCCCACGCCTGTCGCGGCAACGCGCGGCGGCGCCAAGCGCATCTCAGCCCCATGCGCGGCCCGGCTCCCGATAGGCGGCGGGCTGTTTTCGTTAGGAGATATCCGATGCTGCAATCTGCGAAGCTCGTTGTCGCGACCATTGATCCGTTCAAGATCGACGAAGTTCTGGAAGCCTTGAGAGACGTCGGGGCGCAGGCGCCGACCGTGACGGAAGCTAGGAGCTATAGGCGGAGAGGGCGCACCGAAATCTATCGCGGCGTCGAATACACGCCCGAATTCGTTCGCATGCTCAGGGTCGAGGTCGACGCGCCGAGCGGAAAGGTCGATCAGGTGATCGACGCGATCGTCAAAGCGACGGGGCCATCTCAAACGGGCGACGAATGGATCGACGTGTATTGCGTCGAGAGACACGCGCCTCTGCGCCTCGTCGACAAGGACCGGACGCCCCCGCTGCGGGCGGCCTGATTTTATCGCGTCTGCAAGCGGTTTCGCCCCAGGTCCTCGCGGTCGGCCGCGGCGGCCCGGGGCCAACGTCGGCTCCGGCAGGGTTGTGGGGGCTCCTGCGATCGTCCGCGGTGGATTGCCTGAGACCAGCGCCGCATCCATGAGCGCGCTTCAAGCTTTCGCGGAAATCTCCAAAGCTCGTTGATACGCATGGGGCTTCGCCGAATGCGAAGGCGATGCGGCGAGACGGCTGCTGCTCCCCGCGTCTTCCCCGCGGGCCGAAACCGCTGTAAACCGCCGGGCATGACCGAGCGACCGACCTTCATGATCACAACCGCCATTCCTTACGCGAATGGCGCGCCCCACATCGGCCACGCCTATGAGCGCATCGCGACCGACGCCTTCGCGCGCTGGAAACGGCTTGCGGGCTGCGACGTGCTGTTCGTGACCGGCATGGACGAGCACGGCCAGAAAATGCAGCGCGCCGCCGAGCGCGAGGGCCTCACGCCGCAAGAGCTCGCCGACCGCACCGCTTCGCAGTTCCAGCACATGGGCGAGATCCTGAACGCCCGCGCCGACGACGTGGTGCGCACGACGCAGGCGAGGCATAAGGAAGCCGCGCTCGCAATCTGGCGGCGCATGGAGAAGAATGGCGACATCTATCTCTCCAAATACGCGGGCTGGTATTCGGTGCGCGACGAGGCCTATTACGACGAGGGCGAGCTGACCTTGCGCGACGGCAAGAAGTTCGCGCCGACGGGCACGCCCGTCGAATGGGTGGAGGAGGAGAGCTGGTTTTTCCGCCTGTCGGCGTATGGCGAGAAGCTGCTCGCGCATTACGAGGCGAACCCCGGCTTCGTCACGCCCGAGCATTACAGGAACGAGATCGTCGCTTTCGTCAAGCGGGGGCTTTCGGACCTTTCGATCTCGCGAACCACCTTCGACTGGGGGATTCCAATTCCGCCGTCGCCGCAAACGAGCGCGCAGCACGTCATGTATGTGTGGGTCGACGCGCTGACGAACTACATCACCGCGACGGGCTATTTGACGGGGCGGGGGGAGCGCGTCCGCTTCTGGCCGGCGGACGCCCATGTCATCGGCAAGGACATCACGCGCTTCCACGCGATCTTCTGGCCGGCGTTCCTGATGTCGGCCGGCGCGCCCTTGCCGAAGCAGATCGTCGTGCATGGGTTTTTGTTCAGCCGGGGCGAGAAGATGTCGAAGTCGGTCGGCAATGTCGTCGATCCGATCGAACTCGCGGAACGATACGGCGTCGATCAGCTGCGCTACTTCTTCCTGCGCGAGATATCGTTCGGGCAGGACGGCAATTATTCGCATGAGGCGATCGTCAACCGCATCAACGCCGATCTCGCCAACGACCTCGGCAATCTCGCGCAGCGCTCGCTCTCGATGATCAACAAGAATTGCGGGGCCGTGGTTCCCAAGAAAGGCGAGCTTAAGGAGGCCGATCTCGCGATGCTGTCGGAGGCCGCCGAGGCGCTCGAGAAGGCATGGGGCTTCATGGACGCCTATCAGCCGCATCTCGCCTTGGCCGAGATCTTCCGCGTCGTCGCCGAGGCGAACCGCTATTTTGCGGGGGAGGAGCCCTGGGCGAAAAAGAAGACCGATGCGGCGCGCATGGAGACGGTGCTGTATGTGACGGCCGAAACGCTGCGGCGGCTGGCGATCGCGTTGCAGGCGTTCATCCCGGAGGCGGCGGGGAAGTTTTTGGACCAGCTCGCAATTGGACCCGACGAGCGCGACTTTGCGCATGCGGGCGAGAATTTCGCTTTGCAGGAGGGCGCGCCGCTGCCGGCGCCGGCGCCGGTGTTTCCGCGGTTTTTGGAGGAGGCGGGCGAGTCCTGAGCGCGCTCGACGACGGGATTTGGCGCATCGGCTTCGTCGAACTGGAGCAGAAAACCTTGCAAACCCTCGACAACCCGTTCGGGCCCCGGGTGTCACCCATGTCTTGGGAACGAATCGTCACCTATGTCTTCGGAATGGACACAGGCTTTTTCTGGAGCGGGCGAAGGGATTCGAACCCTCGACCCCAACCTTGGCAAGGTTGTGCTCTACCCCTGAGCTACACCCGCATCCGTCTGCCTCCGGCGTGGCCGGCGCGGGGTCTTATGACCCAAACCGAAGGGCTTTGCAACACTCTTGCGACGCGTTTTTTGGCCTCCTCCGAGATTGCCGAGGGGCCCGCGCCAAAGGAATGACTCGACTCCGCGCCGAAACGCGCTAGGCTGCCTTTAGCCGATTCTAGCCCGCGGAGGCAAAGCATGGGCTTCGAGACGAGACAGCCGGCCGATATCGCCAAACGCATTGCGCAGCGGACGCGACAGCCCAGGACCCTTCCCAAGGACGACGGCTGGCGGCGGGAGACCTTCACGCTCGAGCGGCCCGACGCCCGCGCCAAGGCGAAGGAGTGCTTCAGCCTCTACCCCAAAGCCGCCTATATGACCGAGGTCGAGTTTTGGCGTGAGCTCGAGGACGGCCGCATCGAGTTCACGATAAGGCGTCTGTCGAGCGCGGATTGAGGAGCGCGCGGAACGTCGACAAATCGCCTGAAACCAGGCTATGTCTCTCCCCAATGAACAGGGTCCTGCTTCTCTTGGCGGCGGTCGCGCTCAGCCTCTCGCCGCAGCCGCTTCTCGCGCAAATCAGCAAGCCTCACGCGCCAAAAAGCGAAGCCGGGCGACCCGCCTCCGAGCCGCAGGGCGGCGGCGTGCGCCTCTCCGCCACGCTCGCGCAAAGCGACTCGCAAGCCCTCAAGAGCGGCCTTGTCTGGCGCGTCTTCGACGAGGGGGCCGACCCCTCCGGCAGGCATCGGCTCGTCGCCGAATCGCGGGAGGCCAGCCCGACCATCCAGCTTCCCGACGGCAATTACGTCGTCCACGCCGCTTACGGCCTCGTCGGCGCGACGCGGCGCGTCGTCGTGATCGACGGCCGCACGGCCAATGAGCGCTTGGCGCTCAACGCCGGCGCGCTCAGGCTCGTCGACAAGCTCGGCGACGCCGATATTCCGCCGCAGCGGCTCTCGATCTCGATCTACGTGCCTGAGCGCGGCAATTCGGAGGCGAAGCTCGTGCTCGCCAACGCGCATGGCGGCGAGCCGATCGCATTGCCCGAAGGCGTCTATCACGTCGTCTCGACGCTGCTCGACACGGCCGCGGGCGCCCAGGGCGAGAACAACGCCACCAATTCGGTGGTGACCGCCGATCTGCGCGTCCCGGCGGGCAAGCTGATCGAGGCGACGCTGCGCCACAGGGCGGCGACGATGACCTTGAAGCTCGTCAACGCGGCGGGCGGCGAAGCGCTGGCGAACACCTCCTTTTCCGTGCTGACGCCGGGCGGCGACGTGATCCGCGAGCTCATCGGCGCCTTCCCGTCGCTGGTTCTGGCCGAGGGCGAATATATCGCGATCGCCCGGCACGACGGCAGGACCTATCAGAACACCTTCAGGGTGCAGTCGACGAAGGACGCCGATGTCGAGATTCCCGCCAAGGCCGAGAACGGAGAGAAAAGAGGGGAGGGCGGGGAATAGCGGCCCCGCAGGAGCGGGTGCGGACAAGGGGCCGCCGGATATTCCCCCAGATTCGAGGAAAATTTTTGCAGGCGCGCGCCTCGGCATGGCCAAAAACGCGGGATTGCCATATCTTTTGAGAAAAGACACGCCACGCGGCGGCTAAGCGCCTGGAGCAGCTCCAGCCATGGGCCAAAAAGAAGATGTGTTCCTGCATCTGGAGGCGGCGACGCCGGCGCTGCGTCGATATGCGCGCGCGCTCGGCGTCTCCATGGGGACAGCGGCGGCCGACGATCTCGTGCAAACGGCGATCGGCCGCGTCGCGGCGCGTCTTCGCGCGAAGGAGCTGCGCGACGCGGAGGCGGTCCGGCTCGCCGCCTATCAGCTGCTCACGGCGCTCGCGCGCGAGAAGCTGTGCGGGCATCCCGAGGCCGGCTTCCCGCCCCGGCGCTCGGCGCTCGCGCGGGGGCTTGCGGATCTGCCGTTCGAAGAGCGCGCGGCGCTGCTGCTCGTGGTCCTCGAAGGCCTGTCCTATGACGCGACCGCGCAAGTCGTCCACACGCCGCGCGAGGCCGTGGTCATGCGGCTCATGCGGGCGCGCGCCGCGTTGGCGCCGCTCGATCTGCGCCCGTCCTCGGCGCCGCATGACGGCGTTCGCCGCGGCGGCGCCCATTTGCGGGTCGTCAAATAGAAATGGACGAGTCGGAGCTTCACGCGCTGGTCGACGGCGAGCTTTCGGCGCAGCGGCGCCGCGAGGTCGAGGACCATCTGCTGGCGCATAAGGAGGATGCGGCGCTGGTCGAAAACTGGCGACGGCAGAACGCCGCGTTGCGCGCGGCCTTCGAGCCCGTGGCGCAGGAGACGCCGCCGCTGTCGCTGCGCAACGCCGCGGCGCGCAACGCCGCCGCGCTCACGCCGCCGATCGAGTCCGGCGCGATCCATTGGGGCCGCCCCAGCAGCTCGTTTCGCCCGGCGCGCCGCTTCGACGAGGCCAAAGGCGGGCGCGATCGCCGTGCGCTGATCGCTGCGGCGGCGCTGCTCCTTTTCACGATGCTAGCGGGCGCCGCGCTGTTTCTGGCGCCGAAGGTCGTGAGCGGGCGCGGCGGCGTCCGCCCCCCGGCGCTGTCGCAAAGCTATGTCGAGCGCGCGGACATCGCCTACGCCACCTTCGCCGGCGACCTCCGCCCGGCGGAGTTCGACGCCGCGCGCAAGACCGAGCTGCTTGCGGCGCTGCTCGCCCGCATCGGTTTCGCTTATGCGCCGGATCTCTCCAGCGTCGGGCTGCGCTTCATGGGGGGGCGGCTGACGCCTGGGCTCCTGCGCCCCGCGGCGCTGCTGTTCTATGAGACCGCCGCGGGCGAGCGCGTCGCGCTCTACTTCGAGCGGGCGGAGGCCGAGCCCGCGGCCCTGACCGCGCCGAAGCCGGAGCAGGGGCTCACCGCCGTCGAGTGGCGCGGCGCGGGCGTCGCCTTCGTGCTGATCGGGCCGCTGAGCCCCGACAAGATGCAGACGAGCGCCGAGCGCGCCGCTTACGAGATTGTCGCGCCTGGGGTTAGCGGGCAGTAGGCGGTCGGCAGTCGGCAGTAGGCAATAGGGCTCGTCCCGACTGCTTACTGCCCTTTCTCTCACATCCCCTTGCGAGGATCGTAGGGCTTGCCGTCGCGCCATTTCTTCATGAGCGCCTCGAATTCGGGATCGGACGTCTCCGGGGCCATGAGCTTGAGCGCGACGTACAGATCGCCCGCGGGCTTGCCGTCATGCGCGGGCAGGCCCTTGCCGCGCAGACGCAGGACGCGTCCGCCGTTCGAGCCTGGCGGCACGGTCAGCTCCACCTTGCCGTCGAGGGTCGGCGCGGCGATCTTGCCGCCGAGCGTCGCCTCGTAGAGCGCCACCGGCAGCTCGAGCCGCAGGTCGCGGCCCTCGACCTTGAAGTGGGGATGCGGCGCGATGCGCACGGTGACGATGGCGTCGCCGGGCTCGGCGCCGACCGGCCCCGGCTGGCCTTGGCCGCGCAGGCGAATTTGCTGGCCGTCCTCGATGCCGGCCGGAATCTTCACGTCGAGCGTCCGCCCGCCGGGCAGCAGCACGCGCGCCGATCCACCGTGCGCGGCGGATTCCAGCGGCACGGTGGCGGTCGCGGCCACATCCTCGCCGCGTCGGGGCGGCGCGCCGCGCCCGCGCCGGGCGCCGCCGAAAAGCTCGGCGAAGATGTCGCCGGCCGCGCCCTCGCCGAAGTTGAACTCGAAATGCGCGCCGCCCGGGCCTGCCCCGCTGCGCGTGAAGCCCGAGAAACCGCCCGGGCCGCCCGCGCCGGCGCCGAAGCCCTCGAAGCCGGCAAAGCGCGGCTTGCCGTCGGCGCCGATCTCGCCGCGGTCGAATTTCGCCTTCTTGTCGGGATCGCCGACGATCTCATAGGCGGAGTTGACCTCGGCGAGCTTGGCCGCCGCCTTGGGGTCGTTCTTGTTGTGATCGGGGTGGTGCTTCTTGGCGAGCTGCCTGTACGCCTTCTTGATCTCGCTTGCGCTCGCCGTTTTGGCGACGCCAAGAACCTCGTAAGGATCGCGCATCTTTCCTGTTAGCCCAGTCTCGCTCCGTCCGAAGCGCGGAAGCCTCGTGTCTCTTTTGCTATTTGGGGGTTTTTCGGGCAAGGCGCAAGCGAGAGGGCCGCGTTTGAGCTTGCTGCGCCGGGGGCCGTAGGGAGCGCTTAGGCCGAGACGAGGCGCTCCCGTGGGCGTTAGTCGATCAACTTGCCGACGCGCTCCCAACGCAGGCCGGAGTCTCCCCGGGAGAACCAAATCTGGCGCGCGTCGCCGACGAGATCGGAGAGCGGCACGAAGCCGAAGCTGCGGGAGTCCTTGGCCTCGTCACGGTTGTCGCCGAGCACGAATATCTCCCCCGGCGGCACAACATATTCGGACTCGGCCGCGCTCGTCTCCTTCCTCCATTCGACGCGCCACTTGCGCCCGCCAAACTGCTCGTCGACTATGAGGCGGCCGCCCTCCAGGGTCTCTGCGCCGGAAATGCGCTCGCCGTTGACGAAGAGCGCGGGGCCTTTGAGCGCGACGCGATCTCCCGGCAGCCCGATCACCCGCTTGATGTAATAGAGCGTGCGGTCGTTCGGATAGACGAAGACGCCGACGTCGCCGCGCGCGACGCGCTCCTTGCAGCTTGGACAATTGTAGCGCTTGTCGACGAAGACATAATCGCCGCGCAGCACGCTCGGCGTCATGCTGTCGGTGGGGATGAAGAAGCTCTGCACCAGATGCTTGTTCATGCCGCTCGCGAGGCCGAGATAAAGCGCGGCGTTTCCCATGAGGAACAGCAGGGCGTAGAGCCCGCTGACCTGCCAGTCTCGACGCAGCGCGGGCTCCGCGCGCTTCGCTTCTCGCCAGGCGTCGACGATCGACCACAGCCATATGCCAAGCGTGAGAAGCGCGACCAGCGCGAGCAGCGGCGCCATGAGCGGGCTCGGCGCATAGAGCGTGGCGAACAGGCCGCCGGGCATGCCCGCGAGCGCGAAGGCCAGGAATGTCCACAGAGCTCTGTTGAGCGCGCCGTTGTAAAGCTGGCCAAGCCCGGGCAGCGCAAGCGACAGCAGCGCGGCGACGATGGGGCGGCGGAGAGCGGCGGGAAGAGGCAGATCAGTCATGTCGGGGCTCCAGGCGGGGAAGTCACTGTGCGGCGGCGGTGACGAAGGCGAAGAGGGCGAACTCGGCGACGAGCAGGGCGCCGAGCCCCGCGCTGGCGGCGAGCGGGACCAGCCGCCAGAGCGAGAACGGCGGCGGGGCAGGGGCTTGTGAGACGCCGCGCGAAAGCGCGGCGACGCGCGCGGCGAAGCCCTGCGGCGGCTCATGCGCCGCGGTTTTGAAGAGACGGTCGAGATCGTCAGCCATCGTGCTGCTCCTTTGGTGCTTCGTGTGCGAGCCTGGAGGCTCGCGGTCCTGACCTCCCGCGGACCATGAGCCTCCAGGCTCGCGGCTCAAGTGGCGCCCAAAACTCGTTTGAGCTTTTCCCGCGCCCGGTGCAGCCGCGCTTTCGCGGCGCCCGTCGAGCAGTCCTCGA
>Ga0187781_10003746_pt1 | contig 11377 bp, 9 predicted proteins | sample 0715_SJ02_MP02_2_FD_132447 | JGI IMG/M metagenome (GOLD analysis project Ga0187781, IMG submission 132447) | Tropical peat soil microbial communities from peatlands in Department of Meta, Colombia - 0715_SJ02_MP02_20_MG | ecosystem: Environmental > Terrestrial > Soil > Wetlands > Peat | place...
GGGTCCACCTTGCTAACTATGAGCCCCGACGAGACACCCTGCGAAATGCGCACACGCGGTCCAAGCGGCTCTGCTCCGGAAGTCGCTGCGGACGCTGACGTGCCCGGCGAAAAACCGGGCGCTTCCGTAAAAAGCATCTTATCTTTAACCGCCTCACCGCTGGCCACGCAGGTCGCTCCCTTCCCATCGCTGGACGAACGCAGCGTCCCGCTCTCGTCGGCGCAGTAAGCCCGCAAGTCGTAGCCCTGCGCCTCTGGCTCCGCCACGATCCGGTAGTGACTGTCGTCGCAATCCAAAATCGTGAACGTGTAGCCGTTTTTCTTGCCCGTGGCCACTTGCGAATCATAAAGGTAGGTGCGCCTGGACCTATCCGCGCCCTTGTCGCCGCGCGTCAACTCGGAAAGCTTGCACGCATAACTCCCCTGCGCCGCCTGGTATTGCTTTTCGGCGTTCACCACCGCGCGCACCGACCAGTGCGCCATTTGTTCATTCTGACGGAGTTGATGTTGTTCCAGGTCCTTCAGGAAGGCCGGGTCGGCAAGCGGAAACCGCAGATTTGCGCCTACTTCATTCAAACGCCAGATTTCGGCCTCCATCTTCATGGTAAAGACAAGGCGCAGAATCTTGGGAAGAAGAGTTTCCTCTTTTCCGTCGTTGTACACGTGTAGCGCTAGCTCGATTTGATCCTCGTCCCCAAGAAGATCGTCTCGCTCCACGGTGATCTCGGTCTTCTCAAAACTTCCGCCCAGGGGAATCGATGTTTTCAAGAAGATCGGGCCGGTATCGAAGGTCTCCAGTTGCTTTTTTCCGTCCTTGGATTCTGCTTTTAGAAAGGACAGAAGGCCCGGTGCACCCTGACCATTCGCGCCACCAAGCTTCTCCAGAGTTTGGCGAGTAAGATCGGGAAGATGTTTTTCCAGATGGTTTGGAGCATCGCCGAAAAACATTTCGATCAGTGCCTGGCGCGCCGTCTGCGGAGGAGCAGCTTGCGCCGGCGCCGTCTGCCCAACAACAAAAGATGGGACTACGATTGCGATCAGCAGGGCGAGAGAGGATAACGGCCGCATGTCAGATCTCCGGAATGGAAGCTCGTTAAGATAAAGAGACGGCTTCCCACTCAACCCGCAGTATAACCCGGGGTTTGTTCTATTAAATTTGGCGGGAAATAAATGGTGTGTGTGCAGCGCACCCAAACGCAAAAACGCCATCCAGCAAGCCGGATGGCGTTCTCGCATACTGCTGAGTGCAGCTTACTTATGCTTTCGCCCCGATCCGCATCCCGTAGAACGACCGGTGCACGAAGAAGAGCGACACTGCAAAGAACGCCAGCGAAAGCACCATCGTCAGCGGAGACGACGTTCCTCCCGGCTTGAGCGTCTCGGCCAGCTCAACCGCGAGCAAGCCGAACAGTGTCGTGAACTTGATCACGGGGTTCATCGCCACTGAGGACGTGTCCTTGAACGGATCGCCAACCGTGTCGCCGACCACTGTGGCCGCGTGCAGCTCGGTTCCCTTCTGCTTCAGTTCGGTTTCCACGATCTTCTTGGCGTTGTCCCATGCGCCGCCGGCATTGGCCATGAAAATTGCCTGATACAAACCGAAGATCGCGATCGAAATCAGGTAGCCGATAAAGAAGAACGGCTCGACAAACGCGAAGGCCAACGCTCCGAAGAAGACTGCCAGGAAGATGTTGAACATGCCCTTCTGCGCATACTGCGTGCAGATTTCGACGACTTTCTTGCTGTCGCTCACGCTCGCCTTCTCCACGCCCTCAAGTCTGATATTCGCCTTGATAAACTCAACCGCGCGATAGGCGCCCGTCGATACAGCCTGCGTGGCCGCACCCGTGAACCAGTAGATCATCGCTCCGCCCGTAATCAAACCCAGAACAAAGGGAGCGTGCAGCAGCGAGAGCTTATCCACGTTCTCGGTCAACCCATGCGTAAGCGCCATGATGATGGAGAAAATCATGGTGGTCGCGCCTACGACCGCCGTCCCGATGAGCACGGGTTTCGCCGTCGCCTTGAAGGTGTTGCCCGCGCCGTCGTTTTCTTCCAGCAGGTCTTTAGCGCGGTTGAAGTTGACGTCGACGTTGAAGTCCTTCTTGATCTCCGCCTTGACGTTGGGCACCTGCTCGATCAGCGAAAGCTCGTATACCGATTGAGCGTTGTCGGTGACCGGCCCGTAGGAATCGACCGCTATCGTCACCGGCCCCATCCCGAGGAAGCCGAAGGCGACAAGGCCGAACGCAAACACGGCAGGCGCGAGCATCGTGGTGGCAGCCGCGAGGCCCAGGGTGCTCATGGAATACGCGATCGCCATCAGGATCATCATCGACAATCCGAGGTAGTAGCCGGAGAAATTGCCGGCCACGAAGCCCGACAAGATGCCCAGCGACGCTCCGCCTTCCTGCGCGGAGGTGACGACTTCCCGAACGTGACGCGAATTCACCGAAGTGAACACTTTCACGAGCTCGGGAATGATCGCGCCCGCCAGCGTTCCGCAGGAGATGATCGTCGCCAGCTTCCACCACTGCGAGGTGTCGCCCCCGAGGCTGGGGATAATCGCGCGGGAAATAACGTAGGTGAGGATGATCGACACAATCGAGGTGATCCACACCAGCGAGGTAAGTGGATGCTCGAAGTTCATCTTGTCGGCCTTGCTGTGTTGCGCTTTCGCGATCGCGCCATTGAGGAAGTAGGAAACTGCCGAGGAGACGAGCATCATCACGCGCATCACGAAAATCCAGACCAGCAGTTGCACCTGAATGGTCGGATTCTTCACGCCGAGCAGGATGAACGTGATCAGCGCCACGCCGGTCACGCCGTAGGTTTCGAAGCCGTCCGCCGACGGCCCAACTGAATCGCCCGCGTTGTCGCCCGTGCAGTCGGCAATCACGCCCGGGTTCCGCGCATCGTCTTCCTTGATCTTGAAGACGATTTTCATCAGGTCGGAGCCGATATCGGCGATCTTGGTAAAGATGCCGCCCGCGATACGCAGCGCAGCCGCGCCCAGCGACTCTCCAATGGCAAATCCGATGAAGCACGGGCCTGCGTAATCGCCCGGTACAAAGAGCAGGATGAAGAGCATGATCAGCAGCTCCACCGAGATCAACATCATGCCGATCGACATGCCGGCATCGAGGGGAATCTCGTAAACCGGGTACGGCTTGCCGGGAAGCGATGCGAACGCCGTGCGCGAGTTGGCGAACGTGTTCACGCGAATCCCGAACCAGGCGACCCCGTAGCTGCCGGCGATTCCGACTACGCTGAAAACCAGAATGATGAAGACGCGCTGCAGTTCAAAGTGCTGCAGCACTCCGAAATAGACAGCGATGATGACGGCGATGAAGGCCCACAGCAACATCAGGAACTTCCCTTGTGTGACAAGGTAAGTCTTGCAGGTTTCGTAGATCAGTTCGGAGATGTCAAGCATCGCCCGGTGAACGGGCAGATTTTTCAGCCGCATGAAAATCCACATGCCGAAGCTCAGCCCAAAAACGCAAAACAGGATTCCAACCAGCAGCAGATTGTGGCCATTGATGCCGTTGGAAAAGATGCGGTGGAGAAAGCTGACTGACGAAAGATCGGGCAGCTTCAGTGCAGCCTCGCCTCCCGCTTCCTCGGCGGGCTGGGCAAAGCAGGCACTCGTCAGAAACATCAGGGTCGCCAGAGCGGCGGACGCTTTCGCAATCACGCGGCTCGCGGACAAAACATGGGCGGTCAAAGTAGGCATCACAATCCTCCACGGGGTCTCTCGTCGGTGTCACGACGGGTGTTTTGCCCCAGCATCCGGGCCGTCCCGCGATCTCGCGCGACTGCCGGGCCGCCGGGGTTCCGACCACGCTTCCACCGCAAGGCTAAAACAAAGGAGTGCTGATTTGGCCGCGTCGGAAAACTTTTCGTGCCGCTGCGCGAGCTTAGAGAAAGCTGCGCGCCTTCTACACAAAGCAAATGTTTATAGCATCTTGCGCTGTCATGGTCAATGACTGGGATCACCGTGACCCCTCCGGCTCGACGGCCTTTTTTCGATACACTGCTGCCATGCTCTTCATGGTGATCGAGCGCTTTCGCCAAGGCGATCCAAAGGCTGTCGGCGAGCGCTTCCAAACGCAAGGGCGCATGCTGCCCGAGGGCGTGGCCTATCAGGCCAGTTGGATGGACCTGTCGGGAACTCGCTGCTACCAGCTCATGGAAGCTGCCAGCGCCCACGCGCTCAGCCAATGGACCCGCAACTGGGACGATCTGGTCGAGTTTGAAATCGTACCTGTGCTCTCCTCGGCCGACTATTGGGCTCGCACGGCACGCCAGGCCGCGCGGCAAGAACTCGCCCCGCGTGCCTGGGCATGCCCCAGCCAATGTGGGCACTGACACCAGTCTGATTCGCGATCCCTTCCGTATAATTGATGCACGCAGCATGTCGGCCTCTCTCGCTTCCATCATCGCCACCACGCGTCAGCATCTGTCCGAAAGACGCCGCGCCCTTGATTCGCGCGCCCTCGAGCGCGCCGCTGAACGCCACCATCCCAGAGGATTCCGGGCAAACCTCGATCGCATCTCCCGGCAGGGAATCGCGATCATCGCGGAACTGAAGAAGGCATCCCCGTCAAGGGGTTTGATCCGTCCGGATTTCCACCCTGCACCGCTGGCTCGCGAACTGGAGCAGTCAGGCGCGGCCGCTCTTTCCGTGCTCACCGACGAGGAGTTCTTCCAGGGCTCGCTCGCATACCTGCGCGAAGCTTCCGCCGCCACATCGCTTCCCTGCTTGCGCAAGGACTTCATCCTCGACGAATTTCAGATCCTGGAAGCTCGCGCCAACTCCGCCGACGCCGTGCTGCTGATCGTCGCCGCTTTGGAACAGCGAGAACTGGTAGCGCTCGCTCAAAGCGCCCGCTCGCATCAACTCGACGTGCTCTGCGAGGTCCACGACGAAGAGGAACTCTCCCGCGCGCTGGATGCGGGCTGCGACCTGGTCGGCGTCAACAGCCGCGACCTCCGCACTTTCGAGGTCAATCTGGATACGGCGCTTCGGCTGGCCGGCAAGATCCCCGACAGATGCCTCGCCGTCGCTGAAAGCGGCATTCATTCCGCCGCCGATGTGGCGCGTCTCCGCCGCGCCCGATATGACGCATTTCTGATCGGCGAGTCGCTGATGAACGAGGAACATCCCGGAGCAGCCCTGACAAAGTTGCTTCGGGAATCGCAATCGCACATAAGGATGGAGTCGGGGCCAGCGCCGTCTCTACAGAGGAGTCAAGCTAGAAGCTAAGAGCTAGAAGCCAGTCGCTGTTTCTATGACTTGGATCAAGATCTGCGGAATCACGAATCTCGACGACGCATGCGCCGCCGTCGACGCCGGCGCGAGCGCTCTCGGCTTCGTCTTTTATCCGCGAAGCCCGCGCAGCATCTCGGCCGAGCAAGCCCAGGCTATCGTCGCCAAACTGCCCCCGGACATCGAAAAGGTCGGCGTCTTCGTCAACGACACCGTCGCACAGGTACAAGCTACGGTCAGAATCGTCGGCTTGTCCGCAATCCAGTTGCACGGCAGCGAAGACAAACAGTTTTCCCTTGCTCTTCTTAATGCACTCTCCAACGGCTCACGTCTTCATGCGCTTTCCAACGGCTCCTATCGTCCCAGGATCTTCCGCTCCTGTCCGGCGCAGATATTCGACAAGCCTGCTCACGAGAGTGTCGGCTGGGACCCGGTCGCGGTCGGTCTGGTCGAGCCCGACGAGGCCTACAAGGGCAAGCGCGTGCACAAGATTCACGTCGCCAAGAATGGCGATCTCTTCCTCGAGACTCATGGCTTTCGCCCCGGCGTCATCTCTGGTGTGCTGCTCGATTCCTCCACCGCCACTAGTCCTGGCGGCACCGGTCAGACATTCGACTGGGAGCGCGTGCAACCCTGGGCCGGCATCATCAACAGCATCAGCAAACTGATTGTCGCTGGCGGTTTGAACCCCGAAAACGTGCAGGAAGCCATTCACATCCTTCGTCCCTGGGGCGTCGATGTTTCCACCGGCGTCGAACGCGAACCCGGCAAGAAGGACCACCAGAAAATCGGCGCCTTCATTACCGCCGTCCGCGCCATGGACGAGGCCAGTTGAGAGCGCTCGACCCTGAGCGCCAAACAAGGGAAGGGCACGACTTCAGTCGTGCCGCAAGCAGCATGAAATGACGACGGCTTTAGCCGCTGAGGTCTGGACTAACGAGCATGGCAACTGCAACCGTTGCAAGAAAACAGAAGAATGCTCCCGGCCGCTTCGGCCCCTACGGAGGACGCTACGTCCCCGAAACCCTCATGGCCGCGCTCAACGAACTTGAGCGCGAATACGAAAAAGCCCGGCGCGATCCCAGGTTCCAAAAGCGCCTCGACCTCTTGCTCAAGACTTACGCCGGCCGTCCCACCCCGCTCTTCTTCGCAGCCCGCCTCACAAGAAAACTCGGTGGCGCAAAGCTCTATCTCAAGCGCGAAGACCTCCTCCATACGGGCGCGCACAAGATCAACAACTGCCTTGGACAGGCCTTGCTTGTTGAGCGCATGGGCAAGCATCGCGTCATCGCCGAAACCGGAGCTGGCCAACACGGCGTTGCCACAGCCACGGTTTGCGCGCTGCTCGGTTTCGAGTGTGTAGTCTACATGGGCACCGAAGACATGCGCCGGCAAGAACTCAACGTTTTCCGCATGCGCTTGCTCGGAGCCGAGGTTCGCGGCGTCTCCTCCGGCTCGCGCACCCTTAAAGACGCCATCAATGAAGCCCTGCGTGACTGGGTCACCAACGTCCGCACCACCCATTACCTGCTCGGCAGCGTCTTAGGTGCGCATCCGTATCCGACCATGGTGCGCGATTTCCATCGTGTCATCGGACGCGAAGCGCGAGCGCAGATCCTCAAAGCCGAAGGCAAGCTGCCGCGCGCCATCATCGCCTGCGTTGGTGGAGGCTCAAACTCCATCGGGATCTTCTACGACTTTATTAAGGATAAGAAAGTCGAGCTGATCGGCGTAGAAGCCGGAGGCCGAGGCGAATCTCTCGGCGAGCACGCCGCCCGTTTCCTCGGCGGCTCGCCCGGCGTCTTACAAGGCACTTACTCCTACGTGTTACAAGATAAAGCTGGCCAAATCGCCCTGACGCACAGCGTCTCCGCTGGCCTCGACTACCCATCCATCGGCCCCGAACACGCCGAGTTACACGACCTAGGCCGAGCCGAATACGTTCCCGCCAGCGACGCCGAAGCGCTGGAAGCAACAACGATGCTGGCCCGCACCGAAGGCATCATCCCCGCCCTGGAATCCGCCCATGCCGTCGCCGAAGCAATCAAACGCACCCCCAAGATGAAGAAGTCCGACATAGTAATAGTCAACATCTCCGGCCGCGGCGACAAAGACATCGGCATCCTCCGCGAGAATTTGAAGCTTGATTAGCGGCACCGCCACGATCTAGACGTCCTAGTCGACGCCTGTTAAACTTGAGCGAATAAGTCAGGGACTAACCGTGAAGCGGCTTATTCTTATAACGTTCTTGGCTTCTATGATCGCGTCAGCAGCGTCCGCTATCGACCTGCCCGCGCCCCCGCCCGGTTTCACCTGGCAAGAAATTCCGGACCTGAAAGCAGCTTTTCTGCGCCCCACCGGTTGGTTTTTCAAGAGAGAGGAAGCTAAAGGAACGCTAGCTTACTTCATTACAAAGGAGAACATCGAAAAAGGAGGTGAATTTCAGACCGGCTTCACAGTAGAAGTCTTTCACCTCAAAAAGGACTCGGCAGTGGAACGTGGCAAAGACATGATCACCCAGATAGCGGCGCAAAAGCACGGTGATCTGAGGGCCAGAAACCGCGGCCCATTCAAAGAGTTCGGCTGTCTCTACAAGGATACGGAAAGCGTTGTGAACAACCTTACGATAGCGAATCCGAAAACAAATACGCTTTACTTGTTCATCTTTGAGAGCCCAGTGTCCGATTGGGATAGCTCGTGGAAAGTAGGCAAGCAAATCATGGACAACCTGGCAATCGACGATGAGATTTGAGGCCAGGGTGCCCACTCAAGCCCGCCCTTGGCTTGAGTGGGTCACGCCGCCTTTTGGGTTAATCGCGCCAGTTCCATCACTTCTGCAATCTGACCTCTGCAATCTACAATGATTCACTCATGCCCTTTCATTTCGACCGCAAACCTTCCCTCGTTGCCTACGTCACCTGCGGCGACCCCGACCTCGAGACAACAAAAGAGGTCGTTCTAGCCGCGATCCATGCCGGTGCGGGCACCATCGAACTCGGCGTTCCCTTCAGCGATCCCGTCGCCGACGGGCCCGTCATACAGCGCGCCAGTGAGCGGGCGCTCGCGCACGGAACCAACCTTGAGCAGGTGCTGAAGCTCGCCGCCGAAATTCGCGAGCATTCGCAATCCGCCGGCCTCGTCATCTTTTCTTATCTCAACCCCATCCTGCGCATGGGTCTGGCCAAGTTCTGTCGCGTGGCCCGCGCCGCCGGAATTGACGGCACGCTCATCACCGACCTTCCCATCGAGGAATCGCACGAATACCAGACTGAGGCGCGCAAGAACGAACTCGCCACCATCTTTCTCGCCGCACCCACTTCGCCCAACCAGCGGCTGAAACAAATCGCCGAGGCCTCAGCCGGATTCATTTATGCCATCTCGCGCACCGGCGTTACCGGCGAGCGCACCCAGATGTCAGCCGACGCGAGGAATCTCGTCATACGCCTGCGCCGGTACACTAAGCTTCCCATCGCCGTAGGTTTTGGCATTTCCACTCCCGCTCAGTTCGCCGCCGTAGGAAAGTTCGCCGAAGCCGCCGTTATTGGCAGCGCCATCGTCCACGTGATCGAAGAAAACAAGGGACGGGAGGCCGAGTCTGTGGGAGAATTTGTGAGACAGCTTCTAGCTTTTAGCCATTAGCTCTTAGCCACTAGTTTTGGTTACGGACTGGGAGTTTGCGTTTCGGTTTTCGTTTCAAAAGGCTAGGAACCAAGGTGAAAGCTAAGAGCCAAAAGCTAACAGCTAAAAACTCCATGGACATCGCCGACTGGCGCCGCAAAATCGATGACGTGGACCGCCGGCTGGCGGCCCTGCTCAACGAGCGCGCGGCTGCGGTCGTCGAGATCGGAAGGTTGAAGCGCTACACCAACCTGCCTATTTACGAGCCCGACCGCGAGAAAGAAGTCATCGCCAACGTCCAGAGCGCGAGCGCGGGGCCGCTGGCGGCGCCTGATCTGGCGAAGATTTATGAGCGGCTGCTGGACGTGATGCGCAACATTCAGAAGCGCGAAATCGCTCCCGAGCCCGCGGCTACGGCGCGCGAGACGGAGCTCGATTCGCGGTTGGAGGACTAAAGAGACACTTTACTAGCCTGTCATCCTGAGCCCGAGCGAAGCGAGTGGACGAAGGATCTCAGTCTGACCGACTCCCGAACGACTAAAGAGAGCATCCATGATTGTCGCAATGCAAGAAGCCGCCAGTGAAGATCAGATCCAGCATGTGATCGATCAGCTGGTGCAGATGGGGTTTGAAGTGCACCGCTCGACCGGTGTTCGCCAGACGGTTCTCGGCGGCGTCGGCGCGCAACCGGATTTCGACGTCCGCGAAGTGGAAATGCTCCCCGGCGTGCAGCAGGTGCACCGCATCACCTCGCCCTACAAGCTTGCGGGGCGCAGTTTCCGCCCGGAAGGCACCGTGGTCAAACTCGCCAACGGCCTCGAAATCGGCGGCGAGAAAATTGTCGTGATGGCTGGACCCTGTTCCGTCGAATCGCGTGAGCAGATGTTCACGGTGTCGGAGTTAATTGCCAAGGCGGGAGCGCGCGTGCTGCGTGGCGGGGCGTTCAAACCGCGATCCTCTCCTTATTCTTTTCAAGGGCTGGGCGAGGAAGGCCTCAAGCTTCTGCGCGAAGCCGGAGACCGCTTCAAGATGCTCGTCATCAGCGAGGTCATGGAGATCTCCCAGATCTCTCTCATGTTGCCCTACGTCGATATCTTTCAGGTTGGGGCGCGCAATATGCAAAATTTCAATCTCCTGCGCGAACTCGGCAAAATCCGCAAGCCCATTTTGTTGAAGCGCGGCATAGCCGCCACGCTCGAGGAACTTTTGCTCTCGGCCGAGTATCTCCTCGCCGGCGGCAACTACGACATCATTCTCTGCGAGCGCGGCATCCGCACCTTCGAAACCTACACCCGCAACACCATGGACATTTCCGCGATTCCCATCATTCACAAGCTCTCGCATCTGCCGATGACGGCCGATCCTTCCCACGGTACCGGACGGCGGGACAAGGTCGCTCCCATGGCGCGTGCCTCCGTCGCCGCAGGAGCCGACGCGCTGCTGATCGAGGTCCATCACCACCCGGACAAAGCTCTGTCCGATGGCGCGCAGTCGCTCTATCCTGAGCAGTTTGCCGAGCTCATGGCGAGCCTCCGTGTGATTGCTCCCGCCATCGGCCGCGAGATCGCGTAAACTGCTTTGTCACTGGTCGTTGGTCGTCTAGAGACCAGAGCTGAACGTTGCGGCTCGCATTCCCGAGCGACGGACGACCATTCACCATGCCCTTCAAGCAAGTCACCATCGTCGGCACAGGATTGATCGGCGGATCACTCGGCCTCGCGCTCCGCAAGCGCCATCTCGCTCGTCGCGTCGTCGGCTGCGACCGCGCTCCCGTGCTGGAGCGCGCCCTCGAATGCGGCGCCATCCAGGCTGGTGCGCCCAACCCCGCCGACGCCGTACACGGCAGCGACCTCGTCATTCTGGCCACGCCGGTGATTGCCATTCTCGACCTGATCGAACGCCTCGGCCCCGCTCTCTCAGCGCGCACCCTCGTCACCGATGTCGGCAGCACCAAGACCGATATCGTTGCCCGCGCAGCCAAGTCGTTCGGCCGCACTGCGGGGCAGCGCTTCCTTGCCGGTCATCCCATGGCGGGCAAGGAGGTCGCGGGTGTCGAGTTTGCCGACGCCGATCTTTTCGTGGGCGCAGCGTGGCTGTTTACCCCGCTGCCGCGTCAGAATCCCCATGCGGGCCTTTGTGGCGAGTTCGTCGCGTGCGTTGAAAGACTTGGGGCGCGCGTGGCCATGCTCGACGCGGCTGATCACGACCGTTTTTGCGCCTGGATCAGCCATCTGCCGCAAATGATCTCAACCGCGCTCGCGGCTTCGCTCGTTGATGAATTCGGCCCCGAGGCGCCGCTGCTTGATATTGGCGGCCGCACCCTGCGTGAGCTCACCCGCATCTCCGGCTCTCCCTATTCCATGTGGCGCGACATTGCCATCACCAACAAAAAAAATCTGGGCCAGGCGATGGACAAGCTCGAACAGCGCCTGGCTCACATCCGCGAAAATATAGACAAAAAGCAGCACGACGAAGAATTCGAAAGCGA
>Ga0187781_10003747_pt1 | contig 11374 bp, 9 predicted proteins | sample 0715_SJ02_MP02_2_FD_132447 | JGI IMG/M metagenome (GOLD analysis project Ga0187781, IMG submission 132447) | Tropical peat soil microbial communities from peatlands in Department of Meta, Colombia - 0715_SJ02_MP02_20_MG | ecosystem: Environmental > Terrestrial > Soil > Wetlands > Peat | place...
CTGACGGCAATGACGCTGTCCGGCAGCCAGGGTCCCGCCGACCACGAGCGCATCCAGGACCGTTTTGTTGGAGCATGGCATCTGAGTTGGCTTGAAGAACCGGACACTGACGGAAAGGTCCACTGGGCTGACTGCACTGGGCTCCTTGTCTACACGCGCGACGGCCACATGTCGGTCCAAGTCATGTACCGCAACCCGCAGACCGGAGGCCAAGCTGGGCCGGTGCAATATGCGCAAGGCGGCTACGAGGCATCCTTCGGCACCTATCAGATCAACGAGAACGTTCACACCTTCACCTTCCACGTCGAGGGCGCCATGGTGCGCAGCCTCATCGGGAAGGACCTTCCGCGGGTATTCGAGCTTTCCGGCAACCAGCTCATCGTGAAGTCGACCAACCCGAATGAACACTGGCGAGTTGCCTGGGAGCATTACTAGCCAGCCTCCACAAATCGTCAAACACAACTTCAGAAAGGATAAGAAGCAATGCAAAAACGCAAACTCGGAAAAAGCAACCTGGAAGTTTCAGCCATCGGACTTGGCTGCATGGGCATGAGTTGGTCTTATGGCCCGGCGAAAGATAAGAAGGAAATGATCGCACTTCTGCATGCCGCCGTGGAGCGCGGCATCACCTTCTTCGACACAGCGGAAGTCTACGGGCCGCTCCTGAACGAAGAGCTGGTCGGAGAAGCGCTCGCTCCGTTCCGTGGGCAGGTTGTGATTGCCACGAAGTTCGGCTGGAAGGCCGCCTCTGAGGGCGAAGCGAGGTGGAGTCGCCTGGACAGCTGGCCGGAGCACATCAAAAAGGTTATTGAAGGCTCACTCAAGCGGCTCAGGGTCGATTGCATCGATCTCTACTACCAACACCGTGTGGACCCCGAGGTCCCGATCGAAGACGTGGCGGGAGCCGTGAAGGGCCTCATTCAGCAGGGCAAGGTCAAGCACTTCGGTTTGTCGGAAGCAGCAGCAAAGACCATCCGTCGCGCACACGCAGTTCAGCCGGTCACCGCCGTGCAAAGCGAATACTCGCTGTGGTATCGCCAGCCGGAGAAGGAAGTGCTGCCGACGCTTGAGGAACTTGGAATCGGCTTCGTTCCCTACAGCCCTTTAGGTAAGGGATTCCTCACGGGCAAGATCGACGAAAACGCGAAGTTCGACAGCACCGACTTCCGGAACATCCTGCCACGCTTTACGCCGGAGGCTCTGAAAGCGAATCAAGCATTGGTGGATCAGCTCCAAAAGATTGCACAGCGGAAGAAGGCGACACCCGGTCAAATCGCGCTCGCTTGGTTGCTGGCGCAGAAGCCGTGGATCGTTCCCATTCCCGGCACGACCAAGCTGCCTCGCCTCGAAGAAAACATCGGAGCCGCATCAGTCGAACTTACCAAGAACGATCTCAGCGAGATCGAAAGCGCCGCCTCAAAAATCACCATACAAGGGGCCCGGTATCCGGAACACATCGAGCAGATGAGCAATCGCTAGGCGCAAGAAGAAGGAGAGCCCACAATGACCACATGGTCGAAAGACGAACTGCGCAAGATTGCAGAAACGGATGACCTGTATATTTCACCCTTCCGTGAGGACGGAAGGACGTACGGCACGCCGACATGGATTTGGTCCGTTGTGGTCGACGATGGACTCTATGTGCGGGCGTACAACGGGCAGAAGTCCAGTTGGTACCAAGCCGCCGTGCGGCAGAAGGCGGGGCGGATCACCGCCGCAGCTATGACGAAGGAAGTCACCTTCGAGACGGTCGAGGGAGCAACCAATGACCGTGTCGACGACGCTTACAGAGCGAAGTACAAGGGCAGCCCGTATCTCAAGCCGATGATCGGCATCCCCACCCGCTCAGCGACCGTCAAGGTCGTACCGCGTGACGTTAAAGCAGAAGAAGCCAGGCTATGACCCCTTTTGATCATCGAACTCCAAGGAGCAATAGAAATGAGTAAAGAACCGTCCGCAGCGCAGAAGTTGCTTGGAGATTTTGCGCCCAAGCTGGTCGATTTGACCGACCGCGTGCTTTTTGGCGATGTCTGGGAACGCACAGAGCTCTCCAAGCGTGACCGAAGTCTTGCCACGGTGGCCGCGCTGGTCGCTTTGCATCGTCCGGATCAATTGCGATTCCATCTAACTAGGGCAGTGGAAAACGGCCTCACGAAGGAAGAACTGATCGAGGTAATCACGCATCTGGCTTTCTATTCCGGTTGGCCCAATGCGATGAGTGCCATCATGGTTGCAAAGGAGGTATTCTCTAAGCCGTGAAAGCCAACGGCAAAATGGCAGCTTCGCGAAGGCCAGACAACGTTGCGGTATCAAACGCACCGGATACCGCGGCGTTGGCACGGCGCATTGCTGCGTATGCCCCTCACGACGGAAGTTTTGAGCTGCGCATCCCGGGTTTGTGCGCCAGCCGCGCTTCACGAACCAACACGGAATGTGCGCATGCGCTCCGGCTACCTTCGTTGTGCATCATCGCGCAGGGAGCCAAGACCGTCATCGTGGGAGAGGAGGTCTACGAATACGACCCCTCGCGCATGCTGGTGTTCTCCGTGGCGCTGCCCGTTGCCGCGCAAGTCACGCGAGCCAGCTACTCCGAGCCGTATCTCGCTCTAAGGCTGGACCTCGACCCGCAGAAGATTGCGGACCTGGTCTTGAAGGTGTATCCGCACGGCCTGCCTCCTGTTCAGGAGAGAAGCGCCGTTTACGTTGCGCCGCTCGACGCGAGCATTGTCGACGCCGCAACGAGGTTAATGGAGTGCCTTGCGCAACCTGCGGATATTGAACTGCTCGCCCCACTTGTGGTCGACGAGATTTTGATCCGGCTCCTGCGCAGCCGCATTGGTCCTCGCGTGGCGCAGATGGGCTTTGCGGAGTCCAGCGTGCAAAGGCTTGCGAAGGCGATTTCCTGGCTCCGCGCCAACTTCTCTCAACCCATGAAGGTCGAAGAGCTGGCCGAACTCGTGCACATGAGCGTCTCCTCGTTCCACGAGCACTTTAAGTCCGTCACTTCCATGAGCCCACTGCACTATCAAAAGGTGCTGCGCCTCCAAGAGGCGCGGCGTCTCATGTTGTCCGCGATGATGGACGCGAGCGCTGCAAGTCAGCATGTGGGCTACTTAAGCGCTTCGCAGTTCAGCAGGGAATACAGCCGCTTCTTCGGGAGCGCCCCGACCAAGGACATCGCCCGATTGCGTCAAGAGACTCGACCCTGGTCTAATGCAACTCCGGCGGTGGAGTGATCCTACAAAAGATTCTACGCAACAACACATGACCGCAACCGCTGGATGGCAAAACTTCTACGTGATCGTCGGGTCATCTGCGGGCGCCTTGATCGGACTGCAATTCGTCGTCATAACCCTCATCGCAGACCTGCCGATCGGAGAAAGTGGGGCGCAGGCCAGCAGCACGTATGCGACGCCGACCATCGTTCATTTCTGTGCCGTGCTTCTGCTGTCAGCGGTTCTGTGCGTTCCATGGCAACACATCGGCACCGCCTCAGTCCTGTGGGGCCTGGTGGGCCTCACGGGAATCGTCTACGAGATGGTCGTGGGCTGGCGTATGCGAGTACAAGTTGCATATAGGCCCGAGCTTGAGGACTGGATGTTTCATCTTCTGCTGCCATTCGCCGCCTATGGAACGCTGGCTGTATCCGCCTACGCAGCCCGCTTGAATATGGGTACGGCGCTTTTTGGTGTTGCAGCGGCGGCGTTGCTGTTGCTCTTCGTCGGCATTCATAACGCCTGGGATGCCGTTACCTACCATGTCTTTGTCAAACGCGGCCGAAAAGCGAGTGAGCAGCCTCGCTAGGTCATCGACTCCCGCAAACGCTCGCCGAAGGAAACTTTGCCTGAACGACGCCACAACGGAAGTGAGCAGTTCGCACGGTGCCCTAACTTCGCCCGTACGCCTCTCACGGGTTCGAGACGTGATATCGTCGTGTGTTCCGAGAACCATAGGAGGAAAGACAGAGATGTCACGATCACTGCGGATGTTTGGCTTGACTGCTTTCCTGGCATTGGCGGGCGTAGTCCCGGCCGACGCTCAGGCGGCAAAGGACGTGGTAAAGACAGACAGCGGAGTTCTGGAAGGTACCCTCAACAGCGACCATAGCGTGCGCATCTTCAAGGGTGTACCCTTCGCGGCTCCGCCGGTGGGCGACTTGCGCTGGAAGGCTCCACAGCCCGCTGCCCATTGGGACGGCGTCCGGCCAGCGGATAAGTTCGGCCCCGCCTGCCTGCAAACGAACGTGTTCGGGGACATCTATTTCCGCGACAATCAACCGAGTGAGGACTGCCTCAACCTGAACATCTGGATTCCCGCGAAACCCGCTGGAGGTCCGTTGCCGGTATTTGTCTGGTTCTATGGCGGAGGGTACGTGGCCGGCGCCAACTCCGAACCGCGTTACGACGGCGAGAATCTCGCCAAAAGGGGCATCATCGTGGTTGAGCCGAACTATCGCCTCGGCGTCTTCGGCTACTTTTCGCATCCGGAACTCGCCAAAGAATCGGGTCACAATTCCTCCGGCAATTACGGTCTTCTCGATCAAGTCGCGGCGCTGCGGTGGGTGGCCAAAAACATCGCGGCTTTTGGCGGGGATCCCGCCAACATCACCATCGGCGGTGAATCCGCCGGCTCGCTTTCCGTAAGCGCCTTGATGGCCTCGCCGCTCTCTCGAACGCTGTTTCACAAAGCCATCGGCGAAAGCGGCGCGTTCTTTCCCAGCCGCGGTCCCGTTGGTCACGCAATGAAGCCGCGCTCGGAAACCGAGGAGTTCGGAGTGAAATTTGCCGAATCGCTCGGAGCGAAGTCCCTCGCAGAAATGCGCGCCAAACCTGCGAAGGAGTTGCTCGAAGCAGCGGCCCAACACAACCACGGCTTTGATTTCTGGCCCAACGCCGATGGCTATTGTCTGACTGAGGATCCGCAGGCCACCTATGCCAAGGGCGAACAGTGCCATGTTCCCCTGCTGGCGGGCTGGAACGCTGACGAAAACAAACTAGCTGTGCTGCTGGCTCCGCAAAAGCCCACGGCAAAGAGTTTTGCGGACCAGGCGCGCGCGCGATTCGGCGACCAAGCCGGGGAGTTTCTCAAGCTCTATCCGGCCAATACTGACGAGGAGGCACTGAAATCCGCAGAGGCCCTTGCGGGCGACGATTTCATCGCCTTCTCGACCTGGAAATGGATCGACATGCAACGGAAAACGGCAAGCGCTCCGGTCTACCAATATCTTTTTGAACAGCCTCGCCCGGTGAAGCCCGGCGCGAAGATTGGTCCTCTTCCCGCGAGTGAAGCAGGTGCGCGGCACGCCGGCGAGATCGAATATGTTTTTGAAACATTGAAGTCCGATGAAGGAGTGCCATGGTCCGAGGGCGATCTCAAGGTGTCTGAGGCCATGGCCGCTTATTGGGCGAATTTTGTGAAGACCGGCACTCCGAATGGTGCGGGACTTGCCGATTGGCCCAAGTCCGAGAGCCACAATCAGTACCAGGTCCTGCACCTCTCCGGCAAAGACGTTCACGCTGCCGCCGACACGCTGCGCGCACGTTACGAATTTCTCGATGCGCAAGCTGCGAAAAGTCCGGCACAAGGTGCCGGGTCACAATGAACGGCGGTTTGAACTATGAAGCTATGCTCGGCGTCGCACTTGCCGAGGCGCGCCTGGGATTGAAGGAAGGCGGCATCCCCATTGGCGCCGCCATTTTTGATTCCGTTGGAAAACTAATTGGCAAGGGCCACAATCGCCGAGTGCAAAATGGCGATCCGTCTGTGCACGGCGAGACCGACGCCTTCCGCAACGCGGGTCGGCAGCGCAGTTATCGCCATTTGATTATGGTTACGACGCTGGCGCCTTGCTGGTACTGTAGCGGCTTGATCCGGCAGTTCGGTTTTGGCGCTGTGGTCGTGGGCGAAAGCCAAAACTTCCAGGGAGGAATCGATTGGCTACGCTCGCTGGGTATCCAGGTGATTGATCTCAAATCGCCGGAATGCGTCTCTCTTTTGGCGGAGTACATTCGAGCGCACCCAGCCGTATGGAATGAGGACATCGGGCAAGAATAATTCTGACGCCTTCAGGTCGCCGCGAAAACAATGCCGCCGGTCCGCGACAGGAGCGCTTTATGAAGCTGGCTAATGCAGTAATGCGGAGTTTACCCAAAGTTGTGTTGCACGAGCATCTCGATGGCGTCCTGCAGCCGAGAACCATCGTGGAACTCGCCCACAGCGAAGACTACCAGCAGCTTCCTACTGAGGATCCGGACGAACTGGGGAAATGGTTTCATCAGGGCGCGAATCAGGGAAGCCTTCCAAAATATCTGCAGGGTTTTGCGCACACCATTGCTGTCATGCAGAGCGAGGAGGCCCTTGAGCGCGTGGCGTATGAGCAAGCCGAAGATTTGAGCCAAGACGGCGTGGTCTACTTCGAAACGCGTTTCGCGCCTCTGTTTCACACCAGGAAAGGACTGACGCATCAGCAGGTGGTGGCCGCCGTGCTCAGAGGGCTGGAGCGCGGCCGCCAGGATTTTGGCATCGGCTCTGGGCTGATCATCTGCGCTATGCGCAATATGGACGTTTCGCTCGAAATGGCGGAGCTGGCTGTCGATTTTCGCGCGCGGGGCGTCGTGGGATTCGATCTGGCCGGCGAGGAAGGGGGGTTCCCGCCGAAGAAACATGTGGACGCGTTTCACTACATCCAGCGCGAAAATTTCAACATTACGATTCACGCCGGCGAAGGTTTCGGCAAGGAATCCATCTGGCAGGCCATTCAATACTGCGGAGCGCATCGTATCGGGCACGGAACGCGCCTGATTGATGACATGGCCGTGGCCGACGGCCGGGCGGTGAAGCTCGGCGACCTGGCTCAATACGTTTTAGACAAACGCATTCCGCTGGAAATCTGCCTGATCAGCAATGTCCACACCGGAGCCGCGCGCAGCCTCGCCGAGCATCCCTTCGGCATATTCTTCAGGGAGAAATTCCGCGTCACCCTCAACACCGATAACCGCCTGATGAGCGACACCTGCATGAGCAAAGAATTCGAGGCCGCTCAAGAAACGTTTGGCTTGACCCTGGACGATTTCGAGAAGATCACCATCAACGCCATGAAAAGCGCGTTTCTGCCTTATGACCAGCGATGCGACTTCATCTATTCGGTCATCAAGCCCGGCTACGCCAAGGCCCGCGCCGCCATGGCCGCTGACCATCCTCAGTAGAATCAGTTGCCTCGTGCCGGTCGTCATTCGCTCGCAGCGTCATTCCGCTTACGGGGTCCCCAGACATATTTGCCGGAACCATCGATGTAGCCCACGCTTCCGTCCTTGGTCTGCACCTGAGCCAAACCGTTATGGAACGGCTTGACGTTCCAGAATTCCTGAGGGGCGATCACGAGTCTTCCTGTCTTGTCGATATAACCCCATTTCTTTCCGATCTGGACGGCGGCAAGCCCTTCAGAGAAACCATAGGTGAGGTCGAACTGGGGTGGAATGACGGTTTTTCCGCTACGGTCTATGAAGCCGTACTTTTTCCCGAACAGCCAGCGTGACAGACCGTCCGTGAAATCGCCCCAAGCCGAGGCGCAGTCTTGCTTTCCGCCAGGAGCCGGCAGACGAAGAACTTGGTCGCCTTTCTTGTCGACGTAGCCGCAATCCTTCTTTTGGTTCACAGGTGCAAGCCCGAACTGGAAGCTGCTGGCCCAATCGAAGCGCGGTGGAATTGCCCAATTTCCGGACTTGTCAATATAACCCCATCCCGTATCGCCGGATTCGGACTCTGTAGCCGCCGCCAAACCCTCGGAAAATGGGTACACATACGTGAACCGGGCCGGTATGACGAGCTTTCCGCTCTTGTCGATGAAGCCTTTGCGCGGCGGAATAGTCTTATCCCCGACTTCGATCATCGCCAAGCCTTCGTGGAAGGCCGATTCTTCACCACCACTGTCGCTGAGCATGCGGCCAGAGTTCGGAGGGATGGCGATCTTGCCAGTTTGGTCGATGTAACCCCAGCGCCCGTCATAGCCGAGGACCGTGCCGGTGACCTGCACGTGAGCCAGCCCTTCATGGAACTCCTCAGCCCATGGGAACGTTGGCTCGATGACTATGTTTCCAGAGGGATCGATGTAACCCCAGCGTCCATCCCTCTCGAATCTCGCAAGTCCCTCGGAAAACTCCCCGACGGTGTCAAAACAGAGCGGGATTACAATCTGGCCGGTACGGTCAATGAACCCTGCGCGTCCATGCTCATAAACTTCGAAGAGAGCCTCGGTGTGCGATGAGCCAGAAGAGTGCGCGCCGCCCCAATTTTTCAAACACTCTACGTCTCGCAGGGTGCCACCAGGAATCAGCGTCCCTTCAGATGAAACTTCACGTCCAGAACACCCGCCATTGTTCACCCGATATTCGGCGCATTCGCCTTCGCCGAAGTCGTCGGGCTTCCAATTCAAAAGACCGTGGGACCATTGGTATCGCCACAGAAGAAGATGCCGGTCCGGAAAGATGAGCCAATCGGCTCCATCAATCTTCAACAACGCGATTTGTGACTGTTCGGCGCGAACCTTTTCGACCAGGTCGTTGCGTTCACGGAGTTCCATATCTTTGGAGAAGGTCTGCAGGGCGTGTTCGCCAAAGGAAAGCCCATGCACATTGAACAGCCATGCGCGGCTGTCTGGATGCTCTCGAAGCCAGTCCATTAGCCATGTGACGGAGAGGGCGAGGTTCTCATACCTTGATCCTGTTTTGAGGAACTCATCGATCCCTTGGATTTTGCCACTCTCGGAAAGGAAAATACCCTCCACCGCCAGGTTCGGCGGAAAGTCGGGTCTATGCAGAGTGACGTGAAGGTTTGTCTCGCGTGGACCCTTAGCTCTCCATGACACGCCAAACTCTGCGTCATGATAGGGGTTGATGTCACTGGCGCTGATCGTGTAACTGTGACGCAGGTTCGCGAGCGAATCTCCAGCGCGGTCCTCCGCGCCGATTTGCTTCCACTGGCTCTCAATGCTCTGCATTACTGAATCAGCGAGATGAGAGCCGAAATCAACTCCAGCAAGTCTCTCCTTGTTGACGCTTTTTGAAGGAAGGAGGGCCGCGATCGCTCGCGAGATGTCGGCATTATAGGTTTCCTCGTTTTCAGATCCGTTTATAGTCCACGGGAGCATAAACTCGTAGTACGAGTGCGAAGTCAAGCTGATCTGTGAACCGTCAGAGAACTCAATCCTGACCGCAGTGCGGGGATAATCATCAAATCTGGTAAAGGTGAATAGGGTAGGAACAACGCTGTCGATCTTGTCGGGGTCGTTAAACGTAGATTCGAACAAAGCCCTCTGCCGCGCTGTAGCCTCTGACATCTTCGCGGCCATTCCACCTTCGACAAGCGTTAGTTGCGACCGAAGCCAACTGTTGGTTATCCCCAAATTGCCGGGATTGGGTTTGGAGATCGGTGGCATTTGAGCGGCGGATACGAGCGCCCTCACGAGCGCTGGCTTCACCGGTTTGCCGTCACATTGGAAGCCATCGGGGGTTGCCAGGATCGTTACCGTTAAGTCTTGAGGCGTTCCAAGACCTCCCCAGCCGGAATGAATCACTATCTCTTGAACCTTCTCATCACTTTGAGCAGGGAAACTCGCACCAAGAATGAAAAGGCTGAGACCGATGCAACGCACTAGAGAAGGCATTAGCAACATTTTCTACTATTCGTTTGACAACTGGTGAAGGTTTTTAGATTGTGGGCCGTGAACGCCACTTGGGGAAAACTACTGCGAGAGGCGCTCGAAAATTGCTTTGCGTTCTTTTCACTGCGTGACACGGCCGATGTAGACGCCGTAAGCGCCAAGCTTCACATTCTGAAGTGTTCCTCCCGGAACACTCGCTGCATTCTGCAGCAGTGCCTTGACCTTGGCGCCGGCGAATCCCCGCGTGCCGAGATCAAAGGTTGCATTCTGCGGTTTAGCCGAAAAATTCAGCACCACCAGAACGGCCCCATCCTTGCTCTTTCGCAGATACGAAATCACATTCGGGTCCGATTCATTCAGCGGAATGTATGCGCCTTCGAGCAGAGCGGGTTCCGTCTTCCGCAAATGAATCACCTGCTTGTAGAACGACAGCACCGAGTTCGGATTGCCGCTCTCTGCCGCAACGTTGTGTGTTTTTGCGGACTCCGGTACCGGCAACCACGGTTTTCCCGTCGTGAAACCCGCATTGGTCGATCCATTCCACTGCATGGGCGTGCGCTCGCCATCGCGTCCTTTTTCTTCCGGCCAGCCCAATATCCCGATAGGATCCTTTACGTCTTCCTTTCTCTTCGGGTCGTTGTTCTCCATGCCGATTTCTTCGCCGTAGTACATGATGGACGTGCCGCGTAGCGTCAGATAAAAGCCCGCCATCATCTTGGCGATATCGTCGTTGTGCACCCCATCTGCATAGCGCGAGTACGATCGCTGGATGTCATGGTTTGTGATGACGTAAGTTGGCCAGCCTCGCGCGGCATCGACCGCCTTGATGTGCTCGCGGAAAGCGGCCGCGGAGAGCGGCAGGTCGGTCAGCATCAGATCCATCGGCAGTTGCAGCTCATTTCCGTTGTTCCCGTAATACTGTTCGAGTTCCGCCACGTTCGAAGTCCAAGTCTCTCCAATCAGCACGGCGTCATATTCATCCGCCACCTTGCGCAGGCGCTGCAGCTCCACGTGCACTTCCGGCAGCTTCTTGTCGTATTTTTCTTCCATGTTGGGCCGGCCAAACTTATCCTTTCCGGGCAGCACGGGATTGTCGGTCAAATTTGGGTCTTCGAAGAGCGAATCCACCGCATCCAGGCGAAATCCCGCGACGCCGCGCTTGTACCAGAAGCGCGTCACATCGAACATGGCCTTTTCCACTTCCGGATTGCGCCAGTTCAAATCCGGCTGTTCGGGATAAAAGTAGTGGTAGTAATACTGATTCGTCGTGGGATCGAATTTCCAGGCGGAAAGCCCGAACGTGGAAAGCCAATTGTTCGGTGGCTGGCCCGGCCCTTTTCCGTCACGCCAGATGTACCAATCGCGATGCGCGGAGGTTCTTGAGGATTTGGAGTCCACGAACCACGGATGCTGATCCGAAGTGTGATTCACCACGAAATCCAGGATCACACGTATGTTGCGCTTTTTTGCTTCGGCAACCAGCCGGTCGAAATCCGCGAGCGTGCCATACATGGGGTCAATGTTCACGTAGTCCGAAACGTCATAGCCGAAATCCACCTGCGGCGAAGGGAAACACGGAGTGATCCAAATCGCATCCACGCCGAGATCCTTCAAATAATCCAGCTTCGAAGTGATCCCATTCAGATCCCCGATTCCGTCTCCATTGGAATCGTCAAAGCTCCGCGGATACACCTCGTAGATGACCGCGTGTTGCCA
>Ga0187781_10003748_pt1 | contig 11372 bp, 8 predicted proteins | sample 0715_SJ02_MP02_2_FD_132447 | JGI IMG/M metagenome (GOLD analysis project Ga0187781, IMG submission 132447) | Tropical peat soil microbial communities from peatlands in Department of Meta, Colombia - 0715_SJ02_MP02_20_MG | ecosystem: Environmental > Terrestrial > Soil > Wetlands > Peat | place...
ACCAGCACGGGATTGAATTGCACGAGTGTGACGAACGCCGCCGCGATCAGCAGTTTGTCCGCCAGCGGGTCGAGCAGCATCCCCATCGTGGTAATCTGCCCGCGTTTCCGGGCCAGGTATCCATCGATGCCGTCGGTGATCGATGCCAGAATAAACACCGTCGATGCCAGAATCTCCCTCTGCCCGTTGGTGTCGGAAATCCTTGGGCTGCACAGAATCCAAATCAGCAGCGGGATGGCAGCGATGCGGGTAAGCGTGATGTAGTTCGGCAGATTCACACGATCAGCGGGCCGCATAAGCAGCCAAGCTGATTATCCTCCACAACCGAGGGCAAGGCAACGTTGACGACAAATCAGGCGGACACGTAGGGACTCAGCCACCGTAACCGGGCCTGGCTCGACACTCAGATGCCGGTAGAAACCCTCGCCCTACTTCCTTCGCTCCCCCGTATCCGGATCGAACACATCGTTCCGCAGGAATTTCTCTGTCGTCCACGGCGCGTCGCCCCCTCCCAGATACTGGTGGAACCACTCCAGGTGCGCCGTGCCGTACAATGCCATTTCATACCAGCTCGGCCAGTGCCCCGCGTTCGAATAGATAATGAGCTTCGACGGCACATGCATCCTCTGCAGCGAAGTGAACATCTGCAGCGACTGCGTGTACGGCACGCGATAGTCGCGCTCTCCCGAAATCACCAGGCAAGGCGTCTTAAAGTTCTTCACATAATACGAGGGCGAAAATTTCTCGTACTGATCCGAAGTCCAGGGCAGGCCCTTGTAGTCCCACTCCGGAAACCACAGCTCCTCGGTCGCGCCCCACATCGAACGCAAATCGAAAACACCCATCATCGATGCGATCGCCTTGAACCGCGCCGTGTGGCCTTCGAACCAATCCATCATGTATCCGCCATACGACCAGCCCATCGCGCCCATGCGGTCCGCGTCCACATAAGGCAACTTCGCCAGTTCGTCCGTAACCTTCATCAGGTCATCGAACACCTTCCCGCCATGATCGCCGGAAATCTCCGCCGTGAAGTCCTGCCCGTAGCCCGTCGATCCATGCGGATTGGGGAACGCCGTCACGTACCCCGCCCCCGCATACAACTGCCCGTCGCTCCGGTACGCATCCTGCCACTGAAATTGCGGTCCACCATGCACATTCAAAATCAGCGGATATTTCTTCGCCGGATCGAAGTTGTGCGGCTTCACGATAAGCACTTCCACCTTCGCCCCATCCGCGCCTTTCACCCACATCCGCTCAGCCGGGCGAAAATCGACGTCGTTCTCCAGATCCTGGTTGAAATGGGAAAACGGCTGCGATCCGGCAAACTTTCCATCCGCCCATCCGGTCGCGAAAATTTCCGTTGGCTGCTCCATCGAGCGCCGCACGTACACGATCCGCTGGCCGTCGGGCGAGACATTGAAAGCATCGATGCTTTTATCCAGCAGCACCTGCTCAATCTTCCCCGAATCGATCGCCACGCAAAACACGGGCGTATCGCCTTCCACCGGCGCATCGAAGTACACCGACTTGGAGTCCTGCGCCCATTCAAAATCGGTCACCCAGTTGCGGAACGATTCCGTGAGCACGCGCGAGGTTCCCGCTGCCCGATCGTAAATGGCCAGCCGGAATAAGTCCGACTCATACCCCGGCTGTTTCTGCATCTGATACGCGATGTACTTCCCATCCGGCGAGTACCGCGGATGCCCGTCAAATGCCGGGTTCGAGGCTGTGATGTTGCGCGGCGCTGCGTTACCCGTCAGCGAGACCACCCACACGTCGCTATTGGTCGACGTAGCTTGATCCTTGTCGTGGTTCGAATCGAAGGCCAGCTCCGTGCTGTCGGGAGAAAAATCGTACTGCGTCATTCCTCCAAGCTGAAACGGAGGCGCATCGAAATCGCCCGGCGTCAGGTCGCGAACCTTGCCCGTCGCGACCTCTGCCAGCAGCACATGCGTCCGCTTGCCGTCTTTCCACGTGGTCCAGTGACGGTAAAGCAAGGCGTCCGCCATGTGCGCGTGCAGCGGTCCCTTGCTCCAGCGCTCCTCGATCTTTTTGTTGCACGCATCGTCGGCGCCGCATTCGGGATACACATCGCTCGCGAATGCGATCCACTTTCCGTCCGGCGACCACACCGGGTCGGCGACTCCGGTCGAAATGTTTGTCAGCTTGCGAGCTTCACCACCGCTGGTGGAAATCAGGTAAATGTTGTCGTCGCCATCCCGTCCGCTGACGAATGCGATCGACTTTCCGTCCTCCGACCAGGCCGGCATTGACTCGCCTTTTTCGCTCGAGGTCAACTGGCGCGCATTGCCGCCATCGGCGTCCATCAGCCAGATATGCTCGACGCGTTTCGCCTTGGGCAGATCGTCAGTCCGCAAACCGAAGGCGATGGTTTTTCCGTCCGGAGAAAGACGGAGGCCCTCGACGGCGCGCACCCGGTAAGCATCCTCAAGCGTGAAGGCGCGTTTCTCCGCCACCCCCGGAATTGCCAGCAACAACGAATACAGCGCGAAAAAAACAGACAGTCTTCGGCCCATGATGCCCTCTTTCTGGAAATTTATGCCGTTGAAATTAAACACGTGGCGGGCTTCCCGCCGCAAGCGCCAGCCTGCGACCGCGGTGTGTTTTGGAGTAGGGATGAAAACCTGGTTACGACGCCTTCTCCAGGTTTTGCAGTAGCCCGCCCACCATATCCAGCACGTTGCTGTGCGCGGGAACCTGCCCGTTCGGCGTCAGCTTGTCGATGATTCCCGGCAGTATTTGCGCGATGGCTCCACCCGCCGCGTCGGGAGAAATCCCGGCCTTCGCTGCCAGCGCCTGCACCTGGTCACTGCCCAGCACCTGGTGAATCTGGTCGGCGGAAATCGGCGAATTCTGTCCGTTTCCAACCCACGACTGCGCCACCGCACCCAGTCCGTTGTCGTGAAAATTCTGCAGCAGGCCCTGCAATCCCCCCGGCTGGTTCTGAATCATTTGCAGCAGCCCGGAAGCCAGCGGGTTCGAAGTTCCGCCCATGACCTTTCCAAGCGCCTCATTTTCAAGATTGTCCAGTAATCCCATAGTGTTCTCCACAGAGACTAGATAGAAATCCGCCGGAGCCGAGAGCGCGAAACTCTCTCACGATTCCTCGGCGCCCTCGGCGTCTCGGCGGTGAATCGCCTTATTTTTGTTTCGCGATGATCTTGTCCTTGATCTTGTTGTAAGTGGCCTGGGGAATGATCTTCTTCTGCACCAGGTCCGTCTTCTTCGCGTACGGCCGCCCGTCGATGATCTTCTGCGAGTACACCGCGCCGATCCCCGGCAGGGCATCGAGCTGGTCTTTGGTTGCCGTGTTGATGTCGAGCAGGCCGGCGCTGGCCGCCGATGCCGTCGTCTTCGCCGGCGGGGATGGCGCCTGCGCGAATGCCATTCCGCTGATCAAGCTCACCGCAAGAACTGCCACCAGCATTCTGGTCAAGAGATTTCTTGCCATAAGTTCCTCCTCAGGTATCTAACTTCTCACAAAACATGGCTAGGCGTAGATTCCGCGCTGCCGGATCGTATACGCCACTCGGTCAATCGCCAGCATATAGGCTGCTATGCGGTTGTTCACTCCGTGCGTCTCGGCGTACCTCACCACATCCTCGAACGCCGTCACCATGATGTCGCCCAGGCGCTCGTTCACTTCCGATTCTTTCCAGAAGTAACCCTGGCGGTCCTGCACCCACTCGAAGTACGACGTCGTAACTCCGCCCGCGTTCGCCAGAATGTCCGGAATCACGAACACCTTCTTCTCCGCCAGGATGTCGTCCGCGGCCGCGGTCGTTGGGCCGTTCGCGCCCTCGGCCAGAATCCTGCACTTCACCCGGTCCGCGTTCTGGCTGGTGATTACGTTCTCCGTTGCCGCCGGAATCAGTATCTCGCATTCCTTCAGCAGCAGTTCCGCCGGCTCGGTTGCCTCGGCTCCGGGGAATCCGAGTACCGTGCCATTCCGCTGCCGGAACTCCCAAAGCTGCTCGATATTGATCCCATTCTTGTTGTACAGGCCGCCTCCCACTTCGAGGATGCCGGTCACCTTGTATCCGATCTGCGCCATCAGCCGCGCCGCGTTCGACCCCACGTTGCCAAACCCCTGCACGATCACCCGGCTCTCGTTCCGGTTCAGCCGCAGCTTCCGGATCGCTTCGTCGCATACCATCAGCACGCCGCGTCCCGTCGCTTCCCGCCGCCCGCGCGACCCGCCGATGTTGATCGGCTTGCCCGTCACCACCGACGTCACCGTCTGCCGCGCATGCATCGAGAACGTATCCATCATCCACGCCATCACCTGCTCGTTCGTGTTGACGTCCGGCGCCGGCACGTCTTTCTCCGGACCCAGGAATTCGAACAACTCCGCCGTGTAGCGCCGTGTCATCCGCTCCAGCTCGCCCATCGACATCTTGTGCGGATCGCAAATAATTCCGCCCTTCGCCCCGCCAAACGGAATATTCACCACCGCGCATTTCCACGTCATCCAGCTCGCCAGCGCGCGCACCTCATCCAGATTCACATCGGGCGCAAATCGCACTCCGCCCTTCGCCGGCCCTCGTGCAATCGAGTGCTGCACCCGATACCCGGTGAACACTTCCAGGTGACCGTCATCCATCTGCACCGGAATGTGCACCGTGATTTCGCGGCTGGGACTGCGCAATACCCGCCACAGGCCTTCGTCCAGGTTCAATTTGTGTGCCGCCAGATCAAAGCGCGCAGCTTGCGCCAGCCACGGATTAGTTTCCTGCTCAAGGTCGATCGTCTTCATAAAAGTCTCCGCTTAATTTCGTTTTAAATGATGGCCGCCGATTCCTCGGAATATCCCTCGCTCAAGGAGTGACAAATCAAAAAGTATATTGCCAGCTACGACACTAGGCAAGTTGGTCGCAACGGCTGGCAGCGCAGTGCAACTGGACGTCGCCAAGCTTATCGAAGCGCGGCCGTCGACGTTGCGGGTTCCATAGTCCTTATAATTGCCTATCCATCGTTCAACGATTTTAAAAAGACGTGCCTATCGGACTCGATGATTCAACGACTTAATGTTTCAATGTTTCAATGCCCTGATCGCCCGATGACCCGATGATTTTATGATCCGCCCCGACTTCAACGAATTCTCCCGCCTCGCCCGCACCGCCACTCTGGTGCCCGTGGCGAAATCCATCTCTGCCGATCTCCTCACGCCCGTTTCCGCATTCCTCGCCGTTGCCGCCGATGAGCCCGACGCCTTCCTCCTCGAATCCGTTGAAGGCGGGGAGAAAATCGGCCGTTACACGTTCCTCGGCGTTCGCCCCTTTCTACGTCTCGAATCCCACGGCGATCAGATCACCATCCGCGACTCGCATGGGGAACGAGGCTGCCCCACCCTTGCGCTTTCTGCAAGGGTGGGAACCAGTGGCCACGGTCGTGGAGAAACGGGCGTCGTCGTCCGTCCTTCCGCCTCCAAGTTGTCCCGACCTGCTGAGACGAGTATCCCCAAAATCGAAACCCGCACTGCCAGCGTCTTCGAGGTCATCAAGGAACTCCTTCACCAGCACCGCCCCGCCCACGTCGAAGGCCTTCCACCCTTCACGGCCGGGGCTGTCGGCTACTGCGCTTATGACATCGTCCGCCAGCTCGAAAACATCGGCTCCCCCTCCCAAGCTGCCAACTCTCAGTCCCCTCGCCACCAAACTCAAGCCAAGGACGACCTCCACGTCCCCGACTGCATCCTCATGTTTTTCGATCGCGTCCTCGCCTTCGACCATCTCCGCCACCAGATTCATATCGTCGCCTCCGCCGATCTCTCGGCATGTAAGTCGCAAGCCGCGCGCCGCGCCGCATACAACCAGGCCCTCACCGACATCGCGCGACTCGAGAAGAAACTCGCTGCCGGTTGGCAACCCTCCGCTCGTTCCAGCGCGGAGACGCGCCTCGCCGCCTCTCGCTCCGCCAAAGCCAAACTCAAAGTCCGCGCCCGCACTCCCAAGGCCAGATTCCTCAAGAACGTCGAGCTCGCCAAGGAATACATCGCCGCTGGCGACATCTTCCAGGTCGTTCTCTCCCAGCGCTGGGATTTCGAGCCGGGCGTCGCCCCCTTCGATCTCTACCGTTCCCTCCGCACCGTCAATCCTTCGCCATACATGTATTTCCTCCGCTTCGGCTCGTGTGGGGCGGGCATTCCTGCCCGCCCCGATCTTTCGGGCAAGAAGGCATTCGGAGAAAAACCCGGGCATGGCACTAAAACAGGCTTCGCTGATTCCCTCCACATCCTCGGCTCATCTCCCGAAATGCTCGTACGCGCCTCCAACCGCAAACTCGAATATCGCCCCATCGCCGGCACTCACCCCCGCGGCAAGGACGAGGCAGAGGACGCCGCGCTCGAAAAGAAAATGCTCGCCGACGAAAAAGAGCGCGCCGAGCACGTCATGTTAGTCGACCTCGGCCGCAACGACTTAGGCCGCGTCAGCGAATACGGCAGTGTCCAGGTCCGTAACCTGATGTATGTCGAACGCTACTCCCACGTCATGCACATCGTCTCCGCGCTTGAGGGCCGCCTTCGCCCTGAACTCGACGCCATGGACGCTTTCGCCGCCTGCTTCCCCGCCGGCACGCTCACCGGCGCCCCTAAAGTCCGAGCCATGCAGATCATCGAAGAACTTGAGCCCGCCCGCCGCGCTATCTACGGAGGCTCCATCCTCTACGCCGATTTCGCCGGCAATCTGGATTCCTGCATCGCCATCCGCACGTTATTGATGAAAGGTAAGAAAGCCTACCTTCAAGCCGGCGCTGGCATCGTCGCCGACTCCAACCCCCAGCGAGAATTCGAAGAAACCGAAAATAAGTCCCGGGCCATCCTGCGAGCCGTAGAAACGGCCCGCGGGCACTGAACACGCCCCCGCAGTCTCATCCTTCTGACTTTGGTAATCTTTTGTGCTTCCCTGCGCCGGCGCTAAAGTCAGGATATGTTCCCTAGTCATGTCTTGTCGGCCCGCCCTCTTCGCCTGCGCACGACCCTGCTGGCCGCAGGTATCCTGCTTGTTCTATTCGTTGCCGAGCCACGGTTCGTCCGCGCACAGGACGCTCCCGCCACGCCTCCCGTTTCCGTCACGGCGCCTGAATCCGGCTGTCTGCCCGCCGCCACAAGCTCGCCCGAGGCAGCCCGCTTGTTCGACGAAGGTCTCCATCTTCGATACGACTTTCATATCGCCGAAGCTTTGGTGAAGTTCCGTGAAGCTGTCAGCAAGGACCCGGCTTTCGCGCGTGCCTGGGCCTATATCGTCCTCCTGACATCGGATCCGGCGGAAGCCAAATGGGCCAGTCAGAAGGCCCAGCTTGCCTCGCACAGCGCCTCTCACGGTGACGAACTCCTGGTCCGCTGGGTAACGTCTTCCGACAAAGGACACTTCCTCGACGCCATCCAGGCAATGAATGATCTATTGGCGATGTGCCCCCGCGACGCTCAGCTCGACTATGAGGCTGGCCTTTGGGTTCGTTCCCAGGGCGACAGCGAGGGCGCTGTCCGGCTCACCGAGCGAGCCCTCGAAATTAATCCTGGCTTTGCCGGGGCTCTGAACACAGCGGCGTACCAGCTTGCCGCCATGCACAAGTATGAGCCCGCACTCGATTACCTGAAGCGCTACATCGAGCTCGAACCCACGGACCCCAATCCCTACGACTCCATGGCCGAAATCCTGCAGATGGCGGGAAGGCTCGAGGACTCCCTGGCCGAGTATCGCCAGGCGCTGGGCGTGGACCCCAGATTCTTTTCTTCGCAGGAAGGATTGGGCGACGATTATGCTTTGCTTGGGGACCAGGAACGCGCCCGCCAGGAATACGCCAAGGCGCTGCCCCTCGCCGCCACGCCCCAGGACAAGCTTGAGACCGAAATCCAGTCGGCGGCCACTTACGCCCGCGAAGGCGATCGCAAGCGGGCACGCTTGGAATTGAACAAGGTGCTCGACGAAGCCGCGAAACTGCGGATCGGCAACTACCAGTCTCTCATCCACCAGGACTTGGCCTTGCTCGCGGATTCTCCCGCCATGGCTTTCCGCCAGTTGGATGCCGCCGAGGCAGCTTTGCAGCGGAGCACGCACGTCTCCGGCGCGCGCCGCGACCGCATGCTTGCCCGCTCCCTTGAAACGCGGGCCCGCCTGGCGGCCGAATATGGCAATCTCGCCATGGCCCGCGCCACCGTCGCCCGCTTGCAGAAGCTGGCGCAAACCAGCCACAACAACGCCGTCGAATGTGCCTACCACGGCGCCAACGGAGCCCTCATGGCTGCGGAGAAGAATACCCACGCCGCCATCGCCGAACTCGAGGAAGATCCCGAGAACGCCACTTCCATCGCCAAGCTGGCCCAATTGCAGGCTGTGGCGGGCAACGCTGACAGTGCCGAGCAAACCCGCGCTCTGTTGAAAACCAACTATGCAACCGGCCTGGAAGACTGGCTGGTCGTTCGCAACTTCAGGCATTGATAGTGACGATGATGAGTTTCAAACGCGCATCCTTTCCCTGGCTCAGGAGCATCGTCCTGATTTGCGTGGCTCTCCTCGCCGGCCGCGAACTCGCCTCCGCCCGCGATGTCGCTGTTGTCACCCTGAAAAGCAGCCGCCACGCGGCCGTCACAGCCGCCGATTTATCCAAGGCCATCAAATCCACCCACAAATGGCCCGATGGCCGCGATCTGATCGTGGTCTTGACCGAGCCCTCCTCCCCGGAAATGCGCATCGTTTCCGAAAAGCTCCTATCTCTGTCGAGCGCGGACTTCCGCAAGTCGATCGACGCTGCCAATAGGGGCCGGCTCGTTTTTCTCGTCGTCGCCAACGACGACGAGGTCCTCAAAACCCTCAACGCCAATCCAGGTGCGATCGCGTTCGTGAATGTGTACTCCATCAACAGCAGCGTCGATGTCTGGAAGATCGATGGCAAGCTTCCCTTCCAGCCCGAATATCTGCTGCATAGTCAGTAGCCGCAGGGCAGCACAAAGAGCCGCTAGACCCAACCACCCAACCATCCGAGCCGCGCAGTGGAGAAGGCTGTCGCTAGACCGTCGTTGACTAAGTAACTCCTTAATCCGGAATACTTTGCGGAATCTCCAAAAAAATTGGGCAATTAAACGCCGTTTTCATGCTCTAATAGATTGATAAATAACGGAGTTAAGTGTGTTTTCCTTATTTTTCAAAGACTTGGGAATCTTCGTTATAAGTCTTTGAATTTAAGCTGTTTACTCTTTTATCGCTAAGTCATTATTCTTCAAAGACCTGGCCGGAATTGAACGCTAAGCTATTGATTATAAAAGACCGCTGGAGAGGGGTGTATTTTACCAGTACGTAAACAAGGAACGAATTGCCTGAGCACTCGATCCTCGAACGGGACACGCGAGGCAATGTCTGCAGACGAGAAGGGAATGTTTCGCTCCATCGCGCGTGCCCAATGCACCAATTCCGATGCGCGAGGAATCAGCGAATTGGTCGGCCGAGAGACAGAAAATTCCAACTCCCAGAGCATCTATTTCATCACAAGCAAGTACAAATTCTCTCTCGGGGGACGAATGCCCAAATCCTGGACTGCCTCTCTTTCTCTCTCTGCTCTTCTGTTCTTCTTAACTTTCTTCGCCGCGTTTACGTCAGCCCAGATTCCGACCAAAGGCAATGTCTTCTTCGGCTATTCCTATGATCACACCGCGATTTCGAGCGGCGACTCCGGCAGTCTCAACGGCTGGGACGCCGCTCTGGAGGGCAAGGTCGCGCCTTGGGTCGGGCTCGTCGTCGATATTGACGGCCATTACGGCTCGCGCACCTATCCAGTGGTTTGCAACGGCCTCACGCCATGCAGTGGACCCTTCAACGCCAATATTGCCGAGCACAACTTCATCTTTGGCCCCCGCGTCTCCGTCCAGGTGCAGCGGTTCCGTCCCTTTGCAGAGGTTCTGGTTGGTGCTGCGCACGTGAGCCGCAGCAATGAAATCTCCGACTCCAACACCTCGTTCGCCGATGCTGTCGGCGGGGGTCTCGACTACCGCATCGCCGGACCGGTTGCGGCTCGCGCTCAGCTCGATTGGGTCAACACGCGTTTCTACGGACAGGGCCAGAACGGCGTGCGCCTGAACCTTGGAATTGCCTTCCATTTCTAGCGCGTGACCGTGTTCCACGGCGTGCTCGACTTCGGTCGGTACTAATCCTCGGTCATCCTGAGCCCGAGCGAAGCGAGTGGGCGAAGGAACTATGCATCTTGCTTGCGGCTGGGACAACTTATGCCGCGAGCTTTCGCACAGCCCACGATGGCGAATTACTGGCTCGCACCAGCAAGGCTCATTGTCTTGCTGCCTGCGTAACACTTCTCCAGGATCTCCGCGACCTCGAGCAACGCGCGATTGGAGTATGTGCTTGTCCGGCTGATAAAGTTGTCGAACGCCGCCGGTTCGATCAGGCATTCGACCGCGGCAGCAATCTGGCGAAAATCCTTCACGACAATGCCGAAGCCCTGCTCCGCCACCCATTCCGCGTTGTAGCGCTCCTGCGGCAGAGTTTTGTTGTTGCACTCCACGATCACCGGTAAATGGAACTGCAGGGCCTCACTGATCGATCCGGGTCCCGGCTTGCCGATGAAGAAGTCCGAGAGCGCCATATAGTGTTCCACGTCTTCGGCGAATCCCAGAACGAGTTTGGGCTTGCGCGTGGGAAGCGCCTTGATCTCGCTCTCGAGCTTCTGGTTATGCCCGCAGATCAGGATGAGCTGCACCTTCGCGCCGCTCTGGTCGATCCGCTTGACGATATCGAGCATTACCTTCGATCCGTGCCCGCCGAACAAGACGATTCCCGTACAGCAATCGGGTTCCAGTCCCAGCCGCTTGCGCTCGTCAATCCGATCTCCGCCCCTCGGCGCCAGTTTGGTGTCGTAGAACTTCGGCTTGAGCACCATGCCCGAAGTCCGGAAGATATGGTCTGCGTCGTGTCCCATCGCCACAGCTTGCGCCCGCGCGCGTTCCGTCCCCGCGATGATGTATTGGCTGTTCGCCTCGATCCAGAAGCGCGGCGGATAGTCGGCAAGATCGGTAATCAGGGTCACGAACGGACAGCGCTTGCGCCCAGTGTCTTCCAGCTGCAGGCTCTCTGCGATCTCGCGGTTGAAGTGCGGAATCACCGACAACACCATATCGGTCGGATGCTCCGCCCAATAAGCCCGCAGCTGCTTGACGATGGGCGCGTGGTAAATGTGGATCGTCGTCTGCAGAACGCGGAGCAGCTGCGGAGTAATGCGCGTCCAGCCCTTGCGCAAGATCTGGTTGTATACGTCCTGAATCCGGATGCCGCTGAAGCGCAGCATCAAGTCAAGATGATCCAGCAGTTGCTGGAAGTCGAGCAATTCAACTTCCCAGGTCT
>Ga0187781_10003749_pt1 | contig 11372 bp, 9 predicted proteins | sample 0715_SJ02_MP02_2_FD_132447 | JGI IMG/M metagenome (GOLD analysis project Ga0187781, IMG submission 132447) | Tropical peat soil microbial communities from peatlands in Department of Meta, Colombia - 0715_SJ02_MP02_20_MG | ecosystem: Environmental > Terrestrial > Soil > Wetlands > Peat | place...
ACGCCGAGGTCCTTGAGGATCTGTGCGCCGACACCGAAGGTTTTGCCATCCCAGGGAGAACGCTTGATGTTTTGCCCCAACGCACGCTGCAACAGATCTTCGCCACTTTCGTCACGATACAGCAAAATCACCACCCCGCGCCCTGCCTCATCAATGGCCTCCAGCGCGCCGGGCACCGTCCAGGAGTGCGGGCGGGATGTAGGGTCCAATACATCCATGATGGATAGCGGTTCATGCACGCGCACCAGCGTTTCTGCCTCTTCGCTCAACACTCCTTTGACCAGTGCCAGATGGGTCTCGCGGGTGGTGACATCGCGGAACACGTGCAGATCGAAGGAGCCAAACGGCGTATCCACCGGACGCTGCCCCACCCGTTCCACCAGCGACTCGGTACGGCTGCGGTAGTGAATCAGGTCGGCAATGGTGCCCACTTTCAAACCATGGGTCTTGGCAAACTCCAGCAATTGCGGCATGCGTGCCATGGTGCCATCGTCGTTCATGATCTCGCAGATCACCCCGGCCGGCTCCAGCCCGGCCAGCATGGGCAGATCGCAAGCGGCTTCGGTATGGCCGGCGCGAATCAGCACGCCACCATTTTGCGCCTTGAGCGGGAAGATATGCCCCGGCTGCACCAGATCGCTGGCCTTGGCATTACGCGCCACCGCGGTCTGCACAGTCTTGGCCCGATCGGCGGCGGAAATGCCGGTGGTCACGCCTTCGGCAGCCTCAATGGACACGGTGAAGTTGGTACCGAAAGACGTGCCATTATTGGCGGCCATCATCGGCAGCTCCAGCAGCTTGCAACGCTGCTCGGTCAGGGTAAGGCAGATCAGGCCGCGCGCATGCTTGGCCATGAAATTGATGGCCTCCGGCGTAACAAACTCGGCAGCCATCACGATATCGCCTTCGTTTTCACGGTCTTCGGCATCCGCCAACACCACCATCTTGCCTGCCTTGATATCGGCAATGATGTCCTGAATCGGGGAAATCACCATGTCCTGCATTCCTTTGCGTTTTTAATGTCCGAGCCGGGCTCAGGACAAGATCAGATCGAGACTGGCATAACAGCCATCAATGCGCAGCACACCGTCGGTCAAAGACAGTGGCGCAGAAAACAACGGTCCATCCGTCACCAGGGTATGAAACTCACCCGATTCCGCACATGGATCGACACCCTCACTCAACATGGCGTCGATCAGGGCATGATCAAGAGTCTGGCCCAGCCATTTTTGCGACACCATATCGGTATTGAGCATGACAATACGGGCAAGAAAGCCGGCATCGACAAAATCCCGTACCAATTGCTCGCGCGATTGCTGCCACAAGGGCAGCCAGGCCCGCAGACCGGCAGCCGCGCAGACCTTTTCCTCCCACTGGCGGTGATCATCCAGATCGATATCACCAAAAACCATGCCCTGCACCCCGGCGGCGGCCAGATCATGCAAACGGGCAATGAATTCGCTTTCATATTGCGCCCAGCTGGCGTAGCCGCTGAACAAGGGCAAACCCATGGCTGACGCCTGTGCGGCCAACACCTCAGGACGCACGCCATGCGAGCGGGAACGTTCACCCTGCTCATCCAGCATGTTCAACAGGCCATGGATGCGGGCTCCGGCCTGCTTCATGCGCCACAAGGCCTGACAGGAATCCTTGCCCCCACTCCAGGAGGCTGCAAGCAGCATGCCTGCTACAGAGTCACTCATGAGGACTGCCGCTCCGCCAACACGCGCTCCACGGTATCGACAATCGCCTGGGTCTGCGGGTCGATTTCGATATTGATGGCATCGCCAGGCTGGCGAAACTGGATGATGGTGCGCTCCAGCGTTTCCGGAATCAAATGCACGCAAAAACGATTGCGCTCCACGGTGCCGATCGTCAGGCTGCAACCATCAATACCGATATAGCCCTTGGCAAACAGGTATTTGGAAAAATCTGCCGGCAGCGAGAACCACACCGTACAGTTATTGGGGCTGCGGATAATGTCGTCCACTTGCGCCAGGCACATGATATGACCGGACATGGCATGACCGCCGATTTCATCGCCGAATTTTGCTGCCCGCTCCACATTTACTCTGTCGCCCACCTGCAAGCTGCCCAGATTGGTCAGCCGCAGCGTTTCAGCCATCAGATCGAAGGCCACCAGATCGCCCCGCACTTCGGTCACTGTCAGGCAGCAGCCATTATGGGCAATGGAAGCGCCCAGTTCGATACCACCCAGCATGGTGGCTGGCAGACGTACCACATGGCGGCGAAAATCCTGCTTTTGCTCGATGGCAACAATGTCAGCCATTCCCTGCACAATACCGGTAAACATGCTTGCTCCTGTTCCAGCTTGCCTTGCAGCCACAGCGACTGCCAACGCTGCATGATAACCAAATCCACCCGCCCTGCCGACCCGCTTTACCCGCCCCGGCAGGCTATAGGCAGGAATGCGTCTGCTATCTTGCTGATGTCAAACAAAAAGCACCGGAAAACTATTTGCTGCCTGCCCGGTTTTGTTGTGCGCCGCTATCCTGTAAAATCACCGCCTTTCCAAGTCAAGCCCTTTTCCGAATCCATGTCCGCAGAATTGTCCCGTATTGCCGAAGAAGTAGCGCGCCGCCGCACCTTCGCCATCATTTCCCACCCTGACGCCGGCAAAACCACGCTCACTGAAAAACTGCTGCTGTTTTCAGGCGCTATCCAGATGGCAGGCACCGTCAAGGGCAAAAAGGGCGGCAAGTTTGCCACCTCGGACTGGATGGAAATCGAAAAGCAGCGCGGTATTTCTGTCGCGTCCTCGGTGATGCAGTTCGACTACCGCGAGCATACCGTCAACTTGCTGGACACCCCCGGTCACCAGGACTTCTCGGAAGATACCTACCGCGTGCTCACTGCCGTGGATAGCGCACTGATGGTGATTGATGCCGCCAAGGGCGTGGAAGAGCAGACCATCAAGCTGCTCAACGTCTGCCGTCTGCGCAATACCCCCATCGTTACCTTCATGAACAAATATGACCGTGAAGTGCGCGACTCGCTGGAACTGCTGGACGAAGTGGAAAACGTACTGAAGATCCGCTGCGCCCCGATTACCTGGCCTATCGGCATGGGCAAGACCTTCCGCGGCGTATACAGCCTGCTGAATGATGAAGTCATCCTGTTTGAAGCCGGCAGCGAAAAGCTGATCACCGATATTGAAGTAATCAAGGGCATAGACAATCCGCGCCTGGACGAACTGTTTCCGCTGGAAATGGAAGGCCTGCGCATGGAGATCGAACTGGTCAAGGGCGCGTCCAATGAATGGAATCTGGAACAGTTCCTGGCTGGCGAACTGACCCCGGTATTCTTCGGCTCCGCCATCAACAACTTCGGCGTGCGTGAAATCCTGGATGCACTGATCAACTGGGCCCCGGCTCCGCAAGACCGCGACGCCACCGTGCGCATGGTTGGCCCGACCGAAGGCAAGTTCTCCGGTTTTGTGTTCAAGATCCAGGCCAATATGGACCCCAAGCACCGCGACCGCATCGCCTTCCTGCGTGTGTGTTCCGGCCAGTTCGAGCGCGGCATGAAGATGAAGCATCTGCGCCTGAACCGTGACATTGCCGCCTCCAGCGTGGTGACCTTCATGTCGCACGACCGGGAAATCGTGGAAGAGGCTTTTGCCGGCGACATCATCGGCATTCCCAACCACGGCAATATCCAGATTGGCGACAGTTTCTCCTCGGGTGAAGAGCTGGCCTTTACCGGCATTCCCTTCTTTGCCCCGGAACTGTTCCGCTCGGTACGCATCAAGAACCCGCTCAAACTCAAGCAACTGCAAAAAGGCCTGCAGCAACTTGGCGAGGAAGGTGCGGTCCAGGTATTCAAGCCGCACAGTGGTGGCGACCTGATTCTGGGTGCCGTGGGCGTGCTGCAGTACGAAGTGGTGGCCTCCCGCCTGGCTGCCGAATATGGCGTAGATGCGGTGTTCGAATCGGCCAGCATCTGGTCGGCGCGCTGGTTTAGCTGCGATGACCGCAAGAAACTGGACGAATTCGTCAAGGCATTGCAAATGAATATTGCAACGGATGCAGGTGGTAATCTGGCCTACCTGGCTCCCAACCGTGTCAACCTGCAACTGACCCAAGAGCGCTGGCCGGACATCGTATTCCACGAAACCCGCGAACACGCGGTCAAACTGAACGACTGAGGCCATATGCATGGGTGAATTGCTGGACCTGATACGCCAACTGCACGAGGACTACTCCCACGAAATCGTGCGCTCCCTGATGCTGATTGCAGTGCTGCTGCTGATCCGGCTGGTGGTGGGGCATATCCTGTCCAGCAATATCAGTGTACCGGTGGAAGAACGGCGACGCTGGTCGGTCAGCACCCGCAATGTGCTGTTCATCAGCGGGCTGGCCGGCATTGGCCTGATCTGGGCGGAAGAGCTACAGACCATTGCCGTATCCATGCTGGCTTTTGCCGCGGCGCTGATTCTGGCCACCAAGGAGCTGATCCTGTGTGTGTCCGGCTTCGTGGTGCGCCACGCCTCCAATAGCTACAGCCTGGGCGACCATATCGAAGTGGGCAATATCCGTGGCCGGGTAGTCGACATCGGCCTGCTGTCCACCACGGTGATGGAGATTGGCCCGCAGCACAACGCCCACCAGATGACGGGCCGCGCCCTGACTTTTCCCAACAGCCTGCTGCTGTCCAATGCGGTGATCCGGGAAAACTACATGGGCGACTATGTGATGCACATCATCAACATCCCCATGGGCTATGCCATTCCCCCCACCCGTGCCCAGCGCCTGCTGCTCAGCGCAGCGGAGGAACACAGCCTGCAGCACGTGGAGGCCGCCCGCCTGCACATGGAAAAAATGGCCGAACGCTATCTGGTGGATACCCCTTCGGTAGAGCCGCGCATCGGCATGCAGGCGGTGGACGAGAAACGCTATCAGCTGATCTTGCGCATTGCCATTCCGGCCAAGGAAAGGCAGCGTATCGAACAGGCGGTCATTCATCAATTCATGGCCGAGTGCTATCCGGAAACCGGCACAAATAATTAGAGCAACAACTCCAAACAATAGTTATAATCCCGGCTTGCCACATCAGCCCGGTGCATCATGAGCAAACCCCGCATCAAGACTTACGACCGCATCATTGAGGAAAGCCTGAAACTGTTCAATGAACAGGGCGAGCGTAATATCACCACCAATCATATCGCGGCCCATCTTGGCATCAGCCCCGGCAATCTGTACTACCACTTCCGCAACAAGGAAGAAATTGTCTACCAGATTTTCCTGATGTACCGCGCCTTCATCAACCAAAGGCTGGCCATTCCCGAAAGCCGGGAAATGACCGTGACGGACCTGATCAACTATCTGGACACGGCTTTTCTGGCCATGTGGCAGTTCCGTTTCATGTTCTACGACCTGCCCGGCATGCTGGCACGCAACCCGCAACTGCAGACCGAGTACCACCAGTTCGTCAACGCTGAACTCAAAAGCCTGCTGGCAGAACATTTCCGTGCCTTTATCCGCCTTGGCATCCTGCAAATGGATGAAGACGACATTGAGGCCGTGAGCATCAATATCTGGCTGGTGGTCAAGTTCTGGTTTGCCTTCGAGCAGACTTCACGCCCCAAGTCGCCGATTACCGAAGCCTCCGGCCACCGTGGTGTCCGTCAGGTCATGGCCCTGCTCAAGCCCTATCTGCAAGCAGATTACAAAGATGCCTTCCGGCAATTGAGCGAACGCCATGCCAGCTAAGTCCAGCAATGGACTCAGCTGGCAACAACCAGGCCGGAACACACTGCTAGCTACGTTGCAATACGTCAGCCAACTGATGCGCGGCACGCAAGGCAAAGGCATAGATGGACAACTGGGGATTGGCTCCGATACTGGTGGGAAACACTGAGCCATCGATCACGCTGAGATTAGGCAATTGCCAGTGTCGTCCATATTCGTCGACCTCCCCTTCTTCAGGACGACTGCTCATGGCCATGCCGCCCATGACATGGGCACTCACCACCCGGGCCAATAATGGCTTGAGCGCTAGTTGCAGAATGTGCTCGCGCGCAGCTTTCCAACTGCTCTGCAAACCAGCTTCCTCGTGGAGGATCTGCACCTGGCGCGCCCCGGCGGCAAACTGCAGTTCGGCCATGGTCAGCCAACTGCGCCGCACGCCATCCCACAGCACATCATTCAAGGGATAATCCAGCTCGGGAGAACCATCTACCCGCAGCCGGACCTGCCCGCCCTGGCTATCCGGGTGGAAGCCATCGCGCAGCAAGGCCAGAATCACTTGCAGATGTGGCAATTGCTGCATCATTGCAGCCGTACCGGGACCAAAGCCGCTCAGCGTCACCCCCATCAACAAGGGATGCACCGGCGGCACCTCCAGCTTGTATCCCAGCGGCCCATCCAGCGCCTGGGTGTGCATGAAATGGTCGGAATATACCGTTTGCGGCGCACCATTGAACGCCTCTATCCGTTGCGGCATGATGGCCCCGGAGATGACCACCGGGTGCAAGAAGGTCCGCTTGCCCACATGCTCACCGCCAAGGCGGCTGCGTAACAGGATGGCTGGACTGCCAATGGCACCGGCCGCCAATACCACATGCCGGGCACGGATATGGAAGCGGCGTCCACTAAGACCATGACCATCGGCAGCCAGCAAGCTGCCCTCCGCGCCTTGCAATGATTTGTTATCGTCGGCCACCAGCAAACGGTCCACTCTTGCCCGCGACAACAGGGCTGCCTTGTGCTGCAAAGCGCCGGGAATGGTTGTGATCAGCATGGACTGTTTGGCATTGGTGGCACAGCCCATGCCGCAATAACCCAGATTCCAGCAGCCACGTACATTACGGCGGATACGGCCATGCTTCAGACCCAGCACCTGACAACCCTGCTCAAGAACGCTGTTATTCGGATTGGGATCAGCCAGCCAGTCTGCAATACCCAGCCTTGCCTCAGCCATGTCGAACCACGGTGCCATGGCCTGTGGGCTCAGCCCGTGCAAACCGTAACGCTCGGCCCACCAGGCCAGGGTATCTGGCGGCGTGCGAAAGGCACTGGTCCAGTTGACTGTCGTCCCCCCTCCCACCGTACGCCCTTGCAGGATATTGATGGCCTTATCTGCCGTCTTGCGGCTGGCTGCTTCCTGATACAACTCGGGATAGGCTTTGGCCTCCAGCAAGCGAAAGTCGCGCGAGCTGCGCAAGGCCCCTTCCTCCACCATCAGTACATCCAGACCAGCCTTGGCCAGCACCTCGGCCGTCATGCCGCCGCCGGCACCGGTGCCGATGATCAACACATCGCAACGCAACTGCAGGTCTTGCGTCTGGGCCGCACCATCCAGCACCCGCCAGCCGCCGGCCACCCCTTCGGCAATGGGATCGGGCAAATTCATTGGCTTCATGGCAATACCCTCATCACTTGCGGAGGCTGCTGATAGCCCAAGGCCCCCCAACTGGCCGGATTGCCAAACCAGGCGGCATTGATCAAGGCATGCAGAGCCTGAAAGCCAGAGCGCAATAACAGCAGCCGGCTGTGCTGCCATTGCTGCAAAAATGCGGCAATTTCATCATGGCTGGCCTGCGCCCAAGGGCGTGGCATGCCGGCCAGCCAGCGCCGCCCCCAGCGGTTACCCAGAATATCGAACAATTGGCGCAACTCCTGTTGTACCGCCGGCAACAGTTGGCAGATGGCCAGATCCACCCCCTGCACAATAGCCGGCAGCGGCAGCGCAGCCATGCCCAGCATTACCGGGGCAAGCTGATGGATAATCAGGGCATCCTGTGCTTGCAAAAACACATGAGAGGCATGGCTGAGCTCGGCCATTTCGGATTCGGGGGTGAGTAGAACACCAGCTGCAAACAAGGCCACACTGCCGAGCATGCCGGTCTTGATCAGTTGTCGTCGCGTGATCATCTCAGCCTCGCAGCATCAGTTTGAGCAACCATTCCACCGTACGGCCGTAAGGAGCCCGCGTCATCCAGCTACCGGACCAGCGGCTTTGCTCGAAAACCGGCTTGAGCTTGGAAAAGGTGAGAAAACCCTCATGGCCGTGATAATGCCCCATGCCGGAAGCACCCACACCGCCAAATGGCAGCGCATGCTGTACGACATGCAGAATGGTTTCATTGATGCACACTCCACCGGAAACAGTGTCATGCAATACCCGCGCAGTACGCAGCGGATCACGATCGAACAAATACAGCGCCAGAGGACGCGGTCGGGCATTGATGTAGGCGATGGCCTGGTCAAAGCTGTCATAACTGACAATGGGCAGAATGGGACCAAAAATTTCTTCCTGCATCAGCTGGCAGTGCACCGGACAGTCCAGTACCAGGGTCAACGGCAGTTTGCGCCCCTGGCTCAGCACCTCTGCCGCCGGATTGATCACATGCAGTTTTGCCCCGGCTGCCTTTGCCTCCTCCAGCCAATCCTGCAGGCGCTGATGATGGCGCTGATTGATGATATTGCTGTAATCCGGATTATCCGCCAGGGTGGGATAAGCCCGTGTCGCCGCGGCATCCAGCATCGCCAGCAGCCTGTCCCTGTCCTTGGCATTCACCAGTACATAGTCCGGTGCCACGCAGGTCTGTCCGGCATTGAACATTTTGCCGGCAACAATGGATTCCGCTGCGCGGGCAAAATCAGCATCCCGCGCCACAATAACCGGCGATTTGCCCCCCAGTTCCAGCGTCACCGGGGTGAGATTCTCCGCCGCCGCTCGCATCACATGCCGTCCCACCGCCGTGGAGCCGGTAAACAGCAGATGGTCGAAAGGCAGCCGGGTGAACACCTGGGCCAGTTCTGGCCCGCCATTTACCACGCAGATCAGGCCCGGTTCGAAATACCGCGCGACCAGCTCGGCCAGCAATGCACCGGTCGCCGGCGTCAGCTCGGACATCTTGATCATCACGCGGTTGCCAGCAGCCAGCGCACCGATCAGCGGCCCCAGCGCAAGAAACAGCGGATAATTCCAAGGCACCACGATGCCCACCACGCCCAGCGGCTGGGGCAGCACCAGATTGCGTGCCGGGCGAAACCAGAATGATGTACCGCGCCGCTGTGGCCGCATCCAGCGCCCAAGCTGACGACGGGCACTGCGCAGCTCTTCCAGACTGGGAAACAATTCACCCAGCCGGGTTTCCACACTGCTACGGTGGCCGAAATCACGCGCAATCGCATCAAGCAGCACCGGCTGATTCTGCTTGATCATCGCCTCCAGCGCGGACAGGAAAACCAGTCGGCGCGCGCGATCAGGAAAACGTTCGGCCTCTGCGGCCTGACGCAAGGTGGTGAAATGCTGCTGTAGTGCAGCCTCGTCATCCCGCTGCATCGGCAGCTTGTCCATTGTGCTATCCTCGTGTAGTTCATGCTGCAAACGGTCGTTTAGAGCTACGACTCTAAATGCAGAATAGCACTCGGACTTCGCCCTGTCACCCCCACGGACATCGCAATGCTGATCGATTTTTTCACTGCACTGCGTGCAGCCCGCCTGCCAGTCTCGCTCAAGGAATTCCTGACCCTGCTGGAAGCCCTGAAACAGAATGTCGCCTTTGGCAGCCTGGATGATTTTTATTTTCTGGCACGCACAACACTGATCAAGGACGAAAAACATTACGACCGCTTTGATCAGGTATTCGGCCATTGCTTTCAGGGCAAAAACCAGGTGTTGGAGGATTTGCAAACCAGCATTCCGGAAGACTGGCTGCGCAAACAGATTGAAAAATTTCTCAGTGAGGAAGAAAAGCAACAGTTGCAGGCACTGGGCTGGGACACGCTGATGAAAACCTTGCGTCAGCGCCTGGAGGAACAGCAAGAACGCCACCAGGGTGGCAATAAATGGATAGGGACCGGCGGCACCAGTCCGTTTGGCGCTTATGGCTACAATCCGGAAGGCATCCGTATCGGCCAGGATGGCTCACGTCATCGTCGGGCGGTCAAAGTATGGGACAAGCGGGAGTTTCGCAATTTCGATGACTCGGTTGAACTGGGCACGCGCAACATCAAACTGGCTTTGCGCAGGCTACGCGAGTTTGCCCGCGACGGCGCGGAAGAAGTGCTGGATCTGGATGCCACCATTGCCGCCACGGCACGCAATGCCGGCCTGTTAGACCTGAAGATGGTGCGTGAACTGCGTAATACCGTGAAGGTATTGGTGCTGTTTGATGTAGGGGGCTCGATGGATGACCACATCAAGGCCGTGGAGGAGCTGTTTTCAGCCGTCAAAAGCGAGTTCAAGCATCTGGAATATTTCTATTTCCACAACTGCGTTTACGAAACAGTATGGAAGGACAATCGCCGCCGCCAAGGCAGCAGCCTGTCCACCCTGGAGCTGTTACACACTTTTGGTCGTGATTACAAACTGATTCTGGTAGGCGATGCCACCATGAGCCCCTATGAAATCAGCTACCCGGGCGGTAGCGTGGAGCATATGAATCCGGAATCAGGCGAAACATGGTTGCGCCGTTTGCTGGCACAATTCCGCCATGCTGTGTGGTTGAACCCGGTGGCAGAGCAATACTGGGACTATACCCAGTCACTACAGATGATTCGGCAACTTGCGGGGGAGCGCATGTTCCCCTTGACGCTGCACGGGCTGGACCGCGCCATGCGCAGCCTGAAACAGACCGCTCCCCATGGCTGACCAGACTCAGTTTTCCACCGCGGGAAAGGGTTGGCCATTGCCATCAAACGCACGCACTTGGTCGCGACCAGCCAGTTTGGCTTCATACAGAGCCTGATCGGCCAGCGCCAGGGCGACACTCGCCTCTTGCTGGCCTTTTGCAAAACAGCTGACCCCGATACTGACGCGCACCTGCAATACCACGTCCGCGACTGGAATCACATGGTCCCGCACCGCTTCGCGCAGCCGTTCGGCCAGCGCCATGGCACCGGCCATGCCACAGCCGGGCAAGAGTACGGAAAATTCCTCCCCGCCCATGCGGCCCAGCACATCGACCTTGCGGACTACCCTCTGGCTGATGACGGCAAAGTCACGTAGCACACGGTCACCCACGGCATGACCCCAGGTATCGTTCACCTGCTTGAAGTGGTCGATATCCAGCATCAGCACCGCCACCGGATTGCCAAAGCGCTGGTAGCGGGCAAATTCCTCTGCCAGCTTTTCCATGAAACTGCGCCGATTGGCAATGCCGGTCAGTGCATCGGTCGTGGCCAGAAACCGCAGCTCTTGCTCCTGCTGTTTGCGCTGAGTGATATCCCGGTATACCCACAACACCCCCCGCAGGCGCGGCCCACTGAAAATGGGTACATGATCACGCTCCAGAATGCGCCCGTCTTTGAGTGGCCACTCCTCCCCCAGTACTACCTGCTGCGAGGTCTGCAGCTCCTCCAGTCGCCGTAGCAGCTGTTGTGGATCGGCAAAACAGGAGG
>Ga0187781_10003750_pt1 | contig 11371 bp, 10 predicted proteins | sample 0715_SJ02_MP02_2_FD_132447 | JGI IMG/M metagenome (GOLD analysis project Ga0187781, IMG submission 132447) | Tropical peat soil microbial communities from peatlands in Department of Meta, Colombia - 0715_SJ02_MP02_20_MG | ecosystem: Environmental > Terrestrial > Soil > Wetlands > Peat | place...
CCCCGAATACTTCAACTAATCAACCTGACATCGAACACTGTAATCTCCCAGGTTCCCACGACATCTCCCGAGATCACTTCGTTAGGGGAGAATCCTGCAAAATCCGCAGTGCTGGGTACCGCGGGCAATGCATCATTGATCTATTCGCTGGACGTGACCAGGCTATCCCTGACCGCTCCTTCGATGCCCACTTCTGCTGCAGCGCTTTCCGTTGCGGTCGATTCCGCAAAGGAGTGTTTCTACATCGGTACTGGGTCTGGATTGTATGTGTTCAATTCGACCAGCAATCACGAAATTCAGGCCATCCAAGGCTTGAGCGGATCGAACAGTGAACTCGTTGTGGACGAGCGGGACAATCTGCTCTGGCTTGCGAACGGCCTGATAGGCGCAGCCGCAGTGAACATGAGCACGCAGAAACTCGTGTTTTCCACCGGGCAGCTGATTTCCCCCTCCTCGAGGGACGGAATCGCCTTGGATCCTGACAACGACATGTTGTTCGTATTGATCTCGCCGAGCACGGTGGAGGTGCGAGACGCGACTACCGGAACCATAGTTGATTCTTCGATAGGCGTGGGCTCGAACGTCACAAGCATTGTTTTCGACCCTGACGACAACCAAATCTATGCCGCAGGCGACGAGATTCTCACGATTAACGCGTCTTCCTATTCTGTTGACGGCAATCCGATACTCATCGGAGGGCCTCACGTAGTGTCGGGGGAGACGTTTGACTCTTCGAGCGCCGCCGTCTTTGTTGCCGCGACGGGTCTCCTTCCAGGCGAGGAAGGCAGCGTCGTCGAGATCGAGGCGTCCACGCTGACTGCCAGCGAAGGTGCGATCTTCAGGATACCGATCGGCGAGGGGCCATCCGCTTTCGGGGTCGTGTCACTCAGTAATGTGCCCGAATCAGCTATGGTTTGGGTCTCAAACGGTGCGTCCGGCACGATCAGCGCTATCGCGAGTCCGCCTCAGATCACCAGCTTTTTCGCTAGCCCCTCAACGATCGACCTGGGTTACTCGACCGCATTCGACGTGGCATTCCAGGGGGGAGCTGGTAACTCGACCCTGAGTTATGCCCACCTACCGACGGGATGCCTTTCTACTGACGCTACCCAACTCAACTGCACCCCAACGGTGAACGGTACATTCTCAGTTTCCGTAACGGTCACTGACTCGTTCGGGTTCTCCGCGAATGCGACAGCGACGTTGACGGTCGAGCGCTCCCTGCTCGTTCGAGAGTCGTTTTCGCCTTCCACGTTTCCCCTCATCGACACCGGGGTCGCTCTCCAGTGCAGCGTTGATGCGGCGGATGGTCTCGCTCCTTACGTCTACGAGTGGAATTTCGGCGACGGTGCCACTGCCCCGGGGTCGATGGTCAACCATACGTACGTCGAACCCGGGGCTTTCGTCGTGAATGTCGAGGTGCGTGATGCGACCGGCGCCACGGCCAACGCCACCAGGGAGGTCACTGTCGTTCCCGCCCCCGCGGTGTTCATCGCCGCCCATCCCGAGAACGTCACGGATGTGGATGTCCCGGTCACGCTCAACGCAACGATTCTCGGCGGCGTAGCAGCCTCGACGGAGACGTGGACATTCGGGGATTCTACGGAAGCGACCGGCGCGAACGTTACCCATGCCTGGACCCGGGCGGGGAACTACACGGTCACCTTCGACTACTCGGACGTACTCGGCGAACCGTCAGATCGGCAGATCTCGGTACATGTGAATCCGTCGCTGGCGGCGACGTTCACGTCCGGCACTTCGTCCTCGTCCGGACCCGCCTCTCCCGGCACGCAGGTTCAGTTCTCCACCCAGGTGTCGGGAGGCACACCATCCTACGATGTCGAATGGTCGTTCGGTGATGGATCCTACTCTACAGGACTCTTGGTCAACCACAGTTACGCGTCGATCGGGACGTACCGTGTGCATGTGGTGCTCGTCGACAGCGTGGGTGCGGTGGTCCAGGCGAACCTATCTGTAATCGTGAGCCCAGCGACAACCTCGAGCGGCGGACTTTCCTCCATAAGCGGCGGTTTCGCGGCCGGACTTTTCCTCGGACTCGTGGTAGGGGGTTTCCTCGCGGCGCTGGTCCTATTCGCGGTCGGATTGCGAAAGGGTCGGAAGCAGGGCCGAACGCCCCCGCCTTCGCCGTCCCCCTACGTACCGCCCTGAGCCGCCTCGCTCGGTTCCAGCGACGCCTTCGGCGGACGCTTCGGCCGTCCGTCGATCCCCGCTTCGGAGAACAGGTACCGCACGGGGACCCTTCGCATCGCGTGGGTCCAGTAGTCGCACCGCGTGCAGCGCTGCCCCAGGACGACCGTGCCCCCCGAGAGCGTCCGATTGTGGATCGGCGCCAGAGGCGAGCCACAGACGGGGCACGCGACGAGCGGTCGACGGGTCGGTCGCTCGGTGAACCGGACGGACATGCGCACTCCGGGTACGTCGATGAGCAGTTTTCGCAGGCGCGCCCCGCCGAGGGCGGCGAGGGGTTCGTCCCGCCGGAGCACCCTCAACAGGGCCTCCCGGAACTCGACTTGAGAGGAGAAGGACGCCTTCCCTCCCCGCACGACCCGTCGCGCGGCCCGCTGGACGATCTCCGCCGGAGGCCGACGGAAGCGGACCGAGCGGTTCCGCTTACTCGGCCGCGCGACCGTGGCGCCCTTCTCGGGCACGGATTTCCTCCTCGTAGAAGCGACGGGCGAACTCGGCCTCCTCGGCCCCGATCTTCACGGGCTCGAGGCCGGACGCGGTGAAGTAGGTGAGCAGGGAGGCCGCTGCGGCCAGGCGGACCGCCCTCGACTTGAGGCGGGGGGAGAACTTCGGGAAGTCCGTCGTCTTGAGCGCCCGCTCCGACACCTCGCGGAGCTTCTCGTAGAGGGTCCGTTCGAGGCGCACCGGGCGCGCGCGGAACTTTCCCGAGACGAGCGGATGGCCGGTCTCGATCGCGTAGACGAGCGTCAGGTGGTCCCGGATCTTCTCGGCGAGGGAGAAGTCGATCTCACCGAGCTCGAGCTTCTCCGCGGCGGTCTCCACGGCCCGGAAGCGGGCCCGGGTCATCGGGTGGAACCGCAGGAGCATGCGGTCCTCGAGCGCGGCGAAGTTCGGGTCGGCGATCGTGGTCCAGTAGTCCTGGGCGCCCGCCGTCCGGACGTTGTAATTGACCGAGAAGAACGAGTGGAACGTGTAGGGCCCGACCGTCCCGAGCGTCGTCTCCCACTTGACCTCCCGCTGCTCCATGACGAGCTTGAGCGGCTCGACCATCCCTCGGTACTTGAACCAGTCGTTGAACTCGGGAACGATGAAGTTGAACGTTCGGCCGGTGTAGGCGGCTCCGACCCGCAGGAACTGGACCGGCGTGATCCCACCGCAGTAGCGGTTGCGCCCGGGGAGGCCGTGCGCGGGTACGCCGCTCCGGGGGTTCCCGCGGACCAGGTCGTCGATCGAGAACGTCTTGCCGGTGCCGGGCGGGCCGAAGAGCGCGAGGTGGAATCCCGTGGTCCCCGTCGACCGTCCCGTCGGGGCGAGCAGCGGGGCGTCGGCGAGGGCGTACTGCTGGAGGATGGAGATGAGCGAGTCGAAGTAGAGTTCCTCGCCAAACAAGCCCTTGAGGTACGCTGCGAGCTTCGGGACCCCGAAGGTACGGCCGAACTCGACCGTGGCGTCAAGCCGGTCCCGAAGGACCTCGCGAAGGCGGTCCAGGAACTCCCCGTCCATCACGCGGATCTCCGCTCGTTCGTCGGGCACCGGGCCGAGCGGCGGCGACTCGACCGTTTCGGACCGCTCGACCTCGTCCAGCAGGAGCTGTCGGAGCTCCTCCGGGTAGGGGACCTGGTAGACCTTCTCCCCCTTCCCTTCGGGAACCTCGAGCAGGAGACCCCGACGCTTCAATCGGGTGAGCAGCCGGGAGGAATCCTCGAACACCCGGTCGCGGAGCAGCCTCGCGCGGAGCTCGGAGAGGCGGAACCGGGCGGGATGGGAAGCGAGTCCCCGTACCGTGCGGCGCCGGTCGGCATCCGCGACGACCCCCGCTAGGACCCGGGCCACGGGAAGGTCTGCCGCGAGAATCTCCAGGCCGGCCGACGCTGCCACCTTCCTCCGCGAGTCGCACGACCGACTTATCTTATCCCAATGAAGGAATCGCCGGCCGTGGTCGGCCACAGCTCCTCGGCTTACGAGCGGGAGCTCCGGAGCCTTCTCGAGGGTCGGCCCGAAGCGGTCCGCAGTTACGCGCGGGCGCTCTCCCCGGCGGAGCGGGACGAGCTCGAGCACCTGATCGACCAGCCGTTCCTCATCATCCGCGGGGCGGGCTCGCTCGGGTTCGACCTGGTCGCCCTCCGCCGCGACTTCGCCTTCCCCTTCGAGGTGAAGGCGTCCAGCGAGGCGGTGATCCGGTTCTCCTCGGCGAGCGGACGGGCGAACGCCCAGCTCGAGGCCCATCGCAAGGCGGTCGAGCGGGTCGGTCTCACGGTCCTCTACGCCTACCGCCGCGTCGGGCTGCGGAACGCCGAGTCCTGGCGGGTCTTCGTGGCCGGCAAGGTCCCGACGTCGGGTCGGATCGGCCTCCTCTGCCGTCGCCTCCCGCCCGTGAGCCAGACGGCCGAAGGCAACGGGATCCTGCGGTGGGAGGAGGGCCGCCCCCTCTCCCAGTTCCTTTACCACGTCCGCTATCTTCTCGAGCCGGTCTCCGAGGCGGTCCGATGACGCTCCACGTCGCCTCGGTGGGGATGGGTCGGTTCGGAAAACGCCCGGAGGGGCTCGTCGACCTCGCGGCCGAAGCAGCGAACCTCGCGCTCGAGGGCGTCGGGCGGAAGACGGTCGACCTCCTCGTGGTCGGGTCGATGTTCGCGCAGGGTCCCCACGGCAAGGAAGCGCTCCTTCCTCGTCTCGCAGGACGTCTCGGGCTCGAGACCGCGAGCGGGTTCCGGGTCGACTCCTCGAGCGGGACCGGGGCGATGGCGTTCCACGCCGCGGCGTTGGCGCTCGAATCCGGAAGGTTCGAGCGGGCTCTCGTCATCGCCGCGGAAAAGATGACCGACCGGCCGACGGCCGAGATCACGCGGGACCTCGCCGCCTCGCTCCATACGACCGAGGCGGTCGCCGGGGCGACCATGCCGGCCCTCGCCGCGCTCGTGACGCAACGTTACCTCGAGCGGTATGCATTCCCGACGGACGTTCTCGATGCGGTGGCCGTCCACGCGCGCGCGATGGCGGTGGAGAACCCGAACGCGCATTTTCAGAAGGCCGTGACCGCGGAGGAAGTCGCCGCCAGCCGACCGGTCGCGCTCCCGCTCCGCCTCCTTCACTGCTCCGCCATCTCGGACGGAGCGACCGCGCTCGTACTTGAGCGGGGGACCGGACCGGCGACCGTTCTGGGACTGGGACAGGGGTTCGACGCGCTCCGGCTCATCGACCGAGAAGAACTGACGAGTTTCGCGGCGACCCGGGTCGCCGCGCGCCGCGCCTACGAGAAGGCCCACCTCACCCGAAAGGAGGTCGAGGTGGTCGAGCTGCACGATGCCTTCGCGTCGTTCGCTCTCATCCATACCGAGGACCTAGGGTTCTGCGGCCCGGGCGAGGCACCGAGGTGGTTCGAGAGCGGCTGGGTGACGCGTGAGGGCCGTCTCCCGATCAACCCGAGCGGCGGCGTCATCGGTCGGGGACACCCGGTGGCCGCCTCGGGGCTCGCGGAGATCGGGGAGGTCGCGCTCCAGTTGCGGGGCGAAGCGGGCCGGCACGCGACCGCCCAGCGGCCTAAGGTCGGTCTCGCGCACGCTGTGAGTGGAATCGCCGCGCACAACTTCGTCACGATTCTGGGGGCGGGCGGTCCGTGAGCTCGATGCCGCCGCTCGAGCTCGTCCGATGCAACGCCTGTCACCACCGGTTCCTGCCGACCGACGGACCGTGTCCGAAGTGTGGGTCGGTGGATTGCACGACCTACTCGGCCCCGCCGGTCGGCAAGGTCCTGGCCGCGACCGAGCTCCACTACCCGGCCGCGGGGTTCCACGCTCCCCACCCGCTCCTGCTGGTCGAGGTCAGCGATGCGGTGCGGGTGCTCGCCATCGCGGACGGGTCGCTCCCGGCCCCGGGAGCCCTGGTCGAGGTCCGGAGCGAGGGCGATGTCTACCGCGCCCGTCCCGAACCAACGCGGTAAGGACGCGGGGAGGGGGACATCCCGGGGGGCCGGTCCCTCCGACCCCCCTTTTGAACCCCCGAGGTGAAATCACCACAGGATTAGCAATCCTGCGCCTTACCGGGCTGGGCCATCCCCGCGCGAGGCCGGCGAGCCGTGTCCGCTCCTTAAACCTTCGGATGCGCCGCCGGACGCCGGCACCGTCGCGCAACCGGGGGGCGGGGCCCGCTCGCGCCACGACCGTTCCCGGCAGGTTATGTAGCGGGTCCGTGCTGGCGCGACCGGGCCGAACATGCGCGTCGGAAAAGCAGGGGTCGTAGGCGCGGGAACGATGGGGGCCGCGATCGCCGAGGTCCTCGCGCTCAACGGGATCGAGGTGGTCCTGAAGGACGTCGACCAAGCCCTGGTCGACAAGGGGCTTGCCCGGGTGCGCGGCTACGTGGACGAGCTCGTCCGGTATCACGAGTCACGGGCCCCGAAGGAGATCGAGCGGATCACGGAGCTCGCCGGCGAGCTTAGCGAGGAACAGAAGTCGAAGATCCGCGCGAAGCTGACCCCGAAGTTCTCGCGTTCCCGCGGCGAGGAGGTCGTGGCACGGGTGCACGGGACGACCGACTATGCCGCGTTCTCGAACGTCGACCTGGTCATCGAGGCGGTCTTCGAGCGGGCGGACGTGAAGCGTCCCGTCCTCGAGGAGCTCGACCGGTCGGTCCCCGAGCATGCCGTCATCGGCTCGAACACCTCTTCCCTCTCGATCACCCGGCTCGCGCGGGGGTTGAAGCACGTGCGCGAGACCCTCGTGACGCATTTCTTCAACCCCCCCACCACCCTTCCCCTCGTGGAGGTTGCCGGCGGCGTCGAGACCCGGGAGGACGTCCTGACGGACACGATCGATTTCCTCCAGGGCCTGCGGAACCACCGGTACCCGCTCGTGCCGATCCGGGTGAAGGAGAGCCCCGCGTTCGTCGTCAACCGACTCCTCATCCCCGTGCTGAACGAGGCGTCGTTCGCCCTCGAGGAGGGGCTCGCCTCCTCCCGCGACATCGACCTCGCGATGAAGACCGGGGCGGGGATGCCGATGGGGCCGTTCGAGCTTGCCGACATGATCGGCCTGGACGTCGCGCTCGAGGTCGCCGAGACCCTCTATCGCGAGTACGGCGACTCGAAGTATCGACCCGCGCACTACCTGCGCCGCCTCGTCGACGCGGGCCACCTCGGCCGGAAGACCGGGGCGGGGTTCTACGACTACTCCACCTAGGAGACGACCCAGCTGAGTCGGGAATACGGGACCTCTCGAGGAAGGTGCACGTTCGATGAAGTTCCCTTCGGAGGAGTGGGCGGCCCAGTTCCGCATCGCGATCAACCAGAACGAGGCGTACCGCAGCGCGGCCCAGGCGTGGGAGGGGGACATCGTCTTCCTCGTGCGTCCGTCGGACCCGGGCGCTCCCGCGCCGGGTGTCCATCTTGCCCTCGCGCACGGGGAGTGCAGCTCGGCGACCTTCCACCCCGACGCGCGGAACGTCGGGAGCGAGTTCGTCTACGAGGGGAGCCCCGAGAACTGGGGTAAGCTGCTCGCCGGTCAGCTCGACCCGGTGAAGGCGATCCTGGACGGGACGTTCCGGATCAAGGGGAACCTCGCGAAGGCGATGCGATTCACGCGCGCGGCGAAGGAGCTCGTCGAAACGGCCGCGAAGATCCCGGTCGACCCGTAGTCCCGGGGCCGTCAGCCCGCGGGCGGCGCGTTCGCCGGGGGAGTTGCGGGGGCGGCCGGCGGGTTCGCTGCTGACGGAGCGGGCGTAGAGGGCGTCGCGGCGGGTTTCGCCGAGGGAGGAGCCGTCGCGGGCTTGAGGGGGGGTGCGGGAGGCTTCGGGGGCGGAGGCATCAGGGTCCGCTTCAAGAACGCGAGGATCCGCGTCCACGCGAGTTCGGCCGGGCCGACCGCGTACGCCGAGAGGTCGCGCGAGAGGAAGTCGTGCCGTGCCCCGGGGATGACGATGAACTCGAAGGGGGTCCTGCTCGCGGACTGGACGGCGACGAGCTGCCCCCGGGCCCGAGCCGCCGACCGGTCGGACGAGCCCCCGACGAACAGGAGGGGCGCGGTGACGAGCTTCGCGAGGTCGGCCGGTCGGACGGGCATGGGATAGGCGAGAGCGACCGCGCTCAGCCGTATGTCTCGGGCCGCCAGAGCGAGCGCGAGGCTGGCCCCGTACGAAGCACCGAAGACGGCGGACTTTCCGGGGTCGACCATATCCCGGCCCCGAAGGTATTCGAGGGCGTCCGAGTAGAGTTGCACGAGGTCGGAGACCCGTCGCGACTCGACCGCGACGCCTCCGCGGAGCTGCGCCCCCGAACGGAGCGATACATGGTGGACCGCGCCCACCCCGTCCGTTTTCAGGACGTCCGGAAGCAGGACCTCGAACCCCTCCCGGGCGAACCGGATCGCCGCATCCAGGACGGTGGTCGTGAGGCCGTAGACGTCCGGGGTGATCAGGACGACCGGGTGCTTCACCGTCTTCGTCGGCGAAAGCACGACCGCTTGGGCGACCCCCGTGGTCGCGACCTTGGTATCGAAGGTGACCCGTTCGCTCCGGTAGAGCGGCGCGGGGACGCCGGGCTTCTTCTCGGTCTTGATCCACGTCTTGTTGAGGAAATCGAGGACGCAGAGCTTGAACCGCTCCTTCGTCAGGACGACCACGGCTTGGCGGACGCCGCAGATATCGCAGACCCCGACGACGCCACTACCGAACTCGGCGTCCGGAAGGTCCAACAGGCGGTCGTCGTCGCGCATCTTCCTCGGGCGGGAGCTAGCGCTCGAGCCGGGAGCGATTGATAACCGTTGCCGAGGGGGACGGTTCAGGTGTCGGAGTCGGCCGGCCCGGGCGCTCGATCCCCGCGACGGAGCTCGAGCCGGTGGCGGTCGCGCGGAACGAGAACGTCCACTCCCCGTCGGCGGAGCCGCTCGGCCAGTTCGCGGTCCGCGGTGACGACCGGGCCCCCTTCGCGAACCGCCGCGGCGAGAATGGCTGGGTCCCCACGTCCTGGGACGGGGAGCACCGGGAACTGGCGGGCGAGCTCGGAAGCGGCGCGGGCCCCGCGCACCCCTCGCGCGACGAGCCGGCCGAGTTCGTCGACCACCGACGACGGCACGGCCAAGCGGGAGCCGGGGAGGAGTCGTTTCACCTCTTCGACGAGAGGAAATCGGTTTCGCACGGGTAGCATGAGGGCGTTGACGTCGAGCAGTACCTGTTCCCCGCCCGGGGGCCGGCCGGGGTCACGGACGCGAGAGGACGACCCCGAGCGTGTCCCGGTCGTGCTCGACCCCCCCCTTGCGCGCCCGAAGGACGTATCGCTGCGCCTTTTGGTTCGCGGTCTTCGGGATCTCCTCGAGGAACTCGATGTACTTCGGCACCATGAAGAACGGCAGGTGCTGGACGCAGAACTCGAATAGCTCCTTCGGGGAGGCGGTCGCGCCCGGCTTCAGCTGCACGAACGCCTTGACGTCCTCCTCCCCGAGCGGGGACGGGACTCCGACCACCACGACCTCGAATACCGCCGGGTGCCGGTTCATCACCGATTCGACGTCGTACGGGGCGAGGTTCTCGCCCCGCCGGCGGATGACGTCCTTCTTCCGGTCAACGAAGTAGTAGTACCCTTGCTCGTCGCGAGTGACGTAGTCCCCCGTGTGGAACCAGAGGTTCCGCCACGCTTCGACCGTCTTCTCGGGTTTGTTGAGGTACCCGGAGAACATCGTGAACGGATTCTTCGGGCGCACGATGAGCTCCCCGCGGGTGTTGGGGGGTACGGGCCGGTCGTCATCGTCCACGACGTCGGCATCTACGAAGCCGAGGGGGGTTCCGACCGAGCCCACCCGGATCGCGTCCGGGGGATTCATCAGCGTCGTGCAACCACATTCGGTCATTCCGTAGAGCTCGACGATCGTGAGTCCGAACCGCTCCTCGAACTCCTTCCAGATCGAGCGGGTCGTGCCGGCCGTTAGGGCGGTCCGGACGGTATGTTCCCGGTCGGACGCCTTCGGCGGCTGCTTGTAGAGGACGTTGATCATCGAGATCAGGAGAGAGATGTGGGTCGCGCCGGCCTTCGCCGCGATCTCCCAATACGCGCTGGCGTGGAAACGCTCGTCGAACGCCGCCGTGAGGTCGTTCAGCAGGGCGGTGAGGGCCGTCATCTCCTGGGCATTGCAATGGAACAGCGGGAGGGCCGTGAACAGGACCGATGAAGGAGTGAGGCGGCTCCTCATGCCGATCTCGATCGGCGTGGAGAGCAGCTTCTGGTGCGGGATGATCGCGCCCTTCGGGGGCCCGGTCGTGCCGCTCGTGTACATGATCGCGGCAGCGTCGCCCGGCCCAATCGTGGGAGGAGGGTCGATCGGTCGTTCCGAGGGGAGGCTCGAGAAGGGTACGGTGGCCGCGGGAAGGGGCTCGGACTCCTTCCCGGAATCGACCACCCACTCCCGGGAGATCCGAAGCGTCTCGCGGAACGGTGCGTACGGCTCCCAAAGGCGCCGGTCGACCACGATGCCGCATGGAGCGCTGTCCGCGAGCTCGTAGCGGAGGATCTCCCCCTTGAGGCCGGTGTTCAGGGGCACGAGGATCGCGCCCCTCTTCGCGGCACCGAACCAGAGCATCGGGAACTCCGGCGTGTTGAACAGGAGGCAGGCCACCCGGTCCCCGACCCCGACACCCGCTTCGGCCAGGCCGTTCGCGACCCGGTCCGTTTCGCGGTCGAGCTCGGCGTAGGAGACGTCCCGGCCCGAGAAGCGAAGCGCGACCCGGTGCCCGTTTTTCCGGGCCTTGGCCCGGATCAGGTCGCCCAGGTTCCGGTACTCCTCTCCCGGTTCGAGCATCGCCGACCGAGGAGGTTTCTACGTCCATAAGCTTCGTCGCACCGAGCCTTCTTAGTCCCTCGTCCGATGCGCGTTCCCGTGCCCGCTCGGAGCGCACCGTATCGTCCCGACGCGCCGATCGTCGCCGAGCTCGCGGCCGGGGCGGTCCTCCTGGACGTCACCCGCCTCCGGACCCTTCTCCTGCATCAATCCGCCGAGGACCGCTGGTGCTTCCCGAAGGGTCACGTCGACCCCGGCGAGACGCTACGGCACGCCGCCCTGCGGGAGGTCCGCGAGGAGACTGGCCTCGCGCACGTGCGTCTCGGCCCCGAGATCACCGAGGTTTCCTACCGATTCTACCGGCCCCGGACGCACGAGAACGTGCACAAGTCGGTCGTCTA
>Ga0187781_10003751_pt1 | contig 11369 bp, 8 predicted proteins | sample 0715_SJ02_MP02_2_FD_132447 | JGI IMG/M metagenome (GOLD analysis project Ga0187781, IMG submission 132447) | Tropical peat soil microbial communities from peatlands in Department of Meta, Colombia - 0715_SJ02_MP02_20_MG | ecosystem: Environmental > Terrestrial > Soil > Wetlands > Peat | place...
CGTATTTGAGCGTTTCCAACTCCACGTGCTTGATGCTGGACCCTGAAGTTTTTACCCGGTTCCCCGCGCTGGCAATGACTACTTCGCGTCCGTCCTTTACGCGGGTGATGACAGCGCCGATGGCATAATCGCCCCGGTCACGGGCACGTTTGGCCTCGGCGATTGCCAACTGCATAAACTTCTTCTTCGGTTTGTAAGAAGCAGCGATCATGCAGGGATGATATCGCAACGCAAGGATTTGCCCTACGACCGCGACGGTGAGGTCGTGAGGCGGTTCGGCTTCCACAACCTCGGGTGGAATTCACTGGCGACGTTCCTCATGGATGAGCAGGACAACCCCGCTGTGGTTCAAGCGGTCATGCGCCACGCCAACATGGACATCACTCTCTCTACTACTCTCATTCTCGTCGCAAAGCCAGGCGAGCCGCGCAGAAGAAGGTTCTGCAACGCCCGCTTCCTGCAACGCCCGCTTCCAGAGGAAATGCGGGTGCCAATGCCGGAGCTAGAGACGATTCAGTGAACGAAAAGTGGATCAGGAACTTGTGTATAATGATGAACTTACCGCAGCACAGTGGGCGCTTAACTCAGCGGTAGAGTGCCATCTTCACACGGTGGAAGTCATAGGTTCGAATCCTATAGCGCCCACCATCTTTTCAATAGCTTAGGCAGGATTGCGCTCTGTCATGCCCTCTCTTGCCGTGACTTGCTCTCCATTGCCATGAAAAGCTAGGTCGGTTACCTTCAGGCCCGCAGTGCCCATCTCATCCGTCACCACGTCACCGTAGGTGTTCATCGTAGTGCGAATGTCCATGTGCCTCATCATTCTTGGCTGTACCGTGATGGGCATCTTCACGGCGTCCAATCAGGAGCGGTACGTATGGCGGGAAGAGTGGATGCTCAGGCGGACGTTCCCGATGCCGTCAACCCACGAGGCCATACGCAGAAACGGATTGACCTGCGTTACTTCGGACATGTGCCTTGGATTAGAAAGCGTTTCAACGCAAGGTTGTCCCATTTAGAATCCAGACTGTAGGCTCGTGCCTTGACGATGCTTCGCAATCTCACCTTCCTCCTCGTGGTGTTCACGGTTTTGGGGTCCGCTGCTGAACCGCGGGAACAATCCAGGCAAACACTGGCGCGTCACGTTGAACGCGTGGATCGCGCCTGGGCCGAAAAAACTCTAAACAGCCTTTCACTCGAAGAGAAAGTCGGGCAGCTCTTCATGATCCGCATGCGGGTGGAACTCCTGAAGGGAAGGAGTCCTAGCTACTTCGAGCTCCGAAATAACATTCGCAAATATCACATCGGCTCACTGGCCATGTCAGCCTCGCCGCAAGGCAGGGCCCGCGACATCCGCCGTCGCCAACAGGTTGTTATGCTGCTCAACCGGCTGCAAGAGGAGTCGAAGCTGCCGCTCCTGGTCGCCGGGGATTTTGAGCGGGGCGTCTTGCCGGCGCATCTTTTCGGAACGACCGTATTCCCGCATGCGATGGCTTTTGGCGCTGCCGGGAACCTGGCTTACGCCGAGGAGTTCGGTCGCATCACGGCGCAGGAAAGCCGGGCTCTCGGCGTGCACTGGAACCTGTTTCCCGTCGCCGATGTAAATTCCAACCCGGCCAATCCAATCATCGGCACACGCGCGTTCGGCGCGAATCCGGAGCAAGTGGGCGATCTGGTGGCGGCCTACATCCGCGGCGCGCGGGCGGACGGAATGCTGACCACGGCAAAACACTTCCCAGGTCACGGAAATACCGCGACTGATTCGCACGTGGCAGTACCTGTGGTGGACGACGATTTGGACCACCTTCATGCGGTCGATCTGCCTCCGTTCCAGAGGGCGATCGAAGCCGGAGTCGATGCCGTGATGACGGCGCACGTGCAAGTGCCGGCGCTTGATTCCGACCGCGGCCGCGTGGCGACAACCTCGCCCAGAATCGTGACCGATCTGCTTAAGAACCAACTCGGTTTCAAGGGCATCGTGGTGACGGATGCCTTGGATATGGCCGGTTTGGGTCGTCTCTATGCAAAGAATCCCGGTCGGGTGGCCGTGGATGCGTTCAAGGCGGGAAGCGATGTGCTCACCATGCCCGAGAATCTGGATGCATGCTACCGGGCAATGCTGGAAGCTGTCCGCACGGGGGAGATTGGGCAAGAACGGCTGGACGAATCCGTCCTCAAAATCCTCGAAGCCAAGGCCTCGCTCGGCCTCGAGAAAAATCGCCTGGTGGATGTGGCCGCGATCCCGAGGCTGGTGGGCAATCCGGACAATGTGGTGGTCGGTCAACGTATTTCCGATGCTGCCATTACTCTGGTGCGCGACAACGGAAAGGTGCTTCCGCTGAGAGAAGGGCGATCCGATAAGAACCTACGCGTCGTGTCTCAGGCCGGAGCTCGGCCTGGCCTGCTGGTGATTATTCTGTGCGACAACCGTCGCGCGGAGGACGGTCGCGTGCTGGAGGGTCAGATCCGGAAGCGGGCGCCAGATGCGAGGGTAGTCTACGTCGACCCTCGCGTCGCCGCGGCCAGATCGGATGAAGTGTTGAATGCAGCGGCCCATGCCCAGCGCGTAGTGGTTGCCGTGTATGTCGTCCCTTCGGCCAAGCGAAGCAGGACGGTAGCACGCGGCCAGAAGAATTCCGCGTCTCTGCCCGACTCCACTGCGAAGTTATTGTCCAGGATTCTTGCCCGGGCGACCGAGAAAACCGCGGTTCTCGCCATGGGAACTCCGTACCTGACCGAGGACTTCCCCGCGATCCAAAACTATATCTGCACATTCTCCAACGCAACGGTCTCGGAGATAAGTGCGGCGAGAGCACTCTTCGGGGAAATTCCGATCCCAGGCCACTTGCCGGTCAACCTCTCCAACGCTCCCGTCCCGGACGCGAGAATTGTGCCCCCGACACAAGTCGCAAACCTGGGATTGCCCCATTAGATTTCAAACCCACAAACTGGCTGGATGGCGCGCGGCGCAATCAGCGTAGTGGGGCCGCGACTCGCGCCTCGGCTGCCTTTCGGTATACCTCATGGCCGAGTGAGATTGGGTTCGCTCAGTAAGACAATTTCGACACTTTTCGCAGCCGAACTGTGAATCTTTTTCCCGCCCGCTGGAATCTATTGCGAACAACTGTTTTCGGCCCGCTTGCTGCCGAAACGAAGCCTGACTGTTTTGTTACTGACCCGGAGAATTATGGCGAAACGAATGATCCTGACCTTAGTCCTGGTAGCCGCCCTGGTTGGGGGCCTGGGGTTCGTAAAATTCCGGCAGGTTGAGGCTGCCATCGCCCAGGGGGCGAGCTTCCAGCCGCCACCGACAGCGGTCACGACTGTGGTCGCCCAGCGGGAGACATGGCCCTCCACGTTGACCGTGATCGGAACCGCGGCCGCGATCCAGGGCGTAACGGTGAGCGCTGATCTGCCCGGTACGATCGATAAAATTCATTTCGAATCCGGCCAGTGGGTGCGTGAGGGAGACATTCTGGTTGAACTCGATACTCGCCAGGAACGAGCGCAACTCGCCAGTCTGGAGGCGCAGCGCGATCTGGCTCGTATCAATTTCGACCGCGCGCAGGAACTGGTGAAGTCGGGCGTCATTTCCCGTTCGGACTACGACAACGCCACTGCACAGCAGAAAGCGACCGAGGCCCAGGTGGGCGACATTAAGGCAGGCATCGCTCGCAAGACGATCCACGCTCCGTTCTCGGGAATACTGGGGATTCGCCAGGTCAGTCTCGGCCAGTATCTGGCGGCAGGGCAGGCGATCGTCTCGTTGCAGTCGTTGAATCCAATCTATGTGAACTTCGGAGTTCCTCAGCAGGACACTCCCGAGGTACGGCCCGGCCACGTTCTGCGCGTCTCCACTAGCGACATTCCGGGCATGGAATTCACCGGCCGCATCATGGCGCTCGATTCCGTCATCAACGAGCAGACGCGGAATATTCAGGTGCAGGCTATCCTGACCAACAAAGAGAATAAGCTGCGCCCGGGGATGTTTGTGCAAGTCGAACTGCCGCTCGGCCAGCCGCGCCAGGTCGTGCCTCTGCCGGCCTCTGCCATCAACTATGCGCCCTACGGTGACTCCGTGTTTGTCGTAACTGAAATGAAGGATGCGAAGGGAAACACCTACCATGGGGTTCGGCAGCAGGTGGTGAAGATTGAGGGCTCGCGCGGCGATCAGGTCGCGATCATCTCCGGAATCAATCCCGGAGATGAAGTTGTCAGCTCGGGTGTCTTCCGGCTCCGCAATGACGCCCCAGTTCAGGTGAACAACGCGGTCAAGCCGGAGAACAGCCCGGCCCCGAAGCCCGAGGATAGTTAAAGCAGCGCCAGGCGCTTGAGGAGAGCATGAAGATCACTGACCTATTCGTCAAGCGCCCCGTCCTTGCGATCGTGGTTAACCTCGTGATCCTGATCGCCGGGCTGCAAGCGATACGTTCGCTCAGTGTGCGTCAGTATCCACGCAGCGACATCGCGGTCGTGCAGGTAACGACAGTGTATGTGGGCGCGAACGCCGACCTGGTCCGCGGCTTTGTCACCACGCCGATCGAGCGTGTCATCGCCAGCGCAGACGGCATCGACTACATGGAATCGACGAGCGCCCAGGGCCTGAGCACGATCCTGGTTCACCTCAAGATCAACTATGACACAACGGCTGCGCTGACTCAGATCCAGGCGAAAGTGGAGCAGGTCCGCAATGACCTTCCCCCTGACGCTCAAATCCCCGTCATTGATCTGCAGACCGCCGACACCCAGTTTGCGGCGATGTACCTGGGCTTTTCTTCCGCCGACCTCGATCAGAACCAAATCACGGACTATTTGACCCGCGTGGTTCAGCCTAAGCTGAGCGCGATTAGCGGCGTGCAGCGCGCCGACATCCTGGGCAACCGCACCTTCGCCATGCGCATTTGGCTCAAGCCGGAGCAGATGGCGGCGCGCGGCGTCTCGCCCTCCGACGTGCATGATGCGTTGGCACGCAACAACTATCTTTCCGCGCTGGGAAGCACCAAGGGCTCCATGGTTTCGGTGAACCTGGTGGCGAACACCGACCTGCGCTCACCCGAGGAATTTCGCCAGCTCGTGGTGAAGGAAGACAAGGGAACGGTGGTCCGCCTGGGCGAGATCGCCGATGTCGTTCTTGGCGCAGAGAACTATGACCAGGATGTGCGCTTCAACGGTGAAACCGCAACTTTCATGGGCATCTGGGTTTTGCCCACCGCGAATTCGCTGGAAGTGGTCCGCAACGTGCGTCAGGCGCTACCCGGGATCCAGCATCAGTTGCCCACCGGCATGAAGCTGGGGATTCCATACGATTCGACCGCATACATTCAGGACGCGATCAACGAAGTGCTGCACACGCTAATGGAGACCTTGTTGATCGTGATCATCGTCATCTTCCTATTCCTCGGGTCGTTTCGTTCCGTTCTGATTCCGGTGGTCGCCATCCCCATCTCCCTGATCGGCGCCGTCTTTCTCATGCTGCTGGCTGGATTCACCATAAACCTTCTGACTTTGCTTGCCATTGTGCTGTCGGTTGGATTGGTTGTGGATGACGCTATCGTGATGGTGGAAAACGTCGAGCGGCATCTTCACCTCGGCAAGTCGCCCTTCCAGGCGGCGAAGGACGCAGCCCGCGAGCTGGTGGGACCGATCATCGCCATGACGATAACGCTGGCGGCCGTATACGCGCCCATCGGAATTCAAGGCGGGTTGACGGGTGCTCTGTTCCGGGAATTTGCCTTCACCCTGGCGGGTGCGGTCGTCGTGTCTGGCATTGTGGCACTCACCCTGTCGCCGATGATGGGGTCGAAATTGCTGCGTGCCGGCAACACGGAACGCGGCTTTGCCGGTATCATCAACCGGCAATTCGATGGAGTTCGAAACCTGTACGTCCGGTTATTGTCGGGAACATTGCAGTATCGTCCGGTCGTGCTGACCGTGTGGGCGATCGTTGCCGTGCTCATGATTCCGTTCTACATGTTCTCTCAGCGTGAACTGGCGCCGGCGGAGGATCAGGGAGTCGTATTCGGCGTAATTCAATCGGCTCCCAACGCGACGCTCGACCAGATTGACCTGTTCGCACACCAGGTGTACGACGTCTACCACTCCTTTCCCGAGAGCGCGAGCATCTTCCAGATCACGAATCCGGGCGGCGGCTTCGGAGGCATGGTCACCAAGCCCTGGAGCGAGCGCAAGAAGACCGCACAACAACTGCTGGTGGAGTCGACCGGTCCCTTGTCGAAGATTGCCGGCGTCCGCGTGATTCCGCTGACTCCGCCGCCGCTTCCCGGCGGCGGCAATTTCCCGGTTGATTTCGTGATTGCGTCGGCGGCTGAGCCAGCGCAGGTCAGCCAGTTCGCCGAGCAGATCGTTAAGAAGGCCATGGCGAGCGGCATGTTCATTTTCGTCGATACCGATGTGAAATTCGACCAGCCGCAGACGGAGGTTGTTTTTGATCGTGACAAGCTGCGCTCGCAGGGCGTGGACCTGAGCCAGGCCGGTCAGGATCTTTCCACCATGCTGGGCGGTAACTACGTCAATCGCTTCAGCATTCAGGGGCGCAGCTACAAGGTGATTCCGCAGGTAAAGCGAGTCGAGCGCCTGACGCCCGATCAGCTCTCGCAGATTTATGTGAAGGGCTCGGCAGACAAGCTGGTGCCGCTTTCTACTTTCGCCACACTGAAAACCACCACCGAGCCCAGATCGCTGAACAAGTTTCAGCAGCTGAATGCGGTCCGGATTCAGGGTGTGATCCCGCCGCCGGTTCCGCTTGACCAGGCGTTAACCTTCCTGGAAGACCAGGCCAGGCAGGTTCTGCCGCAGGGATTCACCGTGGACTACGCCGGCGAATCCAGGCAGCTTCGGGTAGAGGGCAGCAAGTTCCTGGGAACATTCCTGCTCTCGGCGATCTTGATCTATCTCGTGCTGGCCGCGCAATTCGAAAGCTTCCGCGATCCGTTCATCATCCTGGTCGGTTCCGTGCCGCTGGCCATCTCCGGCGCTCTGGTGTTCTCGTTCCTGAACTTCACGACGCTGAATATTTACAGTGAGGTCGGCCTGATCACCCTGGTCGGCCTCATTGCGAAGAACGGAATTCTGATGGTGGAGTTTGCCAACCATTTGCAGGAAACCGGCCTCAGTAAGCTGCAGGCGATCATCGGCGGGGCCAGCACCCGGCTGCGGCCCATTCTCATGACGACGGCGGCCACGGTCTGTGGACATTTCCCGCTCATTCTGGCGCGGGGACCGGGCGCGGGAGCGCGCAACAGCATCGGTATCATGCTGGTGAGCGGCATGATTATCGGCACAGCTTTCACGCTGTTTGTAGTGCCGTCCATCTACATGCTGGTGGCGAAGACGCATGCAGCCATCCGGGACGAAGACGTAGTCCCGGTCGCCGCGCCAGCAGAATCCGTAGCCTAATATACTTTGAGCTTTTCATGATTGAGAATCGGGCGCTGGGCCGAACAAAATGACAGCCAGCCCGGATCGTCGACGCAGCCTTCAAAATCCGCTCCGTCTGATCCGAAGTCCAAGAACTTGCATGGAGTTAGCCGAATTTTTCTTGGAGCGAACCACCCCATCCAATTCGGCTTTGTGACACATGCGTCAGACACACCTTTAGAGCCGGTTGGCTCCGTTGGTATCGTGCTGGGCGAGGGAACATCTTGATGTGGCTGTTTCAGGTGGAATTTCGGCACTACTTTGGACCGTTTTCCATCCGATCTGAAGGGCCAGCACTAGCGCCAACTCATTGATTGCCGGCGACTAACCGGACACTGAATCGTTCCTCGTGTGCTCCAAGACTCTCGTAATAGCCGTCTTTAGGAGAATGTCTCACGGTTCGCTGTGGTCAGGGAAAAAGCACCTCCGCGGTTTGTCAGACGGTGAGAGCCGTCCATCCCAGAAAACCGGGAACGACTGTCTGTTGACGGAAGTCGGCTTCTTACTGTGCCAGGGGTTTTAAGTGAAATCGCGATTCTTCAACAGTTGAGGTAAACACACAACTACGCGCTCATTTCATTTGCCTCCGCTTTCGTTCCAGAGAAAAGCAAGTTCATCGGTAATATCGTTAACCAGTTGAGTGATGGAAACTCCAGCGCTGTGACCGGCCTGTGTCTCATAGTGCAGCAGAATAGGACGGTCGCTGGCGTTGTCGGCCTGCATGCGAGCCGTCATCTTGCGCGCGTGCAGCGGATCGACGCGAGTATCAGAATCGCCCGTGTTGAACATGATGGCGGGATACTTCGTGCCGGCTTTGACATTCTGATAAGGGGAGTACTTGATGAGATAGGCGAACTGTTCGGCGTTGTCCGATGAGCCATATTCGGTGGTCCACCACTTTCCCACCAAAAAATTCTGGAAGCGAATCATGTCGAGCAAAGGATAGCCGCACCAGATCGCAGCAAACAGATCGGGACGCTGGGTCATGGCCGCGCCCATCAGCAGTCCGCCGTTGGAACGTCCCCGAATCGCCAGATGCGCGCGGGTCGTGTAGCGCTCGGAGATGAGGTACTCGGCCGCGCTATAGAAATCGTCGAATACGTTCTGCTTGTGCTCAAACATCCCCGCCTTATGCCAATTCTCTCCATATTCGCCGCCACCGCGCAGATTGGGTTGAGCATAGTAGCCGCCCTGTTCCATCCACCAGGCGTACTCAGGATTCCAGGCTGGGGTCAGATTGACATTAAAGCCGCCATACGCCCACATCAGCGCCGGGGCACCGCCATCGCGTTTTACGCCCCTCTTCGACGAGATGAACATCGGAATGCGCGTTCCGTCTTTCGACTCATAAAACACTTGGCGCACTTCGTACTGATCCGAAGAGAAGGGAACCTGCGGCCGAGCAAAGATGTCGGTTTTTCCGGTCACGACATCATAGTGATAGATGGTCGGCGGGGCAATAAACGATTCGAAGCTGTAAAACCCATTCCGCGAAGACTCACGGCCCGTCATCGTTGAAGCCGAACCGATCCCCGGATAGCTCACTTCGCCGACCTGCCTTCCGTCCAAGTCGTAAATCCGCGTTTGCGTGATCACGTCGTGCAGGCCGGTCACGAAAAGCTTTCCGCCCACGATTCTGAAGCTGGAAAGGACATCCTTCGCCTCCGGCACGATGGTGCGCCAGTGCTCCGGCGCCGGGTCGCTCAAATTCGTTCTTAGGATGCGGTAGTTCGGAGCCTGGTAATCGGTGAACAGATAGAAATCGTCCCCGTAGTTGGCGGCATAAATGCGGCTGTCGATGCCGTGAACCAATGTGCGGATCGGCGAATCGGGCGCGCGCAGATCCTTAACATAGATGTCAACACGCGTCGCCGGAACGCCATGCCCGACATCGATGAGAAGATACCGGCCATTCTCCGTTACTTCGGCGCTGATCAGTTGCATGGGGCCGAATGTCTCGTCGTTAAATTTCTTCCCGAAAATCAGCTGATCGTCTGAAGCTGACGTTTTGAAACGATGATAGAAAACCTGCGAACCAGCCGAATCGACTCTGGAATAGTAAAGACCAAAATTGTCAGGGCTCAGGCTGATGCCGAAATATCGAGCCTTGGGCAGCGACTCCGATAGGTCCTGTCGGGCGTTTACGTCAAAAACATGCACAGTTTGCTCATCGGCGCCGCCTTCCCGCACGCCGTAAACCATCAGGCCACCATCTTCGGAGAGATCCCAGATGGCAACCGACGTGTTCTGGTCGGCGCTCAACTTGGTGGCGTCGATCAGCCGTTCATCGTCGCCGCGCAAGCCTTTCCGCTTGTAAATCGAAGCCTGATTTTCCTCGGGCAGGCGCTTGGTAAAGAAATAAATGCCGTTTCTCTCATGCGGAAAGCCGAAACTCTCCACCCGCTCCAGTTCGGTGAGCCGCTTGACGATCTGCGGACGGATCTTGATCTGCGACAGATAGCTCTCGGTGTAGCTCATCTGCGCGGCGATCCAGGCACGAGTCTCAGGACTCTTGCTGTCCTCTAGCCAGCGGTAGGGATCGGTCAGAGATTGCCCCGCGACGCTGTCGGTAACCGGCTTCATCTCGGTGGAAGGCGGTGGCGGCAGAATGATGCCATTGCCGCCTTTGACCTCGCGAGTTTCCCCGGCAAGCGCGAACAAGCTGAAAATCAGGACACTAACAAGAGGGGTTGAGGTGGTTCGGGCACGAAGTTCGTTAGCCATAGTTCGAAGATTCTACCGCCTCCCGCCCCTGCACGGCAGGATGCCGATGCTGCCCGCTCGCGATTGCTTGCCGGCTTACAAAGATTCCCTCACCCTTTGGAAAGACGCTGACCCCGACATCCCCATCCTGAAGCAAGCCAAACCCGAGTACGCGAACCTGGAATAGTCAACTGAAGCAATCAGATGTTACGCCAAGTGACGAGGCGGGAGGCCTTAACCCGGAACACTAATTTCACTCGTAGCGAAGCGCCCTCATAGGTTCGACACGGGCGGCGCCTTTTTCGTATCAAAGAGAGCGCCCTTGCGCCTCACGATGACGTCCAGCCACAGGTCTGACCAATCGCCTTTACGGGGTCGAAATGCCCCAAACCAACATGCAGCCTGTGACCTGTCTACTCCGGAAGTTCCGTCCCGGAGCCTACCGCGCAGCGGAGATAGAGACATTCATCTCATCTCCTTATCGATTCGTGCGACTGACGAGGGGCAATGGGTTCGAAGTAGTGGTGGACAGCACAGTGGTCGAGCTTGCCCTCGTCAGGTCCATCGTCAGGAAACTGTCACTTGGCTGCTGCCACGGTTGCGGAAACGGAAGCGGCCCCCGCGCCCGCGGCCTGGCGGTGCTGCAGCTGCGCCTGACGCGCTTGCTCCATCTTCTTCATCATTTGCGGGTGTCGCGCCCACTCGATCTGCTTCTCCGGCGGTACACCGTACAGCTCGGGATGGATGTAGAAACCACGCAGCCGCGGCTCTTTCTCCTCTTCCGTCGGAATGCGATGAGCGTTGGCCCAGGGGTCCTGGCGGATGCCGGTAACTTGCCAGGAGACCTTAAGCCCCGGTCGCCCACCGGCGATTTTGAAACGGTTGCTGCTGACTTCCTCGGCAACGTAGACCGGCGCGAATCCTCCGATGCAAGTAAGCTGGTAGCGGAAATCGCGGTTGAGCACACCGAACCATTCAGGAAAGTCCACGACTGCCTCCCCGTTGGCGTCGAGCACAACATTGCCGTTGTAGACATTCATCATGTCGGACGACTCGACAAACGAGTGATAAAGATACTTGTTGGCCGGGTCGAGCGGGTGGTCGATCTTGAAGGAGCCAGCACTCTTCGAGAGGTTGCCACTGATATTGACATCGCCCGCGAAGTCGGCGGCGAAGCCGCTGCCAGCCTCGCTGAACACCCCATCGCCGCTGGAGCTTGTGTCTCCGCC
>Ga0187781_10003752_pt1 | contig 11364 bp, 7 predicted proteins | sample 0715_SJ02_MP02_2_FD_132447 | JGI IMG/M metagenome (GOLD analysis project Ga0187781, IMG submission 132447) | Tropical peat soil microbial communities from peatlands in Department of Meta, Colombia - 0715_SJ02_MP02_20_MG | ecosystem: Environmental > Terrestrial > Soil > Wetlands > Peat | place...
ACCATGAGCGCAGGATGTATTCCTGGATCGCCGCCTTGATCCACCACATGGCGTAGGTCGCCAACCGAAATCCTTTTTCCGGCTCGAAGCGTTTCACCGCCTGCATTAGCCCGACATTGCCTTCGGAAATCACTTCCGAGATTGGCAGGCCATAGCCGCGATAGCCCATCGCAATCTTTGCCACGAGTCGCAAGTGACTGGTTACGAGCCTGTGCGCCGCGTCACGGTCACCGTGCTCGCGCCAGCGCTTGGCCAACATATATTCCTCCTGCGGTTCCAGCATTGGGAACCGCCGGATTTCTTCCAAGTATTTGGTCAGGCCGGTTTCACCCGACATAACCGGCAAGGCAGCAGTGCGGGCCATCTAGCGCCCTCCTAAAATTTCACCCCCGCGGATGCGGCAGGCGGCTTTGCCGTCGCTTCCTGAGCCGACGGCGCAAGACTATCTCGCACCCGCAGCATACACGGTTCGACTTGGCCAGCGGTAGCAAAGAGGCATCACTTCGGCGCGATGCTGCCTTGATCTGGGTTAATAGGCGAAAATTCGCCTACGGCCATGCCTCTATTTGTCGCTAGAATCAGCCGTTTCGGCCGCCAGCTTATCATGCAAACGGGCAAGATCGGGCGGCAGTTCCGAGCGGAACCGCATGATTTTACCGGTAACCGGGTGCTCGAAGCTCAATATATGGGCGTGGAGCGCCTGCCTGCCTAGGTCTTTGACGGCGATTTGGGCGGATTCCGGCAATAAAGCCGCCTTGCTGCGGTAGCCGGTTCCATAAACGCCGTCCCCGAGAAGGGGGTGGCCGATCGAGGCCAGGTGCACCCTAACTTGGTGCGTCCGGCCGGTTTCGAGCCGGCAGGCCAACAAACTTGCCACCCAGCCCGGATTTTTGCCGGTTTTCGCGCGGCCTTTTGACGCTCCATAGCGCTCCAGCGCTTGCCAATGGGTCACAGCTTCGCGGCCCCCTTGCTGAACTGCCATGCGGTGGCGGACGGCTCTATGCCGGTCGATCGGACGATCGATTGTTCCCCGCGGCCGGTCCGGGGCGCCCCAGACGAAGGCGAGATAGCCGCGCTCGAAGGGGCGGCCGTCGCGTCCATGGCCGGCAAACTGGGCCGCCAAGCCCCGATGAGCGCGGTCGTTCTTCGCCACGACCATAAGACCGCTCGTATCTTTGTCGAGGCGGTGGACGATCCCCGGCCGCCTTTCGCCACCGATGCCGGACAGGCTTGTGCCGCAATGGGCAATCAGCGCATTGACCAAGGTGCCGGTCCAGTGACCAGCGGCGGGATGCACGACGAGGCCCGCGGGTTTGTCGATGACGATGATGTCGGCATCCTCATAGACCACGTCGAGCGGTATAACTTCGGCGCTTGGCTTCGCCGGGAGCGGCAGCGGAACATCGACGCCGATCGCGGCCGCAGAATTGACCCGATAGCCTGGATCGCGGATCGTGCGGCCGTCCACGGTCACCGCGCCGGCTACGATCAATCCCTTGAGCCGCGTGCGCGAGAGATCGGCGATATGTGCCGCCAGTAAGCGGTCAAGCCTTACTCCCGTTTCGTCCTCGGGGATGTGGATTAATTTATGCGTGGTGATCATTGGCGACGAAGGCACGGATGCGAATGAGCAAGTTTTCAGCCGTCACGACGCAGCGCGAACGCGCCGAGGAGCGATCGAAACTCGCCGTGGGCAAAACTTTCGAAGCCGACACGGCCGCGCCCGTCATGGCGCGGGTGCGCCTCTTGATGATCATATCGGGGCTGACCACGCTCGTCGCCATCGCCGCCGTGCTCACCGTCGTCGGCTTCCGCATTTTTCGTGCCGGCAACGCCGGGTTGCCGTCCGCGGAGAGCATTATCACGTTGCCCAAGGGGTCGCGTCTCGTCGCCAGCTCCATCGTCGGCGACCAGCTTGTTGTTACGCTTGACGTCGCCGGCGCGAGCGAAATCCGCACCTTCGACCTCAAGACGCTCAAGGAGACCGGAAGGGTGCGGTTTGTCACCGAACCGTAAGTCCTCGCTTGCGCCTTCGATCGTTGGAGTTTATTCGACGTGCAAGGCTCCCTTCGTCTAGCGGTCTAGGACGCGGCCCTCTCAAGGCTGAAACACGGGTTCGATTCCCGTAGGGAGCGCCATGCGGCGACTAAGCCAGCAATTTCAATCTGATCTTCTGAGTTTGCCGCGTCATCAAAGGTTGCCGATTTTCATCTCGGGTTGGCGTTGATCCCCTGTCGCGCCGACCGTTCCGGCTCCGCGGCGCGCGAAGTGGCCAATTATTCGCTCAAGCCCATTGTTGCGCCAGGCCGAAATGATTGGGGCCCAATTCGGTCCCCGAAAGCGGACCGGCAAGCCTAATTTGCGTAGCTGCCGGTAGATCCAAGAAGGGTTTTAATCTGACCCCATGTGATGAGCTTGATGTCATGCACCGCCAGCAAGTGCCGAAATTCGTCACTGGTAAAGAAATCGAAATCGAGCTGTCGCCACGCAGCGCCCCACGGCCAGCGCCCTGTGAAAAGTGCCTGGAGTTCGGCAGTGTCCGACCCGGGATGGATAACAAACTGAGTTATTCCAGGCCGCAGACGTTCGACGGCGCGCCGGTAGTAAGGTGACCATTCTCGCGGCGGGACTTCGTCTTCTCCCATGGTGACTATGTGATCAATGATGACGTCACGCGGCGTCAATAACCGCTGCAGGTAGGGAAAATGCATAAACCAGTCGCGTGCGATCAATGTCGGTAAATGGTAATCGCGTCCGAGGCGCAGGTATATGTCAAATAGTAACGGCCCGCTCATCAGTAAGCGGAACTGATGGGAGTCAAGGTGCGTCGGGTGCAGACCTGAACTGAAGGCTTTCTCGATTTGTGCCCGAAGCTCAATCTCGACCTCTTGTGCGTTAATGGAAGTGGCGTTTGTCCATGTTTCATGGAAGTAACCCTGCGGATCAACGAGCGAGCGAACCTGCGTTCGCGGCGCGGTCGGTCCCCACCGGCAGGCGCCCGCCTCGCTCGTCAGCGTAAGATGTACGCCCAGGTCGGCCTCCGGGTGCGCCCGCGCAAAAGCGGCGACCTCGGGAAACCAAGGACATGGCACCATGACGCTCGCGGAGTTGATAAGTCCGGTGCCGAAGCCTTTGATGATTGCTGCATTCACGCCGTGCGCCATCGCTAGGTCATCGGCGTGTACTATGAGAAGGCGCTGGCTCGGTTCATAGCCCTGCTTCTCAGCCCGCGATCGGGGTCGCTGCAGGTTAGCACCAGCGTCCTCCATGGTCCTTCCATGACTAGTGTCGGTCGAGCTCGACGAGGCAAGCTTCCGCCAAACGGTAAAGAGATTACTAGGTCCCGTAAGCAGCGGCTATTCCGTTTAGCGCGCCGTGCTATGTTAAAATGATTGATCCACGGGCAATCGACCGTCTTTAGTGCAAGCGAAAGAGCTGTGATCGGATAGCAATGAGTGTGCATTCCAAATTGCGAAGCTTTTCTGTTAATCTCGTTTCGGAACGCACGGCATTCCGTATTTACGCTCGTGACCCTGACTCCGTTCGCGTTCGTGACCCTGAAGCCGACTCTTCGTCTTCTCCTGGCCGACCGGCGAATCCACTTGTCTCTTGTCTGATGGTGACGCGCGGCAACATCGAGTTGCTGAAATATTCTTTCGCCTGTTACCGGCGGCAAACGTATGCGAATCGCGAGCTTGTCATCGTGGCGGAGCCTGAAGCCGGCGAAAAGGTTCGCGCTTTCATCGCCTTGCAAAAATCTTCCAATGTTGCTGTTTGCGTCGCTCCACCTGGATTGACCCTTGGTGATCATAGAAATCTTGCAGTGGCGCGTTCGCGTGGTACGATCCTTGCCACTTGGGATGATGACGATCTCTCGGACCCGCTGCGGCTTGAGGTCGCCGTTCAGGTTCTGCGACGGACTGATAATCGGGCGGCGGTTCTCTCGCGCTTGCTTCTCTGGTGGCCGCAACGGAAGCTTGCCGCCATTTCTACCCGCCGGCCCTGGGAGGGTACTATGGTCGCTTGGCGGAATTACTTGCCCATTTATCCGTCGAAAACACGCGATGAGGACGTGGTCACCCAAGTCCTCTTTCGCACCCATAGATGTGTGGCGATCGATTCTCCATTGTTATATCTCTACGTGGTTACGGGTCGAAACACGTCGGACGTTTCTCACTTCGAGAGCCACTTCTCACGCGCCGAATGTTGCTTCGAAGGCGACGAGTTCGATGAACTTAGTCGGATCCTATCGCGCCGCTTGCCACTGCTCGATTATGCCGCTGCTTTAAACGAGAAACACATTGCTGAAATCCCACGGTGGATTCGGCCGCAGATTGATAATCACTTTGGGTGAGTCTTTTGTTGGGTCCAAAAGAAAAAAGCTTCGGGTGGTATGACAGCTAGGGCTTAGCGCTTCAGCGTTGTCGCGTGAGTATCCAAGCTAGCGCCTGCTCAAGCCGCCGTTCGGAAGAAGTTTCAGGAGCGGCAGCGGCGAAGCGCCTCAAAGACTGGCTATCCCTGTCAGCGAGCGCGGTGAAGACGTCCGCCAGCTTTTCGATCACCTTGGTCGCTACCAAATCAGCAGTCTCGCGATGCGTTTCCCCACGTGTCCCGTAGGGAGCGCCAGCGGACAGACTAGGGTCCGGCAGGAAGAGTTAGCGGGACTAGCGACCGGCCACCGGTTGGCCGCTGGTATTTGCCTGCGGTTGCGCCGGTGCAATTTCGCTCAGCAGATCCTTGAAACGAATTGACAGCGCGCGCTGCTCCGGTCCGGCCTTGTCTAGCGCATTCTGGGAAACGCGGCGCAATCTGTCGATGTCTTGCGCGGGGGTATTCACGCCGTAGAGCAGCAAAAGCGTCGCCACCACGCCGGCCTGAACAGGATTCGGCGGGCCGAGCGTTCCGTCAAGCGAGGCCTCGGCTATCGGAGTGAGCATGCCGAAATCCCCGCCGCGCGCGGCGGCGAGAAAATTCTTGACCGCGGCCGGCCGATCCACCGGTCCGTCATCCCCCCTCCATTGCGCAATGCCCAAAATCCGCGATGCCGGCCATTGCAGCCCATGCGCCAATTGCTCGATCGCAGCTCGCGCGCCCTGCGGATCGGACGCGTGGCGGGCATCGTAGTATTCCGTAATAGTCATGCCGATGGCGACCGGATCGAGACCGATTTCGCGCATGAGTTCGCGCTCGCGCCGATGCCCCGCACGCGCGTTGGTGACGATTTCGACCGCCGCCGGGAACCCCCCGTGATAAGCGGCAAGTAAATAGTGGCCGCTCAGCTTGGGATCGCGCTTGACGCCGAATCCCTGAATATACATGACGGCGAGCTCGTAATTGGCCACGGGGATGTCCGCCAAAGTGGCGACGTCCAGCCAACGCCGCGCTTGCTCGAAGTCCCGCCGCGTGGTTCGCGAGCCGTTGAAATAGTGGACACCTAAATCGGCGGCGGCAAAAGGAATGTTGGCGGCGGCCGCCTGTTGCAACATTTCAAGGCCGGTTTCCTCGGCCTCGTGGAACAAAAGTTCATGTCCCACCAGCGCCGTCGCGATGTTGGCGATATCGGGCTGAACCGGGCCGAGCGCTGTCAGCTTGCCGAGAACCTCGTCGAATGCCGCCCTGAACGCGTGGCCTCCGACCGGCCCGCCGGGTGCCGACGGCGGCGCGCCGAAGGAGCTGGGAGGAAGCGGTTGAAGGCTCTGCGGTGCGAACGGCTGTAAATTTGTTTGAGGGCCAATGGGCGCAAGGTCGGCTTGCGGCGACGAGCTGTTGGTAGGGGCGGGACTGCCGGGAACTGGCGGAGTTACCTGCGGCGCCGGCGCGCCTTCGTGAAGAAGCGCGACTTGGGTATTTGGTTGCGGTGAGACGCTGGCGGGCTGCGTCGGTTGGCCAGTTGGAGCAGCCGGCATCGAAAGCGCCGGCGCGACCGTGGTCGATGACGGCAGGGCCGGAGCCGGCGCGGAAAGAACCGAACTTGTCGGCGCTGCGGCACTGGTGGAAGGCAAGGGCGCACTCACCGGCGTGGCAATCGTTGGCACGCTCGGCACCGGCGTCGGCGCCGCAGGTGTCGGAAGCGGGGCCGCGACGGATGTTGTCGGCGGCGCGGACGGAGGCGCCGGAGCCGGCGAGGTCGGAAGCGTCGCGGCGTTGGTGTTTGTTGATGGTGATGGCGGCGCAGGCGACGGCTGCGATTGCTGTAATGGTTCGGACGGCGCCGGCTTCTCGGCCGAGTTGTTTGCGGGCCTTGCTTCGGTCTTCGCCTCGGCTTTTTCGATTTCGAGTTTGCGCGCGCCGTCGTCTTTCGCTGCGCCTTCCGCGTTTGCCGGCGTTGCTTCGGTCTTCGCTTCCGTTTTTTCGGTCTCGGGTTTCCGCTTGCCGTCGTCTTTCGCTGCGACTTGCGTAGCTTGGGTACTCGGCGGGGGCGCCGCTCCGGGTCGCAGCCAAATGACGGCAGCAGCCGCGGCTAAGCCCAGCCCGACCCCGAGGACCGCTATGGCCAAGAATACCGACCTGCCATGAGCCGCCGGCGGCACGGCGGCCGTACTCGGTGCAACCGGCGCAGCCGTGGAGGGCGGGGCTTCGACAGGTCTTGCGACGACCTCCACCACCGCCCCGCACATGGGGCATTGACCGGTGGCCTCCGCGTCGAAGACGTGGCCTTCAATGCAGCGAATAAACCGCGCCATCTGGTCGATCCGTCATTCTCGTGGTCCGGCAGCCTATCATGCGAATGTTAGAAGCGAGGACCACTAGCAATTATAAGTGCTAGTGGAGCTTCGGATTTGACATCCGCTCCACTAGGGCGCGCCGCCGGAGGGAACAGCGCTGTGCAACAAGCCCTCCGCCTGCGCCTTTTCTGCGGCAGACATTTTGCTCTCCAAGTCCGCCATCTGCTGCTTGACCTGCTCGGCGCTCGGTCCGAGCCGCCGGTTCGCCGCCGCCAGCCGGTAGAAGACGTCGGCCTCCACCTGACTTTTCGGATAACCGCTCACGCCCTCCGCCGCAAGCGTCGCCATCCCCCACTCGCACCAAGGATCGTGGCGCACAGCGCCTAGCTCAAAATCCTTGAGCACCTCCACTTTGACCTGTTCCTCTGTCAAGCTGCTCGATTGGATTCCAGCCGGTCTGACGGTCCAGCCTTTCGTCCTGGCTCGGTACGCCAGCCAGCCTCCCAAGCATACGGCCACAGTGCTTTGAGCCATAAAAAGATTATGAATGACGTCGCCAGCGGTTGAACTCGGGTTTTGCCCGATCAGATTCTGATACGCTTCCAACGCCGTCATTCCGCGAGCACCATCGAGATGCAGGCGGGCCACCTCCTGGTCCGCCGCCGTAGCCATCCCGCGCGACGCCAACAGGTAAAGCTGCTTCGCCTTGTCCGGGTCGGCCGCGCCGCCAATCCCCTGTTCCAACATCTTGGCATAGAATAGCTGTGACGTCGGATCGCCGAGTTGCGCGGCCTTTGCTAAAAGCTCCCGCGCCCCGACGGAGTCCTGACGTCCAGCGAGACCGTTCTGGAGAATCCCGGCTTTGACGAACATTGCGATCGGGTTGTTACGATCGGCCAAAAGGCTCGCTTGAGCCAGCGCATCATCATATTTTTTCTGACGGAAGGCGACGAGCATGCGTGCCACGTCGAGCGTAGTCTGCAGCGTGCTGCTGACGTTGAGGCTCGGGGCCGTTGGCGGCGAAGGAACAGCGGGTGTTTGGGCAGGCTCCGGCAGCGCTGCGACTTTCGGCCCCGGGGCGACATTGGCCGGCGCCGGAGCCGGAGGCGGAGCATTCGGTGCAGCCGCGATCGCCGCAGGCGTCGTCGGTGATGCAGGCGGCGGAGCGGTCGGTGTTTGACTAGGCTCCGATACGGCCGTGACTTGCGGTGCCGAACTTGCATCAGGCTTTGGCGGTATCGGAGCACTAGGCGCTTGGCTCGGTTCCGGTGTGGCTGCAACTTTCGGTTTGGAGACCGTGTCAGGCGGTGATTGTGCCGGCGCGTTCTCGGCGGTAGTCGTCGCCGGGGCCACCGAAGGCGTCGATGGCGGAGCAGTATCGACCTCGGACTTCGCTTTTGCCTTCTCTGCGGGCGGCGTGGGCGTGTTGCTGGCGGTGATGGTTGGCGGTGACGATCCGCGGAGCACATAGAGGAGCGCACCCGCGCCCAAGCCGACACCTAAAACCGCGACGACGATTGCGACAATGAGCGAGCGATTTGGCGCGCCGGTCGCAGCGGGAGCGGCGGCCGATGGAGGAACAACGTCCGTCGAAGGCGGCGGTTTGACTTCAAACACGGCGCCGCAGACCGGGCATTGCGCCGCCGCCTCGGCGTCAAAGACGTGCCCTTCGATGCAGCGAACGAACCTTGGCATGCGCGGTCACCCTGTTATGCGGATGGCGTGTTGGCGGCCTATGGCGCGAGGCACTCTGGTTGCATGGTTTGCACAAGGAAAGCGGATAACGGCCACTCACCGGGAGCGTTTGGGTTGAAGGGACGTCCGACAATGAAGCCTCTCGCCAATAAGAAGCGGTGCGGCGCCCCGCCCTCTATGCGCCATGTGTCTTCGTACTCCACTGACGAAGTGTCGTTGGTCGGCTGAGAGCTGGGCGCGGCCGGTTGGGAGGGCTGGTATTTGACCGACCGCTTGCCGCCGCGACCGAGTAAAGCTTCGAATTGAGCGATGGAAACGCTGTGATCGTTCTTACGGGGGTATTTCTTAACGAGTACGTTCTCGACGGCGTCGTTCGAAATGCCGGGTAGTTCCCCGGAGCAAGTATCGCAGGCGCAGGCGTTCGCTTCGGCATTTATATCCGTCTGTTGAACCTTGCCATTGGTGTCGTAACTGATGATGAGCGAGTGATCATTCGTTGCATTCAAGCGATACACATCACTGTTGAAGTCTGGCTCGGCCCCAAGAAAGGGGTATCCGAGGCCCGACGAGCCCGGTTTGCCCAGCTGGGCCTCGACCCGGGCTCGCTCCATCCCTTTAAGGTTGGCTTGGGAGACAAACGCGCGGGCCAGTTCTTCGCGTGACCAATTTCCCGAGGCGTGCGGCGCGGATTGCCATGCTTGCGGCGAGAAGCCTGACTTCGACTCCGCCGCATCGGCAGTCGGCGCGGCGGCCTCCGTAATTTCCTGTAAAATCTCCTGCGCGCGCGCCTTGTCCTCTGCCGACATCCGCTTTTCCAGAGCGTCCATCTCTTGCGCCATGCCTTTCGAACGTTCCGGCCCAAGACCCAGTATGGCCACGTGTAACAGCACATCCGCCGAAGCCTCGCTCTTCGGCAGACCAGGCAAGCCGGCGACAACGGTTCGCGATAGACCCCATATGCACGAAGGATTGTCCGTCTCGGCTCCGGCTTTGAACAAATCGAAAGCGCGATTGGCGTCGCGCGGCACGGAAGCGCCGCTGCCGTAAATCCAGCCGGCAAGGCAGATCGCCCCGCTGCTATGGGCGGCGATCTGCTCGTTGAGACGCTGCCAGGAGGCCTCCAAGTCCTTCCCCGCCATGATGTTGTTGTAAGCTTCGCCAACGGTCAGCCCGCGCTCGCCGCTGAGACCAAGCCGCGCCAAGGCACGGTCGGCGTCGGCATTGCCGTTGCGCGCCGCGAACAAATAAAGCGGCTTGGCGCTCTCGATATCCTGCGGCCCGCCGGCGCCATTCTCCAAGAGTTGAGCCAGCAGCGCCGCCGAATTCCAATCGCCGAGCTTGGCGGCTTCGCTGAAGTATTTGCGCGCCGCGGCCGGGTCTTTGCTCCCGAGCTGGCCGCCAAGATTGAGGACGCCGAGCTCGAACAGGCCGATGGGGTTGTTTTTGGCGGCAAGGTCGCGGGCGATCTCGGCGGCCTTGCTGTAATCATGCCGCTGCAGCGCATAGGCGTACATCCGCATGATAGCGGCCGAGGCTTTGATTGCGTCGTCGATACTGATGTTGGCGGCGAGCGTGGGTGGTGGCGACACGACTGGGTGCTCGAGCGCGGCTTGTTTTGTCACAGTCGCTTGCGGCGCGGCCGCATTGGCCGGTTGATTCTTATCCGGGGCGGGCGCGGCAACCGCCGGGGCAGTGGGCTTCGCAGTGTCAGGCGCAGCGGCAGGCTTGCCGGAATCCGCCACTTTATTTTCGGCGCTTACCGGCGCCGGCGCTTGCGTCGGCCTCGCTGGAGCCGATTGCTCCGCAGCGGCATGCTCTGCGGGTGGAGCTTGCGGCGCTGCCGGCTGATCAGTCGATTTCTTTGTCGGAGCCTGATCGGCACTTGCGGGCGCCGGCACTTGGGCCGGCTTCGCTGGAGCGGATTGCTCCGCACTATGCTCGACCGTCGCGGCCTGCGTTGGCGGCGGCTGATCGGTCGGCTTGCTTGCCGGAGCTGCATGATCGGCGTTCGCAGACGCCGGCGCTTGACCCGGCTTCGCAGAAGCGGACTGCTCCGCAACATGCTCCACCGCCGGCCCGTGCGGCGACGGGCTTGGAGCGCGCAACACGAACACGAGCGCGGCGGCGCCAAGGCCGAAGCCCACGGCAGCGATGGCGATCAACATCGGCAACTGGGATTTGCCCGGCTGCGGCGGCGCTTGCCCCGGCGCCGCCGGCGTCGTCTTCTCAACGCTCGGCGCCGGCGGCGGTGCGGTGGCGACTGGCACGCCGCAGACCGGGCAGTGCGATGACGCGTCGGCGTCGAACATGTGCCCTTCGATGCAGCGGACAAACCTTGGCATCAGGGTTTTGCCCCACTCGATTGGGCTGGCGTGGTGGATTGAGCTGGCGCACCGGATTGGTCTGGTGCGCCCGACGGAAGCTTTTCCCACAGCGCGACATCGTCGGGGCCAGGAGCAGGATTCTCTTTGTCTTTGCCATCCTTGTCTTTGCTTGGCGGCACGGCGGCGTACAGGACCGGTTGGGTATCCGTAAACTGGTGTACGATTTGCCAGGGCGGACTGATGTCGTTTTCTTTTCCCTCGACCATTGAAAATCGCGCCACCATTTTGCAGCCTGCGGGGGGAGGGGCGGACGGTTTGAAGCCGACCAAAAGGCGCATTGCGCTAACCGGAACGGCCATAAAGAATCCCATTTGCACCGGGGCTTCTTTGGAAAGCGGAAAAATCTTAATAAATAAGCCCCGCTTAAGGTATGCTTTAAACTCGTCCGGCGACGCAAAAGCCGCTCGATTAATCCCCTCCTGAGTGATCTGACTGGTTGGCGGAGGATACCTGACGTCTGGAAAGAAAAAAGTGCTGGCGCATTCCGACGTCGGCGAAGTATCAACCATCAGCCACCGCGCCGGCTCAGGCGTTGAATTATCCAGTTGTTGCTTCGTTATGGCCGCTGCTTTCGCGATCTGATTGCGTTCGGCTAATGCCGCGTCGCGCTGCTGTTGCGC
>Ga0187781_10003753_pt1 | contig 11364 bp, 8 predicted proteins | sample 0715_SJ02_MP02_2_FD_132447 | JGI IMG/M metagenome (GOLD analysis project Ga0187781, IMG submission 132447) | Tropical peat soil microbial communities from peatlands in Department of Meta, Colombia - 0715_SJ02_MP02_20_MG | ecosystem: Environmental > Terrestrial > Soil > Wetlands > Peat | place...
CGACGACCAAATCGTGGTTCGTACCCGCTTGACCGGAATACGCAAGCGGGTGCTGATCTTCGGCTACGAAGTCTATAAGCAAATTTCGGATGAACTCATCGCCGAAGGCGAGACGGTGCACGTCATCACGGACCGCGACGGCCGCCCGCGCACTCTGCCTGAGAAGTATAGGGAGCTGCTCTTGGGAAAATCAGAAACTAGAAAATAGAGGCTCGAAAAGGGAAACTGGAACATAGAGACAGGAAGACAAAGGTCAGAAAACAGAAGCTAGGAACGCGAGACCATTTGCGTTCTTGCTGGTTTCTAATTTCTGATTTAGTGAGGAACGATGGCACGTGATTTACAGCTCACCGGACACGGCCTGACGCGACGGGATTTTTACCAGGTCGTGCTGGAGAACCGACGCGTCGGACTCTCTCCCCGCGCGCGCCAGGCGATGCGGCAGTCGCGCAAACTTGTCGAAGGGATCATGGAAGGGAAAGAAGCCGTTTACGGGGTTACGACGGGCGTCGGAAGCCTTTCCACGGAACGCATTGAGCTTGCGCAGGCGCGGGAACTGCAATTAAACGTGGTGCGCAGCCACGCCTGCGGGGTGGGCGAGCCGCTTGAAGCTGGAGAGACGCGCGGGCTTCTCCTGCTGCGGGCCAATACCCTGGCGTGCGGTCTTTCAGGTGTGCGCCCGGCGGTGGCCGAGCTGCTCTGTGGTTTCCTCAACCACGGTGTGCATCCCGTAGTGCCCGCGCGTGGCTCCGTGGGGGCGAGCGGTGACCTTGCCCCCTTGGCCCATGTGGCGCTGGCGTTGGTGGGTGAGGGTGACGTGGTCTACCAAGGCCGTCGCCAGCCGGCGAGGTCAGCATTGAAAGCTGCGGGATTAAAGCCCCTGGAACTCGAAGCCAAAGAAGGTCTCTCGCTTGTGAACGGCACTCAGGCAATGCTTTCCGTAGGGCTTCTCGCGCTCCGGATGGCCGAAATTCTCGTGGACACGGCGGACGTCGCGGGTGCCCTCTCGCTGGACGCCTTGCGCGGCTCGCGAAGACCCTTTGACGCGCGCCTGCATCAAGTGCGCCCGCATCCTGGGCAGATGGTGAGCGCCAGGAATATCTGGCGGCTCACACAAGGAAGCGAGATCAACCGATCGCATCAGGGGTGCTCACGCGTGCAGGATGCTTACAGTCTGCGCTGCATGCCGCAGGTTCACGGCGCTGTGCGCGACGCGCTCGAATACGCGCGCCAGACCTTTACCAGAGAAATGAACAGCGCCACGGACAATCCCTTGGTCTTCGTCGGCGAAGGGGATGTGATCTCAGGAGGCAACTTCCACGGCCAACCCCTTGCCATCGCCCTCGACCTCATGGCGTTGGTGCTGACGCAACTCGGGGGCATTTCCGAAAGGCGAATCGACCGCATGGTGAATCCCCTGACGTCCGACCTGCCGCCTTTCCTCACAAAGTCAGCGGGGCTTGAATCGGGATTTATGCTCGCGCAAGTGGCCGCCGCAGCTTTAGCTTCTGAGAACAAGGTTTTGGCCCATCCCGCCTCGGCAGATTCCATCCCCACCTCTGGAAACAAGGAAGACTACGTGAGTATGGGCATGGCCGCTGCCCTGAAGCTGCGCCCCCTGCTTACTAACCTGAGCGCCATCCTCGCCATCGAACTGCTGGCGGCTTGCCAAGCCATTGATTTGCTGGCGCCACTCAGGCCCGGGCGCTTGGCGGGAAAGGCCCAGGCTGTGCTGCGTGCCGTCTCGAAGCCGCTGACTAAAGACAGGCCTTTGCACAAGGATATTGCCAAAGTCGCGAGGCTCGTTTCCCAAGGCGCCTTTGCCGCTGTCTTGAAAACCAAATAGTGGAAATACAAGAAGCTGGCAGGAAGACACGCCGCCTTCACCTCACGCACACGATGCCTTCCATATTGCGGTCGCCCTTACGCGGATCTTTGTGTTGCTGCTGCGGTGTCAACCTTCTTCGCGATCAGGAGCAAGTTCTCCCCAAATAAGAGGGCAGGGCTAAACAGGATGCGGCGGATGTCCCGGTTCCGTTCCCGCTGAGCCGAGTCTTTCTCCTTGCGAAATGCGATCAGCGTGTAGAGATACATCCATGGTACGAAGATGGCGTAGGGATAACTGACAGGCTTCACGTGGGTACAACTGACATTTCTAAGAACAAAGCCCGACGTGTGTAGCCCATACCTGAGATCGGCGAAGGTGGACAAGCCGATGTGGTGCAAAGGATGACGCCGGGATTCATTCAAGGGCCGGGAATCGCGGTGGAAGAACCCACTGCCAAAAAACCGCACTCGCGAGCGAAGGGACACGATATTCGGGGTCGTAATCAGGAGCGTACCCTCAGGCCGAAGAATGCGGTGTGCTTCGCGAAGGAAGGAAAAACGATTCTCCAGGTGCTCAATGCCTTCGATGGAAAAAAGAGCATCGAAGCTGGCGTCGGGCCAGGGCAGCGGCCGGTTCAGATCGCTCAGGAGGAGGCGCTCCTGGAGGGTGGGGCGGGCCTGGTCATCCAAGTCAATGCCCCAGGCGTCGAAGCCAGCTTGGTTCAGGGAGGTCACCAGCGCGCCCGCGCCGCACGGCGCGTCCAGGACTCTTGCCCCGGCGCGCAGGCCGAGGGTAGGAACGCGCCGCAAGACCGCGCGCTCGATCACAGACAAAGGCTGTGTTTGTTGGCTCACTCAGGCTGTCCCCCTTGCATGTGTATCCGCTGATAAGGGTAAATCGTCTTTTGCACCAACGATCAGCGCTGAGGCGCCCCTCAATTGTCTTGCGTGTGACCAGCCTGGGCGGAAACCCAATCGCCCGGGCAAGCTGAAAGCCAGGCCCGCCCCATTCGCGTTGCTAACGGCCGGCAACGAGTCGGTCGTAAAAAGCTTGCGTTCGCGCGATCATCGCGTTGACGGAGAACCGCCGGGCTTGCGTCCGGCAGCAGGCGCCGAACTCGCGCAGCTTCGATCGATCGGAAGCGGCGTCAGCGATTGCTTTGGCCAGAGCCTGAGGCGACTCTGCGGGAATCAACCATCCGCTCTTTCCCGGTGCCACAATTCCCGGCAGGTCGCCGACCCCGCTGGCCACCACGGCAAGACCGCTGGCCATGGCGCGTAACACAGATGCCGGCAGGCCCTCAGCTCGGGATGGCATGATATAGAGGTCGAGTCCCGCCAGGAAATCCGCCGTATTCTCAAGATATCCCATCACCCGTACATGATGGCCTGCCTCTCGCAGCCGGGGAGCCAGCCGCGACAGCGCCTGTTTACTTGCCTCACCCGCCAGAAGGACACGGAGAGTAGGTAGCTCGGGAGCCAGCAGAATCGCCGCTTCGATGGCAATGTCCTGACCCTTCTGGGCGCTAAAGGCGCCCAGATGACCCACTACGAACTCGTCCTCGCCAAATCCCCAACCCGCGCGTACGCGTGAACGTAATTCCGCTGCAGGCAACTCCTCAGGCCACTCAATTCCCACTGGGATGACTTCAATTTTCGACGACGGCATTCCTGCTTTGACCAGCAACTTTTTTGTGTCCTCAGCTATTGCGATCACGCCGTGACAAGTGTATTGGTATTTCAGGTACTGGATGAAAGCGCCGCCCGCAAGCCGCCTAGGCCGATAGGGGACGGTGCGGCTCACCGCTCGACGCACCGGCATTCCCAGCGTCGCTAGCCAGGAGATCGTCTGCCCTTTACCATCATGGGCGTGAACGATGTCCACGCGGTCAGACCGTAACGACTGCCGCAGTAGGAGGATTCCATGAGCGTTGCCCGGATCGTGTGAGGGTAACGCGAAAACCCGGAAGCCGGCGTTCTGAGCTCTTTGCTCGAGGCAACTCCCCTCTGGACAAACGATAACTTGTTCATGATTCCGCCGGCGCATCCCACACGCCAGTTGAAGCAGTTGTTGCTGGCCGCCGCGGAAATCCATGGCGGTGTCGATGTGGGCAATCCGATACCTCATAGGGAGACAACTCACATCTTAAAGCGGTCCGGCATCAAGGTCTTGCCTTCCTGTCCTGGTTTCTACTCGCCCGGTCCAGGGCTTGGATGCCCGTCATTGACCATTTTCGCCCACTTGGCGTATTTGCGCCGGACGGCGCGCGCCGCCATCCACGCGATCAGAAAGCCCCGGTGACCGTCCAGGATTCCTAGCCGAACCAGATACGAATTCGTAAAGACCCACGCCGGCGCGAATGTGCGGCTGATGAGGTTGGGTGCGGCGCCCTTGTAAAATAGCTCCATTGCCGCAAGATTCGCGTAGAGCTCGACGCGCTGGCGATGCTCATCGAACGAATCGCAGGTGTAATGAAGTATCTCTCCCGGCAGTGTTTCCACCGGACCGCCGACTTCTACCGACTCGTGCACGTAAGCGCCCTTCCAGCGCCCGAACCTGCGGTTGAAGAGCCGGACCTTATAATCAGGGTACCAGCCGGAATGAAGAATCCAACGCCCCAGGTAACGCGCCCGGCGTGCGAAACGGTAGCCAGCGGCGGTTGGTGTAGACGATTTCCAGTCCAAAATCGCCTGCTGGGCATCGGCGTTCAACTCTTCGTCGGCATCGAGACTCAAGATCCAATCGTACCGGGCCTGGTCAGAAGCAAGGTTCTTTTGCGCCGCAAAACCTGCCCACCGGTGAACGATGACACGAGCTCCCAGATTTTTCGCAAGGGCCCGAGTTCCGTCAGTCGAATCGGCGTCCACGATTACGACTTCATCGGCACAGGACAACGAGCGGATCGCCCGCTCGATGTTCCTGGCTTCGTTATGAGTAATAATCGTTGCGGATATCAGAGCCATGACGTGATCATCGTGATGAGGGAGAGGCAAGATCGCCAGCCCTTGCTAGTGGCCGTTCAGGCGGCCAAAACCTCGTCGTACACTTGGCAGGTTTGGTCGGCCGCGCGCTGCCAAGGGAATTGGCGTGCCCGCCCTAGCCCTAGCTCGATCAATCGCCCGCGCAAGGTCTCGTTTTCAACGGCGCACATGACCTTGTCGGCCATGTCGCCCGGATCGTTAGGATCCACGTACAAGGCCGCATCTCCACCGAGTTCCGGCAGCGAGGAGACTCCCGAGACCACTACGGGCAATCCGTAAGCCATAGCCTCCAGCACGGGGAAGCCAAATCCTTCTTCAAAAGACGGAAATAGGAGCACTGACGCGACCTGGTATAGGGCCGCAAGTGTCTCATCCGGGACACGACCCAACACTCTGACGCGCGACGCCAACTGTTCCTTGCGAATGAAGTCATGAATCGCCTCGGCGCCGAAACCATCGCTCCCTGCAAGAACCAATCGGTAGCGCCCGGGTAGCCTTGACAGAGCTCGCAACGCGTTCAAGATGTTTTTTCGATTGTCCAGGACACCAACGGTCAAGATTATTTCATTTCCTTTGCCACCGATCAGCTCCCGTTCCCGGGCGCGCTGTTCCGGGCCCATGAGCCGGGTCGGAAGGGTTACACCGTGGGGGATGACGCGGATCTTTTCCCTGGGCACCTCAACATGCTTCAGCAACTGGTCCGCCGTGTAGCGCGAGGGGATGATGATTCGAGCTGCGCGGGCCACGGCTTCAAGGAGTAAACCTGCAAATCTGCGCCGGAAGTCCTCAGTGGAGTAGGCGCGACTGGTGAGAGGAAAAACATCCTGGACGGTGACAATCTCCCTGCGAAAGCGGAACGCGGGAGGCCGCTGGGTAAGGCTGTGAAATAGCTGGACTTCCCTAGGCAGCCAGAAGGTGAAGGGTTGCTGGTAAAGCCTTGCGGAGAAGGGACGACCGGCTGCCCGTGTCAGGCCAGCGGGGCGGAGGAAGTTCTGGCGGCGCGCGAACCTTGAAAACCGGAAACACAGAAGAAAGTGATGAGGTGTCGCAAGAGCGGCAAGGGATTCAATCAATCCGCGACAATAAACGCCGGTCCCTGTGGATGTAGGATCAACGGTGTAGGTCGCGTCTAGAGCAATGGTCGCCATCTGTGCGGAAGAAAATACCGGACCCGCGCATATACAATACGGGATAATAACCTCGTGCGTCAATCACCGGAGAAGCGTCACAAACCAATTACATCTGGACCTCGCTGCAGCAGAATAAGAATGTCGCGCGGCGCGCCCGGCAAGCGGGCATGCAGTCTTTAAATGGTATAATGCCGAGAGGCGGGGAGCTGGTTGTGTCTATTCAATCGGCTGCAAGGCCCCTGGAGGTGGGGAACCCTGCCTGTCTACTCCTCATCGGAGCGGGAGGACCTGTCGAGATCTTGGAAAACCTGGCGCAAACTACCTCCCCCCTCACTTACGTCGTGTTGGCGGTCTTCGGACTCGTCTTGGGCAGCTTCTTGAACGTGTGCATTGTTCGACTCCCTAACAAGCAATCTATCCTGACGCCGCGCTCCTATTGCCCGTACTGCAAACATCCCATTCGCTGGTATGACAACATCCCGCTTGTGAGTTATCTCCTCTTGAGAGGCCGCTGCCGGGATTGCCATGCCCGGATTTCCCCGCAGTATCCCGTGGTCGAAGCGCTTACCGCGCTCCTGCTCGTTGCCGCCTTCCTCCATTTCGGCTTCAGCCCCGAATTTGTAAAATACTCCGCACTGGTGATGATGCTCATCGTTCTCATCTTCACTGATTTGAGGGAGCGCCGGATTCCGCATGCTGTGACCCTGTTCGGCATCGGTCTCGGCCTCGTGTTTAGCTTCTTCATCCCGGTTGACAACCGCCCCATAGGTTGGTTGGCCGAGCGCCTGGGCCTCTTCCTTCCGGGAACGCTCTTATCTGTCCTGGGCGCGATTTCGGGAGCACTTGCGGGAGGCGGCTTGTTCTATGCTGTCGGGGAGGCCTTTTACATTTTGGGTGGACGGACGAAGGATTACTTGGGATTCGGCGACGTGATGTTGATGCTTATGGTGGGGACCTTCCAGGGTATACCCCTGACCTTGCTCACGATCCTGCTGGGTTCACTTGCAGGGTCGATCGTCGCATTGTCGATCACGCTTGCGGCGCCCCGTTTCCGCAATTATCACTGGCCCTACGGAACCTTCCTTGGAATCGCGGCTGTTTACGCGGCCCTCGATGGCGCCCGCCTCGTAGAGGCTTATCTCCGCTGGTCAGGCATGGCAGGTTGAGCGAGCCGCTAGGCGGTATGTGCTGTCCCGCCTGACAAGTATCTCCCGCCGCACACGTCTTTCACTCCGTAACCTTGCCGTAAATGTACTCGCGAATCAGCCCTCGACTGGCTTCTGCTGGGTCGATGAACTCGATCGAAGTCCGGCCGGAGGCATCTTTGCTTCGGATTTTGCCGGTGACTTTAATGGGCTGTTTCGACTCAGGCATGTTGAACTCCAAGGTGAGCACGTTGTCTACCGCCGCTCCGCCTGAGCTTTCCAGTCCCATGCCTCCCTCAGATATATTGATGCTCGTGGCCGTAAACCTTTCCTCCTCCCAGACACAGTTGACCGCCGTCCGGTAGGGGAGGCGCGCGTTCCGCCGCCGCTCCGCCAGCATGGCGCCGCGTGCCGTGCGGAAAATAGCGTAAACCCTTTCGCGAGAAATGGGCTTTCCAATGAAGAAGGTCACTCCAGCTTCGAATGCCCTGCGCATGGTTTCGACGTCGTCCATGCCGGTTATCATGATGATGGGAGCCTGCTGGTTAGGCGGAGTGGCGCGGATTTTCCGGGCCAACTGGAAGCCGTCCAGACCGGGCATGGCCACGTCCAGCATTATCCCGTCGAACTTTTCGTGTTCCAGAATTGATGCCGCTTCTCGGCTATCCGACGATGTGCGCACGTCCACTCCCAAAGGTTGGACCATGGCCTTGATCATTCGGCAGATTTCCGGTTCGTCGTCTACCAGAAGGATTTTCATGGTCTTCCAAGGCTGTATGTGGCAGGCGGGACGTGGTAGGTGAGGCCCCACCTACCACCTACCGCATACCCATGTCTCATCGCTCCAGCCATTTCACTAAGTTCCTGAATATTTTAAGCCCATCCTGGGAATAATGGGCAGGCAAAGAAACTCGCTCCGGATGAGGCATCAACCCCAAAACCAAGCCTGTTTCGTCAGCCACGCCGGCAACAGCCTCCGGCGCCCCGTTGGGATTACTGGGATATTCCATAGTGGGGCGCCCCTGGCCGTCGGCGTACCGGAAAACCACCTGCGGGGCTGTGCCGCTGCCATCGCAGAACAATGCACGGCCCTCGCCGTGGGCAACCGGCATCTCCAGTATCTCGCCGGCCAGGCCCTCCGTCCAGGCACAGTTCTCCTCGGAAACCAGAAGCCGGATTTTCCGGTCCTCAAAATGGGCCGACTGATTCTCCAGCAGAGCCATGCTGCGCTCGCCCGGGTCGCGGCCAGGGAGAATCCCCGATTCGGTTAGAACCTGAAAACCATTGCATATTCCCAGCAAGGGTTTCCGAGCTTCCAAAAACTCCTCCAGTTGCTGGCGCAAACAGGCCACGAGCATTGTGGCAAATATGCGGCCCGCTCCCAGGTGGTCGCCGTAGGAGAAGCCACCGGGAATGACTGCCGCCTGGTAGTCGCGAAGTCGCGCGCGGCCATCCAGCAGGTCGCGCAACAGAACAAGTTGAGTTCTTCCACCGGCGAATTCAATTGCCGCCCCGGTCTCTTCGTGGCAGTTTGTACCCGGGCTATAAAGAATGGCAGTAACGCCCCGACTCATTCAATAACCTCCCGAAATGTTCTACTCCAGACTTCGCCAAGAGCTGCGGTTGTTTCCTGCCAAATCACCTTTGCGCGGTCGAGAAGAACCAATTGTGGGGTGGGCAGGACTTCTCCAATGACCAGGTAAGGCGCGCCGCCCAACCGTCCCTTGAGGTTGAGTTCAGAAGGGACCTCAAGCAGGACCGATCCTATGAACTCACCGAAAACCGCGCCGTCCTTCCTCCCCAGCGATTGATGGGGTGCGCCTGGATGCGCCCCTACCGTGCCACAAAGCGCGTCGAGTGAAATTTGAGCGCCGTATCCCGATCCCCAGGAAGCTTCAAAAAGGCGCAAAAAAATCCCGCCCTCGGCAATCGCGGAGGCCGAGACGTACCCGTTCTCCTTGTGCAACGCCAGCAGCGCTTCCCAGAGCGACCGAATCGAACTTGCGTCGTAAGCATCGAAGAGGCGGTCGCCACGCTGCCCGCAACTATCGGCGTAAACGCTGCCGCCAAGCGCCTCGCAATCAAACTGACCGACCAGGACCAGACGATTTCCGGGTCGCTTGAAATCCTTGCTTACCACTTTCCTGACGTCAGGCAAACGCCCCATCGTTGTAACCACCAGGGTGGGGGGTACATCGATCCGACGGCCAGCGGTCTCAAATGTCCCGGAGCTTGAATCCTTGCCCGAAATGAATGGGACTCCCAGGGCCTCCGACATGTCGGCGATGGTCCCGACCATGGCACGCAAATCCCATGCGGTCTCCGGTCGCACGCGCGGGGTATAGAAGTTGTCACAAAGAACCATCTCCCGATAGTCTGCGCCAGCGGCCACCGCCTTGGTGATGGCCTCAAAGATCATCAGACGCGCCAAGCCCGCTGGGTCGATCTCTCCATAAAAGGGGTTGAAGGCTAAGGTGGTGATCATGCCGTAAGGCTTGCCCCGCAAGGGCGCCGAAACATAAACATTGGTCGGCATGCGATGATTCTTGCCCGCGTAAGGCCCCATGACCGTTCGCCCCTGCACGGTCGTATCAAAGCGGCAACCGGCGGCGCTTTGGTCAGCGCAGTGGTAATGTCCAAGCACGCCTCGAACGGCGGCTGCCCACTCTGCTTCGGTGTGAGGCTCAGCGATATGCAAGGTTTGGAGGTCGCGCTGCGGGCTCGCGACGGGCAACGGGTCGATGGGACAGGCCTTCCAAAGGAAGCCCATGTCGAGGTCCACAACCCGCTGGCCATGCCAAACCGCCTCCAGCCGACCGGTCTCCGTAAAGTGCCCGAGGATTGAATATCCCACCTCGTACCTGTCGAGAATATCGCAGGCCTCCTTAACTTTCTCCGGGGGCACCGCCAGGAGCATGCGTTCTTGCGATTCGGAGAGCAGGATTTCCCACGCAGATAGACTCTTGTCCTTCAGCGGAACTGTATCAAGGTCGATGCGCACGCCCGTCTCGGCGGCCATTTCTCCCACGGCACAGGAGATGCCACCGGCTCCGAGATCAGTGATCGACCGCAGGCATTCCTGGTCCCTCAGAACGGGGATAGCAGAAGTGAATTTGCGCTCTGTAATGGGGTGACCGATTTGCACGGCGGCCGACTCTTTTTGCAGCGTTTCCCCGGTCATACCCGTGGAACTGGCAGTGGCGCCATGGATGCCGTCCCGGCCGGTGGCGCCGCCGATCAGCAGCGCCAAGTCACCTGGACGGGGAGTCTCCTTCAGCGCGTACTTCTTGGGAATCAATCCCACCGAATGCCCTAGGGCGAAGCACTTGGCGTAACCGGGATGGATGCGGTAGATGGGGTGCATCATGGGAATGCCCATCGGGTTCGTGTAATAGGAAGTGGCCCGGATCGACTCCGAAACGATCAATTGCGGGTGCAAAGCTCCGGAGGGAACTTCCGAGATCCTGGGATCCATGGTCCCCATCACGGTTGTGCCGCCGATGGGATAGCCCCCTTTGCCAAAGCCCAGCGAATCGCGGATCACTCCGCCATGCTTCGTCGCAATACCTCCAAAGGGAGCGATGGAACTGGGAAAGTTATGGGTTTCACCTTTGATGGTAACCACCCAGTCCTCATAGAACTCCATGCCCCCGGCGTTGTCTTTGAAGGAGGAAACCACCAAAGGATGGTCGATTCGCGCGGTTGCCTCGCTCAACCTTTTCAGTAGCCCGAGGCTTTTCCAGGTGGTGTGGTAGCAGTGGTCGCTCCACGACTGCACCAGGATTTCGATCTCGGCGTCCGTGTGCGGCCGGCCCTGAGCTTTCTCCTGCGCCTGGAGGGCTTTCATCTGGGAAAGGGGCGCGTACCAGGAACGGGCCTTGGAAAGGGCAACCAGCGCCTCATCGCTCAAATTCAAGAAGGAAATCGTTGCCACCGGATCGGGGTCCCCGGTGGGGCGAAGTGTGGTCAGGACTTCGTTCGGTTCGCGGATACGCTCCACAACGTGGTTGTAAAGGAACCGGGCGGCAATTCCCCGCGCCTCGGATTCCGCCAGTCCCCAGAACTGGTAGCGCCTGCTGAGCCGGGCGAAATCCAGGCCGACTTCACCTAAAGCGCGCGCACCAGCGAGAATGGAGGGCGTCTCCGGATCGGTCACGGCCGGGCGGTAAGCGATTTCAACAATAGGCCCCAGCCCGGGTTCCAGTTGCGAGCGCTGCGCCGGCACTTGGTAAAGCGGATTCACGAGAAGCGGCATCAGTCGGCCGAGGTCTATCGATCCC
>Ga0187781_10003754_pt1 | contig 11361 bp, 8 predicted proteins | sample 0715_SJ02_MP02_2_FD_132447 | JGI IMG/M metagenome (GOLD analysis project Ga0187781, IMG submission 132447) | Tropical peat soil microbial communities from peatlands in Department of Meta, Colombia - 0715_SJ02_MP02_20_MG | ecosystem: Environmental > Terrestrial > Soil > Wetlands > Peat | place...
CGACGCGGTGGTCATCGCGACGCCGGTAACGACCCACTATGCGCTGGCGCGCGAGGCGCTGTGCCGAGGCAAACACGTACTGGTTGAGAAGCCCATCACCTCCAGGGCCTCGGAAGCGAGGGAGCTCATCCGCCTGGCGGATGAGCAGCGGAGGGTCCTCATGGTCGACCACACATTTGTTTTCACCGGGGCCGTTCGCAAGATCCGGGACATCATCGACGCGGGAGAACTCGGAGAGCTCTACTACTACGACTCTGTGCGCATCAATCTTGGGATCTTTCAACACGACGTCAACGTCCTCGGCGATCTCGCCCCTCACGACTTTTCGATCATGCGGTTCCTGGTGGACAAGCAACCGGCTGCGGTGACCGCCGTCGGAGCGGCCCCCGTGTCTTGGGGCGGATGGAAGCGCGAGAGCGTCGCCCACGTGGCGATTCAGTTTGCCGACGGCACCCTGGCGCACTTCCATCTCAACTGGCTCTCCCCGACGAAGATCCGAAGAACGTTGATCGGGGGGAGTCGTAGGATGATCGTGTATGACCATCTGGACCCCGACAATCAAGTCAAGATCTTCGACAACGGGGTCAGCATTCGGACGGATCCGGAGCGCTACAAGGCCCTTGTCGAATACAGAACGGGAGACATGTTCACGCCAAAGGTTGACCAGACCGAGGCCCTCGAGTTGGTCTGCCGACATTTTGTCGAGTGTGTCGAACAGGGCACCCGGCCGCTCACCGATGGCACGGTTGGCCTCGAGGTAGTGGAACTGCTCGAGGCCGCACAGGAATCCTTGGAGACGCAGCAGAGGGTGCCGTTGCGGTTGGCGTAGTATTGACGGGTGCCAAGCGCCGTTTCCTGCCCGTGAAGCACGCAGCACCCGCCTGTACCGGCGTCGACTGGAACACTGTCAAAGCCTGGACCTGGCGGCCTGGCCGAGGCTCGCGGAGTGATCAACGTGATAAGTGGCGCCGGGCGTTCGTTCTCGCCGCCGCTCGCCGCGGGCGTCAGCGAAACTCCACAATCGTGTTCGGGCGGATCGTCAGCAGCACGCTTTCGCCGACGCGACGGAAGTACTCCCCGGTCCAGAGGGTTATTGGTCCCACGGCGCGTTCCGCAACTTCCTTCCCGTTCGCGATCACCCGCGCCGGGGCATCCGCCTGAAACTCGAGGGTGATGCTCCCGTTGTAAATCTTCGGGTCGAGTCGATTGAACACGGCGAAGCGGGCCCGCGCATCCCACGACACCAACTGGCGGACCGCCGTCGTATCGACCAGCGTGCGGTGCGCGTACAACGGCCCCAGCGGAACGTACCACACGTCCGGACGGCCCCCGATGTGGGCGAGGTGCTGTTCGTAGAAACCGCTGCGGCCGTAGTCGAGTAGATGCGGGTGCGAGAGAAAGCTGTAGATGCCGCCGGCGGCGTGGACTTCGTCGAACTTGGCGTTCAAAATCGGCACATGGGTCCGCCCTGGGATCGCGCGCGCCCTCTTCCCCCGCGCAATCAGCGTGGAGTCCCGCTGCACGACCTGCGTGTAGCGTGCGGCATGCGGGTTGGAATCGTATGTTTGCAGATCGGGCACGAGATGCTGGAGTTGCAGCTCTCCCGGGTAGGCTCGCCCCACCAGGTAGCCCGCGCGCGCAACTTTCCGCTGGAAAAACGAGCGGCCGGCGCAGTTCCCGCACGGGTATGCCCACGCCCAGACGTATGGCTGCTCGGTGTGCTCAAGAATGTCTCGTCGCGACCCATCGATCTCATATCTCGTCAGCGCACGGAGGCAAAAAAAGAACGTGTCCGGCACGCGGCATGGGTGTGTCCGGGAGTGCGCACCGATTTCGTGCCCGTCGGCGATCGCTCGCCGCAGACGCGGCCACAGCGACGCCATCACCGACGCACGCGTGTTGACAAAGACGGTCGACTTGATCCTGTGCGCGTCCATCGCGTCCAGGCATGTCGGCAGGTCGGGCGATGCATCGTCCACCATGTGAGTGACCACCGCGGAGGCACCGTTCAGATAGCGGGACGTCCGGACGAACCGGATCGGAGTGGCCGCCTCGCTGAGCTCGTCCGGAACTACGCCCAGCCTGGCCAGCGGATCCCCGGACAGCACGCCGACCGGCGACGGCCAGACCGCGAGATCGGCAACATCTCTCCACGAGAGACGGCCGGTGCGGACAGACCGCACTACCGCCGCAACGGCGGTGTATTGGGCCGCGAGCCAGCGGTGCATTAGTCCCGCTCGCGCCTACGGTCCAACGCCGCCTTGAGGATCTTCAGGTAGTCGGCTCTCGCCTCGCGCTCACGAATGCCCATGTTGTCGGTGTGCAATCGTCTCAACACGGTCACTAGGAGAAGGAGCGCGCCGTTGAGTATGCGCTCCTTCGCTTCGGCATCCCCGGGGCGCCCTGCGCAACCGAGCGCACCTCGGTTCGGCCGGCTGTTGCGGCACAATATGTTAGCCGTGGGTTCGTGAATCGAACGGTGCGGGCCTGCTGACGCCGGCCAAACGTTCGTCATCCGAAACGCTCCCTTTTCACCCACAAGAGATCGAAGTGGAGATCGACCGGCGGTTGGAGTGAGATTGCTGCCCCACACCGCACTTTCACGACGATCCCCGAACTGCTCTGGTCGAACCGCTCCGCCGGGTGCGCTGGCTTCAGCGCGACGGGTCCCGCCCAGCGGTCTCTGAAGCAGGCCGCGAAACGGTAGCACCGGGCGACCGACATCTAGCCGCCCAGATGCCCGGCGACCGCTCATTCCTTAAAACGCTCCAACGGCCTACTGAGCCGCACGGCGCGTACGGCATGGCCGGACGATACGAATCCGCGGCGGACGACGCCAGAGAAGTCGTAGCGGATGGCCTCGCACGCGGCGCGCAATCCCTGACCCACACACCGCTTTCGCAGCAGCCCCACGACAACCTCCGCCCATACAGCGCCGATGAGGCACCGTGCTTCCCGAGTGTCGCCTAAGGCCTGTTCAATGCGCCTGCAGACTGCAGCAGCCGCGTGCAGAGGATCCGTGGAGGCTACCGATTCCTCCCGCGCCTTCCACGCGATCCTCTCGCGCGTCGTCCTGTCTCGGGCGACGCGCGGGTACTCGCTAAGGTGGGCGAGCATCTGTGGAAGCGCGATGCGGCTCGGCAGAAGCGAGAGAAACTTGGCGCTGTTGAATTCCATTTGGTCGATGACCTTCTGAACGGCTTCCGGCGAGAGATCCGGCACAAGGGCCAGGGCCCGGCTGATGACGCGACGACGGAGTTCCCTGCTCGCGCCGCTGGCGATGGTGGTCGTGAGCAACCCCGACGGCGATGGACGGTACACGGCCACCGGCCCTGGAACGAATTGAAATCGGAAGTGATGGGCGAGGCGCAACCACAGGTCGTAGTCCTCTGCACCCGACGTGAGGGGATCGAACCCTCCTACCTCTATCAGTGCGGATCGGCGCACGAGGACCGTTATGACGCTGACGAAGTCTCCCATCAAGAGCTGTTCAAACACGTGGCCGGACGGTCCGATGGTCCACTCCTCCTCTGTTTCCCGACCTTCCAGCACGTGCGAACTGTAGACCAATCCGACGTCCGGGTGGGCTTCCAGCACGGGCACCTCAACCCGCAATTTCCCCGGCAGCCATAGGTCGTCGTCGCCCAAAAATCCCACGTATGCGCCGCGACTGACCCCAATGCCGGTATTGAGTGCGGCCGCGACGCCTCGATTCACGTCGTGCTTGATGTAAGTGGCCGGGTACCGAGCGGCTACGGCATAGGTGCCGTCCGACGAAGCATCGTCGACAACGATGACTTCCAGGTCGAACAGATCGCCCTGCCCCTCCTGCGCGTAGACCGAGGAAAGTGCCTCTCCTAGTATGGTCGCTCGATTGTGTGTGGCAATGACAACGCTGACAAGCGGTCTCACGGACGCTCCCAGTCAGTTAGACTCCGTGCGTGCACGACTCGCCGGGAACGCTTCGCTTCCTCCCGGCACGTCCCCTCGCCACTCCTTTACGTCCCGCGTCGGGTGCAACCATCGCGGTCTGCGACTGCGCGCATCCCGACCAGCCTTGGTAGCATCGGCTCCAAACCGATCGCCGAGCCCCGAAGGCGGCAGAGGCCTTTGACAGAAAAACCTGGCGCGCCCGGAGGGATTTGAACCCCGACCTGCGGCTCTGAAGGTTGCCAAAGACTCTCGCGACCCGTCGTGACGCTCACGGGAACGTCTTGTCTATCAATCAATCCGTAGGCCGGCTAGGCCCAGTCTGACACGCCGTCTACTGACCGCCTTCGGCCTGCTCGTCGCTGATCACCATCATGCCATTCAAGGACGTGCTGTTGGAACGTGGCCACCTCGCCGCCCCCCTCCCCGCCGTGCGGACCCGCGCCGGACTCCGTCGTCGCCCTTACGGCCCATCCTCCACGCATCGCGGTGCGCGGCTGCCCAAACGCCGCGGGTCTCACCAATCCGACCGCGACCGTGCCACGCCATCCGCTGAGAGCGCTTCAAATCACTTCTGGCGCGGGGCAAGAGCATCGCTAGCCCGCCCATTGTCAAGCTGTTCTCAGGAACACGCGACCACCAGCACAACAACTCGTGGAAACCACGCAATATGTGGCGCGCCCGGAGGGATTTGAACCCCCGACCTACGGCTCCGGAGGCCGGCGCTCTATCCGCTGAGCTACGGGCGCGCGGACTTATTATACCAGAGGCACGAGCACCACAACGCACGCAGCACGGGCTCGCGGACGATCACACACCGTCCTCTGCCGAGGCACGACTCCGGCAGCACGACCGCTCGCCGCGGTACGCTGGGCGCGGTTGGCCGTCCAGCACTCCGACGCGGCGGAACGTCTCGGCAAATCGCTAAGACGCGACGGGAGGCGGCGGCGCAACCGGGCGCACCCGGCCCCGTTCGATGATGGCCAGCACGATGACTCCGACCGCCCACGTCGCGCTGAGAAACAGGAGAAGCGGACCAAGGTGCGGGATGGCGAATGCGATGACCAGCACCACAGCGCCGGTGAGCGCCTCGAGCCCCGCGCTGGACGTCCGGATGTGCCGTCCGAGCAGCAAGGCGATCGCCGCCACCCCGAGCTGCAACGCCGTGAGCACGACAAGCGGGATCAACGCCACGACCACGAGCCCTACGACGCTGGTCGCGAGGCCGATCGCGAGCGGCCACATCGCCGCCCAGGTGAGGAGCCCCACGCCGAACGTCGCGGCGGGTGCCCGCTCAAGCAGTTCGGCCAGGTCCCGCGTCACCCGTGGAAAGAGCGCCGCCGTCAACCAGGTCGTGCCGACGAAACTGATCAGCGCGGCCAGCATAAAGAACAGGAAGACAGCCTTTAGCGCCGCGAGCGTCCCGAGGATGGCCGGTGGCCACACCCAGAGCCACACCGGCGGGCCGGTGAAGGGAGCTTGCGGAGGCCCGGGGATCGGAGCCGGGGACGGGGCCGTCGGAGTGGGCCCGGGAGAAGGCACGCTCGCGCCTCCGACGGAGGCCCCCGGTTCGGTCGTCACACGGCCGCCGGTGGCGGTGGCCGTGCCGCCGACCACGGCCCTGGAACGCAACACCACGTTCCCGCCGATCGTGCGCACCGACCCTGCGACGCGCCCACTGACCACGATGTCCCCGCCGATCGAAAAGGCGTCGCCGTCGACCACGCCCGCAACGCTGAGCGGGCCTCCGATTGCAAGCGCGCTTCCTTGCACCGTCGCACCGGCCGGCACGTCGAGGCCCCCCACCCTCGTGAGCAACTCTTCAGCGCCTGCCGGGGTGAGCCCGCAGAAAACGAACCCCATCCACAGGATCACCGCCGCCGCACGACGGATGATCCGGATGGTTCGCGCCCTTTGATCACCGCTCATGGCTCCAACAGCCGCACGCGCTCTCCGACGCGCGGTGCCAACGCCGATCGATCCAGTTCGGCGCAGACGCTCAGGTCGGGGGTCAAACCGATCTGCATCACCTGCCGCCCGGCGCGCGTGACGCGCAGCAGAGCCTCCGCATCCGGGTACGCGCGAAACAGCGCCCGTGCCGCGATCGCGGCGTCGGTGAGCTCGATCACATCGTTCCCGGAACCGGCGCACATCACCTCGACGATCGCGCCAGCCGTGTAGGCATCGTCGAGTCCAAACCGTCCCTCCCGTCCGGCGCATACCACCGTCGCATCGAGCCCGAGGGCCCGCGCCCCCGCCATCAAGGCCTCGGCCACCACGGCACGGTTACGCAGACAGGCAATCAGTGCGACCGGGCCACCGCGCACGAGATGAAGCGCCCGCGTCCCGTTGGTCGTCGCGAACGCCACACGTTCACCGGCCAGATTCGTTGCCGCGAACGCAGCCGGGCTGTTCCCGAAGTCGAATCCCTCGGGCGCTCGGCCATCCTGCTCCCCGGCAAGCAGGACGCCCGGATCCACTGCACGATACCGGCGGACAGCTTCCACGCTCGAGCCGACCAGAATCTCGTCGCACCCGCGCTCAGCCATGACGAGTATCGACGTCGTGGCCCGAATGACGTCGATCACCGCGACGACGCGCTGGTGACAGTCCCCAGCCTCCTCGGGCCGGAAGGCGACGTGAAGCTCCATGTAGTCAGTACCCCCGATTGTACGGTGCGTCGTCGATGGCCTGGGCAAGGCTCGACCGTACGCTTTGCGCGAACGCGCCCGGTTCGAGGCGGGCGTACGCAGCATCCTCAGCCGTGACATCGTACAGATCGATCTCCCGGCCGAGCACGCTCGTCCGTCCCAACAGCGTACTGACGTGGACGTCGTACGGCGCCGGGTCTTCGTTGAAGAAATCGTTGAGCCGCGCTGCGACGGCCTGCGCGCGCTGCGCCGGGGTCTGCCCGCCGACCGTCGTGCCCAGGGTCAGCACCGGCCGACCGTCCACCCGAATCGTCACCGGTTGGTCCCCCGAAGCGGCGGGCGGATCCGTCGTGATCCGCAGATACCCCTCCGGTATCCGCCGGATAATGGGAATGTGGAGCCGCTCGAGATCGGCCTGGAGGTACGCTACCCGATCCTCGGGTTCGGGGTGGTCCGCGCTGATCGTCCCGGCCACGCTGGGCTCCCCGGACAAGCGCTCCGTCTGCGCGAGATGCTCCATCACCGTGAGCATCGCCACCGGGGAGTAGGACGTCTTCATGAGGTCCGCGACGCTCGTCAGATCCGCGTCCTCTTCGAGGTCCCGCTGGTACGTGGACATCGTGCCCTGCACGACTGCCTGCTCGGCCACGAGCGGACCCGGGGACTGGGCGAGAACCGCGATCGCCAGCCCGATGATCATGGCGGGCGTCATGTGACTCAGCCGCTCTTGCTGGATGTAATAGTGGCGGTGATTGATGTGGGTCAGTTCGTGCCCCAGCACCGCGGCCAATTCGTCATCGGTACGGACGAACTGCATCATACCCTCGGTCACGTACACCCACCCGCCCGGGATCGCAAACGAGTTGACGACGGGGGACGCGACGATCTGAAAGTGGTACGTCAGATCCCGGCGCTCAACCACCCTGTCCATCACGCCGCCGATGCGGGTGAGCCGTGCGACCTGGGCGGGATCGGTCACCAGCCGGGCCTGGGATTCGACCTGCTTGGCGATCTGCGCGCCCTGCTTGACCTCGTCGGCCGTGCTCGGGAACGTCAGTGTCTCTCCCGGGACCATGGCGCCGCCGAACACCATTCCGGCGACGATCACCGCCGCGGCGCACGCGTGTACCACCCGCAGCGTCCCACGGCGGACGAGCGAATCCCCACGGCGTTTCTGCTCAATCCTGGTCGCGCGCATCGTCACCGTCGGGGCGTTTCGCCGCCCTCTGCCACCCTCCTTGCCCGACCCTGGAAGAACACCCGGGCCACGTTCTCGGACAGCGCCGACGCCAGTGCCTCCTCGGAGAGGTTCCGCAGTGCCGCGAGCACACGGGCGGTATGCACGACGAACGCGGGTTCACACCGCCGTCCTCTCACCGGCGCCGGCGCAAGGTATGGAGCGTCCGTCTCCACGAGCAGCCGGTCCAGAGGAACGCATCGCGCGGCTTCGCGCAGCGCTTCTGCCTTCGTGAACGTCAACGGGCCCGCGAATGAAATCATCCACCCGGCCGTCGCCCACCGCAGCGCGAGGTCCGGGGTGCCGCTAAAGCAGTGCATCACAGCGGTCCGCACTTCCTCATCCTGTAATATCCGTTCCACGTCATCGGACGCCTCACGATTGTGAATCACGAGGGGGAGTCCGGTTTCCCGCGCCAAACGGGCATGAGCGACGAAGGCCTGCGCTTGGGTCTTGCGGGAAACGCGCTCCCGGACATAGTCCAATCCGCTCTCCCCCACGGCCACGACGCGAGGGTGCCGGGCGAGTTCCGCCAGTGCCTCGACCGATGCACGATCCACGGAGTCGGCTGCGTGCGGATGGATGCCAACGCTTGCCCACACCGCCGGATGGCGGTCGGCAAGCGAGATCGCCCGCTGGCTGCCGCCGATGGATGTCCCAACGCAGATCATCGTACCCACGCCGGCCGCTGCCGCCCGCGCCACCACCGCCTCCCGATCCGGGTCGAAAGCCTCGTCGTCCAGGTGAAGATGGGTATCCACCCAGGTGCGCATGCGGTCACCGACTGCGCCCCGCGCGCGCAAATCGGTCGGGCCGGTACGGCGATAGATCGAGCGATGTTTGTCCGGTGGTGATGAGCTCGGCCATGATCCGTCCCACAAGCGGCCCGCGGGCAAATCCCTGTCCACCCAAGCCCCCGGCCACTAGGTACCCCTCGATATCCGGTATCGCCCCCAGCATCGGGGCTCCGTCGGGCGTGATCGGCCGGATCCCGGCCCATGCTCCGGTGACGGGGGCATGCCCGAGGCCCGGAACCCGACGAAGCGTCGGCTGGAGCGCGTCATCGAGGTAGCCCCACTCCACCGTCGGGTCGTATGTCTCACCGGCCGGCTGGCCGCACACCATGATCAATCCCTCGGGCCGCGCCATGCAGCAAAAGTCGCGGGCCTCCTCCTGGATGAACGGCGTATTCGGCGGCAGTGTTCCTCCGGGGTCGAGCACAAACACCTGGCGCTTCCGCGGCGCCACTGGGATGCGAACGCCAGCGAGCGCGCCGACAGCCCTCGCCCACGCGCCGGCGGCATTCACAACGACGGGCGTCGAAATCGCGCCGTGGGGCGTCAGCACACGGCGCACGTGTCCTCCGCTCACGTCGACGCCGGTGAGTTCACAGCCTTCGCAAATGGTCGCACCGCGCGCCCTCGCGGCATCCGCAATCCGCCGCACCGCCGCAAGGGGCATCGTCCACGGGTCGGCGCCAGAGAATGTTGCGACGACGATATCGTCGACGGCGAGGTAGGGGAACCGGCGTCGCACCTCCTCGCCATCGAGGAGTTCGATTTGGAGGCCGAGCGCCGCGTGCATCGCGACTCGCCGGCGCGCAACGTTCGCCTCGCCGTCCGACGTCCACAGCAGCAGGCTCCCATGTGCCTCGAGATCGATGCCCACCGCGCCGCAGAACCGTACGTGAGCCGCAACGCTCTCGATCTGAAGACGCAAGTCGGCTTCCGATCCCGCCTGCAACGTGATGATCCCCGCGGCCTGCCCGGTGGCGCCACTACCCACGGCCCCCCGCTCGAGCACCACGACGTCCCGAACCCCGGCCTCGGCAAGCTGGAAGGCCGTCGCGACGCCCACGATGCCCCCACCGACGATGACGACGTCGGCGGTGTCCGGTACGCCGGTCACCTGACACACTCCACTGGTGGAATGTAGCACATCGTATCCGGCTTCTTCACGGTCGAAGGGTCTCCTCCGGTCATGGACGCACACCCCCCAGCGGTCGTGGTGCGGGGAATCGCCGCGGCACCCGAGCCCTACGGGCTTCCGCCGAGGCCGGTGCGGGGGATCTGCCGGCAAGGTCCGGGAGCACACGCCAGCGCAAGGGAAACGGGGGAGCGGAGACCGTCAAGTCCGGCATCTCGAAGTAGCGGGCCTGCCGCAGCGCAAGCGGGCGCACGGCGCCGGTGAGAACGATCACCCTCCGCTCGGGCAACCGCCCGAGTTCTTCGGGTGCGGCGAGGGGCCTGACGTGGGGGCGAACCGTGGTGGTCACGCCCGCACGCGCGCCGCTTGTCACCGAGACCGATGAAACACACGTGCTGCCGAGCCATGCACTGATCATTCGCGCGGTCTCGAGATCCCCCGCCCGGAAGATGACCTTTGTCTCCGCGTTGGCGACGATCGTACGAGCATCGCGCGGCCCGTACACCTCCTCGATCTGGCTGAGCACCTGCGCTCCCAGGACGACGCTGATTCGCCGCTCGCGCAACGTCGGCAGGCGATCGCTGAGACCCGCCAGATATCCGAACCGCCTGAATTCGTCGAGATACACGCGGACCGGGCATCGGAGCCCCTCGTGATCCGCCTGAGTCGTGAGCCCGTCGAGCATATCCGCGACCAGCCATGCGACAAGTGGCTGGAGCCGCTGCGCTTCGTCCTCCGGCAACAGAATGTAGAGCGCCGACGGCTCCCTACCGAGCTGCCCCAAATCCCAGTGCGCGGAGGTTGCGTCACACACCAGTGGATCGGCCCACGAAGAGAGGCGCTCCAGGAGGCCCGTGACGGCCGCCTCCTGCACACGGCGCTCGCGCGCGGCGAACATGCCGCAATGCTCTCGCACCTCCGCGATGCGGCTCGTTCGCAGCGTCTCCCGGATTGCGGCGGCGCCGGACAGCACCAGCCGGTACGCGGCCGCGACGGTGTGGCCGCCGGCGGCGCGGTCCTGCTGCACGTGCAGGAACAGCAACGCCGCGAGATCCCGCGCTGCTCCCGCGTACACGCGCGCGTCGCCCGACAGGTCCCGCGGCGTCGTGTTGTGGATGAGCAATCCGGCCTTCCGTTGCGCGGCGCCGATACTGTGCACGTCCTCCAGCGGATTGTAGGACACCGACCCCTCGAAGAGCGGGCAGAACAGGCGGGCGCGATCCCCGTAACGGCCTGCGGTCACGCTCCACAACGCGCGCGGCCCTGTCTTGACGTCCATGACGACGATGCTCTCCCGCGCCGGATCCCGGAGCAGGATGTTCGAGGCGATAGAGCCGGCCGTCTTGCCGACGCGCGAGGGGCCGAGCACCAGAACGTGCCCTGAGAACTGTTCCTCGCCGAGATACAACCGGCGGCCGCTGCCGGGCCACAGACCCAGAAGAAACGGCCCGGGCGTGGTCAGCGCCGCCGCCTCCCGCCATTCCGCCCACGAGGCGGACGCCAAGGGCGGAATACGCCTGTCCTGTGCCTCCGAGACCTCGAGCAGGCCCAGCAGGATCGACACGCATCCGCCGCCCGTGAATACCAGGGAGGCCAGGGGCGCCGATACGGCGATCA
>Ga0187781_10003755_pt1 | contig 11361 bp, 11 predicted proteins | sample 0715_SJ02_MP02_2_FD_132447 | JGI IMG/M metagenome (GOLD analysis project Ga0187781, IMG submission 132447) | Tropical peat soil microbial communities from peatlands in Department of Meta, Colombia - 0715_SJ02_MP02_20_MG | ecosystem: Environmental > Terrestrial > Soil > Wetlands > Peat | place...
ACAAGCCCATCGTGGGCATGGCGGCCACCCCCGACGGCCAGGGCTACTGGCTGGTGGCCTCCGACGGCGGCATCTTCTCCTACGGGGACGCCACCTTCTTCGGCTCGACGGGCTCCCTCACGCTGAACAAGCCCATCGTGGGCATGGCTCCCGGGCTCTGATCCGGGCCCGATCCACGCGTCACGCGGTCCGACCGCCGGCCGGACCGCGTGACGCACACCGCCCGCCGGTGTCCTGCACGGATGGCCGACCGTCTGGTCGTGCGAGGGCGCGGGCGCACAATCTGAGGGTCACGTTGTCGCTGGACAGTTGCGACCATAGATCGCCGTTGAACACTTCAGTCGTGGTCAAATAGTTCGAGTTTCCACCGTAGTGGCTTCCCACCGCGATGCACGAGTGCGCTGAGGCACAAGACACAGCGGCGAGGCCTGGTTGTGAACTCCCTGGTACCGCTGCGCTATTGGCAGAAGTCCATGGACCTGCGTTCATCGTGTAGGCAAGACTTTCGCCATCGTGTGCGGAAAAGCTCAGCCCCACGGCTACGCAGGAGTTCGACGTGGCACACGAGATCCCGTTGAGTTGGCCGCCAGCGGGAGGCGTTGCGATGCTGTCGAGCGTCCAGCTCGTGCCCGTATACGACTCCGCAAGGGGGATCTCTCCGGCGGACTTCGAGAGGTAGTAGTACCCAACGGCGTGACAGGACGCCCTACTGGCGCAAGAAACACCGCTGAGCAGATTGTAGAAGTTCGTGGCCTTGTTCGGACTAGGTACGACCGACCACGACTTGCCGTCGAAGGCCTCCACCAAAGTTCCAGATCTCGATGAACCGACCGCCATGCAGAACCGTGCGTTCGCACACGACACACCTTCGAGGTCACCGCCACCAAGGACGCTCGGACTCCGGGCCGCCGACCACTTCGAACCGTGATAGACCTCGATGAGGGGTTGTCCCAGGGGGTAGTCAGCCGCACTCGTCGCTTGACCGACAGCCACGCATAGCGAGCGCGTGGCACACGCCACGCCTGAGAGACGGTCGGCGCCGTCAGCCGGTGGCTGGACGGTTTCACATTTGAGAGCCGTCGGCGAGCTACACGGCTTGACCTTCTTGGAGCTGAGACCCGGGTTCGTGCTGGGCATTACTGACCATGACCTGCCGTTGTAGGCCTCGATAAGCGTTTTTTGCGCCACCTCGGTGCTGGCCACCTCGCCGATGGAGTCATATCCGACCCCGACACAGAAACCGGCCGTCGGACAAGAGACGCCGAACAGACCAGACCACGATCCCACGGTCGGACTGGGCTGTATCGACCAGGACTTGCCTCCGAAGACCTCCACCAACGTCCTCATTATTCCCCCGTATTCATCTGGCGAACTGGTTCCAACTGCAACGCAGATTCGAACGGCCGGGCAAGAGACACCCTGCAACTGCGAGGATGGGTGGATCGGGGCCGCCCCAGAAGGAATGGCTCCGGACACGGCGTACGAGCCGAGGGTGAAGCCGATGCATATGGCACCGATACCGGGCAATCGACCGGACCCTTTCCAGTGAGGCCAAGACACCGTCACGCATACCTCACTTTTTCTGCGCCCTCATTGATTCACGCGATCCTCAGGAAGTTGCATTGTCCGTCTGATTGGAACCCCAAACTTAAGTCCGCAACTGCAGACCCTCAACCGCAGGCAGAGGCTCACCCAAGGGCACCCGAGTGCACCCGATGGTCGGCACTCGGAATGGCATTCTGGTGAGCTGGCCAGATATCACATAACGGGCTGAAAGGAACGGTTGCCGGAGCTTCCCCTGCGCGCGGACTACTGCACGTAACGACCACCAATTGAAGCTGCGCTCCTCCGCTGACCAAGCTGTGCTCACAGAGCTTCGTAGATTGGCTAGACCCATCTCCCATTGGATTTCATCGAGAGCCGACAACAATCAAAAGGAGAGGCGAATCCTCGAGTGGACGTCCGTTTCAAGACTGCATCCACCACTCGCCACTGCTCGACGATGAGACCGGTGGAAACCGTCGAACGATGTCGTGCCCTCGGGTACGAGGTGAAATTGGAGACCACCCCCACGACCCTTCCCGGTCGCACCGCTCAAGAACGAACCATCGCATGGAGCGACCGTCTCGCACAGCCGGACTCCCGATCCCAGAACGCCATCAAATCGGTGAGTCAGTGACGCCCCGGCTCTGAGCCATGCCAGCAATGCCAAGGATGAGCGCTTGGCTGCGAAGCGACGGTTTGGTGGAAGGCATCGGCGTCCAATGCGAAAATGGTCTCGACAGGCGACCAAAGGGAGCGAGACCATGGCGATAGTTGAGACCGTCCGGGGTCCGGTCGACACTGCCCAACTGGGGCGGACCTATATGCACGAGCACGTCTTCGTCCTCGACCCCGACGTGCAGCAGAACTACCCCGCCGAATGGGGCAGCGAGGACGACCGCGTGACCGATGCCGTCGCCAAGCTCAAGGCCCTCGCCGCGCAGGGCATTCGCAGCATCGCCGACCCCACTGTCGTGGGGCTGGGCCGGTACATTCCTCGCATTCAGCGGATCGCCGAGCGGGTGCCGGAGTTGAATATCATCGCTGCCACCGGCTGTTACACATACGACCAGGTCCCGTTCTTCTTCCACTACCGGGGCCCCGCTCTCTCCGCGGCGCTGGGAATGGAGGTGCCCGATCCAATGGTCGACATGTTCATCGGCGATATCACCGAGGGAATCGCAGGCTCAGGGGTCAAGGCTGCGTTCCTCAAGTGCGCCATTGATCGACAGGGTCTGACCGCCGGCGTGGCGCGGGTCATGCGGGCCGTGGCTCGTGCTCACCGCCACACCGGTGCCCCGATCACTATGCATACCCATCCAGACACCCATACCGGCCTGGCCGTGAAGCAGTTGCTCTGCGACGAGGAGGGTGTCGATCCAACCCGAGTGGTTCTGGGTCACTCCGGAGACAGCAGTGATGTCGACCATCTGAGCGCTCTGGCCGACGAGGGCTTCATCCTCGGAATGGACCGCTTCGGACTCAACGTCGAGACGACCTTCGAGGTACGGGCCGACACAGTGGTGGAGATGTGCCGCCGCGGCTATGCCGATCGCATGGTCTTGTCCCACGACGCAGCTTGCTACATCGACTGGATCGACCCCACCGTGCTCGCGATGCTTGCTCAGTGGAACTACCTCCACATCCATGACGACGTCTTGCCCTACATCCGTGAGCACGGCGTCAGCGATGTTCAGATAGAGACGATGCTCGTGGAGACACCACGCCGCTATTTCGAGAACAGCTCGGCCTATTGAACCGGTCTTGCCCCGTTGAGCGGATTGCGGTATCACAAGGGCGATCAAAGGGGCAACGGACCTCGCCGGCGCGGTAACTCCTGCTTCGACGGGGTAGTTGCGTACAACTCCCTCATGGATGTCGAAGAGATGCCGTCCATTATTCGTGAGGCGTGTCACGTCCTGACTTATGACGGCACGTTGGCCGTGTGCGTCACGCATCCGCTTTGTGACGCTGGCACCTTTCACTGACTTCTCGTCGAACTCCGGGGCAGCGGCAAGCTGCACTTGTCGAAGCTAGCGACGTAGTCCATGTTGTTTGCCAGGAGCTCGTCCGCCATTGCATCTCGCACACCTCCCACAGAGAGGCTTGGTGACGCGGTATTGAAGAAATTCAATAGACTAAGTCATGTTTAGCGGATTCGGGCCGCTGGAGCCAAGAAAGGACAACGGCTTCCGCTCTCAGCTTGATCACCCAGTCTCTTGCCCCGCACCGATAGGCGCAGCATGTCCCCGACCACCGCTTCGGGCCGTCCCTCCCAGCCCGTGGCTCTGACCGCCTGAGCTCCAAGATTGAGCCCCGCAGCGCCCCCCTTCGAAAGCGTCCCGGCCGGCGTCCACCGGGGAAGCCGCGGGCGCCGCGGGACGGGACGGGGCCTAGTGGGGCCAGCGCGCATGTCCGAAACCGGCCAAACGAATGATGTCTCAGCCGGCGAGTGAGCGCGAAAGTAATTGATGGCGCCAGGTCAGACTTGTACCCGACGACACCAAGGAATTCCGGCGACATCGCCTGAAGGTCAGGCGTTGGGAGACGGTGTGGGACTCTTCAGCAATAGATCTAGGGATCGTGAACTCGCTCGCGTTGCCGAAATCGCGCAGCGACATCTCGACGAAGGGAATGATGCCTTCGTCGTTCCGCTGAATCTGTTGGCTGATGGGGGCTCGATTTCACGAATGCGCCAAATGCGACAATCGGGACAACGTGTTCTTCTATCCCTTGGCTTGGACGTGATCGGAGTCGAACATCAAGAGCACATGCTGCATGTGGCCAATTTTAGTGTCCGACGACGTAACGCCTCGGCGGATAGGGAGGACGACATAGCCGTTGTCGACAGCATTCCGCTCGAGTCATCACTCGCCGAGGATCCTGAAGAACTGGAACAAATGTTTCGACAGGTCGTTGAGCCCTGGGCAGCGCCCTTTCGAGCAGCCGAAACCTTCGGACCTAACTATGACTTGGAACAGGTCATGGAAGCGATCGGATCGGTTCCCGTTTCGAGAACCACCCTTCTGGTCGTCGCATCAGCGGAGGTAGATTTGATGGTCACTGGCATCCGCGCTGGCGTGCTCGACTTGGAAAGCTACGACGCCGTCCTCGGCATTGACCAGAAAGCCCTCAAAGCCGCCAAGGTTCCACAGAGTGACTGGGATATCCTCTATGACACTCTCGAAGACGCGAAATCCGTCGTACTTGCAAGGGCTGGTCTGCAAAGGCCGGAATACCAGAAACCTATGTCCCTGTGGTCCGAAGACGACGAGTTTAGGCAGCAAGTCTACGCGTATCACATCGTGGGTCTCGGACGGCTGGGTTTCTTCTACTGAGACTTTCGAAGGTGTCCGCGTGGAACCGAGCTGGTCCAGTTCGACGCAGCAACGGCTGCTGAGGTGACTCTCCGCCCGAGCGCGCATCCGGTGGAAGGGAAGTGACGTCGGCAAATGTTCGATTCTCCCATGGAAGCTCCAAGCCAACGAGCGTAGAATTCGACGACGTACGAACCAGGTAAGGGGGTATCGCCAATGGCGTTCGTCCAGCTAATCGAGTTTGAAAGTGACCGAATCGACGAGTTCGATGCCCTGGTTGACGAGTGGATTCAACAATCCAAGGAGTGGCGGACGGCCACCCGCTCGGTACGGACTAAGGACCGGGACCGATCTGGAACCTACGTCCAGATCGTGGAATTCCCGTCCTATGAAGCGGCCATGGAGAATTCCAACCGGCCAGAGACCACCAGGTTCGCCGAGCGGCTTCGGGAGTTGTGCAGCGGGCCTCCCACGTTTCGAAACCTCGAGGTCGAAAGGTCTGACTCGCTCTGAGACCTGGCGCCTGGCCTGTCAGGCGGTCGAACGTCGAACCGATCGAAGACCTTGAAGCCCAAGCCTCCCGTTGGCTGGCTGGTTAGGCAGGTCTCCCCCGATCACCAATATGGGTCTCCGTTGAAGCGCACGACTGAGCGTGTCGTCTCCACCTCAGCGCCGACGAGCGCTGCCCGGTTCCTGCTGAGGCAGCTGCTGGTTGCCGGGATCCGGCACGGTGACCTTAATCGGAGGGGATAAGAAGGCCCCGATGTTCGTGGGGGTTGGGCACGCGCTTCCGAGGTTGGCCAATGAGGTGGCAGGAAGGGCGGGAATGATCGTGTTGGGCTGTGCAAAGCCGAGCGTCGAAGTCAGATCACCCACCGTCTGACGTCGCCAAGGCGTCAGGTTCGGGATCGGGACCCCCCAGCGTGCCTCGAGGAATCGCAACGTCGAAGTATGGTCATAGGTGCCCGAGTCGACCCAGCCGCCCCGGCTCCACGGTGAGATTACGAGCATGGGGACACGGAAGCCGAGGCCGATGGGCCCTCCATAGCCGTCTGCTTCGAGCATCGCCTGGGGCACCGACACCTCCTCTCCTGGAGTGCCAGACTTTGGGGTAGGCGGCACCACGTGGTCAAAGAAGCCGCCGTTCTCGTCGTAGTTCACGAACAGCACGGTCTTTGACCACACCTCGGGAACCTCGGTGAGAGCGGCCAGCACCTGATTGGTCATCCATTCGCCCGCGGAGGGCGAGCTGTTGGGGTGCTCGGAGTAGGCCAGTGGCGGCAGTATCCACGAGACCTGCGGCAATTGACCTGAGCGAATATCGGCCACGAACTCGTTCGGCCATGTGGGCAGGAACGCTCGTCGGTAGAGGTCGCTATCAGGGCGCGATACGTACTGCTTGAAGTAGAGCAGGACATTGAAACCGTCGTAGAGGGCGAGGTCGACGCCTGGGCCGACCGAGGTGCCCGGAGGCTGGTAGACCTTCCAGGAGATGCCGTGATCGCTCAGGACCTCAGGCATGGTGTCCCAGTGCACGGAGCCGACGGCTTCAGTGGACTCGGCGAGGGTTCCGGGCGTCTCGAGTACAGGGCCGCCGTGAGTACCTTTAGGATCGAGGAAGGCCGACATAAAGTACAGACGGTTGGGCATCGTCGGTCCGAGCACCGAGCAGAAATAGTTGTCGCAAATGGTGAAGGCATCGGCCAATGCGTAGTAGTAGCCGAGCTGCTGGCGAGTGAAATAGCCCATGACAAGCGGCGCCTGTTCGGGACCGTCGTTTTGCTCTTGGGCATGGACGGCGACGAAGCGATCGTTGTCCTTCCCGTTGTTCCAGCTGCCGTGCTGATCAATCCAGCCGTGGACCGGAACCGCATTATTCCCGGAACACAACTGGGCCGTTGCAGACGATAGGTTGAACGGGAGCAGGACACTCGCGCCGTTTGGTCCTTGAGGCCACGACTGACGGAAGGCGGTCAGAGCGCTAGCGCTCCGGTCATTGAAACCCCGAACCCCACGATATGAACCGAAGTAGTGATCGAAGGATCGGTTCTCCTGCATCAAGAAGACCACATGTTCCACGGCCCCGAAGTCGCCACCGGCTGGCTTGGTGGTCCTCACTATGTTCGCCAGCCTCTCGCCCGTCGATCGCCCGTGGGTTGGGAAAAACCCAGCTCCGGCGAGAGCCAGAGAACCAGCCAAGAATTCGCGTCGAGATAACAGTTTGAGCCTCCACCCCATGTGCGGCGAGCCAAGCCGATCCAATTGTGTCAGACCTCCGCGTGAAGAGGATCTTTCAATTTCGCGCGTTAACCAATCTCAGAGGAAGATTCTCTCACTGCTCCAGACCCAAGGCAGCGAGATGACTCCGGGCGACGTCGCCTCTCGGCTCGACTGCTCTTGGCCGACGACCGCCCGACACCTGCGCGTCCTAGAGGACGCCGGACTCATCCATGTCACCGCTCCGGGAGCCGGATCGGAGCTACAGCCTTGAGGCGGACTGACCAGGAAGAATCGCCAGAGCGTGGATCGACCGGTTTGCATGGTCGCCCTTTTTCTTGGGGCAACAGCGTCAGAGATGGGAACCGGTGTCTCGGTGCCGATCACCACGCCGAGCTCGACCTCACCGAAGGTGACGTGAGGGCAAAGGCCTGGTGGGCCGACCCACAAGGTCTTCGCGGCGGAGAGCGCGCCGTTGCAGCAGCGCTGGTCGCCGCAAGGGCCGGCTGGAGCTCATTTGGGAGGGCACTCGATGGCCCGCTGCTGCAGCGGCTTGCGAAGCCAGCCTACGAACTCATCGCGGGCTACGGATACAAGTTGCCCGGTGCGACGCCGGCTTGTCGGCTGTGACTCGCCCCATGTAGCGGGTACATCAGATCTGTGAACCATATCAGACCTACTTCCCGGCACCAAGCGAGGGGACAACGGGTCGGATCGTCTGATCCACGAGGAAGTCGAGATCACATCCCTCATCCGCTTGAAGGACATGCTCCTTATGGAGAGCCTCGTAGCCGCGAGTCGGTGCTGAATGCTCCGGAGCAGGCTCGTCAGCGCGCCGGGCGAGCTCCCGCTCATCCACGAGCAAGTCGAGAACGCCTCGCCGGGCGTCAAGGACTATCTCGTCTCCATCTCGAACGAGACCAATAGGACCACCGGCTGCCGCCTCAGGGGTGACATGGAGCGCCACAGCACCGAACTCGGTGCCACTCATCCGTCCGTCGGTGACGCAGACCATTTCGCGCACTCCTTGTCGGCGGAGGCTGATCGGAATCGGGATGACATCGATCTCAGGCATGCCTGGGGCGCCCACCGGCCCTGCGTTCCGAATAACGAGGACGGTATCGAGAGTCGCCTGCAGATTCGGGTCGAAAGAACGCTCGAGCGCGGTGCGGTAGTCATCGAAGACAAGCGCGGGCCCCCGGTGAGTCCACAACTCGGGCGGCGCCGCGGACCGCTTGAGGATCGATCCACGAGGTGCGAGCGACCCTCGCAAGACCACCAGGCCCCCATCGCGCTCGAAGGGGTCATCCAGGGACCGCAGGCAAGGGTGAGGACGCCCGCGGGCCGTCTCGGCGACTTGGCCAACGGTTTGTCCATCACCTGTCGCCGCGTCTCGGTCGAGCAGCGGAGCCAGCACCCGCAGCAGGGCTGGAACTCCCCCAGCTTCGTCGAAGTCCTCCAGGCTGAACGATCCCGAGGGACGTACTCCGAGCACCCGGGGTGTCTCATTGCTGATGCGCTCAAGACGAGCTAGCCCGAGCCTGAGGCCGAGCCGACCGGCAATCGCTTCCAGGTGGATGACCGCGTTCGTCGATCCCCCGATAGCCACCAGGACACGGAGAGCGTTGTCGAACGCGGCCTCCGTGAGAATGCCTTCGGGAGTGGTTCCGGCTCGGGCGAGCGCGACCGCTCGGGCACCGGTCATTTCTGCGAGACTGCTCCGCTGGGCGTGAACGGCCGGAACCAGCGCCGATCCGGGCAGGGCCATCCCGAGTGCCTCCGCCAGCACGGCCATCGTGGTCGCCGTCCCCATGACGTTGCACACGCCCATGCTGGCGCAGAACACGTCCTCGAGGTCGTCCGCCTCCTCGGCACTCAGTCGGCCCTCGAGGAACTCAGAAGCCAATGTCCACCCGTCGTCGGTGACGACGGGCGCGCCCCGGAACCGGCCCCAACTCCGTGGGCCGGCGGTCAGCATGATCGCCGGCTTGCCCGCGCTGGCGGCACCCATCAGCTGAGCTGGGACGGTCTTGTCACAACCAGCCAACAGGACCACGCCGTCGATCGGACTGCACCGGATCATCTCCTCCACGTCCATGGCCATCAGGTTGCGCAAGAGCATCGTCGTCGGAGCAACGAACTGCTCGTGCAGCGAGATTGTCGGGAACACGAGCGCGGTGCCCCCTGCCGCCGTCACGCCCCGCCGCACTGCCTCGGCTAGGTCCCGCAGACCAATGTTGCACGGATTCAACTCGCTCCAGCTTGAACAGATTCCAATGATCGGCCGACGCCGCACTGCTTCGCGACTCAGCCCAGTGGCCCGCAAGAACATCCGTTTTGGTCCGCCGGCCATAGGGTCAGAAAAAATGGCGCCCGTCATGGGCCCCGAAGAACCGGCGATGTCCGCACGACTGCTCATTCTTGGGCTCCTCGTTTCCTTACAACTCGTCGCCAGGGTCAAATGGCGAACCAACACTCGCACACTAAGAGACAGCAAACACCCTTAGGTAAGAGACAGCGAACACCCTTAGGTCGAGGTGACCGGTGGCGCACGTTTCTTGGGCATGGTCGGGGCTACACCAACTGAACAAAGCCCTCCCGGCCGCTCCCCCGTTGGAGACCGGGTGGCGGCTGCATCCGGACCACTGGGCCACGGATATACCTCCAAGGCGGCCGCGGCGTCAGTGCGCTTTGGCTTCGAAAAGGCGGGCCTGGCCGAAATCGCCGCCAGGTTCTCGACCGGATCGGGACGGAGTAGGTCCGTGCCGTCAGCGGCCTGTCCCCGACCGCCGGCGGTGGGCTACTGCACCGCGTGGACATCCACTCCCCCATGGACACTGCTTCCTCGGTGTGGTCGCGGAACCGGAAAAGCGGCATAAGCCCAGTTCCGAGGGTGGTCCGAATCTCGACGCCTCAGGCCTGCTGAGCGACCACACCAGGCCCCAGTCGTCGGCGGAGATCCGCCTCGAACTCCCTCACGGCGGCTCCGGCGTACTGTTCCTTGAGCCGGTTAAGCGTGGCATAGCCCGTCTCCCGCTCGGCGTCCCACTCGTCGGCGAAACGACCGCTCTCGATCTCCTCAGCCGTAAACCGCATGGTCGTCAGGAAGTCAAGATGGTCGTAGCGGCCCCGGCGGGTGAGCTGGCCATACTGGCTGGTCGGGGAATGGAACTCCGACTGTACGGCGTAGCCGACCTCGCGTAGGAGCCGGTAGGTTCGCTCCACTTCTCCCGACAGCACCAGTTCGGTGACGATCGCCTCGAGGGGAATTCCGCGCTCGAGCATGGTCTGGACGAAGGCGTTGTTCACAGCGGTGAGGGCCGGGGACAGCACCTGTTCCACGCCCAGGTCCAGCACCGCCTCCTGCTTCGGGGTCAACTCGATGGCGCCCTGCTTGAGACCACCGATGGCGTGGGCCACGGCGAGCACCCGCCGAAGGGCACGACCGGTGGCATCGTGGTGCACGCCGACGGCGGTGATGAATCCGACACCATCCTCATAGCATCGGCGCACCTCTGGGCCAAGCATGCGCGGCGCCACGAGCCCCGAGTCCCCCGGTGGATCGAGCCGCCCGAAAGCCAGGGAGTAGCCACTGGCCACGATGACGCACGAGGCGGGCCCGGGCCGCAGCCCGAGCAGGGGCACCACGTCGTCAGGAACCAGGATGCAGATCACGTCGGCTTCTCCGGCCTCGGTCACCTCGTGGACGGAGAAACCGTCGGCGGCGGCCTGCTCCCGGCTCGCGTCCGGCCGCACGCACACCACTGGCTCGCAGCCGCTGTCGCGGAGGTTGAGCGCCCAGGAGCGGCCTTGGTTGCCGTAGCCGACGACCGCCACCGTCTCTGCGGCCAGCAGCTCAGGGTCGGCGTCGTTGTCGTAGTAGATGGTGGTCACCGGACAATCATCGCACCACAGCCTGAGCGTTTCGCGGGACGCCCCCCTTTACCCTCAGGTGCCAAATATCCCGATCCATTTGTGGTCCATATGATCGCCCAGAGCGCATCAGGTCGGAGTGCCATACAGAGGTTGCGCGACCGGCGCACGAGCAGTCAAAAACGTAGGTAGCGTTCTCGCATCGCGACGCTGAGACAGCTGCAGCAGGGGACCGGCTTCTGTTACGAGTACCCCATGGATACGGCAGATGCCTTCCGTGCCGCCTGGCCTGCCCCGGCGTTGAGGATCGCGCCATTGGTGCATTCCTTGAGATTCGGTTGGTGGGGTGGGCATCGAGTGGATCGGGTAGGGAGCCGCAGCCATGGCTCCAGGTTGGTCACGGCACTTCGGG
>Ga0187781_10003757_pt1 | contig 11358 bp, 7 predicted proteins | sample 0715_SJ02_MP02_2_FD_132447 | JGI IMG/M metagenome (GOLD analysis project Ga0187781, IMG submission 132447) | Tropical peat soil microbial communities from peatlands in Department of Meta, Colombia - 0715_SJ02_MP02_20_MG | ecosystem: Environmental > Terrestrial > Soil > Wetlands > Peat | place...
CGCCGCGATTTCGACGATGTGGTCCACTTCTTGTATCCGGTGGATTTGTCGCTCGCCGAATCGCTGCTCGACCCCGCTGCCGAATTCGAATTCCGCTGGCGGCTTGCGCCGCAGGAATTTCGCCAAGCGCAACGCCGGCGCATGTCGTTGTATCTGGAACTGGTGCGCCGCATGGCCCACAATTCGCGCGTGCTGGTCGAGTACGGCAACGAGGAAATTTTTAAAAACGATCCGCGCAGCGCTGATCAAGCGCGCGTTCTCCAGCAAAAAGCGATTGAAGTCCGCGTGTATGCCCTTTTGACGCTGCTAAAAGTCCGACTGTGGATGTGGTTTTTCCCTGCCGCTCTTGGCAATGCGCCAGGCATCGCACAATTGCGAAGGACGGCCGAGGTCGATGGGCTCGAAACTTACTGCGCACTGAAAGACGCGGCGACCGCGGCTTTTATGCATCTTGACTCGAGCGACCTTGACGCGCTGACTCGCAGCCTTTGAGCCGCGTATGCCTGCGGGAACGCCCCCCGCTTCCGCAGGCTTTTTCCTGATCATTCCTTAACCACACTCCAGCGCGCACAATTACTGCATTTGACGCTTGCAGGAGTGTGGCCTCAGTTCCACATTCCAGGTTCCAAACCCGGCAGAGATTTCATGCGCAGGTGTAAAATTGCTGTTCGTAACCCTGCGATCACCGACCAGAAAGGAACCCCTATGGCAACGATGGAAGCGCCCCCGCGCCTGCAGGTTCGCCTGCATCAAGGACCATTCAAGAATGAGCCGTTCGTCGATTTCACCCGTGAAGAAAACGTGCGCCGCATGCGCTCGGCGATCGAGAAAGTGCGCAGCCAGCTCGGCCGCGAATATGATCTGATCATTGGCGGCAAGCGCATCCGGACCGCGGAAAAGATCCGTTCGCTCAATCCGGCGCGGCCGTCGCAGATCGTAGGCATTCACCAGAAGGCCGGCCGAGATCACGTCGACCCTGCTGTCAAGGCGGCGCTCGAAGCCTTCGAAACCTGGAGCCGCACGTCCACCGAAGAGCGCGCTTCGCTTCTTTTCCGTGTCGGCGACGTCTTGCGCGAACGCAAGCTCGAATTCATGGCCTGGCTCGTATTTGAAGTATCGAAGAATTGGTTCGAGGCCGATGCCGATGTCTCCGAGACCATCGACTTTTGCGAATTCTATGCACGTGAAGCTCTGCGTTTCGCCAAGGCCGAAACGCCGGTGCAGTTGCCCGGCGAACGCGACACGTTGGCCTACATCCCGCTCGGGGTTGGAGCGGTGATCCCGCCCTGGAATTTTGCCTGCGCCATCATGGCGGGCATGACGCTCGCGTCGATCGTCAGCGGCAATACCGTTGTCCTGAAGCCGTCGAGCGATTCGCCGACCATTGCCGCCAAGTTCGTTGAGCTCCTCGAAGAATGTGGCATGCCGGAAGGCGTGGTGAATTTCTGTCCCGGCGGTGGCGCCAGCTTTGGAGATGCGCTTGTGGTAAATCGTAAGGTTCGCTATGTGGCATTCACCGGCTCGCGCGAAGTCGGATTGCACATCAACAAGTCGGCCGCCGAGCAGCAGCCTGGCCAACTCTGGATCAAGCGCACCATTCTCGAAATGGGAGGCAAAGACGCGATCATCGTCGACGCCGACGCGGATATCGACTCCGCCGTCGAAGGTGTAGCGCAAGCTGCGTTCGGCTTCCAGGGCCAGAAGTGCTCGGCCTGTTCACGCGCCATCATCGATGAGCGTATCTACGACAAATTCCTCGAAAAGCTCAAGGCCCGCGTTGAGCGCATCACGCTCGGCGACCCCGTGGACAACCCCGGCATGGCCGCCGTAATCAACGAAGGCTCGATGCATGACATTCTGCGTTATATCGAAATCGGAAAGAAAGAAGGCCGGCTGATCACCGGCGGCGGTCGCGCTTCAAACGCTGGCGAAGGCTATTTCATTCAACCGACGGTGATCGCCGACATTCAGCCGAAGTCGACTCTCGAGCAGGAAGAAATCTTCGGGCCCGTTCTCGCCGTGATCAAGTCACGCAACTATGACCACGCCCTTGAGATCGCCAATGACACGGAGTTTGGCTTGACTGGCGCAGTTTATTCCAGCTCGCGGGAAAAACTCGATCGCGCCGTACGCGAATTCCACGTCGGCAACCTCTATCTCAACCGCAAGTGCACAGGCGCCATGGTTGGCGCACACCCGTTCGGCGGTTTTAACATGTCGGGGACAGATTCAAAGTCCGGCGGCCCGGATTATCTGTATTTGTTCACGCAAGCCAAGAGCGTGGGGGAGAAAATTGGGTAAAAAGTGAGTTGAGCACCGCTAGCGCACCCGCGCGCGCAAATAGGAAGCGTAGTCCAAATGCGCATTTTCGGCCGATGGCTTGAGAGTGCACGATTACCTTCGTGTTGCGTTCTTGTCTCCAGATCATTGAAACCATCCGACGGATTCAGTCACCCTGACCTCAGGGAGATTTTCATTCTGTGTTGCGCCTTGATTACGTTTCGTGTCTACTAACCATCTTTTCGACGATTCTCGTTGGCCGCAGATGCTGGGAGGGCTGGGTTCTGGCAGCCATCAATAGCGTTATTATTTGCATAATCGCCGTGAGGACGGCACAAACGGGATTCATTCCCGCCAACCTGTTTTGCATTGTGCTTTACGGCATCAATCTGCGTACCTGGCGCAAACAAGAAACTTCCTCCTGAGGTTTCGCGAATCCGGCTGTCAGGTGCGTCTGCGTGAACGTTGAGAAGCATCAGTGAGAGCGCGGTTGGAGCCCAGGCTTCGATTCGGCGGCAAATTGACGTGTGCCCGTCGAAGAACCAGCAGAAAAATGTCACGCGCAAAAGAAAAGGCCACCAACTGGCGGCCTTCTAATTTGGGCGAAGAACGATCTAGTTGCCGATTGCCCCTTGCGCGGCCGCTGGAACGGCCGCCGCCGCCGTGGCTGCCGCCGCCTCGTTCAGAATGCGGTGGTGAATTGTGAAGAGCGCCAGCTCCAGCCGGTCGGAAACGCCGATCTTGTCATACACATTGCGCAGATAGTTCTTAATGACCTGCTCGGTCGTTCCCAGTTGGGTGGCGATTTCCTTGTTCTTGTATCCCTGAACGATCAGCGCAACGATACGCAGTTCCTTGGCTGTAAGGCGGTCGCGAACGCGCAGTCCGACCATATCGTTCTCGGTCAACTCGCTCGGTACCGCCATATCCTGCACCCAGGTTTCGCCGCGCGCTACCTTCCGCACGCAATCCACCAGCGCCGGACTGGTCACGTTCCGGTAGACCACTCCGTGCGCCCCTGCCGCCATGTAGCGCTGCGCGCTTTCGCCCGTGTCGGCCAGCACTACCACGCGCGTCTTGTTCTTGTTGGCGCCCGCAAGGACAGTGTTGAAATCGGAGTGGAATCCGCCCGCGATCACAAGCACCGCAGCGCGAAACTTGTCGAGCGCCATGAACATCTGCTCAGCGGTTTGTGCCTGAGCCACAATGCGCATTTCATCTTCTACGGCCAGCACTTTTGCGATGCCAGCTCGAAAAATCGCCTGATTATCGGCCAGAATAAGCTTCAACATGGATGGCGCTCCCGTTACGAGTTGCGAACGAATTCGTAGGAATCGATTACGCAGGCCACGCCCCGGTTGTCCCCGGGTGCTGCGCCAGCGCTAGGTTCGTCGGTCCGCACAACGCGGCCGCGGCACTGAATGACGACATCTTCTTTGCCGCCCGTTACGTCGGGCGGAAGGGTGATCTCAAACTCCACCGGTGAGCCAACTTCGAGCGCAGCATCGGCGCGAATATAGACGCCAGCGGCGCTCAAGTTGCTTGTCACGCCGCTTGAGTCAGCCGTGGAGTCCTCCTGATGAATTTTGATCGGCAGATGCAGGGGAAATCTTTTTCCGGTACGCGCTTCAGCCACAATGCCTCCTCTGCTCTTGCTGCAAAACTCGGCGAAAAGACCACAAAACACCAAAACCACGGTCCAGAGCCTGAATGAGCAGCTACGGGCGTTATATCACGGACAACCGCCTGAAAAGAAGGGCCTCGTTACCTAAGTAATACGGTAGCAACTAGATACCCCCAAACCCCTAGGCCCTGAAACCGGCGAAACCACCCTGGTTCCGGCGCACCGCGGACAACTGGCGTTCAGGAAGGCTTGTTCTCTGGGCTCGGTGCCGGAGTCGGTTCCACAATCAAGTGCCGCCGCCGGAGTACCCGGCGCTTTTGCGATTCCTGTAGCGCAGGCATCGCCACAATGCCGCAAAGAACGTAAAACAACGCCGCATTGGCGGGGATCTGGAGATTGAAATCAAGAAAACTATGCACCAGGATGCCGACACACCCGAGAATGGCGGCGGCGGTCAGCACGCCGCTGGTCGTATCGTGCCAGTTTTTCATTTTGATTGCGGCCTGGCGCACGCCTCGCACGAAAAACCACACGCCGATCGCAAATCCAACAAGGCCCGTCTCAACTAGCATTTGCAGATAATCGTTGTGGGCCTGGTTGACGAAAAAGGTTGTATAAAAACTCCGGAATCCTGGGTAGACGGTCGGGAAGGTCCCTAGGCCCCAGCCCAGAATCGGTCTGTTCAGAAGCATGCGGAGGCAATCCCGGTCAATGGTGATGCGGGTGCCTCCACTGAGTTCGGTTTGTGTTTCAACATGAATGCTGGTCAATCGGCGTGTTAGCTCGTTGCCGCCCAGCCATAGCAGAAAACCGACAACCAGAATCATGAAGCCGCCAAGTAACAGCGGCTGCTTCCACCCGCCCTTTTGCGCTCGCAGAACAAGTACTGCAAGAACAACAATTTGCACGAGCAGTGCTACCATGCCGCCGCGCGAACCGGAGAGAAAAATGCTTCCCGCCATCAGGGCGGCGATCGCCATCACAAAAATCCTGCGGTTGCCGTCGGTGAAGCGCGTGGCTGCCAGCACCAGCGGAAACGGCGTAAGCATTTCCATCAGCCCGGCGTAGTGATTGTGATTGACGTAGGGGCCGTAGATCGCGCCTCCCATTTCCGTGGGCCAGATCCAATACAGCTTGCCGTTGGGCGCAATGCCTTCCAGAATCGCGAACGCGGCCACTAAGGCACCGTAACCGGTGACAACCTTTGCGACCCACTCAAATTGCGACGAACGGCGAAACGATTGCGTAACGACAAAGGCCAACATCCCATAAGCGGCGTATAAGAGCAGATGCAAATACGTCAGATGACGGTAAGCGCTCGCCCCGGTCACCCACTGCACCAGCACGAGCGCAAGAAACGACGCCATAGGCAGGTAAAGGGCATTATTGACAAGGTCCAATTGTCGGCTAAGCCACTGCCGCGTGCCCCACGCTAGAAGCGCAAGAACGGAACACGCTTCCAGGGTAAAGATAGCCCAGGGTTCCGCCGCTCCGAACGCTAGCGGGGCCAGCAACAAGATCGTTCCCGTGCCGGCCAGCAGCACCGAGTTGGTTAGCGTTGGCCTGGAGGCCTTTACGACTGGGGCGGGTTCGGGCTGTGCGGCCAGTGCGGAGCTCAATGGTTGTCCTTCGTATCGGTGCTTTCGTCGCTGGGATTATCCGGGGAAAGTTGGAAATCGTCGAGCCAAAGTTTGCCGCGAATGGGACTGCCGGCAGGGAATCTTTCTACGACCAGCCTGAGTAAAGTCGTGGAACTCGGCGTCGTAAAAGTCGAGTGCACTTCCTTCCAGAAGTCGGCATCGGTCAGCGGATCACTGGCATAGAGCGGGGCGTTGGTATAGGCATCGTGCAGCACGATCGTGGGTCCGCCCGCTCCCTCGAAATCCGCAGACTTGTAGTAAGCCGAGAAGTCGTATGTCGTTCCGCCGTGCACCGGAATCAGCTGCTGAATCCCCGCATCGACAATACCCGGACCTTCGAAAGTCAACGAGAGCGAGCGGTGGCCTTGGCGGAAGTCGCTCGCATCGAGCAGCGGCCGAACTCCAGCACGGTTCACATAGGTCCAGTCAAACCCGCCATTCAGGATGTTGAGACTGAAGTCGCCGTTCACGATCAGGTTGTCTTCCGTCGGCAGATAACCTGCGAGCCCCAATGAGCCGGCAGCCCGCTCCCAGATTGTCATGGCGGCGTCCGGCCGCTGCACATCAATCAGGTAATGCACGTAGTCGAACAAAAGCCGGCTTTCGAATTTCTCATGGGTCTGAAGCAGCCGCTCCCACGTTTTAATCGTGCCTTCGGTCTCTTTCTTTGTCATCAGCAGCGAGAGAAAGGCGGTGAGAGGGTCCACATGCGGCGGCACCACATCCCGTAGCAACGCATCCACATCGGGTCGCACGCGCCAGCATGCTTGCAGGCACTCGGGCGCCATGGTGCTGTTGCCCTCGATGACCGCCCGGAATTCGTGCAGCGCCCGGTCAATCTGGCCGTCGACGAGAAAGAAATTGGCTGCCCGCCACGCAACCGCGGGAGCCGTCGGTTCGGCCTCAACCGCCCGGTCAAGCGCCGTCCGCTGCCCGTCGAGGTCGCCACTAACCTGGTAGGCACCCGCCAGGTCCAGCCAGTAGCTGGCGTCGAAAGGGTTGAGCCCTACCGCGCGCTGGTAGCTTTCCAGCGCCGCCTGCGGTTCTCCCGCCGTAAAGGCAAGAAAAGTGCCGAGGCGGTGATGGTAATCGGCATCGCCGGGCGACAGTTGCACGGCCCGTTGCAGTTTCGGAAGATCGGAATAGGAAGCGAACACGCTCGCGGCAAATTCTTTAGCGGCTAACAAAAGATAGACGAGCGCGAACAGCATCAATCCGCCTGCTAACTGCCAGCGTTGCCGGTCTGAGAGAGGTCTAACCATCTATCGCTGCAAGTGCCCTTTGTCGCTGCCCGGAGATTCACTGCTGAAATCGAATTCCTGACCTCGATCCACCCGAGCCACGTCGGTATAGGGCCACCTGGTCTTTACCTACACGCTGCCCGACGCCGCCTTGGGTTGGTGATCATTCCCGCTTTCCAGGGATTCTTCCTGATAGTAGTGCGTGTATTTGCCCTGGTACTCGTAATAGTAGTAGTAGTCGGGCGAGGTCAGATCGACAGCATTCAACAGGACCCCGGCAACATGCGCGTTCACCTGCATCAGGATGTCCCGCGACCGGCGAAGGGCTTGTTTCGTGGTCTGGCCAGAGCGAATTACCAGAATCGTGGCGTCGGCACGGGATGACAGAACGACTGCGTCGGTGACCGAAAGCGTTGGCGGGGTATCCACCACGATGTGGTCGTATTGTCCGCGTAACTCGGCTACCAGGTCCTTCATGTTAGAAGAGGCCAGTAACTCCGCGGGGTTCGGCGGAGCAGTACCCGCCGGCAGAATGAAGAGGTTCTGCAACACCGGAGACGTCACAATCGTTTGTTGCAAGGTCGCGCTGCCAGTGAGCACGTTGCTCAGACCACTGCGCGGACCCATCCCCAACGTCTTGTGGATACTTGGCCGCCGCAAGTCAGCGTCAATCAGCAGTACGCGCACGCCTTTCTGGGCCAGAACGATCGCCGTGTTGATGCTCGTTGTCGTCTTGCCTTCCTGCGGACGCGCGCTGGTCACCATGATCACTTTGGGTGGCGCCCCCAGATTCGAAAGCAGCAGCGAGGTCCGCAGCGCGCGGTAGGATTCCGCCATCTGCGACTGTGGTCGCACTTGCGTGACTGTTTCGACGGCCTCCTTTGACGATGTCAGCGCCAACCGGTTCCTCGATCCATGACTGGTCGTCTTCGAGCCCAGGGGAATCATCCCCAACGAAGGCAGCGCGGAAAGAGCTTGCGCCTGCTCAGGAGTACGCACCGTGTTGTCCATATTTTCCAGCAGAAACGCGAGCCCGACGCCGGATATGATGCCGAGAACCAACGCAAACGCCAGATTCCGCGGTATGTTGGGCTCGACCGGAGAGTAAGGGGTGCGCGCCGCACTAAGAATTCGGAAATTGTTCGATCGCAGACCGGCCGTAACGCCCGCTTCCTTCAGCTTTTCCAGTAAGCCCTCGTACAGCGTGCGGTTCGATTCCACGTCGCGCTTCAGCAAGCTGTATTCGATCGCGCTTTCGTTGAGCTTGTTAGCCTCCTGCTTTTGCTTTTCAAAAGAATCGTGCAGCAGGTTTTCGCGCTGCAAAGCAGCCAAATACTGGCCCCGGAAGTGGTCCACCGCCTTGTTAGTTTCCGTCTGCAACTGGTGATCGATCTCTTTGATCTGGTTGTTGAGCTGTGCCACTTTCGGATACGAAGGGCCAAACTGCGTGTTTATTTCTGCAACCTGGATTTTGAGAGCCGCCTCCTGTTCCCGCAACTTGTCGAGAAGCGGGCTTGTGGATCCCCCTGCTTCAGCCAAGATGGCGGAGGCCACAACCAACGGATCGTTCGATTGCGTCTGCCGGTAGACCGCCTCTTTCTGCATGCGATCCGATTCCGCGACGGTCAATTCTTTGTTGAGCTCGTCTAGCTTCTCGGTCGTGATGTTCTGCTTTTCGTCATTGCCGAGAATCTCGTGTTCTTTCTGGTAGCGGACCAGCTTCTCCTGCGAAGTCTCCACTTTCATCTGCAGATCGATCAGCTGTTTGGAGAGCCAGTCGGACGCCTGCATGGTGGATTCGAACTTGGTCTTGAAATTCTGCTCCACATACGTGGCGGCGAGCGTATTCACCACGCTGGCTGCAAGTTGCGGATCCGTGCTCGTGTAGTGAATCTCGATAATGCGGGTGTTGGGAATGAGCGTGACATGGAGGTTACCGCGAAACGACCCCAACACGGACGAAGTCCGCCTCGAGTCGGTCTGTAATGGATCCGCAACCAGGTTTCCCTGGTTCTGATCGGGATGGCCTCCGAACTCCGGACGTTTGTCCAGATTCAGCTGCCGGATCACCTGCAGAGCCAGCAGGTCGCTTTGAATAATGTGCACCTCGGTATCGAGATCGTTCGGGTCGTAATCTACCACCTGCACGTTATCCTTGAAGGTGATGAGATTGGAATCCGACTTGTTGACCGCTATCTGTCCGTAGGCTTCATAGATCGGGGTCTGGCGCAGGCTGGCCACTGCAACCACGGCAAAGATGCCGACAACACAGGAAATCACCAGCCATTTGCGCTTGATCAGAACCCGGAGGTATTCCCGCAAACTCGATTCTTGGGCTGGCAGGACGTTGTAAAGCGCCGAGCCCAGCGGCCGGAGCAGCTCCGTGCCCTGGCTCGGACGAAACTCGCCCAATTCGTCATTATTTCGAGGAACCAAAGGACCCGATGTCATCGTTTTGTATTAACTGCCGAGATAACAGCCCTCATGGGCACACCACGCACCGCCTGAGTATCCGCAGGAAGGCGAAAACCGAATCTTAACGGATTTCGGCTGATTCTAGCATCCTTCATCCCCGGAACGTCGAAATATTGTGGGCTCACCATGGTTCTTTTGTGGTTCCCTTCCACAGCAGGCTTGGACCTCCTCGGCTATACTAGCGGTCGAACCACTCGCAAGGAATCACACTGATCCCTGGTTTCTGAAGGATTTCTTCATGGTGAATTGGTCACAAGAGTCGATCCTGGTCACGGGAGGGACCGGATCGTTCGGCAAGAAATTCGTGGAAGTCATGCTGCGCGACTACCACCCGCACCGGCTCGTCGTCTTCAGTCGCGACGAGTTGAAGCAGCACGAGATGCGGGCCGCGGGCTTCGATCATTCCACCCTCCGCTACTTCATCGGCGATGTGCGTGATGTGGAGCGGCTGAAGCGCGCTTTCGCCGGAATTACAGTTGTTGTGCATGCGGCTGCGCTCAAGCAGGTGCCGGCCTGCGAATACAACCCATTCGAAGCTATCCAGACCAACATCATGGGTGGCCGCAATGTCATCGATGCGGCCATCGATCTTGGCGTCCGCCGGATTTTGGCGCTGAGCACCGACAAAGCCGTAAATCCCATCAATCTCTACGGTGCTACCAAGCTATGCGCCGAAAAAATGTTCGTCCAGGCCAATGCCTATGCAGGCGCGCAGGATACGCGTTTCAGCTGCGCCCGGTATGGCAATGTCGTCGGCAGCCGGGGCAGCGTCATTCCAATCTTTTTGGAACAGCGGCGGCGCGGAAAAATCACTATCACTGATCCACGCATGACCCGCTTCTGGCTCACCCTGGACCATGGCGTCCAATTCGTGGTTCGCTGCATCGAGCAGATGCACGGGGGAGAGATATTTGTTCCCCGCATTCCAAGCATGCGTCTTCTGGATCTCGCGGAAACCGTAGCGCCGGGTTGCCAAGTGGAATACATCGGAATTCGCCCCGGCGAAAAGCTGCATGAGGTGCTCGTTTCCGACGATGAATCCCGGTACGCGCGCGCCACCGGCGACATGTTCATCATTCAGCCCTCCCATCCTTGGTGGAAGTCGGAGAACTGGATTGATGCCAAACCGCTCCCCGAAGGGTTCCGGTACTCCAGTGACACCAACGAGCAGTGGCTGACGCGCTCCGAGCTGGAACAATTGGTGGCCCCGGAAACAAAAGCGGTGGAGGCGATTTCGATCCCGGCCTAGCATGAGTGCCTTACCCACAAGGCTGGAGCCGCTTGCCATTGAAGGCGGAGCTCCTGTGCGAGAAAAGCTGCTGCCCTACGGGAGGCAGAGCCTCGATGAAGATGACATTCAAGCTGTCGTCGATGTGCTCAAGTCGGATTGGCTGACCACCGGTCCGAAAGTCGGCGAGTTTGAAGAGGCGTTTGCGTCCTGGGTCGGCGCGAAACACGCGGTCAGCTTCAGTTCAGGCACCGCGGCTCTGCACGGAGCTGCCTTCGCTGCGGGCCTCGCGCCCGGGGACGAAGCCATCACTACTCCGCTGACTTTCTGCGCCACCGCAAACTGTGTTCTTTATCAAGGTGCCCGGCCGGTCTTTGCCGATGTGTGCCCAGACACGCTGAACCTCGACCCCGACCAGGTTTCGCACCGGCTTTCGTCCCGCACCAAAGCCGTCATCGCGGTCGACTACGCAGGCCATCCCGCGTCGTTGGAAGAACTGCAGACCATCGCCAAGACCAATGGCGCGCTTCTTATCGAAGATGCCTGCCACGCCCTTGGCGCCGAATATTGCGGGAAACGCGTCGGCAGCCTCGCCGATATGACGGTTTTCAGTTTTCATCCCGTCAAGCATCTGACCACCGGCGAAGGCGGCATGGTCACGACCAAGGACGCCCGCCTCGCTCAAACCCTGAGCCGTTTTCGCAATCACGGGATCAGCAGCGAAGCGCGCCAGCGCCAGGAGTCCGGTCAATGGTTCTACGAAATGGTTCTGCTCGGCTTCAATTACCGGCTCACCGATTTCGCTTGTGCGCTTGGAATCTCACAGCTGGGAAAGTTGGACGCCAATCTCGCTCGGCGCCGTCAGATCGC
>Ga0187781_10003758_pt1 | contig 11355 bp, 16 predicted proteins | sample 0715_SJ02_MP02_2_FD_132447 | JGI IMG/M metagenome (GOLD analysis project Ga0187781, IMG submission 132447) | Tropical peat soil microbial communities from peatlands in Department of Meta, Colombia - 0715_SJ02_MP02_20_MG | ecosystem: Environmental > Terrestrial > Soil > Wetlands > Peat | place...
GACTCCGGCGCTAGACCAGCGCCCGCCGTAAAGATAAGCTCCCCGCCCGTCAAACGGAGCGCGCGCATAAGCTTTGCGCAACACGCGATACACGCGTGTCAACTAATGCCGCCATAAGCAATGCGCCCAAGCACGTTTTCCACTTCTCGCGCTCCCGGTTCCGTATCGATCGCATGAATCGGCGCCACGCCGCCCAGAGCGCGATTGGCGCTCTTCAGCCAATGCGTAACGCTTTGCCGATTTCCCAAACTGTCTTCCGCTAGAGCGACAATGCGGGCCAGACGATAGAGACGGTCCGATTCGAAGCGCGCCAGCCGCCCCGTGCGCCGCCGCCTTTGCAAGCTGCGCGGCGAAAGATCGAGAGCGTCCGCCAGTTCTTTCAGCGTAAGCCCGGAAGCCCGCATCAATTCCTCCACGACTTCATGAGGAAAGCCCTTGCGAATCGCATTCGACAGGTCCCGCTGCGTGGCTACCTTATTTCCGAGAAGGCCACGCCCGCCCAGTTCCTTCACCACGGCATTCAGCTCATTTACCATTTGTCGCCTATGATAGCGACAAATGTCACAAAGATCAAATGCTGGAAACTCGAGCGCTGTGTCCGAATTGAGAACTCCCGAGGGTGCCCCGTCCAAGCTTCGCTTGGGCGGGGGTTTTGACGTTCACTTGTCACAGACACCGAGGGGTCAATCGAAATAGCCTGCGCCCATGCCTTGGGGACTAAAGCGCTTCCAGCAAGCTCGCGACGTCCACTTCCTCACCTTTAGCTCTTACCGCCGGCAGCCGAAGTTTCACGACCGCCATGCCTGTGCGGTCTTCCTCGCTGCGCTGGAACGCGTGCGGGTCAACTACGTTCTTTGCGTCTACGGATATGTGGTGATGCCGGAGCACGTCCATCTGCTCGTTAACGAACCCCAACGGGAAACCCTCGCAAGAGCGATGCAGTCGCTGAAGCAAGGTGTCGCGCGACAACTGGCACTGCGGGCGGGAGAATCATTTTGGCAAGCTCGGTATTACGATTTCAACGTGTGGAGTGAAATGAAATTTGTCGAGAAGCTGCGGTACATCCATCGCAATCCGGTGAAACGCGGGCTGGTGGGGAAGCCGCAAGACTGGGAGTGGAGCAGCTTCCGGCATTACGCTCGTGGCGAGGTCGGGCCGGTCGAAATTGAATCGCAATGGACCGCGCGGAAACGGGAGCGGGCAGGGATTTTCCCTACGCTGAAAGTCAGGGTGCCGGCCAAAGACCCCGCCCAAGCAGAGCTTGGACGGGGCACCCTCGAAGGCGATGTGAGCTAAGATGGGCCAGCCCCCTTCGGACAAATGATAGTCCCGATTACGCTCAAAGTCCTCCGCAGTCGCAGCCGGCTGGCAAATCGTTCTCGGCCTAAGATTTCCAAAAATCCCCAACGGACATCAACGCGGGTAACACCTACCGACTCCCACCCAATCCCATGCTATATTCTCCCCACCCGTGAGCTCACAAAACCTCCATCCCCGCACCGCCCTAATTCTCCTCACCACGCTCAACCTGCTGAACTACGTAGACCGCAACGTGCTCTTCGCCGTGCAACCCCTGGTGCAGGACGAATTTCACCTCTCCAAAACCCAGATCGGCTATCTCACCAGCGCCTTCCTCGGTTTCTACATGATCGCCGCGCCGTTCGTGGGGCCGCTCGCCGACCGCTATTCCCGCAAGCTGATCATCGTTCTCGGCGCAATCTTTTGGAGCGCCCTTACCCTTCTCACCGCTGTCACGCACACGTACACCGAACTGCTCATCCGCCACACGCTGGTCGGCGTCGGCGAGGCCACCTTCGTCACCATCGCGCCTACCTTCGTCGCCGACCTGTTCGCCGAAGAAAAGCGCGGACGCATCCTCGGCGTCTTCTATCTGGCGATTCCCGTCGGCTCCGCCGCGGGATATCTGCTCGGCGGCTATCTCGCCCCGCAGCACGGCTGGCGCTTTCCGTTCTATATCGCCGCCGCGCCCGGATTCGTGCTGGCTCTGGCAGTCTTATTTCTAAAGGAGCCCGAGCGCGGCCAATTCGATTCGCTGCAAGGAACTCCCGAGCGCACCACCATTCTCGGACTAGCCAAAAATCCAGCTTTCCTGACCTCTACGCTAGGCATGGCCGCAATGACTTATTCGCTAGGCGGTATCCAAGTCTGGATGCCGCAATTTCTCTACAGCGAGCGCCACTATTCCCTTGAACACGCCAATCTGATGTTCGGCCTGATCATCGTGGTCGACGGCATCCTGGCCGCCCTAGCCGGAGGCTGGCTCGGCGACTACCTATTACCGCGCATGAAAAGCTCGTACTACCTGGTCTCGGCCGCCAGCATGGCTCTTGGCATCCCGGCCATGATCGTCGCCCTCTTCGTCACCGGTCCGATTATGATTCCCGCCATAGCCGTCGCCGCATTCATGCTCCTGCTGAACACAGCCCCTCTGAACGCCGCCGTCATCAACTCGGTCGACGCCCACATCCGCGCCACCGCTCTAGCCGTGAACATCTTCATCATCCACATACTAGGCGACGTCCCCTCACCCACCATGATGGGCTGGGTCGCCGATAAGCGTTCCCTCCAGTCAGCCTTCATTCTGCCCGTATTCGCCATGGCCATTTCATCTGCCATACTCTTCTATGGAATGAAGTTCGCCCCAGAAGTCAGGTTTGAAGGGAAAGTCATATCCGTTCAATAACTCCGAGACTCCGAAAAATAGTGATGTCATTCCGAACCGCTCCGAAGGAGCGGTGAGGAACCTGCTTTTTGCGCACGGAGAGTAATGCACTACTTCCACTGGATCGCCGGCACAATCCTAGCCCTAGCCTGGTTCTCGCGCATAGTAGACGCCGCCCTAGGCATGCCCAGCGTAGCCGACGTCTCCCAACCCGAATGGAATCGCAGCCCAGTCTCGTCCGCAGGCAATCCCCGAGTCTCCATCATCGTCCCAGCCCGCAACGAAGAAAAAGAAATCGCCCAAGCCCTAACCCAACTGCTGGCCCTCGACTACGACAACTACGAAGTCATCGCCGTCAACGATCGCTCCACCGACCGCACCGGCGAGATCATGGAGGAAATCCAGAAACAATCCCCGCGCCTGAAAGTGATTCACCACGAAGCCCTACCCCCATCCTGGCTAGGCAAAACCCACGCCATGTGGACCGCCGCCAACGCCGCCACCGGAGATTGGCTCCTATTTACCGACGCCGACGTCCTCTTCCAGCCTGAATCCCTCCGCCGCGCCCTGGCCTACGCCGAATCCGAAAACGCCGACCAACGTCGTCCTGTTCCCGCAAATGATCATGAAGCAGCCCGGCGAATACATGATGATCGCCTTCTTCCAGACGATGTTCGTTTTCGGCCATCGCCCGTGGAAAGTAGCCGACCCGAAAACGAAAGACCACATGGGAGTGGGCGCATTCAACCTGATCCGCCGCAGCACCTACGAAGCCATCGGCACGTATGAAGCACTCCGCATGGAAGTGCTCGACGACATGAAGCTCGGCAAGTTGGTAAAGAACTCCGGCTTTGCGCAACGCAACGTCTTCGGCAAAGACCTCATTTCCATTCGCTGGGCCAGAGGCGCCATGGGCGTGGTCAACAATCTGACCAAGAATTCCTTCGCCATTCTGTCATTTCAATGGCCGCGTACGCTCGTATCCGCTTTTGTTCTTGTATTTCTCAACCTCGTGCCGTTCCTTGGTATTTGGCTGGCTCACGGATGGACCCGCCTGCCTTACGGCCTCGCGCTCGCTTCCATGTTCGCGGTTTATGTGGGAATGTCGATGCGCTCTCGAGTGCCGGCATACTATTTCCTGCTGCACCCGGTAAGCACGGCGCTGTTCACCTACACCCTGCTGCGCTCGATGTTCCATACATTATGGAACGACGGCATTATCTGGCGCGGAACAAGGTATCCGCTTGAGGAATTGAGGAAGGGAATGGTCTGAGACTTTAGACCGAAACGAGCTGCCAGGACAGACCGCAGAACTCCGCCAACCTCGCAAAATCCCGGCCATTTGTTGTGAGCACTCGAATCCCAGCCCGCGATGCGCTGGAGGCGATCAGGGCGTCGTTGGTCAGTCTGCTCCGCCCGATTTTTTCATGCCCGTGCTTGGCTGCAACCTGCGCCAGCATCTTTCCGGCAGCGATCCAGTCGCTCTGATCGGGAACCAAGATGTTCTCTTGGGCAAACGAATTCTCTAACTCTTCCACAACTGCCCGGCTGCTCGCCGCAGTTCCCGCATAAAGCTCCTGCAACACCACCGCGCTCATACGCACAGCCCTCTCACCTGTCAACCGCTCAAGCGCTGCGGGGTTGCGGCCGCGGATGGCCGCAATGTACACGGAAGTGTCCAGCAGGCATGTCCCATCAATCATTGTCCAACGCGCCGAAGACATCCTTAATCTGTATGCCACTTTCAATAAAACGACGGTGTGCTTCACGAATAAGCCGATTGGTGCGTTCCTCGTCGATCACCCGATCCAAAGCCCTCTCAATCGTTTCAGTCTCAGTCTTGGCTCGCAAGAGCTTCTGTGCTCGCGTGATTTTTCTGGCGTCCAATTGAAAATGTTTGTGAATGCGTCTGCTAGCAGTAGGCATTGTGAAATCCTCGGCATCGATTATACCATCCTATGTACATAACTGATCCATTTATGCACATGAGCGCCGCCAGGTCCTCACTGCGGCTCCACATCCGCTTCGTTCCCATAGGTGGCGCTTGGCGAGACCGTCCCTTTCACCTTCGCCGGCTTCTTGGACCGCATTCGCCCCGCGCTGAATTTCCCTTGCTTCTCCACGTCGTAATTCTTCGGCAAAGGCGGAATCAGCGTCGATCCTGCAGTCAGCTGGTTTACTCGACTTAAGATTATTTCCGCCCGCCCGCGATACAGCTTCACCGGTCCGTGAATTTCAATTACTTGTCCCGCCAGCCGCCGCACGTCGCCAACATCTTTCAGATCGGAAGGGAAGACCACCACCGAAAACGGACACGCCATCTGATCCTCGCAGAAATCGATGTAGTGAATTCCTTTCGCCCCTTCTTTTACGCGCAGCACTTTGCCGGTGATGCACTTCGTCTCGCCGACGTGCTGCTTCGCCTGGGAAATCGGAAGACAATCGGAAGCCGCCGCACAGTTCGAGGCCAGAACCAAAACGAAGATGGCTGCATGGGTAGACGTCATGAGTCCATGGTAGCCGCAACATTATTCGGAGCGCGCTTCAGAGGGCACGGAGGTCAAAGAAAGTTCGACGTATTTCCCGCAACGGGAGATTCAAATCGCATGCCTCGCCGTGACACCAGCAAATGCGAGTCCCAATCGGCGGGTTGAGTTGTACCAGCGGAACTCGCACAGCCCGCAGCGTATTCCAGCGGCTGGCATGGCCGACAGCCGTTTCCATCTCCAATGGAATGCGTTCGCGATGAAGCAAGTTGAGCGGCCAGCGCCCGTTCTGATGACGGCCCTTGATGACGATCTCGATGGCTTCATGGACGCGGCCATCCGGCTTTACTCCTTTAGCAAAGTGGTTTCCGTGCTAACATGTGGCGCTTTAACTTTCGCCCGGAGGATGCCGTGAAATCCGCCAGCTTCGCCAGCCTGATCGTTTTTTTCCTCACTATCGTCGCCACAGCCCAGGACGTGCCGGCCGCTCACCACGTTTCTGCCAATGTTCCAGTAAGACCATCGACATCGCAGCATGAGCTTTCCGCCGAACGCCCTCTGCAGCCGACTGCGCTCTCAGAAACCCAGCGAATTCCTCCCGCCCACAACTGGCAACTGCAAGTCTCTCTGCCCGGCACAATCATTCACGATCTATATTTCGCCTCGCCTACCGTCGGCTACGCAGCTGCAGAAGCCGGTCAAGTCTGGAAAACCACCAACGGCGGACAAACCTGGACGGAAGTCCTCAACCTCGGTTACCCGTACTATTTTTATGGTGTCGACGCCCTCACCGCTGATGATGTGGTGATCTCGGGCATCTACGATTCGACCACATTCGAAGGCCTCATCCGCTGGAGCCACGATGGCGGTCAAACCTGGACCGACGATATCGTTCTCAGCCCAACCGACTTCACCCAGCGCGTCCGCTTCCCCAAAACCAAAGACGGCCTGATTGTCGATCTCGTCGGCGGGGCAGAGAACTACGCGCAATACACCACCGACGGAGGCCCAGCCGCAACCAACTGGACCACGGTCGTCGATAACACCGATGGCGGATGGTTCGGATTGCAATATAGCTTTCTGACCAACCTTCACGCCCGCGCGTCCGGCATCAATTTCTGCACCAGTCTCGATGGCGGCGCGCAATGGAACTGCGGCCCGTCGGTCGACTCCGTATTCGACGGCCCAGTATTTTTCCTTAACGACACTTACGGCTGGGTCGGCGGCGGCGAGATCAGCCCCAACGTAGAAGGCTGGGTTCACACCACCACCGATGGCGGGCAAACCTGGAGCGGTCGAACGCTCGACGGTCCCTGGCCCATTCGCGAAATTCTGTTTCTCACGAAGAACACCGGCTGGGCGACAGGCGGCAACGTCTACACGGGGGTAGGCGGCATGTATTACAGCGGAAATGGCGGGCAGACGTGGTCCGTAGACGCAACCACGAACGCCGAAATGGACGCGTGCGCCTCGCAGAAGGTAAGTGCCGGATATCAGATATGGTGCGCCGGCTACAACGAATCCTTCACCGGAGTAATCTACACGGTGACAGTTAAGTAATGTAGGGACAGCCTCCCTCGCCTGCCCTGAGATTGCCGAAGGGGCTGTCCGTCGAGCGAAGCTCGACCTCATCGCCCCAAAAAAACGGGGCGCGCTGGTCTCGTGGAGGGTTTTCCGTTGGTCGACAGGTCCCGCGAACTTTATTTAGAGCAATCTCTTCAGAGGACTGCGTGGGCGGTCCACAGCAGCCTCGCTGGCTTTAGCGGGCGAATCCAGAACGAAGAGCGCCGAAACATCCAACTCCGGCGGACCGAATCACTGCACGGAAGCCTTGTGACGCCCGCTCGTTGGCTGGCCGGATCCCGCCAACGCGTTATTAGTCCCGCTGCCCCTTAGCAGGTTCATCTTGATCTCCGCCACCAGCACAAAATTCCTCATGCGATATGTCCGCAACTCAGCGCATAACTCCTGCGCCTCCCGGATCAAAGCTCGAGCCTGCGGAACTAACCCACGATGCTTGCAGGCCTCCACGTAAAGATCGGCGCGCGCCCGGTCCGCGCGCTCTCTCAGGTCCCGAACGGAAACCTCCTCCGACTCGTGGCCGCACGACTGGCGGTCGATTTCGGCATGACTCCAGGCAGGGGCGGAGGCGGATCTCTCCAGCGTAGAAAGCGCACTAACACGGGGAGGGGTAGAGCGCGACAGGCTCGATTCCCGTAGCGTTGCGGTTTGCACACGACTCATGCTCGCCCCGACTCCTGTCTGACCCGAATCTTGGCGCTACTCTCACTTCGCGGCCTATCACTCTGCCGGCGGTGCGACACCGCTTCGTACTGGGACAATAATCGGTTCATCTCATCGATAATGCGCGAGAGTTCTTGCGTCGTCTTAGCCTGCTGTGCTCGCTGCTGTAAAATCAGCCAGCCGGGCGGAGCTTCTGGAAACATAGCTGCTTTTGACACCTCTCTCGTGGCGTTGCGCTTAAGTCACCCAGCGATGCCGAAGCGGCGCGCCATTCTCTTTTCCGCAGAACTGATCGCGTCTCCCAGATCGCCAGGAAAGTAGAGCTACCCACAATCACCCGACACGCTCAGCAGACTTTCGCATAGGCCTGCACACCCCGGCTGTGACATCTGTCACAAGCCGCCTGTGAAAAATGTAGGGTCAGCCGCCCCCGGCTGTCCAAAGCTAGCCAAAAAGCTACCCCAACCTCGGCCACGCCCGCCTACAGCACGAAGAGAGAAACTCAAATATCCGTCCGCTGCTCCGTATGTCGCCGCAAATACCAGCAAGGCGCAAAACCGGAGTGCGGAAAAAGCGCGTTCGCGCAGGTCATGGCTTGCGGCTGATTAAAGATGTACTCGGTTTTATTGCCCTTTTCCCCAACCGCATAGTAGGTCGTGACCGTGACCTGCCCGAATGGCTGCCGATTGGCCGAAACGCGATAGCGGAAAACCGCAGTGTCGCCCGCATACCCAACCAACAGCACAAGTGCAAGCGACAACACTGCACCAATCACGATCCTCTTCAGAAATACTCGAACGTCCGCGCTAACCGGAGTCATGCGATGCGATTATATTGCGGCGTCGATCGTTGCGCAGCCTGCGACTCAGCACATCCTTGAATCTGCTCAAGTTGCCCCAGTATCCTCATCAGGTACTTCCTGCGTTGAGGAGCCGCCATGTCAAATTGCAAGAATTGCCTAAGTGCTGCGTTAGCTGTTCTGGGGTTGATCGGAGTGGCACACGCGAAGGATCATCCCCATGTGGCTGACGCGGATCGCGAGTATGCGGCGGTGTTTTCCCACGCAGAGAATCCCTGCCATGAATCGACCACTGTCGGCTGGGAGCAGTGCCTTGGGAAGGAAGTGCAATTCACCGAGAACCATTTGAAGGCGTTCCTGGCGGCGGTTCGCGGCATCCTTGCGGATGAGGATGGTCTCCCCTCAGGCACTGACTCGGCAGACAGGGGGAAGGAGTCGGAGCTGCTGAACAACGCCGACCGTGCCTGGCGGGAATATAAGAAAAATCTTTGCCAGCTGACGTTCGCTGGGTTCGATGGTGGTTCTGGCGGGCCTGCCGCGGCGCTCGAGTGTGAGTATCGGGCCGATCGGCAGTACGTGCAGCAGGTAGCGGATGCGATCGAGCTAAAGATTCTGGCGAAGTGATCTCCGGCTGCCGCGGGCAGGTGTCCTTCTTACATCCCAAACTTCGCCGCTCCGTCGTTGACAACTTTCCCCTCGCTCATTCAAACTGTCTCCTTCCCTGCGTGCGGCCCGCAGCGAGCGTACTAATCTTTATCACGGCCAATCTTGAGGGACAGGTGCGGGAATAACTTATTCATCGCCATGGAGCTACAAGCCTCCTACACGCTCGATTCCACGCTGGAAACGGTGGACCATGCGGAAGAGAAAGCGACCCGCATCGCCACCGAAATGGGCTTTGGCGAAGACGAAGTCATGCAGATTTCCATGGCCGTGCGCGAAGGCGCGGTGAACGCGGTGCTTCATGGCAACAACTATGCCCCCGACAAAAAAGTCACGCTCGCCTTCGAACGCACCAACGATGGTCTGGTGGTCACCATTCGCGACCAGGGCCACGGCATCGACTTGAACAATATTCCCAACCCGCTCGCGCCGGAGAATTTGCTGAAGACCTCCGGCCGGGGAATTTTTTTAATGCGTTCTTTTATGGATGAGGTGGAAATTCGCCCATCCAAAACTGGTACTGAAGTGAAATTGATCAAGCACGTCCCCGGCTCATCCGCGGACAAGGAGGCTTCTCAGTGAGCATGAAACTCAGCACGAGGCAGGTGGATGGAGTCACGATCGTCGATGCCAGCGGCCGCATCACGCTCGGCGAGGGCAGCGTAATGTTGCGCGACACCGTCCGCGACCTGCTTTCCAAAGGCAACAAGAAAATCATCCTGAATCTGGGCGAAGTCAACTATATCGATAGCTCCGGCATCGGCGAACTGGTCAGCGCCTTCACCACCACCAAAAACCAGGGCGGGGAACTGAAGCTGCTCCACCTCACCAAGAAAGTTCACGACCTGCTGCAGATCACCAAGCTCTACACCGTCTTCGACGTGAAGGACGACGAAGCCGCGGCGGTGAAGGCATTCAAGTAGATCGTGGCGAGCCCTGCGACGCCTTGAATGGGCGCGGCCTCAGGGCTCGCAAACCGCTTTTGCGTGGCGCAGCGCCTTCAGCGCTGCGATAACATCGCCAATTTTTTGGAACCAGCTCTAGCCGCTGCGCCAGCAGTGGCTAAGCCAACGCCGCAACTTCTCCTTCCCATGAGGGTTCTTCGCCTCAGGAGGATTGCTATGAACCGCTTCCTGCGTGGGCCGTCCGCCCTGCTTGCAACTTCCTTGACCTTAGCGTGCGCTAGCTCGAGTAACAACAACCGCCAGCTCCAATCCATCACCATCAATTCGGCCGTGAGCGGGGAGCAAATACAATTCACCGCGACCGGGACTTTTTCGGCCCCGCCAACCACCGTTACCCCGCTTGCGGCCAGCTGGTCCTACGCGCCGCCCCCGCCGCAATATAACTTGACCACTCAGGCTTTCATTTTCTCCTGCAGCAATCCCGAGTCCCCGGGCCCAATTGTTGCCATGGCCCCTGCAAACCCCAATGCGCCCAGTACGGGAGACATGTTCACTACAACGATGGTTACGAATTCCGGGCCTATTCCGTGCCCCTAGCGGACAAGGGCTCACTGAACGTTAACCGTGAACGTCTGGCTTCCATACGCCCCAGACGTATCCCAAGCCCGCACCACAATCGTGTGCGTCCCAGCAGAAGCCCCAAAGCTCGTGCTGATCGACCCCGCCGCTCCTGCGGAATAGACCGGAACACTGTCGAGATAAACCTTCCATCCCGAGATCGAGTACCCGCTGCTCGGCGTAGCTGAGGCCTGCACGTTAATCGGAGACGAAACATTCGCTCCCGGCCACGGCGTGGAAACCGCCACCGCCGGCTGTGCGCTGGCAGTCAGAGACAAAGTCTGGCTCGCATAAGCGCTCGACGTATCCCACGCCCGCACCACAACCGTGTGACTGCCTAACGACATCGGCACCGATGCATTGATCGAATTCACAACCCCGGCGTTATAAACTCCAGCTCCATCCACATAAACCCACCATCCGCTAATCGTGTATCCAGGGCTCGGCACGGCCGAAGCAAGAATGTTCACCGGGGATCCCACATTCGACTGGTTCGCCGGCGTGTAAACCGTGACCGTGGGCTGTAGTTGTGCCACGGTCAACGCAAACTCCCAATTTCCCCAAGCCCCCGAAGTATCCCAAGCCCGCACCACAATCGTGTGCGTCCCATCGCTCATCGCAAGGCTGGGACTGATCGAGTTCACCGCCCCGTCCGAGTACACCGAAACGCTATCAACATAAACCTGCCAGCCAGTAATCGAGTGTCCAGCGGTCGGATAAGCCGTCGCCTGAATCGTCACCGGCGAGCCAACCGTAGCCCCATTCGCTGGAGAATCAACCAGCACCTGCGGCGCACCGGTCGCATCGGCAAACAAGTCCGACATCGGCTCTGCCGTAGCCGCCGCTCCGGGATAATCCTTCAGCCCCAAACTCTCATACAACGTGCGCAACGAATTTTCGTGCTTATAGGCGACATTCGTAACCGAGTGCGCAGCCACCTGCGGCCCAATCAGCCCC
>Ga0187781_10003760_pt1 | contig 11352 bp, 3 predicted proteins | sample 0715_SJ02_MP02_2_FD_132447 | JGI IMG/M metagenome (GOLD analysis project Ga0187781, IMG submission 132447) | Tropical peat soil microbial communities from peatlands in Department of Meta, Colombia - 0715_SJ02_MP02_20_MG | ecosystem: Environmental > Terrestrial > Soil > Wetlands > Peat | place...
CCGTTGCCGAGGCCGCGAAACAGCGAGTGCTCCTGCGGCACCAGATGAATCAGGCCGCCATGAAAGATCAGAATGTCAAGCCAGCCGTCGTTATCGAAATCGTAGATACCAGTGCCCCAGCTCGTGTACTGCGCGGTAGCCTGCGAAATGCCGGAACTGGGACCGATGTCTTCAAAACCATTCTGGCCCGTGTTGCGCATCAGCCGGTTGTACTTCGAATCCGTAACCCAAAGATCCATCCGGCCGTCGCCGGCGACATCCGCAAAGACGGGCCCCATGGCAGACGTATTCTCACCGTTCTGTCCGTACGCCACGCCCAAATCGGCGGCAACTTCTTCGAAGGTGCCGTCGCGTTTGTTGTGGAACAGGAAATTTTCGGTCCTGTCGTTGGCAACGTAGATATCGGGATAGCCGTCACCGTCGAAGTCAGCGGCGGTCACTCCCATTGTGCGACCCTTGTAGGCTCCGATGCCGGACTTATCTGTCACATCGGTGAACGTGCCATTGCAATTATTGTGGTAGAGGCGGTTTGTGTCGGCTGCGTAGTCGAGCGGGCCGGGATAGTTATCCGGAGGATAATAATTGCGATAAGTTGGATCGAACTTCACGTAACGCCCGACGAACAGGTCGACACAGCCGTCGCGGTCGTAATCGAGCCAGGCTGAACTGATGGACCAGCCGTCGACCTTGATACCAGCTTTAGCCGTGACGTCTTCAAACGTCCCGTCTCCTTTATTGCGGTAGAGAATGGCTCGCCCATAGCCGGTTACAAAAAGATCGACAAAGCCATCGTTATCAAAGTCAGCTGCAATCGCCGCCGTACCAAAAATGTTTGCCGCTACACCGGCCTGGTCGGTCACATCTGTAAAGCTGCCGTCGCCATTATTGCGATAGAGATGGTTGTGTGGCGGCGTCGCCGGAGGATGCTTGAGCGGATAGGGATGCATCGCATCCTCGAGTGGCTTGCCGCTGACCACATAGAGATCGGGGAATCCGTCGTTGTTGTAGTCGAACCAGACACAGCCAGAACCGGTGCTTTCCAGCAAAGAGCCCAGCCGCTCCGCGCCAAAGCTATGGGTAAATTGAATGCCGGCCTTAGCGGTCGCATCCTCGAAACGGATGGTGCTCGCCGTGTTCGCCTGCGGTTGCTGGGCCAGCAGGAAAGAGGATAGTAGCAAGAATCCCAGAATGCATTTATTCATGCTAGTGCCCTCCGGAAGCATTCCGCGTTTCGCCAGTCATGTCAGCGGGAGTGGTGGACTTCAACAGGATCATCGGGACGGCGTTTTCCGGCGCGGTTTCCGGGCCAGCGTGACATCCTACGCAGGCGCGTTGCTCGCCCCGGCGCATCCAGAAGAACCCCGACTCCCGCTTCAGGGTTCGGCCGGACCTGTCCAGTAGTTCGATCTGCAAAGGCTGTTCGGTGGGGACTTGAACAAAGAACGATCCGTCGCTTTCAACGGGGGCCGTTCCGAGCAACTTCGGATTGCCGCTGGCATCGCGCGTGTAGAACCGTGTGGAATGAATTGACCCTGCCGCGAACCGATACTTCGAGGTGTACGCGTTCAAACAAAGCAGATTCGCATTCGGCCAGTCATGCAAGCCTGATGGATGGCGATGCGGTAGCTCGCGCTCCTGAATCAACACTGGCTGGATGATGTTGGTATTCTGCGCCGATTCTGCAAGATGAAGCTTCGAGGAGCCGGGCCTCCAGAGCATGAGCTGAAAGGGTGCTTTGGCATTCGGTCGCCAGGACAGAAGCCACTCACCTGTCTTCGCCTCGCTGACTTCACCGGCATACTCTCCGGCGGGCGCGGGGACGGAGACTTGCCGCGCCTGCGCAGAAGTGAACTTTGCCAGTCCATTGTGAGAAGCGAAGACGACATCCCCCGAACCAATCTGCCTGCCTTGATTTCGCGAGCTGCCATGGTCGCAACGATACGATTCGACCCCGCTGCCGTCGGAATAGACCGTATAAATCTCTGGAGTGGCATCTGACCCGAGCGGATATCCAGCTTCAAACAAAATGCGGCCATCTCTAAGCACATCAGTAGGCAGGAAATTTGCCGGACCGAAAGTCAATGGCATCGGCTTTCCGTCGGCCAGATTCGCAACTTCGATGACGAATCGGCCTGTGACCCGGCACGCAAAGACGAGACGATCCTCGGGCAGATAGAAGGGGCGAACGCAATCGCCGATCCCATTTGTAACCCGCCGTGGTTCTCGTCCCGTTAATGAAAGCTCCCAGATCTGCCATGGGTCCTGAATTTTCAATCTGCCAGCAAACAAAACTCGTTGGCCATCGAATGACACTGAGGAATCGGCCGACGCCGCAAATTTGGGAACCAGCGGCCGACGTCCGCTGCTGTCGCGCAGCCAAACGGCGGCTCCGGAGGGGAAGCGATCGGCCCCATGCATCCAGGCTAGCGGCTCATATCGCCCGGCAGAGGTGTACAGAAATGACGGCAGACTCTTTTCGGCAGAGACTTTCGATATTGTGTGCGGCACGCATATCGCAAACAGAAAGAGCAGGCAAAGCGGGCTCCGACGAGCTGGCATTAGTCCGCTCCCCTAGCGACGAGTTCGGGGTGGAGCCGACGCCCTTCGCGCTGAATGGATAAATACGGTTGGAGTTCCTCCATCATGCCGCGAAATTCCCGAAAGGTAAGCGACTGAGCTCCATCGCTGAGTGCCATTCCTGGCGCCGGATGCACTTCAACGAGCAATCCGTCCGCTCCTACCGCGATCCCTGCCCGCGCCAGCGCCGGTACCAGACAGCGGATGCCCGCGGCATGGCTTGGATCGACGATGACGGGAAGGTGCGACACCATTTTGAGTACGGCTACGGCCGACACATCGAGTGTGTTGCGAGTCGCAGTCTCGAAAGTACGGATGCCGCGCTCGCAGAGGATAATGTGCGGATTGCCGGCAAGCGCGAGAATCTGTGCGGAGCGCAGAAACTCTTCGAGCGTCGCCACCATGCCCCGCTTCAGCAGAACCGGCCGGCCACACTCTCCCAGGGCTTCGAGCAGAGAGTAGTTCTCCATGCTGCGTGTGCCGACCTGCATGATGTCGGCATATTCTGCTACCTGCTCTATGTCTGCATCATTCATCACTTCCGTGACGACAGGCAACCCGGTCGCCTGGCTGGCTTTGCGCAAGAGCTTCAGGCCCTCGACGCCCAGGCCTTGAAACGCATAAGGAGACGTTCTGGGTTTGTAAGCGCCTCCGCGGAGTATGCGGGCGCCGGCCTTGGCAACCGCTTCGGCCGTCTCGAGCAACTGGCGCTCCGTCTCGACAGCACAAGGCCCGGCCATGACAACGACTTCGTCGCCGCCAATTTCGATGTCATGCACGCGCACTATGCTGCGAGAGCAGTGGTCGGTCTTGGCTACCAGATGGAAGCTGGAAAACTGTCCGTTCCACTCAGGGTGCATGGCACCGCCATTCTAGAAATCATTTGTATCGAGCAAGCCAGGGAAACTTTGTGATATGGATCACTTATGAATGAGACATGCCGCACAAGGTAGGTGCGAACAATGACGAACTCGAAAAAATCGGCTGCTTGGCGGCACGCAATGCAGACAGTCACGCAGTACTAAACGACAGGTCTCTGAGAATCCGCTTCCTAAGCAAGGGAGCCGTGGCTCCGCTGCAATTCCCGTGACTTGGGTGGTGTAGAATCGGCGCTGCTTAGGTTGGGGCACTAAGCACTCATAGGCGCCCATTTCAGGGAGGCTCACTCTGGTCGACCGAATACTCGCACACTACCGGATTAGCACTGCGATCGGCGCCGGTGGCATGGGGCAGGTGTATCGCGCGACCGACACGAGGCTAGGGCGAGACGTTGCGCTCAAGGTCCTCCCGCCCGATATGGCCAGCGATCCCGAACGCCTGGCACGATTCCAACGTGAGGCCCGCGCCGTGGCCGCGCTCAACCATCCAAATGTGGTCACTCTGTATTCGGTGGAGGAAGCGGACGGAGTTAACTTCCTCACCATGGAATTGATCGAGGGACAATCTCTTGCTCAGCTGATTTCGGCGAACGGGCTCCCCGTCGAGCGCATCGTCGAGATCGCCCAAGCATTGGCTGAAGCGCTTGCAGCGGCGCACGAAAAAGGCATTGTTCATCGGGACTTGAAGCCGGCCAACATCATGGTGACGAACGACGGACGCGTCAAAGTGCTGGATTTCGGGCTGGCTAAAGATGTTCGTGGGTCCACTATCGGTGATGCCACGCTGACCTCGGCCAGCCATACGCAAGTGGGTGTGGTTATGGGGACGCCAGCCTACATGTCGCCCGAGCAAGTCGCGGGGCGCCCCCTCGATCATCGCACTGACATCTTCTCGCTGGGCGTCGTTCTGCACGAGATGGCCACGGGCCAGCGCCCCTTCGAGGGGAGTTCTTCCGCTGAGCTGATCTCGTCCATCCTGCGTGATCATCCGGCATCCGTCACCGATGTTCGCCCCGACCTCCCCGTCGATCTGGCGCGTATCATACGTCGTTGCCTTGAGAAGGACCCGCGCCATCGGATACAGACCGCCCGCGACGTGAGCAACGAATTCCGCGATCTGGCAAGACTTGGATCTTGCGGGTCGCCAAGTGCGCCCCCGACGTCGAGCACAGCCCCCGCACCCGATTCGGGCACCGCCCGTGCCGCTGCTCGAGAAGGCGAAGGTTTCTGGATAGCTGTCCTGCCCTTCAAATGCGGCGGAAGCAATGCCGACCTCACGGCCCTGGCGGATGGGTTGACCGACGACATTATTACTGGCCTCTCGAAGTTCTCCTATCTTCGCGTGATTGCCCGCAGTTCGTCGTCACGCTATGCCGGGCAGGCGGTCGATGTCCGCTCTGCCGGCAAAGAATTGAACGCGCGTTACGTCATGGAGGCGACGCTTCGTCAGGCCGGCAGCAAATTGCGGCTGGCCGTTCAGCTGGTCGACACGGTTTCCGGCGCCCATCTGTGGGCGGAGAATTATGAGCGCCCGTTCAGCACGGAAACAGTCTTTGAGTTGCAGGACGACCTTGTCCCGCGCATTGTCTCGACCGTGGCTGATATGAACGGGGTTCTGCCCCGTAGCATGGGTGAGGCCCTGCGCAGCCGTTCGCCCGAGCAGTTGAGCCCCTACGAAGCCGTGCTGCGCAGTTTCGCCTACCCGCAACGCGGCACGCCCGAAGAGTTGACAGCGGCGCGCTCCGGGCTGGAAGCCGCGCTGCGCAAGGCTCCTGGCTACGCCGATGCCTGGGCCATGCTTTCGTTCCTCTCCGGGCAGGACTATATCCACGGCTTTGACCTTCAGGCCGATGCCTATGAAAGCGCAGCGTCCGCGGCGCGGCGCGCAGTCGAGCTGGCTCCCTCCAACCATCTCGGCTATTTCAGCCTGGCGCAGTCGCTTTGGTATCAGAAAGACTACGATTCGTTCCGCGATGCTGCCGAACGAGCCGTCGCGCTCAACCCGATGGATGGTAACTCCGTCGCCTTTATGGGAGAGTTGCTGACCTACACCGGCAACGTCCGGCGCGGCATGGCACTTGCCGAGCGTGCCAAGCAGCTCAACCCGAATCATCCGGGTTGGTACTGGTGCGCGGATTTCTTCCAGGCCTTCTCCGCAGGCGATTACCGAAAAGCGCTCAGCTTCGGGCAAAAAGCCAAGCTGCAGGGATTTCCGCTCGCCGCTATGTTTATTGCAACCGCTTGCGGCCACCTTGGCGACGTCGAAGGTGGCGTAAAAGCCGCCGCCGATCTGGTGAAGTTCCGGCCCGAACTGCCAGCGATCATGCGCAAGCAGGTAGCAAAGGTCTGGACGCCAGAGTACGGCGAGCGCTTCCTCGATGGTTTGCGCAAAGCAGGACTGGAGATCCCCGAAACGGGAGCCACCCAGGCGGAGAAGATTTCACCGATCTCATCCTCATCGAGAACGGTGCCCGCCTCCGGCGCCACCCGCGCCAACGAGGGCTTCTGGGTCGCCGTGCTGCCGTTCAAGTGCACCGGCGCCGATGCGACTCTCAAAGCTGTCGCTGAAGGATTGTCGGAGGAAGTCGTCACCGGCCTCTCGCGCTTTGCTTATCTGCGCGTGATTGCCCGCGGGTCGACGGCAAAATATTCAAGTGAAGTCGGAGATGTGCGCGCCATTGGCAAGGAACTGGGTGCGCGCTACGTGATGGAGGGCAGCCTGCGACAAGTCGGCTCGAAACTGCGCCTTGCAGTGCAACTTGTGGACACGGTCTCGGGCGCTCATCTTTGGGCGGAAACCTATGAGCGCGCCTTCACTCCCGAATCTGTTTTCGATCTCCACGACGATCTCGTTCCCCGCATCGTTTCAACCGTGGCCGATCAGCATGGCGTCCTACCCCGCACCATGAGCGAAGCGCTGCGCAGCAAGAGCGAAGACTCCCTCACGCCCCACGAGGCGGCCATCCGGGCTTTTAGCTATTTCACGCGCCTGACCCCCGTGGAACACGCGACCATAAGGCGGATTTTGGAAAATGCAGTACGGGAAGCCCCGGATCAGGCCGACTGCTGGGCGATGCTCGCCCTGATGTATATCGTCGAGTACTCCGATGGGTTCAATGCCTTGCCCAATCCGCTCGGTCGGGCCTTGGCCGCGGCAGAAAGGGCCGTCGATGCGGGGCCAACCCACGCGCTTGGCCATTACGCGGTTGCCTTCGTTTACTTTTTCCGCAAAGAGAAGGCTCCGTTCCACGCTGCGGTCGAGCGCGCCGTCGCGCTCAATCCCATGGATGGCACCCTCATCGGCTTGCTTGGCATGCTCCTGCACCATGCCGGCGACGAGGAACGAGGTTTGCAGATGACCGAAACTGCCATGCAGCTGAATCCCAATTATCCCGGCATACTCCGATTCACCCCCTTTACACATGCCTACTGCCACGGCAAGTACGCGGAGGCGCTGGAGGCGGCCGTTCGCATTAATATGCCCGGCTTCTTTTATGCCCATGCCTCGCGAGCCGCTGCGCTCGGCCAGCTCGGCCAGCGCGAGGCTGGACGCAAGGCGGTGCGGGACTTGCTGTCCCTCCGGCCCGATTTCGGTGCGACCGCACGTCTGGAGTATGGCAAATGGTTTGAGCCCGAGCAGGTCGAGCACCTCGTCGACGGCCTGCGCAAAGCGGGTTTGGAAATTGCCGACGAGCGATCATCGGCCGTCGCCAAACCCTCTGCTGAAACTGCGAGCGGCGCACACTCCATCGCTCCCTCGATCGCCGTGTTACCCTTCGCCAACATGAGCGACGACAAGGAGCAGGACTACTTCAGCGACGGGCTTGCCGAAGAAATCATCAACCTCCTTGCCCAGATTCCGGGATTGAAAGTAATCGCACGAACTTCGGCCTTCGCTTTCCGCGGCAAAGAGCAGGACATTCGCGGGATCGCCGAAGCGCTCGGCGTCAGCACCGTTCTCGAGGGCAGCGTGCGCCGCTCGGGAAGCCGCATACGTGTGACCGCACAGTTGATCAATGCGGCGGATGGCTCTCATCTCTGGTCAGAACGTTATGACCGGGGATTGAGCGACATCTTTGCCGTGCAGGATGAGATATCGGCAGCGATCGCCAAGGCACTGCGGGTCAAACTTTCGCGCGGGGCGTCGCCGCAGCGCTATATGCCGAACCTCCCCGCTTATGAGGCTTATCTGAAGGGCAAGTATCAGCAGGCCAAGGTAACGCCGGAGTCGCTGGAACTGGCCCGCCAATTCTATGAACACGCGAGCGAACTCGATCCCGCCTTCGCCATGCCGCACGTCGGTCTGGCGTTTTATTGGCATTCCCTGGGACATTTCGCGCGGCACTCTGCGCACGAGTGCGTAGCGAAGACGCGTGCCGAAATCAAACGCGCCCTGGAGATTGATCCGTCGCTGCCGGAGGCGCATGCGGTTTTGGGTTACGTCGCGGCCATGTATGACCTCGACTGGTCCGCGGCGGAAAAGCATTTTGCTGCTCCGCTGGCCAAAGAGGCCGGCTTTGGACTAATCCGTCCTTTATATGGCTGGGTTCAATTCTGGCGTGGCAACGTGCAGCAAGCGATTCAACTGGCCGAACGTGCGATTGAAGAAGACCCGCTCGAAGTGTGGACGCGCATGAATCTCCATGCCTATCTGCAGGGAGCGGGCCGCGACGATGAAGCCCTGGAGCAGTTGAAGAAGGTGCTGGAACTGGACCCGAACCAGGTCTTGGCGCTGGTCTCGATGGCGATGATCTACGCTGACAAGGGCGATCTGCGGCAGGCGTTGAAGATCGCGCGGCGCGCCTTCGCGATTGGGCCATGGTCCCCGGACACGCCTGGCGTGCTCGCCGGACTCACGCGGCGCAATGGAGAAGAAGTCGATTCGTCGCTTCTGAAAGCGCTTGGCTCCGGCCAGACGCCGGGTGATGCCCGTTCTCACGCGCTTTATCACCTGCTCTCGGGCGAGGTCGACCAGGGAGCCGACTGGGCGGAAAAGGCGATCGACGAGCGTGACGCCTCCATGATGGTCTACCTCCGCTTTGTAGTCTCGAAAGGGCTGCGCGCGAGCCACCGCTGGCCGAAGATGGCGAAGATGCTCAACCTGCCTGGATGAAGCGCAGTCCCAAACGCCAAGCCGCTGACTCAAGCCGGGGGACCGAACAGAAACCTCCTCATCCGTCTGTTCCCTTCCCCTGATTCGGCCTGGGCCGGAACGCCATCGAAAGTCCCCAGTTCGTTCTTCCGGATCTTCGACTCTTGCGGGAGCGCGCTGCCCCGGGTCAACTCACTTCTGCGAGTACACGTACAATGCCGAGAGCACCCGTTCCGCGTTGTAGGCGTAAGCATTTCCGGACGGAGTAACAAAGAAGTGAGAGAGAGACAGCATACCGGCGGGATCGTTGGGCCTTATCTGCTTCCAGACTTCGCGGCGGCCGGTGAACACATCAACGCGGTAGATAGTGGCTGATTCGTCACCTTCATGTTCTACGAAGATATGCTTGCCGTCCTCGTCCCATTCGACGGGTGCTTCTCCTTCTTCGAGCGGTGCTGAGCGGACTTGGCCCGTGGCAATCTCCATGATTGCGCTTTGCCGCGACTCGGCGCCGGCGCCAGCGGCTTGCAGGACGAATTTGCCATCCGGCGACACCTTATTCCAGAATTGCGCGCCCTCGCGGCTCGTCAAGGTACGCGCTACTCCTCCATCGACCGACACACGGTAGGCACGGGATGGCGCGATCCCTTCATGTCCCAAGAAAACAAATTCTTTGGCCCCTGGCATCCATGAGACGGGGCTATCGTCTACCTGAACCGGCGCAATATCAAAAGTGCGCGATTCACCAGCGCCAGTCGGCAGGATGCGCAGCTTGGTCCGCTGGCTGGGGACTAGCGCAACCACCTGCTTGCCGTCTGGCGACATGCCCAGGATGCTGCCTTCACCCAGTTCCACTGCCGCCGAGCCGTCGAGGCGACGGAAGAACACCAGATAGTCGTCCGGTGCTCCTCCCCCGGACTCTGTGAAGGCGATCGATTTGCCATCCGAGGACAGTGCGCCATTCACAGCGTGTCCCAGGACAGTAACATTTCGCTCCGGAGCCATGGCCGGCGAAGCGACCAGCTGCACACTGTCAATGTCTTCATGGGTGAACAAAAGCCGCCCTCCCGGCCCGATGTCCCAAACCGTGATGTCCCCGGGCACCGCGAATATCTTGCGCGCCTTACCGCCCAAAGTGATGGCCTGTACGATGCGGCCCGGCGAGTGCTCCGAGCTGGTAGCAGCGAACCAAATCTCACGTCCATCCGGCGACCACGCCAGTCCGTCTACCGCGCCGGCCTCTGGAGTCAACCGCTTCGTGCTTCCGTTCGCATCCGCCACGGCGACGTAGCCGCGATCATCTCCAAATAGCGGATGTTCGAGAAATGCCACCAGCTTCCCGTCCGGCGAAATGCGCGGGTGACTTATATAACCATTGGTCTGGAACAACACTTTGCCGATGGGATACTCGAGCTGCTGCGGTCCTCCCATTTTACGCACCACCGCGAACTGCTTGCCGTCACCGCTGATGTCCGCGTCCCAAACAGATTCGAGGATGTCGCGCGCTGTACCGCCGTTCGCGGGGGCGCGAGCCAACGTCCCCACGTGAATCCAGCTCGTGTTTCGGATTCGTCGTACGCTGGTCAGCACGGCCATGTCACCCGCAGTCGAGATGCCAACCACCAGCGCGTTCTTCAGTTCCAGCGAGCGGGCATTGTGACCACCGATCCGGCTGATAAAGACCTCGTACGGCCGCCCCTCCCAGCCCGCACTATAGATGACATTCTGCCCATCGGGTGTGAAGCGGGCACCCTTGATGTAGCCACGCTGGAACGTCACCCGTTCAAGGCGTGGCGGCTCACTCCGGCCACGTGTGCCTGCAACATATGCCAGGATCACAACCGCTAGTGCTGCAAGAGCAGCAACGGCTGGCCAAAACCGCCGCAACAACAGGGGTCGGGTTTTTCGGAGCGCCGGCTGAGTCAGCACAGACTGTGAAGTCCCGGTCAGCGCCTCCAGCGCGAATGCCAAATCCTTCGCTGATTGAAAGCGCTGCTCTGGCGACTTCTCCAAACAGCGGCGCATGATCCTCTCGGCTCCTGAAGAAACCGGCGCATCGCTTTCCGGGAACTCTGGCGGATCCTCCTTGAGAATGGCTGTCATCGTTTCTGCCGCGGTGTCGTGCTTGAACGCACGCCTTCCACAGAGCATTTCGTACAGCACCGCTCCGAAGCTGAAGATATCGGTGCGGTGGTCCACGGCCTCGCCCCGCACCTGTTCGGGTGACATGTAGCCAACTGTCCCCAGCGCCACTCCCGGCACGGTCGGCGTCAGGTCCGGAGACGCCACCGTCGCGCCATCTTCGCTTTCCCGATCTGTCCACAGATTTTGCTTCGCCAGTCCGAAGTCAAGGATTTTTACCCGCCCGTCTTTGGTGACGAACAAGTTGGCGGGCTTCAGATCGCGGTGCACGACCCCTTTTTCGTGCGCGGCGGCAAGTCCGCGCGCAACCTGCAATCCGTAGTCGATCGCTCGTCGCGAGGGCAGAGGCCCGTCCTTGAGCTTTTCTCGCAACGTTTGGCCATCGAGCAACTCCGTCACGATATAACGGATTTCGCCTTGCTGGCCTATGTCGTGAACGGAGACGATGTTGGGGTGGTTCAACGCCGCGACCGCTTTGGCTTCCTGTTCGAAGCGGCGCAGGCGTTCGGCATCGCTGGCAACGGATTCCGGCAGAACTTTGATCGCAATTACGCGTTCCAGGCGCGTGTCGCGGGCACGGTAGACTTCTCCCATGCCGCCAGCGCCGAGCGGCGAGAGGATCTCATAGGGACCAAGTCGTGTGCCAGAGGTAAGGGACATCCC
>Ga0187781_10003761_pt1 | contig 11352 bp, 8 predicted proteins | sample 0715_SJ02_MP02_2_FD_132447 | JGI IMG/M metagenome (GOLD analysis project Ga0187781, IMG submission 132447) | Tropical peat soil microbial communities from peatlands in Department of Meta, Colombia - 0715_SJ02_MP02_20_MG | ecosystem: Environmental > Terrestrial > Soil > Wetlands > Peat | place...
CACGACAGCCTCCACACGCCGACCCATCTCACGTTCGAGCTCGCCGCGGTCCGTCCGAAGCTCACGAGCGGAGCGGCCGTCCTCGCCGACAACACCGTGTGGACCGGGCGGGCGTTCCCGAAGTTCGCGCGAGAGGTCGGCGCGGCGGTGCGCCGGCGCGGACGGTCCGACCTCGTCGGACTCGTCATGCCGTGATACCGAACGGGCCCCTCCGACCCGTCGCCCCCGGAGTTAATAGTTCCCCCGCGTCTTCCGAGCCGGGATGTCGGCGAGCCGTTCGACCCGACCCGCTTCCCCGGCCTCGGCCGACGAGGAGCGGGGGGACGTGGTCGAAGAGCGCCTACGGCACTGGGAGGCCGAGACGCTCGCCCCGGCGGTCACGAAGAACCCCGAGCGCAAGGAGCGGTTCACGACCCTCGGGGGGATCCCGGTCGACCGCCTCTACACGCCGCGCTCGCCCCGAAGCTCGTTCGACCGGGTCGGCTATCCCGGCCAACCCCCGTTCACTCGCGGCATCCACCCGACGATGTACCGCGGCCGGGTCTGGTCGATGCGGATGTTCTCGGGGTTCGGCACGCCCGAGGACACGAACCGCCGGTTCCGCTACCTCCTGAAGCACGGGGAGTCCGGGCTCTCCATCGCGTTCGATGACCCGACCCTCTACGGGATCGACGCGGACGACCCCGAGGCGCTCGGAGAGGTCGGAAAGTGCGGCGTGAATGTGAGCTCGCTCGACGACATGCGCCGCCTCCTCGCCGGGATCCCCCTCGCCGACGTGACGACCAGCATGACGATCAACGCCCCGGCGAACATCGTCTGGGCGATGTACCTCCTCTCGGGCACGGCGACCCACGTCCCGTTCGCGCGGCTCGGAGGGACGATCCAGAACGACATCCTGAAGGAGTACATCGCGCAGAAGGAGTTCCTCTACCCGCCGCGGCACGCCCTCCGCCTCGTCACCGACACGATCGAGTTCGCCACGCGCTCGACCCCGAGGTGGAACCCGGTGTCGATCTCGGGGTACCATATCCGCGAGGCCGGGTCGACCGCCGTCCAAGAGCTCGCGTTCACGCTCGCGGACGGCCGCACCTACGTCGCCGAGGCGAAGAAGCGGGGGCTCGACGTGGACGAGTTCGCCCCGCGCCTCTCGTTCTTCTTCAACTCCCACAACGACTTCTTCGAGGAGATCGCGAAGTTCCGCGCCGCCCGGCGCGTCTGGGCCGAGGTGATGCGGGAGGAGTTCGGGGCGAAATCCGAGCGGTCGATGTGGCTCCGGTTCCACACCCAGACCGCGGGCTGCTCCTGCACCGCCCAGCAGCCCGAGCTCAACATCGTCCGCACGACCGTCCAGGCGCTCGCCGGCGTCCTCGGCGGCACCCAGTCGCTGCACACGAACTCCTATGACGAGGCGATCCAGCTTCCGAGCGAGGACGCCGTCCGCATCGCGCTCCGCACCCAGCAGATCCTGGCCCACGAATCCGGCCTCACCGACTCGGTCGATCCGTTCGCGGGCAGCTACTACGTCGAGTGGCTCACGGACCGGATGGAGGAGGAGACGCGGCGCTACTTCGACCGGATCGACGCGCTCGGCGGGGTCGTCGCGGGGATCGAGCGGGGATTCTTCCAGCGGGAGATCCAGGAGGCGTCGTTCCGCTACCAGCGCTCGGTCGAGGCCGGGGAGGAGAAGGTCGTCGGGGTGAACGCCTACACGGTCGACACGCCCATCAAGGTCCCACGCCTCAAGATCTCCGAGGAGGCGCGACGCGCGCAGTCGCGCCGGCTCCGCGCTCTGCGATCGGGCCGCGACTCGGCCCGCCACTCGGCCGCGCTCGAGCGCCTCCGACGGGTCGCCGAGACCGACGAGAAGAACACGATGCCCGCCGTCCTCGAGGCGCTCCAGGCGGACGCGACCCTCGGCGAGATCGTGCACGCATTCCAGGACGTCTTCGGTTCCTACCGCGAGCGGTCGACCTACTGAGCGCGCGGTCCGTCCCGGGGCCGGGAGAGCCTTTTAGCACCACCCGGCTCGGACGGGACCGTCCGTGACGCGCGACGAGTATCGCGCAGCGCTGGAGCAGCTGTTCCAGCGCCGCCGCTTCGGCATCCGCCCGGGGCTCGAGACGGTCGGGGCCCTCCTCGCGAATCTCGGCCATCCCGAGCGGAAGTTCCCGTCCATCCATGTCACGGGGAGCAAGGGGAAGGGGTCGACCGCCGCGATGGCGCAGGCAGTCCTCACGGCGCACGGCCGGCGCACCGGGCTGTTCACCTCCCCCCACCTCTCGACCTACCGCGAACGCGTGCGCATCGACGGCCGACCGATCCCTCGCTCCGCGGTCGTGGACGGCCTCCGCCGGGTCGACGTCGCGGCCCGCGAGGCCGAGGGGACGGGCACGACCGACCGCGACCCGACGTTCTTCGAGGTCACGACGGCGCTCGCCTTCGACTGGTTCGCCCGCGAGCAGGTCGACGCGGCGGTCGTGGAGGTCGGGATCGGCGGGCGGCTCGATGCGACCAATGTCCTCGACGCGCGGGTCGGGGTCGTGACGACCATCGAGCTCGAGCACACGGACCTCCTCGGGCCTGACCTCGCCTCCATCGCACGGGAGAAGTCCGGGATCTTCCACCGGGGGATGACGGGGGTCGTGGGCGACCTCCCGAAGGAGGCTGGGACGGTGGTCGCGGCGGAAGCGGACCGCCTCGCGGTCCCGCTCTGGCACCTCGAGAAGGAGGTCCGCGTGACGGACCGGGTCCTCTCGGAGTCCGGTCAGACGTTCGCCGTCCACGTGCCGGGCCGGTCGTTCCCGGAGCTGTTCGTCCCGCTGCTCGGTCGTTTCCAGCCGTCCAACGCCGCCCTCGCGGTCGCCGCGGTCGTGCGGTTCGCGCCGGCGGTCGGCCTCACGCTCGACCCGGGTTCGGTGCGCCAGGGGCTCGAAAAGGTCCGCTGGCCGGGACGGCTCGAGCGGATGGCGAAGCGCCCGGAGCTGTTCTACGACGTCGCCCACACTCCCGAGAGCGCCCGCGCCCTCGCCCAGAGCCTCGCCGAGATCTCCCCGCTCGCGAGCCCCGAGGAGAGCACGATCGTCTTCGGCTGCCTCCGCGAGAAGAACGTCGTCGGGATCCTGGACGCCCTCTCCCCGCTCGCACGGACGCTCGTCGTCGTGCCGGTGCGATCGGAGCGGGGAGCGCGGGCGGCCGAGCTCCGGGCGGCGGCCGTCGGACGGTTCCCGCGGATCGTGGAGGCGCGCACCGCCGCCGAGGGGCTCGCGCTCGCCCGCGCCGGCACGGGCCCAGACGGCCTGACCCTCGTGGTCGGGAGCGACTACCTCGTGGGGGAACTCCTGCGGGACCCTGAGGACCGCGATGAGCCCGACCTCTCGGACCCCGGGCTTACGACAGCGGCCCGCGAGGCGGCCAAGGCCCACCTCGGGGGAGGAGAGCAGCGGTGAGTCCCCGAGCCCCGGCGGCCCCGTTCGACTGGGAGCGGCTCCTCGACCGTCTGAGCGCGCTCTACGGGGCCGGGGACTGGCGGCGGCCGTACCTGCGGGACCATGCCGAGGACCCGTTCCAGGTGCTCATCGGCACGATCCTCTCCCAGCGCACGCGCGACGCGAACACCGACCGGGCGAGCGCGCTCCTGTTCGGCCGGTTCCCGGACGCGCCGTCCCTCGCCCGGGCCCGGCCGTCCGAGCTGGAGGGGCTCATCCGCGCGACCGGGTTCTACCGGGTCAAGGCGCGGGTCATCCGCGCCTGCGCCCGCGAGGTCCTCGGGCGGTTCGGAGGGTCGGTCCCGCGCTCGTTCGACGAGCTCGTCTCGCTCCCCGGGGTCGGGCCGAAGACCGCGAACTGCGTGCTCGTCTTCGGCTACGGGATCCCGGCGATCCCGGTCGACACGCACGTCCACCGGATCGCGAACCGGCTCGGCGTCGTCCGGACCCGGACGCCCGAGGAGACGGAGGCGGCGCTCCGCGAGCGGGTCGACCCGCGCTTCTGGGTCCCGGTGAACCCGCTGCTCGTCCAGCACGGGCAGAACCTCTGTCGCCCGAACCGACCGCGATGCCCGGAATGTCCCATCGCGGACCAGTGCGCGACCGGGGTCGCCCTCAGCTCCGGGCGGGACCCGCCGCGTCCGGAGGACCGGCCCCGGCGCGCACGGTCGGCGGCAGGAGGACGAGCGCGACCAGGCTCGCGATCGCCAGGACCGCGAGGAACTGCCAGCCGAACGCGTACGAGCGCGCGGCGACGACCGCGCCGAAGAGGGCCGACACCCCCGCGCCGCCCGCGAGCTGGATCGAGTTGAGGAGCCCGATGGCGAGCGGGACCTCCTCCGTCGGGACCTCCCGCCAGAAGTGCGGGATGACGTACATCACCGCGTAGACGAAGCCGTAGGCGATGGAGAACAGCGTCCCGATGACGAGCGCGAGGCCGAGCCCGGCGAACGGGAGGAGCGGGAGGACCCCGGCGCCGAGGAACGTCGCGACGAGGAACTGCGTGCGGTGGTTCGAATGCCGCTCGGCGATCCGGCCCCCGATTGGCCCTCCGATGATGCTCGGCAGGATGAACATCATCCCGACGACGCCCGCGAGCGCGGCCGTCCACCCTTCGACCGCCTCGCCCCACGGCACGACGAACTGGCCGGTGGCGAACGTCGCGCCCTCGAACCCGACGAACGCGATTCCGACCGCCCAGGTGCCGGGGTAGCGCAGCGCCGCCGGAAGTCGCTCCCGCGGGCCGACCACCCGGCGTGGGGCCCGCCCCGCAGCGGTCGGAATGAGCGCGACCCCGACGACGGTGGTGACCCCGAGGACCGCGCCCCCCACCACGAGCGAAAGCTGCCAGCCGATCGGAGGGATGAGGAGCGCCCCGATCACGACCCCGAGCGCCGCCCCGACGCTGAACGCGGAGCTGAAGACGCCGACCGGAACGCCCCGCGCGCCGGCCGGGTAGAGGCTCGCCACGAGGCCGATTGCGGGCGAGAAGAACAGCGCCGCTCCGACCCCGGCGACCAGACGGAGGGCGAGGAGCGCGAGGAACGACGGGGCGGCGCCGCAGGCGGCCGCCGAGACCGCAAGGAGTCCGACCCCGAGGAGCGAGATCGACCGGGCCCCGTACCGGCGGGCGAGAAGCCCCGCCGGAACCTGAAGGAGTCCGGCGCCCACGAGGAACGCCGCGGCGAGCAGGCCCCACTGGGCAGGCCCCACATCATACGTCCGGCCGATCGCCGGGAGCGCCGGGCCGATGTCGAACCAGTTGTACGCGTAGCCGATGCGCAGCGCGATGAGCGCGGCGGTCGCGCGGGCCGTGGCACCGGGGGCGAGCGGGAGACCTCCCGTGCGCGCGCCCCGCGAAACGCCCGTCATCTCCCTCGGAAGCGCCGTCCCCGAAGGAGGCGGCCGGTCGCGACAACCAACCAAACGCCTTAAACATCGGCGGGCGTGCGCGCGCCGACATGGACGCGTCCGAGTACGACCTCCCGTTCTTTCACAAGGGAGGATTCACGCGTCGCACCTGCGTCAGCTGCGGGCACGCCTTCTGGAGCCTCGGCGACTTCGACCGGTGCCAGGAGGCTCCGTGTCGGGACTACGGTTTCATCGGGAGCCCCCTCTTCGCCCGTTCGTACGACCTCCGCGGGATGCGCGAGGCGTACCAATCGTTCTTCGAGCGGCACGGGCACACGCGGCTCCGTCGCTACCCGACGGTCGCCCGCTGGAGGAACGACGTGTTCTTCACGCAGGCATCCATCTACGACTTCCAGCCGTGGGTGACGAACGGGACGATCCCGCCGCCCGCGAACCCGCTGGTCGTGAGCCAACCGTGCCTGCGGTTCATCGACCTCGAAGAGGTCGGCCGCAGCGGGCGGCACTTCACGCTGTTCGAGATGATGGCGCACCACGCGTTCAACCGTCCCGACCACGAGGTCTACTTCAAGGACCACTGCACCGAGCTCTGCCACGAGTGGCTGACGAGCGACCTCGGCGCCGACCCGAAGGCGATCACCTACAAGGAGGAGGTCTGGGAGGGCGGCGGGAACGCCGGCCCCTCTCTCAGCGTGGGGATCTCCGGGCTCGAGCTCGCGACGCTCGTCTTCATGATGTACATCCGGGACGGCGAGAAGTTCCGGCCGATGCCGCTCACGGTGGTCGACACGGGCTACGGCCTCGAGCGGCACGTCTGGGCCGCCCAGGGGACGAAGTCCGCCTACGAAGCGGTCTTCGGTGCGGAGTACGAGGAGCTCCGCCGCACGTTCCCTCCGCGCGAGACCGCGATCCTCATTGACCATGCCCGGGCGCTCAACTTCCTGATCACGGACGGTGTGGTACCGTCCAACAGCAAGGCGGGGTACTTCGCGCGCCTGCTCCTGCGCCGGTCGCTGCGGATCCTGCAGAAGACCCCCGAAGCGCCCGACATCGTCACGGTCCTCGACCGCGTCGGCCGGGATGTCGCACGGGACTTCCCGGAGGTCGGTGCCCACCGGGACGACCTTCACAAGGTGGTGCTCGCGGAGGTGGAGCGGTACGAGGATGCGATCGCTCGGGCCCGCGACACCATCCGACGGTACGACGAAAAGGTCCGGTCGGCGGGAGGTACGGTCGGCCCCGAAGCGCTGGTCGAATGGTACGACTCCCTCGGGGTCCCGCCCGACCTCGCGGTCGAGGTGCTGGCCCAGCCGCCCGCGATCCCCGAGGACTTCTACTCGCGCGTCGCGGCCCGGCACGAGAACGAACGCCCCGCGACCCTCTACGTCGACTCGACCGAGGCCCTTCCTGACCTTCCGGAGAAGACCCCGTCCACGGAGAGCCTCTACTATCTGGACCCGTACACGGTGAACTTCGAGGCCCACGTCGTGTGGGTCGGCGGGCCGTTCGTCGCTCTCGACCGCTCGTACTTCTATCCGACCGGTGGGGGCCAGGTCACCGACAAGGGGCATATCGGCGACCTCGAGGTGGTCGATGTGGAGCGGAAGGGTCCCTGGGTGCTCCACCGGCTCGAGAGGACGGCCCCGTTCCACGTCGGCGAGCGGGTCCGGGCCCGGATCGACCCGGGGCGTCGGACCCAGCTGATGCAACACCATACCGCGACCCACCTGCTCAACGGGGCGTTGCGGGAGGTCCTCGGCCCGCACGTGTGGCAGGCGGGGGCCTACAAGGGGCCCGAGGCGGCCCGCATCGACATCACGCACTACCGTGGCCTATCGAAGGAGGAGCTCCACGCGGTCGAGCGCCGGGTGAACCAGATCGTCCGGGAGGACCGACCGGTGCGCAGCTACTTCGAGAGCCGCGGGGAGGCCGAACGACGGTTCGGGTTCACGCTCTACCAGGGCGGTGCGGTCCCCGGGAAGGACTTGCGGGTGGTCGAGGTCGAGGGGTTCGACGTGGAGGCGTGCGGCGGCACCCACTGCACGCACACGAGCGAGGTCGGCGCGATCGGGATCCTCGACGTCGAGCGGATCCAGGACGGGGTCGTGCGGTTGACGTACGTGAGCGGAGAGCGCGCGCTCGATGTCCGCGACGAGCACGAGGCGATCCTGAGCGAAGCGGCCCGGCGCCTCGGCGTTCCGGTCGCCCAGCTGCCGGGGGGCATCGACCGTCTGCTCACGGAGGTCGAGGAGTCCCGGCGGTCGGCGCGCGGCCGGCTGAAGGAGGACCTCGGCGCGACCGCCTCCCGCCTCGCGGCCGACCGGTCCGCGACCGAGTCGGTCGGCTCGACCACGATCGTGGCGGCGCGCGTCGACCTCGACCGGGACGGCCTGATGGAGCTCTCGCGGCTGCTGACGAAGGACCGCGGACGCGTCGCCGTGCTCGCGAGCGAGCGGGACGGCCGCGGGATGCTGTTCGTCGGGTCGACCGACCCGAAGGTATCGGCCCAGGGCGCGCTCGAGGCAGCGAAGGCCGCGTTCGGGGGGAAGGGCGGCGGGAACCCGTCGGCCGCCACCGCGGTCGGCGAGCCCGGAGCGCCTCTCGAAAAGGCGTTGGCGGCGGCGCGCCGGGCCGCCCGCGAGGCGGCTCGGGTCGGATAATCCCGAACGGTGTTGCTGTGACGAAAGCTTTACCTTGGGATGGTGCCCATTGATGGCACGGGATACGGAATGGTTCGTTGGGCTCCGGGACCCGCGTGCCGACCGGATACTCGGGAACTAACATGAGCGCAAGCGAGGGGAGCACGGTCGGCGGGGTGCCGGCCGAGGTGATCACCTTCCTCAGCGGGAAGGGAGGTCGGTCGCTCATCGTCAAGGGCGGCGCGGGAACGGGGAAGACGACCTTCGGGCTCGAGCTCCTCGAGCGGGTCGGCCAGCCGAACCGCTCCTACTACCTCTCGACGCGCATCGGGGACGAGGCGCTGTTCCGGCAGTTCCCCTGGCTCAAGTCCTCCGAGATGCGCACGCGCGTTCTCGATGCGGCGAAGCTGTTCCTCGATGCCATCCAGTCGAGCGGGAAGGCGAAGGAGGCCGAGCTCCCCGAGACCGAGCAGCGGAAGGTCCGCGCCGGACGCGAGGTGCTCGCAAGCTTCGGCACGGAGCGCGGTCCCCCGACGCGCGTCGACCGCACCCACCTGACCGCGCTCCTGAAGCGCAGCCCGATGCCCGAGGTCGAGAACGTCTACCACCGCATCGAGCGCGCGCTCCCGGAGAAGTCGCTCCTCGTCATCGACTCGCTCGAGGGTGTGACCCACAAGTACGGACTCGAGATGGAAGAGTTCGTGATGGCGCTCCAGAAGGACCTCGTCGAGTCCTCGAGCACGGACGTCGTCATGATCCTCGAGAAGCCCGAGGCCGGCGGGATCGAGTACCTCGTGGACGGCCTCATTTCGATCCAGCGCGAGGAGCTTGACGAGCGCCGCGTGCGGCACATGCGGCTCGAGAAGCTGCGCGCGACCAACATCGCCCAGGCCCGCTACGCCGTCACGCTCGACAAGGGCCGGTTCGAAGCGCTCGGGAACGACATGACCGGCGCCGCGACCGTCCCGAACAACCCGTGGCGTCCGATCCCCGACCCCGACCGCTACTACTCCACCGGCATCCCCGACTTCGACAAGCTCCTCGGCGGGGGGTTCCGCCGCGGCGCGTTCCTCGCGTTCGAGGTCGACGTGAACGTCGGCGTGGACGACTACTACATGCTGTTCACCCCGACGTTCCTCAACTTCCTCACCCAGGGACGGGGGATGATCGCCGTGCTCGCCGCGGGCGAGTCGCCGGACAAGCTCCGGGAGACGCTCATCCGCCACGTGCCGGCGAACCAGTTCGACACCCGCGTGCGGATCCCCGACTACTCGGCGAACGAGACGGAGGAGCCGTACATCCTCCCGATGGGCCGCTACGGCCGGGAGGAGGCCGTGAAGGCGATGGTCGCCGCGGAACGGGCGGTCGCCGGCCCGGACCGCAAGCCGTTCCTCGAGTACACGGCGTTCGACACGTTCGAGAGCCTGATGGGCGACCAGGTGGCGATCCGGATGTACTTCCAGGGGGTCTCGCGGACGAAGCACGTCGGGAACCTCGGGATCGGTCTCCTCAAGCCGGGGCTCCTCGTGTCGAGCGAGATCCTGAACATGATGGACTCGTACTTCCGGATCATCAACATCGACAACGCGACGTGCATCTACGGGATCCGGCCGCGGACGACCATCTACGCGATCCGTCCCGACCCGGAGAAGGGCGCCCCGCACGCGACCCTGACCCCGATCGTCTGAACGCGCGGACGGGGCCGGTTCAACCGGCCGGAAGGCCGAGGGCAAGGACCCCGACCGCGTAGAGGAACAGCGCGGGGACGACCGTCATCACGAGGTCGTCGTCCATCCACGACCACTTCGGCCGTTCGGCCGCCACCGCGAGGGGCGCGGTGAGGAGCGCGAGGACCGCGGAGTCCCCCGCGGGCCATCCGCCGATCGCGGCCATCCCGACGAACGCAAGGAGGCCGTATGCGCCGAGCGGGAGGCCGACCGCGAGGAGGGGCCGCGCCCGCTGCGAACGGAGCTCGCCGGCGATCGGGTCCACGAGGGACGTGCCGAGCACCACCGCGGCCGCGATGGGGAGCGGGAACAGCAGGACGGCCACGACGAGCGCGACCGAGAAGAACAGGAAGCTCGCGACCCTTTTGGACTCGTACGGGCGCAAGGTGGGGAGCTCGAGGCCCGCGACGTGCCGGAGGATCTCGAGAACGAACATCGCGGCGAGGGCGGCGAGGAGGATGTCGACCTTCGGGGCGATGACGAAGAAGTCGACCGGGACGGCGTAGTAGAGGAGGACGAGGCTCCCCGAGGTGTGCATGATGCGGCGCCAGACCCGGTCGCCGAGCTCCTCGTCCCCGCCGAGCGCCGCGCCGAGCCACCGGCGGAACCGGCCGTGGCGGTGAAGACGCGGGCCCATCGGCTCCCGAGAGATGGGCGATGGGTATGAAACTGCGGGCGCTCCCGGCCGGTGGCGGGCGGCACCGCGCCGTCGGGCCCGGCCGGCCCGCCCGGGGACCGGGAGCGCGCGGACGCTTCCCCCGCGGCTCGGCCTACCCCCGCCGCATACTCTTTAGTGAGGCCGACGCTCGCGACCCGGCGTGAAGGTCACCGTCCTTGTCGGAAGCAAGTCGGACCTCGAGGTGGCGGAAAAGGTCCGGGCCCGCCTGACCGAGTTCCACGTGCCGTGCGAGGTCCATGTCGCCTCGGCCCACCGCAACCCGGACAAGGTCGACCGGCTCGTCCGCGACCCCGAGACGGACGTGTTCGTCGCGATGGCGGGCCTCTCCGCCGCCCTGCCGGGGGTTGTCGCGGCTCGAACGCTGAAGCCGGTGGTCGGGGTCCCGCTCCACCGGGGCCTCGGGCTCGATAGCCTCCTCTCGGTCGTCCAGATGCCGCCCGGGATACCGGTCGCCGCGGTCGGCCTCGACGCCGCCGAGAACGCCGCGCTCCTCGCGACCGCGATCCTCGCTCTCAAGTATCCCGAGCTCACCCGGGCGCTCGAGGGCTACCGGGCGAAATGGCGCGAGGAACCGCCCTCCGCCGCGGGGAGCTCCGCGTGAACGACCCGGCCGCGTTCGTCGACGAGGCGATCCGTCGGCTCCGCGAAGAGGTGCCGGACCGGACGATCGTGGCGGCGTCCGGGGGGATCGATTCGACGGTCGCGGCGATCCTCTCCCACCGCGCCCTGGGGGAACGCTCGAGGGCCGTCTTCGTCGACACCGGTCTCCTGCGCGCCGGCGAGGTCGAGCAGGTCGGGAGGTTCTTCTCCGCGAGCCGGCTCCCGTTCGAGGTCGTACCGGCCGCGGAGCTCTTTTTCGAGGCTCTCCAGGGCGTGGCGGACCCCGAGGAGAAGCGGCGGAGGATCGGCGCGATGTTCGTGCGGGTCTTCGAACGGGAAGCCGACCGGTTCGG
>Ga0187781_10003762_pt1 | contig 11351 bp, 11 predicted proteins | sample 0715_SJ02_MP02_2_FD_132447 | JGI IMG/M metagenome (GOLD analysis project Ga0187781, IMG submission 132447) | Tropical peat soil microbial communities from peatlands in Department of Meta, Colombia - 0715_SJ02_MP02_20_MG | ecosystem: Environmental > Terrestrial > Soil > Wetlands > Peat | place...
CAGTACCAGCGCGGTCAGCTCGACGACCAGCACGATGGCGAGGGTGGCGCGCGAGGTGCAGAAGTCCGGCAGGTAGAAGGCGTTGCCGTGCTCGGAGACGGTCTTCATGCGTCGCCGCGGGATGGCGCTCTCATGATGTTGGTGCGCTCGAACAGCTCTTCCTTCAGGCGGAAGGTGGCGGAGACATCCTCGTCGCCATAGCCGCGCGCCACCAGCTCCGCGTACTCGGCCAGCATGCGCTCCACCACCCCGAGCTCGACGCCGAAGCGCGCCGCCATGTCGTGGCAGATGCGCAGGTCCTTCTGATGCAGCCGCACGCGAAAGCCCGCCGGGTAGGCGCCCTTGGCCATGTTGGGCGCGCGGTGCACGAAGTACCAGGAGGAGCCGGCACCTTTGCCGAGGGTGTCGATCAGGATCGGCAGCGGCAGCCCCTGGGCGCGCGCGAACGCCATCGCTTCCGCGACCGCCTCGATGATGCCGGCGCACATGATCTGATTGGTGGCCTTGGCGGCCTCGCCGCTGCCGACCGGGCCGAACAGGGCGATGGTCTTGCCGAGCGCCTCCAGCACCGGCCGGGCGCGCTCGAAGGCCGCCGGAGCGCCGCCTGCCATGATGGCGAGCGTACCGTCACGCGCCCCCTCGACGCCGCCCGACACCGGGCAGTCGAGAAAGTCGACGCCCTTCGGCTCGAGCAGCTCGGCGGCCTGCCGGGCGGTCTCGGAGCTCACGGTGGAGCAGTCGAGCATGAGGCTTCCCGACTTGAATCCGCCCGCGAGGCCGCGCGCCACCTCGAGGACGTCGGCATCCGCCGATACGCAGGAGACCACCACGTCGACCTGTCCGGCGAGCTCGGCGAGCGTCGCGGGGGCCGCGACCCGCAGCTCGGCGGCGAGCGCGGTCGCTTTGGCGGGGGTGCGGTTCCAGACCGCGGTGAGCATGCCTTTCTTGTGAAGGTTGCGCGCCATACCTGAGCCCATGGCGCCGAGTCCGACGAAGCCTGCGCGCATCTGGTGTATGCACCCGGTGCAGCAATGCACCTCGTGCGGCCGGTCTGGCCGCGGAGCGACACTATAGAGCGAAACCTACTCTGAGGTCGCCAGTGCGGGATTGACCTTCGGCTCGGGGATCGGCTGCGGCTCGGGAATCGGCTGGTCGGGCTTCCACTCCGGCACGCTGCCGCACGCCTGCTGGACGTCCTTGCGGGCCTGCTCGCGGTAGGCGTCGGCGTCGGTATCCGACATGTACTGCCGCTCGCCGTCCTTGCCTTCCTTGTATACGCGGCGCGAGGCGATCGCCTTCATGTAGCGATCCTTCGCCCAGGTGCACTGCGAGTCACGCGCCTTGGCGACGTCCTGCTGCACGGCGCGGGCGTTGTCCTGACTGGCGACCTGCTCGTTGAGGCGGCTGGCAGCGCTCGCCGTGGACGAGGTGGAGGTCGACTCGGAATGTGGCCGGACGGTGGTCTTGACGACCGTGGATCCCGGCATCCACTCGTCGCTGTAATGCACGACGCCCTGCTCATCGACCCAGCGGAACACGTCGGCGCGCGCCAGCGTGCACGCTCCGGCCAGGACGAGGGCGGTGATCGATACCAGTCGCAACATAAAAGGCCTCCGCCAGGGCAGTATGGCGGCTCCCCGGCCCTGCGACCCTTGAACTCCGTCACACGGCCGCGGGGCATAACGCCGCTCCGGGTCACACCATACAAAGGCAGGGCCCGGGACGCCAGCCTTGAGCCTGAGCCAACGGCCCCGCTATAGGTCGTAGGCCCGCTCGCCGTGGGAGGTGATGTCGAGCCCCTCCCGCTCCTCTTCCTCGGGGACCCGCAATCCCAGCAACAGCTTCACCACGTAGAAGGCGGCGAAGGCCACGACTGCGGTCCACACCAGCACCAGGCACACTGCCTTCAGCTGGATCAGGAACTGCGCGGCGATTCCCGGATAGCCGGTCGTGCCCTTCACCCAGTCGACGGTCGAGCCGGGCCCGCCGAGCGCGGGCGCATTGAAGATGCCGGTCATGAGTGCGCCGAAGATTCCGCCGACGGCGTGCACGCCGAAGACATCGAGGGAGTCGTCCGCCCTGATGAGGCGCTTCAGGCCCGTCACGCCCCACAGGCACACTACACCGACACCGAGGCCGATGGCGAAGGCGCCGGGAATGCCGACGTTGCCCGCGGCCGGGGTGATCGCCACGAGTCCCGCGACGGCGCCGGAGGCCGCGCCCAGCATCGAGGGCTTGCCCTTCAACAGCCACTCGGCCGTCATCCAGGAGAGCACCGCACACGAGGTCGCGAGGTAGGTGTTCATGAAGGCGAGAGCGGCCGAGCCGTTGGCCTCGAGCGCCGAGCCCGCATTGAAGCCGAACCAGCCGAACCAGAGGAGTGAGGCTCCCACCATGGTGAGCGTCAGATTGTGCGGGGCCATCGGCTCGCGGCCGTGGCCGATGCGCTTGCCGAGCACGAAGGCGCCCACCAGGCCCGCGACCCCGGCGTTGATGTGCACCACCGTGCCGCCGGCGAAATCGAGCGCGCCCCACTGCCAGATGAGTCCGCCGGTGGCGCTCACCGCATCGACCGTGGCGCTCGAGGTGTAGGCGTCCGGTCCCGGCCAGTACCACACCATGTGCGCGATGGGTAGGTAGCTGAAGGTGAACCACAGCACCAGAAACAGCAGCACCGCCGAGAACTTGATGCGCTCGACGATGGAGCCGAGGATCAGGCAGCAGGTGATGGCGGCAAAGGTCGCCTGGAACGCAACGTAGACCAGCTCGTAGAGCGGCGTGCCGCGACTGAAGGTCGAGGCGAGGGAGTACTCACCGGTGGAGGAGTTGAAGGTGCCCGCGAGGAATACGCGGCTGAAGCCGCCGATGATCGCGTTGCCCTGCGTGAAGGCGAGCGAATAGCCGTAGATGCACCACAGCACCGTGATCAGCGAGAAGCCGACGAACACCTGCATCAGCACCGACAGCATGTTCTTGGTGCGCACCAGGCCGCCGTAAAAGAGCGCCAGCGCCGGCACCGACATCATCAGTACGAACGCGGTCGAGGTGAGCATCCACGCCGTGTCGCCCTTGTTGGGAACGGGGGCGTCGGCGAGGGCGAGCGCGGGCGCGAGGGCGAGCGCCAGGCCGAGGAGCGCGGCCTTGGGACGTTGCGGTATTCGGGTCGCGATCGCTCGGGTCGGCGGCATGGTATCTCCGGGTGTTTCGGGTGAATCGCGCCGCAAATGCGTTCTGCGCGCGCGCACGCGGGCGCGTAAGCTCTGGCCCTGCTGCACGAAGTGCAGCTTCCGTGCCAGTCAGCACCGGGGCGTGATTTCCGCCTGTTGTGCATCAGCGTGGCGCGGCGCTGCACTGTTTTGGGGCTTGGATCGGCGCAGGTGCCTCAAAGGGGGGCACGGCGAGCAGAGCGAGGAGTTTTCATGGAGTCATTGCGGATCGACGAGCTGGCACGGCGTCTGCTCGAGCAGGTGCCGCCGGCGCTGCGCGCCGTGCAGCAGGACCTCGAGACGAGCTTCCGTGCGGTGCTGCGCGAGCGCTTGAGTAAGCTCGACCTCGTCACGCGCGATGAGTTCGATGCGCAGACCCGGGTGCTCGAGCGCACGCGCGCGCGGCTCGAAGCGCTCGAAGCGCGGCTCGCCGCCATGGAAGGCTCACCCGAGCCTTAGAGAGACGTCATGGCCTTTGCGCGGGTCGCTTGCCGGGCACAAGTCGGCCTCGGCGCGCCGCTGGTGCAGGTCGAGGTGAGCCTCGCGAGCGGACTGCCGACATTCTCGATCGTAGGCCTCCCGGCCATGGTGGTGCGCGAGGCCAAGGAGCGGGTGCGCGCGGCGCTGGTCAACTCGCAGTTCGAGTTTCCCGCGGGCCGCATCACCGTGAATCTGGCACCGGCGGACCTGCCGAAAGAAGGGGGCCGCTTCGACCTGCCGATCGCCCTGGGGCTGCTGCTCGCCTCGCGCCAGGTGAGCAGCGCTCCCCGCGGCGGGCACACGCCGCCGCTGCGCGAGTTCTACGGGGAGCTCGGCCTCACCGGCGAGCTGAAAGCCGTGCGCGGCCTGTTGCCCGCGGCGGCACAGGCGCGGCGCGCGGGAAGCGAGATCATCGTCCCGCGCGCCAATGCGGCCGAGGCGTGCGCCGGGGCCCCCGAGCTCGTGCGCGCGGCGGATCACCTGCTCGAGGTCTGCGCACACGTCGCCGGGACCGGAACGCTCGCCGCGGCCGGCGCGCCCCGTGCAGCACACACCGGACTGCCGGCCGCTGCGCTCGTCCGCCTCGACCTCGCCGACGTGCGCGGACAGCTCCATGCCAAGCGCGCTCTCACCGTCGCGGCTGCCGGCGGGCACAGCCTGCTGATGATCGGCCCTCCCGGATGCGGCAAGAGCATGCTGGCCCAACGGCTGCCGGGCCTGCTGCCGCCGCTCTCGGACGCCGAGGCGCTCGAGGTGGCTGCGATCGCCTCGGTGAGCACCGTCGGCTTTCGCCTGGAATCGCTCACCGAGCGGCCGTTCCGCGCGCCGCACCATTCGAGCAGCACGCCCGCGCTGGTCGGCGGGGGAGCGCGGGCAAGACCCGGGGAGATCAGCCTGGCCCATCACGGCGTGCTGTTTCTCGATGAGCTGCCGGAGTTCGCGCGTCCGGTTCTCGAGGCCCTGCGCGAGCCGCTCGAGACCGGGACCGCCTCGGTGGCGCGTGCCGCGCTCACGACGCAGTACCCGGCCGAGTTCCAGCTGGTCGCAGCGATGAACCCCTGTCCCTGCGGCGGCCTCGGTGACCCGAAAGGCAGTTGCCGCTGCACGCCCGCGACGGTGCAGCGCTACCGCACGCGCGTGTCGGGCCCGCTTCTCGACCGGCTCGACCTGCAGGTCGAGATGCCGCGGGTCGAGGCGGGGGAATTCGATACGCCTGCGGGCGAGGAGGCCGGCAGCGCCGTGGCCGCGGCCGCCGTCGCACGCGCGCGGGAGCTGCAGCGCGCGCGCCAGGGTGTCTGCAACGCGCGGCTCACGGATGCCGAAGTGCATCGCTGGTGCGCGCCCGACCTGCCGGGGCGGCGGGTACTCGACCTGGCGATGCAGCGTCTGCGGCTCTCGGGGCGCGCGCGCCAGCGTCTGCTCAAGGTTGCGCGCACCATCGCCGACCTCGACGGCCGGCCCGCGATCGGAGTCACAGAGGTGAGCGAGGCGGTGACGCTGCGCTGTCTGGATCGCGCAGCCCTTTAGAGGTTCGCCGCGGGGCCGGCCGCTACTGGGCCATCTGCACCATGTGATCGACGGCCTGTTTGACGAGGTCGTCCGGGACATCCGTGCGCGCGCCCTTCGGCGGCATGACACCGGTCTTGCCCTGGTAGCCCTTGAGCGCGTGCTCGTAGAGCGTCGCCTTGCCCTCGGCGATGCGCGGCGCCCAGGCCGCCTTGTCGCCCGCCTTGGGTGCGCCCGCGATCCCCTGGCCGTGACAGACGCTGCAGGTCTGCTCGAAGAGCTCCGTGCCGTTCTTCGGCATGGCGGGGGCTGCGGAGCCCGCCCCACCCGCCCCGGCCGGGGTTTCGGCCTTGATGGCGAGCGCAGAATTGTCCGCTCCCGCGACCGCCTCGCGCGCAGGCTCGCCGATGCGGGCGGCCACATTCTTGCTGTAGTCGGGCTCGGTGAGCACCTGCTTTTCCTGCGTGTTGCTCGCGACCACGCGCGCCAGGGCGAACAGGCAGATCGTGACGGCCACCAGCAGCCCGATCACCAGGCTGAAAACGTTGAAGAAATGGGTGTCCTGCTTGCTCACGTTGGTTACCGTCGCGTACCGAGGCCGGTGCGGGCGCGCAGTATAGCCGCTCGGCTCCCCGCATCGTAAATGGCAGTGCGGCCGGGCCGTACGGGCGCGGTGCGCAAATTAGACGGCTTTTCGAGCCCCGCGTATCATCGCCCGCCCCAACGCGCCCGTAGCTCAGTTGGATAGAGTGGCAGCCTCCGAAGCTGCAGGTCGCTGGTTCGAATCCAGTCGGGCGCGCCAATCTCCACAGGCCGAAAGGTCGGCAGGGCCTATCGTTCCGGCGGCAGAAAGCGCGTGTCGACCGCGTCTTCGATTCTCACGGTGGTGCCTGCCGGAACGGCGCCGGATTCGACGGTGAATTGCCAGTTGCCGGCTACCGCAGCAACCAGATCGTGCCCGCTTCCGCGGCCGCTCGCTGTCAGGACCTGGTTGAGCGAAGCGATTGCCCGGTCGGCGACGTCCTGCGGCGCTTTCGTTCTCTTCACGTAAAGGCTGCTGGCGTAACCCAGGTTGGCTTTCAGATAGCCGACGGTCTCCAGCGTTGCCGTGACGAAGTTGCCTGCCAGGCCAGGGTCGTCGTTGATCAGATCTTCCGTGATCCACACCGACACCGCGGCATAAGGCTTGGGATAAAGATCGGACAGCGGCAGCAGTACTCGCAGGCTTCCGCTATCGACCAGCGCCAAAGCCGCGCCTTCGGCGGAATAGAAGGCGTCAATTCGCCCGGCGCTCAGGGCGGCGACGTTGTCCGGCAGCCTCCCGAGCGGGACAGGCTCGGCGTTTATTCCGAGCTTCCTGTTCATGAACCGGACCGTCCGATACGAAGTGTGAGTGGTGGCCACGATCCCCACCCTCTTACCGTCCAGGTCTGTCCCCGTCTTGAGCGGGCCGCTCGCGGCGACAAATATCCGGGCCGTCGTCTCGCCAAAATAACTGGCGACTATCTTCACCGCGGTCCCATTCGACCGTGCCAGCAAAACCTCGGCGGTATTCACGATGCCGAGCTTGATCCCCGCATCCACACGCTCCCTGAGCTGCGCCGCCGAGCCGGCTGCCGGGGTGAATTGCAGGTCGAGGCCGTGTTTCGTCCAGATACCCTGTTCCTTGCCCGCATCGACCAGCAGGAAAAACCACTCGAACGAGGGATTCTCGATCGCCGCCTTGAGGGGTACGGCCGGCGCCGCCCGAGCCTCATCAGGCGGCAGTGCCGGCAGAGCGGCGGCGCTTACGGTGAGCTGCAGGAATCGGCGGCGTGCGAGGCGCATCAGGATCCCACCCAACGGTCGGCGCCTTCAGTGCCGATGCTCGGCCGCCGCCAGGTCGTCGATGAGCTGGATGAGACTGGCGGGGCTGCCGGCCTTGCCCGCGTCGGTCGTGTACTTGCCGTTGACGACGAACAGCGGGACGGCCTCGACGCGATAGCGCTGCGTGAGCTCCTCGGCGCGCCCCAGGTCGGCGTTGACCGCCAGGGAGTTGTAGGCGTTGGCGAAGTCCGCGGGGCTCACGCCGTTCTGCGCCGCCCACGCCTGCTCGACCTGCAGCGTCTCGGCGTCGCTGCCCGCGATCAGCGGATTGTGCTGCTGCTGGATGGTGTCGAACGCCTTGTCGACGAGGTCCGGCCGCCCGAGCTCCTTCAACGTATAGAAGAGTCGGGCGTGCGCCCGATGCGGCGGACCCCAGATCACCGGTACGCGCAAGAACTCGATGTAGGCGGGTTTGGTCCTGAGCCAGGCTCTCAGCTGCGGCTCGAGCGCGTAGCAATGCGGGCAGCCGAGCCACATGATCTCGATCACCTCGACCTTGCCGGGCTCGACGCTGGTCGGCTGTCCCGGCACCAGCGGATCGTAGTTGGCGCCGGGCTTCCAGCGCCCCGCCGGCAGCTGTGCATCGGCGGGCAGCGCCGCCATACGCTCGAGCGAGGTGTCGCTCGCCTCGGGTTTCTCGTTGACGCCGCCGTCGGCCGATTCCTGTGCGCCTTGCGCCTGCTCGGTCTCGCTCTGAGCGGGCCCGGCGGCGCCGGGAGTGGCAGCGGGCACCGGGGCCGCGGCGGGCGCATTCGCCGCCGGCGCCTTCTCCGCGGCAGGCGCCGCGGGCGAGGGTGGCGCTTCCTGACGGGAGCAGCCCGGCGCGCAGCCCGCGAGCCACAAGGCCAGCAGTGCTGTCAGGACGAGCGGCCGGTTCATCGATTCAGCGCATCCCCTGCACGTAGGAGGCGACGTCGCGGATCTCCTCCGGGGTCATGCGCTTGGCGAGGGTGAGCATCATCACGGCGTTGGGATCCGCCTGGGGCGGGTTGGCACCTGTGTAACGCGTGCCGCTCGCGTAATCATTGAGCTGCTTGACCACGTACACCGATTGCTGCGCGCGCAGCGCGGGGTAGCCGGCCGCGAGGTTGCCGCGCCCCACGGGCCCGTGACACGCAACGCAGGCCGGGACGCCGCGCGCGGCATCGCCGCCGAGATACACGGCTTCGCCGGACTTCCAGTAGGACGGATCCGCCTCGAGCCCGGTCGGCGTCTGGGCCTCGAAGTAGACCGCGAGATCGTCGACGTCCTGCTCGCTGAGCGCAGCAGCGAGCGGCTTCATGATCGGATTGTCGCGCACGCCCGAGCGAAACAGCCTGAGCTGCTCGGCGATGTAGACCGCGCTCTGGCCTGCGAGCCGCGGCCACTCGGGATTTACACTGTTGCCGTTCGGGCCGTGGCAGGCCGAGCACAGGGCCGCCTTGGCCTCGCCGCTCGCTGCCTTGCCGGCCGTGAAGGGCACCGAGGGAGCTGCGCTCGGCGCGGCGGTCGGGGAGGTTTGTGCTACTGCGAGAGGCACGGCGAGCGCCAGCGCGCTCATCGCAAGTCCTGTCCAACCGACTCTGAGGCTGTTCGGCATCGTTCTCATTCCGGTGTGGTCCCGCGAAGCGACGGCGGCGGATTGTACACTACGGCCCCGCTCGGGCTTTCGGGGCAAAATGAGCCGTTTTCAGCAGGCAAAGTTTCTGGTGAGCGCCGCCGCGCCGGCGCAGTTTCCGCCCGACGTGGGCGCCGAGATCGCCTTCGCCGGGCGCTCCAACGCCGGCAAGTCGAGCGCCATCAACGCGATCACGCAGAGGCGCGGGCTCGCGCGCACCAGCAAGACGCCCGGCCGCACCCGGCTGCTCAATTTCTTCGAGCTCGCGCCGCAGCGGCGCCTGGTGGATCTGCCGGGTTACGGCTATGCGAGCGGGCCGGAGGCGGAGCGCCGCAGCTGGCAGCCGCTGATCGAAGCGCTGCACGCGCGCGCGAGCCTCAAGGGACTCTTTCTGATAGTCGATGCGCGGCGCGGCCTGACCGAGGGCGATGCGGGCCTCATCGAGTGGGCCGCGCCGGGCCAGCGCGTCCACGTGCTGCTGTCGAAAGCCGACAAGCTCACCCGCTCCGAGGCCGCCGGCGCACTGCGCACCGCCACCGAGGAGCTCGCGGGGCGGGCCACGCTGCAACTCTTCTCCGCCATGGACGGCACGGGGGTCCGCGAGGCCCAGGAGACGCTCCTCGGGTGGCTGAAATAAAAAACCCCGGCGGCTTTTGGGGGCCGCCGGGGCAGACTAACCCGGCACAGGTCTCTTGAACCGGGTCGATTTACCCGCTCAGGGAGGGAAGCGGGGAGTGCCGAAGCACTCGACCAGTTAGATGAGGTCGGTTCTCGTGAGTTCCATCACGGCCCGAAAAAAATCCCGTTTCAGATCATGAATTTGCTTAACGAGTTGTATCGCCGGCGCCACAGCCGCTAGAACAGGTTCAGGAAGATGCTCAGCGAGAGGATATTGGCGCCGTTCGTATTGCGGATGCTGAAATTCTCGTACTCGAGCCGCGCGCCGAAGTTCCCGACGTGCGCCTGGGCGCCGATGCCCCAGGCGAATTGCGTCCCCTCGTCCGACAGCGAAAAGAACGGGCCACCGGGGATCGAGCTGCCGCCGCTCGAGTTCCAGCGGGCGAGCCCCGCCTTGCCGAACACGTCGAGATAGGGAACGGGGATCGGGAGGTAGCCGACGGCATAACCGGCGAAGGCCTTGTAGTCGAGATTAGTGCTGGCGGCGGGGTTGTTGATCGTCTGGCTGCCGAGATCGATGTAGTCGGCCTCGACTGCAAACACGCTGATCGGCCGAAAGCCCGCCCAGACCTTCCAGTTGGTGCTGTTGAGGTCCGAAGCCGTCGCGGTGATGTCCTTCAGGTTGTCCCGCGCGACGCCGGCGCCGATGTAGAAGGTGCCGTCGTCGGCGTGAGCGGCCCCCGCTGCGAGAGCGAGCGCGAGTAGAGCCAGGAGTTTGCGCATAGAGTCCTCGTCGGTGTGGTGAAGTCCTTAACTAACACAATCGCGGGCCGCGTGTTGACTGTTGCAAGCCGGCGACACACCGGCGGACGACCCGCAGCGTCAATGACCCGCGACCGGGGCAGAAGTTCGCGCGGCGGCGCGCGCCGCGCTCTTCAATGCGCCTCGTCCCAGTTGGCGCCGGTGCCGACGTCGACGCGCAGCGGCACACTGAGGTGGGCGGCGCCCACCATGCGCTCGCGCACCGCCCGGGTCACCTGTGCGACGGCATCGGAGCGGACCTCGAGCACCAGCTCATCGTGTACCTGCATGATGAGCCGTGCCGGAGAATCCGCGCGGCCGCACCAGGCGTGCACCGCGATCATGGCGCGCTTGATGATGTCGGCCGCCGTGCCCTGCATCGGCGCATTGATGGCGCTGCGCTCGGCATACTGGCGCATCTGGGTATTGCCCGAGCGGATGTCCGGCAGGTACAGCCGCCGCCCGAACACGGTCTCCACGTAGCCTCGTTCACGCGCTGCAACGCGGGTGTCGTCCATGAAGCGCTTCACCCCGGGATAGCGCTGAAAGTAGCGCTCCACGTACTGATTCGCCGCGCCGCGCTCGATGCCGAGATTGCGCGCCAGGCCGAAGGGCGACATGCCGTAAATGAGACCGAAGTTGATCACCTTGGCGGTACGGCGCTGGTCGGCCGTCACGCCCGCGAGCTCGACGCCAAACACCTCGGCGGCGGTCGCCTGGTGCACGTCGCGGTCCTCGGCAAACGCGGCCTTGAGGGTCTGGTCGCCGGAGAGGTGCGCCATGATGCGCAGCTCGATCTGCGAGTAATCCGCCGCCAGCAGCACGCAGCCCGGGGGTGCGACGAACGCCTGGCGGATGCGGCGTCCTTCCGGGCGACGGATCGGGATGTTCTGCAGGTTGGGATCGACCGAGGACAGCCGCCCGGTGGCGGCGACCGCCTGCGCGTAGTTGGTGTGGATGCGGCCGGTGCGCTCGTTGACCTGCTCGGGAAGCTTGTCGGTGTAGGTGGACTTGAGCTTGGCGAGCGCACGGTACTCGAGCACGATGCGCGGCAGCGGGTAGGTCTCGGCGAGCTCCTCCAGCACGTCCTCGGCGGTCGAGGGCTGGCCGGTCGGGGTCTTGCGCCGCACGGGCAGCTGCAGCCGCTCGAACAGGATCTGCTGCAGCTGCTTCGGCGACTCGAGATTGAATGGCGCGCCGGCCTCGCGGTGGGCGAGCTGCTCGATCTCGCGCATGCGCTTGACGAGCTCGCCGCTCTGCGCGCGCAGCATCTCGCG
>Ga0187781_10003763_pt1 | contig 11350 bp, 9 predicted proteins | sample 0715_SJ02_MP02_2_FD_132447 | JGI IMG/M metagenome (GOLD analysis project Ga0187781, IMG submission 132447) | Tropical peat soil microbial communities from peatlands in Department of Meta, Colombia - 0715_SJ02_MP02_20_MG | ecosystem: Environmental > Terrestrial > Soil > Wetlands > Peat | place...
CCATCGCGGGTGCCGGCGGGGATGCGCACGTCGAGCGCGGAGCCGTCCGGGAGCGTGATGTGCCGCGTTTCGCCATTGATGGCGTCGAGAAAGTCGAGTTCGAGCTGATAGTGCCGGTCCGGGCCGCGCATATTGACCGCGCCGCGCCCCTGGCCGCGCAGAATCTGCGAAAGGATGTCGTCGGTGGCAAAATCGGCAAAGCCTTCGTCGCTGGAATATTGCGACCGCGTGTCGGCAAAATCCCGGTAATACTGCCGCTGCTGCGGCCGCTCGGCGCCGGAGGCGTCGATCTCGCCGCGGTCATAGCGGGCGCGCTTGTCTTCGTCGCCGAGCAGATCGTACGCGGCGGAAACCTCTTTGAAGCGCTCCTCGGCCTGCTTGTTGCCGGGATTAAGGTCCGGATGCAGCTTCTTGGCCAACGCCCGATAGGCTTTTTGAATATTGTTTTGCGAGGCGTCTTTTTTCACCCCCAAAACATCGTAGGGATCGGCAGCCAAAATCACCTCCTTGTTATTCGCTTACACCGTGCCGCACGCCGATTTCTTCAGCTGCCGCGATAGGTCGAATACGACCACGGCGTGACCAGAAGCGGCACGTGATAGCGGCCTTCGGGCTCGGCGACGGCAAAACGCACCGGCACAATATCGAGAAACGGCGGATCGGCCATAGGCGTGCGCGCCTTGGCAAAATAATCGGCGACGGCGAAGCGCAGTTCATAGGTCGCGATTGGGATCGGCATGCCGGAAAAGAGCGGCGCGTCGGTGCGTCCGTCGGCGTTGGTCTCCCCACGTTTAATCACGCGCGCGCCAGAGCCGGCAATCTCGCGCAATTCGATGGCTACGCCTTGCGCCGGGTGACCGGCGTGGACGTCGAGCACGTGGGTCGAAAGATGTCCGTGTACTTTGAGGCGATCGGGCGCCGTGACTCGCTGGTCGAGCCGCAGCGCCGCGATGCGAAAAATTTCGTTGAGCGCCGTTCTTTGTTCCGCCGCAGCATCGTTCTTCAGCCGCCGCTCGAACTCGCGCAGGATCGATTGCTTGCCGTGCCGGCGCACGCAGATGATAAATGGCATGGCGAATTTCTTGCGGTAGGAATCGTTGAGGCGGTGGAAATCGGCGAACTCCTGTTCGCTGAGCTTGTCGAGCCCGGCCGCCGCCTGCTCGGCCGCCGAATCGGCGGTGAGGTTACCTTCGCGCGCCGCTTTGCCGGCAAGATCCGGATGGCCGTCGATGAGCTCCCGGCGGCGCTCCGGCGGCGCGTTGCGCACCGCGTCCGTCATGGTCTGGTAAAGCGCGGCAATGCTCGCGAATGGCCGCTTGGCGAAAGTCTCCTCCGCCACCCATGGCGCGAGCTCCATGACCTCGCCGACGGCCTGCATGAAGGTCTTGCGGTCGGCCGCGTTGAGCGTTTCGAGACTTATTTGTTCCATGCAGCGACCTTAAGCGCGGATCATTTCCAGCGCAAAGCCGATTACCTCTCCCCGCGCGCCGGGAGAGGGAACTCACGCGCCGGAGCGCGCGGGCGCGCCTTTGCCGCGCGGAAGATGCTCGCGGTACCAGTGATGGGCAATGTCGAGGCGCGTTGCGATCCACACGCGCTCGAATTTGGCGATGTGATCGAGGAAGCGATCGAGCCCCATCGCCCGGCCGGGCCGGCCGACGAGCCGGCAATGGAGCCCGACCGACATCATCTTCGGCGCCCGCTCGCCTTCCCGGTAGAGAAAGTCGAAGGCGTCGCGCAAATAGGCGAAAAACTGATCGCTATTGGCAAAACCCTGCGCGTTGATGAAGCGCATGTCGTTGGCGTCAAGCGTATAGGGAATGATCAGGTGCGGGCCTTTCGGTCCCTGCACCCAATACGGCAAATCGTCGGCATAGGAATCGGAAGAATAAAGAAAGCCGCCCTCGGCGAGCACGAGTTTGAGCGTATGCGCGGAGGTGCGTCCGGTGTACCAACCGTAGGGGCGTTCGCCGGTCACTTCGGTGTGCAGCAAGATCGCCTCGCGCATATGGGCGGCTTCGTCGGCCTCGGAGAAATCCTTGTAGTCGATCCATCTGAGGCCGTGACTGGCGATCTCCCATCCGGCCTCGCGCATGGCGGCGACGATCTCGGGATTGCGGGCGAGAGCAGTGGCGACGCCGTACACCGTCACCGGCAGATTGCGCGCGGTGAATAGCCGCCGCAGCCGCCAGAAGCCCGCGCGCGAGCCGTATTCGAACATCGATTCCACGTTCATATGGCGCAGGCCGGGCCAAGGCTGCGCCCCCAGCACGTCGGTAAGGAACGCCTCCGAGGCCTTGTCGCCGTGGAAGATTGCGTTCTCGCCACCTTCCTCGAAATTGATCACGAACTGCACCGCGACGCGCGCGCCGCCGGGCCAACGCGGATCGGGCGGGTTGCGGCCATAGCCGGCAAGGTCGCGCGGGTAATCGTCAGGATTGAAGGGGGCCATTTAATAAAAAAGGTTTCTGAACTCCCCGGCAGCGCAGCATGGCAGAGGCACGGACGGTTCTTCAAGAGCGAGGGCGTCCGCGTTTCGCATCCGCTTGCGATTGACCGCGGCTTTCGTTGCCTCCATTAAAGTCCGCCTCGAGAGGACATTTATGCGCGACATCACGGCGGCAAGCGCGGGCGCCTTTGGCAAGCGAATCTCCGACCGCCTCGCCGAGCTTGCCGCGATCAGCGACGAGCCCGGCCGGCTCACCCGGCTTTATCTCGGGCCCGGCCACCGCAACGCGGCCGACTTGGTGTCGCGGTGGATGCGCGAAGCGGGTATGGCGGTGCGGATCGATTCCACCGGCAACGTGGTCGGCCGGTACCGCGGCCAGGATCCGGGCCCGCGGACACTCATGCTCGGCTCCCACATTGATACCGTGCGCGATGCCGGCCGCTTCGATGGCGCGCTTGGCGTGGTCACGGCGATCGAGGTCGTCGCCGCCGCGTCGAAGGCCGGCAAGCGGTACCCGTTCGCAATCGAAGTGATCGCGTTCGGCGACGAAGAAGGCGTACGCTTTCCCTCGACGCTCAGCGGAGCGAAAGCGCTGGCCGGGCGCTTCGATCTCAAGGCGCTCGACGAAATCGGTGAAGACGGCGTCTCGCGCCGCCAGGCGCTGCTCGCCTTCGGCTGCGATCCGCTGCGGCTGTCGGAGGAAGCGCTTTCACCCGAGCACGCGCTCGGATACGTCGAGGTGCACATCGAGCAAGGGCCCGTGCTGGAGCAGGAAGGTTTGCCGGTCGGCGTCGTCACCGCCATCGATGGCGTCACCCGGGGCGTGGTGAACGTGGAAGGCGTCGCCGGACACGCCGGCACGGTGCCGATGGCTATGCGCAAGGACGCGCTCGCCGCGGCGGCAGAAATGCTGATTGCGGTCGAGAACAGAGCGCGCTCGCGCCCCAATCTCGTGGCGACGGTCGGCAAGATCGACGTGCCCGGAGCTTCGGCCAACACTATTCCCGGCGGCGCGCGATTCACCCTCGACATCCGCAGCCCCGCCGATCAGGAACGGCTCAGCGCGGTGAACGATATCAGGGAGCTGGTTGCCGCCATCGCCCAGCGCCGCGGCGTCACCGCGAAGTTCGCCGTCGGCCACGAAGTGGCCGCGGCGCTGTGCGACGCGCGGCTATCGGACGAGCTTGCCGCCACAATAGAGGCGATGGGACTTTTGCCACGACGGCTGCCGAGCGGCGCCGGCCACGACGCCATGGCGTTCGACAAGCTTATTCCCTTCGCCATGCTGTTCGTGCGCTGCCGCGGCGGCGTCAGCCACAACCCGGCCGAATTCGCTGCGCCGGATGATATCGATCTTGCCACGCGCGTTCTCGCGGGCTTTCTCGACCGGATCGAGTAGCCAGGACTACAACCATGAGGGCGACCCTACTGCGCATCAAAGCCGGGCCTTTTCAATTCGCCGCCCGCATGGAGGAAGCGCTGGCGCCAAAGACCTGCGCCAAGTTCAAGACGCTGTTGCCCTATCGGCAGCAGATCATTCATGTGCGCTGGAGCGGCGAAGGCTGCTGGATTCCGCTTGGCGAATTCGATTTCGGCCTGCCTTACGAAAATCACACCAGCCATCCTGCCCCGGGCGAAATCATTCTCTATCCCGGCGGCATTAGCGAAACCGAAATTTTGCTCGCCTACGGCGCGGTCGACTTTTCTTCCAAGGTCGGCCAGCTCGCCGGCAATCATTTCCTCACCATCACCGAAGGCCGCGAAAATTTGGCGCCTCTCGGCAAGCTCACGTTGTGGAAGGGGGCCCAGGACATCGTTTTCGAGCTCAAGACATAAGATAAATCGGTGTAAGTGGACTTTGAAACCGGGCAACACCGCTTGCGCCGCTACCCGCTTGCCGACAAGATATAATGCCGTCGGAGGCAATTCACCCGATGACCTTCCGCGCTAGCGGTTTTGCTATTCGGCTAATTGCGGTGTTGTCGTCGCTGCTGCTAGATGCCGGATTAAGTCTGGCTGCTGCGCAAGCCAGGCTTGACGCCGTCTACACCGCGACGATTCTTGGCCTGCCGATCGGCCACATTTCCTGGACCGTGGAGCTGCGCAACAATCGATTTACCTCCGCCGCGAAAGGCGGGATTTCCGGATTACTGCGGCTTTTTTCCGATGGCCACGGCGACGTCTCGGCTCACGGGCGCCTGTCCGCAGGAGAACCCGTCGCATCCAATTTTGCGCTCACGCTCATCGCCGGCAAATGGTCCGACGAGGTGCGCATCTTATTTCACGGCGACAAGGCCGAGGAATATGTCGCGGCCGCGCCCAGGCCGAGCCCCAACCAAGTGCCGATTACCGATGCGAACCGTACAGGTGTGGTTGATCCGATGACGGCACTGCTCGTGCACGTTCCGGGCTCCGGGACAACAACGGTGCCGGAAGCCTGTGAACGAACCATCCCGATATTCGACGGCCATACGCGCTACAATTTGCGGCTCTCTTTCAAGCGCGTCGACAATGTCACAGATGCCGGCTACCAAGGTCCCGTCATTGTATGCTCGGTGAAATTCTCGCCCGTCGCCGGCTACGATCCCAAACACTTTCTCATCACCTATCTGGCGGCACAGCGCGGCATAGAAATATGGCTCGCGCCCTTGACCGGTAGCCGGCTGATGGTGCCGTACCGGATGTCGATGCCGACACCCATGGGACTGGGAGTGTTGCAGGCGACGAAATTTGAATCGGTCCCAGCAAAATCGTTGCCGATTGACCTGAATTGAATTTTGACGCCGCAAAGAGTTGCGTTTGTGGAAGTGGAGCAGCCCGCGTAGGCGCGGCAGTGCAACGCCGCAGCGCATCGACATCGCGTTTGAGTTGATAAAATAAGACAAAACGCGCGATTCTTGTCTGGGTTTTGCCAATCTGCCGCCCGTTTTCCGACAGGAAGTGGATTTAGCCGTTAACAACGAACGGCATTTGAGCGGCGCTAAGCCACCGGGGGAGACCGTTCGGGTGAGGCGTAGGCGTAGTTGCGTCCATGCTCGGGCTGGGGGTCAGCGAAGAGCTTCAAGTTGCGCTTCTCAACGCGGCACTGCTCGCGTTATGGGCGGCGCTCCCGGTATTCATGGTGGGCTACACGCGGCAATTGTTGGCCGCGCGCCGGCTGCGTCCTGAATTTTCGCTGCTGCGCCATGAGGCCGTGGAATTGAACCGCGCGCTAATCGAGTACGAGAAGGTTTGGCGCCGCCGCAAGGAACTTCTCGATCAGGGCGCGGGCACAAAGCCCTGGTGGCATAAGATGTTTCGTTCGCGGATGGAGCCCGCCCCACAACGCGCCGACGAGTTCGAAGAAGTGGACGCGCATGCGCGCTATCTGCAGGACACGATCATTCGGCTCAAGCGCGGCCCGCTGCAGCGGCTGCGAATGCTGGTCCGCATCTTCTCCTGGCGTTTCGCTCTGGGCGGCGCGCTTGCCGTTCATGTCCTGGTGCTCGCGCTCTTGATGGTCGCGTTGCAAAACTCCTGGGCCGACGAATTGATCGTCGGCGCCAAGAATCCTCTGACCTGGTACCCGCTCGATGCGCGCATTTTCTACGCCAACGCGGCCGCCGCCATTCTCGCCGCCGCGTCAGCACCGGCGTTTTTTCTGCTGCGATGGATCAATCTGCGCGGCCGCTACTCGTTCGAGTTCTGCGCGCTCAAGGAATTTGCTTATGGCGACCCCAATCGGGTGATCGAGCAACTCAAGGCCGACGGCGAAATTCCGCCGACAGATGCAAGCGACGTGGGCCGCTGCGACAGCTGGTTCAAGGTTTTGGGCCTTTCGCATTCCGCGACCATCGAGGAGGTCAAGGAAGCCTACAAAGCGCTGATCAAACAAAACCACCCGGACCGGGTGCACGGTATGGCGCAAGCCTTTGTGAAACTTGCCGAGACGGAAACCAAGAAGCTCAATGCCGCCTACCAGTACGCTCTGTTTTCCCTGCCACAACTCGAATCGAGGCAAAAACTGCAACCGACCGAAGCCGATTGACCGGACGATCTTGCGTGGGGACCGCATGTCGCTGATCGAAAGTTTTGGGGAGCAATGCCGTAATCCGCTCGACGTGGTTGAGCGCATGGCGGCCGCCAACAATTGGCCGTTCGAGCGCTCGGCGGAATCCGAGATCGCGCTCGCAGTTACCGGTAAGCGCACCAATTATCAGATTTCGTTCAGCTGGATGGAAGACATCGAGGTGCTGCATGTCGCCTGCGCGTTCGAAATGAAAGTCCCGCAGCTACGGCTCTCCGAGGTTCAGCGATTGATCGCCGGCATTAACGAGCAATTGTGGATCGGACATTTCGACGTCTGGACGCAGGACGGAGTGGTCATGTTTCGCCACGGCCTCATTCTTGGCGGCGGCGTCGCCGTCACCGGCCGCCAGTGCGAGGTGGCGCTCTCCAGCGCACTCGATACCTGCGAGCGCTTTTATCCGGCATTCCAGTTCGTCGTGTGGGCCGGCAAAACCGGGCGCGAGGCCATCGACAGCATCATGATCGAGACGTACGGCGAGGCGTGACACTTCGCGCCTTACTGATTGACGCCTCGCTTCGCGGCAGCTAACGACCGCCGTCCATCACCCCGCGGATCAGATCGGCGGCGCGCTCGGCAATCATAATGGTCGGCGCATTGGTATTGCCGCGCACCACGCTTGGCATCACCGATGCATCGACGACACGCAAGCCCTCGACGCCGTGCACGCGCAGCTCGTTGTCGACGACCGGGCCGATCGCGCAGGTGCTGGTCGGATGATAGACCGATTGCGTATGCCGCTGCACGAAATCCCAGATATCTTCCTCCGCCGGCGATTCCGGCACCAGGCATGGCGCCTTAGCGTGGGTGCGCATCGCCGGGTGGGTGGCGATGTTGAGGCCCAAGCGCACGCCGTCAATCATGCTGCGCCGGTCCTCAGCCTCGGCCAGGTAGTTATGCGCGATGCGCGGCTTGGCGGTCGGATCGGCGGAGCGCAGCATGACCTTGCCACGGCTCTTTGGCTTGAGTACGCAGCAGCCGAACGACAGCGCGTGCGCCGTCGGCACGCCAATGGCTTGCTGGTGCAGCATCACCGCGGCGGTGAGGAATTGGACGTCGGGAGCGTCGAGTCCTTCGCGGGTGCGAAAAAACGCGCCGGTTTCGCCGCCGTTTGAGCTCAAGATTCCGCATCCTTCGGTTTCCCACAACGCCGCCTCCCCTTCGGTTGGCGGCGTGAACAGGCTCTGCGTGTCGGTAAACCAGCTCATCATCAGTAGCGGATGATCCTGCAGGCCCGAGCCGACCGGCAGATCGTGGCGCACAGCGATGCGGTGCGGCGCCAACTCGGCTGCCGGTCCGATACCGGAGAGCATCAAGAGTTGCGGAGAATTATAGGCGCCGGCGGCGAGGATCACTTCACTCTCGGCGCGAATTTCCTCGCGCGCGCCGTGGCGCACAATTTCGACGCCGACGGCGCGGGCGCCATCGAACACAATGCGCGTGGTCAGCGCTCCGGTCAGGACTTTCAAATTAGGCCGCGCGCTCACCGGGTGCAGATACGCCGCCGCAGCGCTGCAGCGGCGGCCTTTGCGCATAGTCACCTGATAATAGCCGACGCCATCCTGGCTCGCGCCGTTGAAATCCGGATTGACGGGATGGCCGGCCTCGATTGCAGCAAGCTTAAATGCCTCGGTCAGCGGATGGCGGGTCTGCGGATCGGACACCGACAGGGGCCCGAGCTTGCCGTGAAACTGGTCCTCCCCGCGCGAATTGCATTCGGCCTTGCGGAAATACGGCAGGACATCGTTGTAGCTCCACCCCGCGGCACCGTCGGCGGCCCAGACGTCGTAATCCGCGCGGTGGCCGCGGATATAGATCATGGCATTGATGGCGCTCGAACCGCCGAGCGTTTTGCCGCGCGGCAGATAGATGTATCTGCCGTCAAGACCCGGTTCGGGCTCGCTGGTATAATCCCAGTCGTATTGGTTTTTGCGGATCAGCGGCCAAGCGAGCGGGATCTGGATCTCCGGCGCATCATCGGGACCGCCGGCCTCGATCAGCGTTACCTGCGCGGTGGGATCCTCACTCAATCGCGCCGCCAGCACGCATCCCGCGGAGCCGCCGCCAACGATGACGTAGTCGGCCATTTACGCCCTCCCCTGTCCCGTTATTTGCTTGTTGCCGCCGGCGCGATTGGGACGGCGGCAATGTTAGCGCGCTCGGTACAGCCGCAAAAGCCCACGATGGACATCACCCTCGCTTTCGGCAAATAGTCCGCAGGCATGCGCTCCAATGCAGCGCACCTTTGATTGTTGAGGTTTTGACTCGTGGCGCATCGCGCAGCACTGCGCATCGGCATCGATACCGGCGGCACTTTTACCGACATCGTTTGTGTCGATGATGCGTCCGGGGCGATGCGGGTGACCAAGGTGTCGTCAACGCCGCAAAATCCGGCCATTGCGTTGGTGCGCGGCGTGAACGCCATCCTTGCCGAATGGGGTGCCGGCATCGACGACCTCGCGGCGCTTGCGCATGGCACCACGGTCGCCACCAATGCACTGCTGCAGGGTGAGATCGAAGGGCTTGGGCTCATTGTTACCGAAGGCTTCCGGCATATTCTGGAAATCGCGCGCCAAGCCGTACCCGAAGGCTACGGCAATTCGTATTTCTGGGTGAAGCCCGAGCGCATTGTCCCGCTCCATTATGTGCGCGAAGCCGGCGGCCGGCTCAATTTTCTCGGCGAAGAACTCCGCCCGCTCGATGAGACGAGCGTGCGTTCCGCAGCGAGATTCTTTCGCGAGGCCGGAATTCGTGCGGTCGGCATCTGTCTGTTGCACTCCTACGCCAATCCGGCGCATGAACGCCGCACCGCCGCGATTGTGCGTGAGGAATACCCCGAGTGCACGCTCTCGCTCTCCTGCGAAGTGCTGCCCGAATATCGCGAATACGAACGCGCGGTGACCACGCTGGTCGACGCCTTCATCAAGCCGCATATGAGCCGCTATCTCGACCGCATCCGCGATGAGCTCGGGCCGGAGCTGAACAAAAAGCCGTTTCTGGTGATGCAATCGTCGGGCGGGGTCGCCAGCCCCGATCAGGTGATGCGCAAGCCTATCACCACCGCACTCTCCGGTCCCGCCGCGGGCGCGCTCGGCTCCGCCGTGATCGCCGAGATTGCGGGCTTTCCCGATCTCGTCACGCTCGATGCCGGCGGCACCTCGACCGATCTATGCCTGATCGAGGCCGCCAAACCGAAAATCACCAATGGCGGGCGCGTCGGCCGCTTTCCGGTGCGCATCCCCATGCTCGACATCAAGACCATCGGCACCGGCGGCGGCTCGATCGCCTTTCGTACTCGCACCGGCCAGCTGAGAGTCGGGCCGCGGAGCGCCGGCGCGGAGCCCGGTCCGATGTGCTACCCGAACGGCGGCGACGAGCCGACCATCACCGACGCCAATCTTGTCCTCGGCCGCCTGCCGCCGGCGTTGATCGGCGGCGGTATCCGGCTGAACGTGGAGCGGGCGCGCAAAGGCCTCGAGGCACTGGCGGCGCAGCTGCCTGGGAATATGAACGCCGAGCAATTGGCCCAAGGCATCATTGAGATCGCCAATTGGGATCAAGCCAATGCCATCCGGCAGATGACCATTCAGCGCGGCATCGATCCGGCGGCTTTTGCGCTCCTGTCGTTCGGCGGCTCGGGGCCAGCGCAATCCGCCGCGGTGATGGAATTGATGGGCATGGAAACAACCATCGTGCCGCCGAACCCGGGCAACCTTTCCGCCTTCGGCCTTCTTGCCGTCGATTGGCGTACCGATCACATCGTCACCAAAGTGATGCACGAGGACTTAATCGATCAAGCGGCACTCGCCTCGATTTACGCCGGCTTGGAACGCGAGGCCGCCGCGACGCTTGAGAAAGACGGCATCGCCCCGGAAAAAATCGCGCTCGTGCGCGAAGCCGACCTGCGCTATGCCGGCCAGTCCATGGAGGTGCGGGTGCCGGCGCCTGCCGGCGACATCGGCGCTTCATTCATCTCGGGCCTCACCGAAGCCTTCCATGCCGCGCACAAAAAAACCTTCGGCTACAATTATGCCGGCGCGCAGAAAGTCGAGCTGGTGAACTTCTGCGTTTCCGCCATCGGCCTGATCGACCGGCCGCGCATTCCGGAAGTCAAAAAGACAAGCGCGCCGCTGAAGCCGGCGAGTCGGCCAATCTATTTCGATGGACAATTCCGCGACACGCCGATCTTCGCACGCGGCACGCTGGGAGCGGGTTTCCAGTTGGAAGGTCCAGCCGTTATCGAAGAGTTTGGTTCGACCACGGTGGTTTTTCCTGGACAGCAACTCATCGTCGATCCGCACGGCATTCTGATGATCAAAGCCGCCGGCACGAGCGCCAAGGCGGCAGCAAAATGAGGGCGTGTAGCAAACGTAAGTTGGCCACTCACTGCTCCTTGCCGGGCGGGCCCTCGATGCTGAAGCCGAGGGCGGACCCGGCACGTCGCAGCGCGGCCTGATAGTTTGGCGGCAGTCGCCACGGCACCTTATCGGCATTGTGCGGCGTGCCGGCGTAATTCGGATTAAGCAGCGCCTGCGAGACCCGCAGCCCGAGCGGCCACGTCGCCTTGATATAGGCGATGACGGCGAGAATTTGGTCGTCAGCGGCGGGCGTGGACGGAGGCGGCGATGCACGACTTGAGGTCGGCCGCCATTGTGCGGCATTCTGCGCGTGATCGTGACCTAAAAATACTGAAGGCTCAACATGCCCCGGGCCCGAATTACCCGCTTTCAGCTGGCGGCATTCTTCGCGCTGTTAGTGCTGACTTTCGTCGGCGCCGCGCCCGCCGCCGGCCAGATAGCTCAGCTTCCCGAGCGACCCGAGCAGCACCGGCACGA
>Ga0187781_10003764_pt1 | contig 11349 bp, 8 predicted proteins | sample 0715_SJ02_MP02_2_FD_132447 | JGI IMG/M metagenome (GOLD analysis project Ga0187781, IMG submission 132447) | Tropical peat soil microbial communities from peatlands in Department of Meta, Colombia - 0715_SJ02_MP02_20_MG | ecosystem: Environmental > Terrestrial > Soil > Wetlands > Peat | place...
CGGACGTTCGTCATCTTGGGCCTCTCCTGGCTCGCCATCCTCTGGCTCGATCCCCTCGGCTTCATCACCGATGCGCGGCTCAAGAGCCAGGAAATCGTCGCCAAACTCACCGCCCCTTTTTATGGCTACAAGTCGCAGGCGTATGGGCAGAGCAAGATCGCAGTGGTGTTGATCACCGACAAGACGCTCGAGGCGGAGGACGAGACCTTTCCTCTGCCGCTGGTGAAGCATCGCCATTACCTCGAGAAAATCGTCGAGCAGGCTCCCGCAGCGGTGTTCGTCGACCTCGCCTTCCTCGGCGAGCGATACGGCGAGAAGCTGTCGGATCTGACGGAGCCTTTTGCGAACAGCAACATCCCCTTCTTCTTTGCCGGAGGCGGGCCGGACGAGAAGATGCCACTGGAACTCAAGAGTCACTGGGCGATCACCGCCTGGGAGGCGCCCGAGGGCCAGTACCCGCTGTTCGAAGCGGAAGATCAGCGGCGCCCCACCGCGGCGATGGCGCTCTATCAAAGTCTCTGCAAAAGCGAAGCGGGTTGCTGGGATCGCCGGACGCGCAAGCATTTTTACGATCAGTTCTATGACAATCTGGTCGTGCAATGGGGCGCCGTGCCGGCGCCGCAGCAATTCTACGTGTCCAGCGTCCCGACAGAATGCCACCTGAGGGGCGCGGAAAAGGGCGCGGTCGGATGGATGAGCCGGTTTCTAGAGGCGCTCTACCTGGCGGCGGACGCGATCGTCCCGGGCCTGGAACTCGATCGGCGGCAACCCTGCTTCTATGCGTTGACCATAAAAGCCGAGACACTCGATCACTGGAATGACACCGGAGACCTGCGGGAGCTGTTGAACGGGCGGGTCGTGCTCTATGGCGCGAACGTTGCTGGCGTGCCCGATCTGACCTATTCGACCGTGCACGGCAAGGTGCCAAGCGTGTTCATGCACGCCATGGCGCTCGACAACCTATTGACCTACGGATCACACTACTATCACGAGCCCCGCGCTTGGCAGCCGACCCTTCTCGATCTCGTCTTCGGGCTCATCTTGATCCTGATCCAGAGCTTTATCGGAGGCGACGCGCCCAAGGGCCGTCGCGCCGACGAGACCAACGAGGTGTCGCGCGATGGTTTTCCTCCGGTAGTCCTGTTGGTCGTGCTCTGGGAGAGAGGTCGCACCGACACGGCCGTACTCTCCAGATTGATCACCGTGCTATCCAAATCGATCACCGTACTCTTCAGATTAATCACCGCACTCTCCAGATCCATCAAGGTGTCGATCGATGTGATGAGAAGGTTTTTTCATCTGGTGATCCTAGCTGTGGTGCTCTTGGATTTCGCGCTCAACCAGATCTGGCTGCATTGGGCCGTCAAAAACTGGCTGGGCTCGGTCATCTTCATCGAGCTGGGGCACGTCGTGGCAGAACGCTTCCTCCCGCTCCATGCGAAGCAAGGCGAGACCAAGCCGCACTCTCATGAGCCGCGAAAAAACCAGTCAACTTCGGAGGCAAGGCCATGAAACATCCTGGATACGTCGCATCCGTCGTCGCGCTCCTCGTCCTGGCTGAACCGGCCGCGCTCGATGCCGCCGGCACCGACAATCCGGCAAAGCCGATCGGGCAAGTGCTGGGGGTGCGCGGCGGCCTCACCGAGTTGCCCATCTTTAGCTGCACCGACGGCAACGCCAAACCCGGGGCAACGGTGCGCGCCGAGCTTTTGTCCAATGCCGACATCCTGACGGAGGAGAACAAAGGCATGCTCAAGGTGAAAGTGGGATCGGAAGGACAACCGATCTGCCTCGATCGGCGCCAATTGGTCACGACGCTGCATCGCAGCGACGCCAAGGTTTGTGATCCCGTCACGAGCGTGGCGCCGGGATCGAAGGATCTGCGCTCGCAGGGCCTCGGCAACAGCGGATGCCGCTGATGAGCGCCCGTCTCTCGCCGCGCGCCGCCGCCCTGCTGGCGGCGCTCGCGCTCGCCGGCTGCTCCACGGTCGGCGCCGCGGTCGACACCGTGACCGGCGCCGGCTCGCATGTCCCCGACAAGGGCAAGATGATCGATTCGCTCGGCCAGAAGCCCGAGCAGGTGCCACCTACCGCGGCGATAGGCCCGGATTCCACCTACGCGCTGGCGCGCAGCCACCTCATCAGCGGCGCGGGATTCATGCACGTCCCGGAGCTCGAAGCCTATGTCGGCGACGTGATGCGCCGGCTCCAGGCGCAGCTCCCGACGCCAAGCCCGCCGGTGAGGGTGTTCCTGTCGCCGATACGCTCGTTCGAGGCCGAGGGCTGTGCCGAGGGCGGCATCGTCATCACGCTGGGGACGCTCTCGGCGCTGCGCTCGAGCGACGAGCTGGCCTTCATCCTTGCGCATGAGCTGTCGCACATTTATCTTGGCCATCAACGCAGCCGCGGCCAGCTCAATGATCTCACCCGCAAAGCCGCGATGCTGACGAACGTCGCGCTCAACGTCGAGAGCGCGTTCAGCGGCAAGCAGGACATGAAGGCGATGATCGCAAACCAGGTGGCGCTGCTGGTCGCCGACGACGCGCTGTTCCCGGCCTGGAGCCGGGCGCAGGAGCAGGCGGCCGATGCGCTGGCGCTCGATCTCATGCAACGCGCCGGCTATTCCAATCTCGGCGCCACCAACGTCATGGAGATCCTGCAGTCCGAGGACGAAAAACGGGCGGCGGCGAGAGCCAAGGCGGAAGCCGAGGCCAAGCAGGCGCAGGACGAGAAAATAAAGCAGTCGCTGCAATCGGGCAAAAGCGACGCGCTGAGCGATGCGCTCGGCAATGCCTTGAAGCAGGGGCTCGCCTCGACGCTGAGCGACGTCAAGGACACGCATGGCAGCGCCGCCGGCCGCGCCGATCTCGTCGTCGCCTATCTCCACCGCGAATATCCCGGCCTGCCCACGGATGCGAAGGAGGCGGACTGGAGCCGCACGCTTGCCCAACGCGATACGGCGCGGCGACTCACGAGCTATCGCAAGATCGGCGAAGCCGTCGAGATGCTTCTGACCCAGCGCCCGAAGGAGGCGGCACCGGTGCTGCGCGACGCGACCATCACCGAGCTCAAGGGCGATCCCTACCTCGCCCTTGCCGAGTTCATGGAGCTGTCGGCGAACCATCGCGACGAGGAGGGGAGGCGGCTGCTGCGGCAGAGTATCGAGCGCGAGGACGCGCCGATGGTGAATTTCACATCGCTGGCGCAGAGCGAGAAGTCGAGCAAGCATCTTCCCGAGGCGATCCGGGTGATCGAGACGGCAAAGACGCGCTTCCAAGATCCCAGCGCGCTCTATCCCGTCGCCATCGCCTATTACAAAGAGGCGGGCCGCGCGAGCGACGTCGCGCAAGTGCAGACGCGCTGCCAGCTCACCGGCGATCCCGGGCTCACCGAGCAATGCAAGGCCGCCGCAAAGTAGCAGGCCGCCGCCGGCAACGCCGATCCTGCGCCGGGGGCGCCGCGCCTGATTTCTGCTGACCCGGACCTCACCGGCTATCTCGCGCCCGAGGGCTTCGTCGAGGATCTCCTCGCCGAGCTTGGTCCCGCGGCGAGCGCGGTCCATGGGCGGCTGGTGCTGGCGGCGGGGCCGCCGCGCGCGGCCGCGTGGGTCGCCAATCTCTGGCACGCGCCGTGGCGCCTTGAGATCGCCTCGATCGCCGACGCCGCGCGCCAGCTCCGCGCGATCCAGCGCAACTGGGCGCTCTATGCCCACGGCCATCACCGCCGCGCCGCGCTCATCGCCGAGCGCCTGCCCAAGGTCTCGGCAAAGCCGCTCGCCTTCGGCGCGCCGGCGCCGGCGGCGCCGCTCGGCTCCTGGACGCTGCTCGACGCCGGAACGCTGCTCGCCAGCGCGCGCTGCTCGAGCCCCTTTCCCAACGGCGAGGTGCGCTTCGTCGAGGACCGCGCGGCGCCGCCGAGCCGCGCCTATTTGAAGCTCTGGGAGCTGTTCACGCTCCTCGGCGAGAAGCCCCGGCCGGGCGAGCTTTGCCTCGACCTCGGCAGCAGCCCCGGCGGCTGGAGCTGGGTGCTCCAGCGGTTGGGCGCGCGGGTCATCAGCGTCGACAAGGCGCCGCTCGACCCGCGCGTCGCCGCGCTCCCCGGCATCGAGCATCGGCGCCAAAGCGCCTTCGCCCTGGAGCCGACGAGCCTTGCGGGAATAGATTGGTTGTTCTCGGACGTTGTCTGCTATCCTCGTCGCCTGTTCGCGCTGGTGGAGCGCTGGCTGGCGGCGGGGACGTGCCGGCGCTTCGTCTGTACGATCAAGTTCCAGGGGCCGACCGACCATGAGACCACCCGCCGCTTCGCCGCCATTCCCGGCTCGCGCCTGTTGCATCTTCACCACAACAAGCACGAGCTGACATGGATACGGTTGAGCTGAGCCGCGCCACCTTGCGGCCGGCGCCGGACTTTCCCTCCTTCACGGCAAGGGCGCCGTGGTGGGGCGGCGACCTTCAGACGCTGCGCAGCTTCTTCATCCGCCGCTACGGCCGGCTCGATCCCTATCCCGTCGAGCGGCTGAGCCTGCCGATGAATGACGGCAGCGGCGACGCGCTGTCGGCGGTGCTAAACCGGCCGCTCCAGGCGATGGCGCGGCCGCTGGCGGTGCTGGTGCACGGGCTCACCGGCTGCGAGGAAAGCTTCTATCTGCTCAACACGGCGGCGCATCTCTTGAGCCTGGGCTTTCCCGTGCTGCGGCTCAATCTGCGCGGCGCCGGGCCGTCGCGGCCCTTCTGCCGCCTGCAATACCACGCCGGGCGCAGCGAGGATTTCGCCGCCGCGCTGGCGGCGCTGCCGAAGGCCCTCGCCGCCGCCGGCGTCGTCGCCATCGGCTATTCGCTCGGCGCCAACATGCTGCTCAAATATCTCGGCGAGCACGGCGCGGCGGCGGCGGTGCTGGCCGCGGTCGCGGTCTCGGCGCCGCTGGCGCTGGCCGAAACCTCGCGCCGGCTGATGCGCCGGCGCAACGCGCTCTATCAGACCTATCTGCTGACGGAGATGAAGCGCGAGGCGGTGGCGCCCGGCGCCGAGGTCAGCGCCCGCGAGCGCGCCGCCATCGCCGAGGCGCGCAGCATCTGGGACTTCGATAACGGCTTCAGCGCGCCGCGCAACGGCTTCGCCGGCGCCGAAGACTATTACGAGCGCAACGGCGCCGGCCGCTTTCTCGACGGCATCGCCGTCCCGACGCTGGTGATCCACGCGCTCGACGATCCCTGGATCCCGCCGACCGCCTATCTCGCCCATGACTGGCGGCGCAACCGGAACCTGATGCCGCTGCTGCCGCGGCGCGGCGGCCATGTGGGCTTCCAGGGCCGCGGCCACCGCCTCGCCTGGCACGACCGCTGCATCGAGCGGTTTTTGGGAGAGATAAAGATATAAGTCGTCAGTCGTCAGTTTTCAGTCGTCAGTTTTCAGTCGTCAGTTTTCAGTCGTCAGTTCGGCGTCTGCCGCACTGATAACTGACAACTGACGACTATTCTCGAGGAAACATACCCGGGCGTGGGCGGCGCCGATGTCGCGGAGCGGCCGTGGTTTTCCGGCCAGCCGCGCCATTCGCGGTAGAACCATGTTGTGCAAGAGGCCGGAGAACGCCAGGATCATGCCGTATCGTCCGGACGCGGCGGACTCTCGGATCAAGACTCTTCATCCGGATGACGCCGCGGCGCCTGAGCGTTCACTTTTCATAGACGATGATGAGGTTTAAATAATTCCGCTTCCAATCGCCAAGGTCGAGGAGAACGCGGGTTTGGGGGTTGATGCAGCCGCCGGGAGGAAAGCGGCAGACGCGGCTGAGCCTTATTCGCGGCGCCAGATCGCGCTGGCCGCCGGCTGGGCCGCGCCGGCCTTCGTGCTTCTTCCCTGCCTCGCGCTCCTGCCGTCGGACCTGTTTCACGATCCGGAGAGCTATCTCGGCGTGCACTCCTTCATGGAGGCCTTCGCCTGCGCCGTCTCCGTTCTTGTGTTCAGCGTCGGCTGGTATTCGGCGCGCGCCGAGCGGTCGGCGCATCTCGCGGTTCTGTCGGCGGCCTTCCTGGCGACGGCGTTGCTCGATCTCGCCCACCTGCTCTCATATCAGGGCATGCCGCCGCTCGTCACGCCCGCCGGTCCGGAAAAAGCCATCGATTTCTGGCTCGGCGCACGCTACGCCGAAGCCGGCGGATTGCTGCTCTTCGCTTTGCTCCCCGCCGCATGGCGCATCGGCGACCGCCGATATTACGCCTTCATCGCCCTATCGCTGACCTACACGGCGCTCGTCTCTTGGGGCGTGCTGTTTCACCCCGACGCATTGCCCCGGACGTTCCTCTCCGACGCCGGGTTGACGCGGTTCAAGGTCGCGGCGGAATACGGCGTCGTCGCGCTCCACGCCGCGACGATGGCCGCGCTCCTCGCGCGCCCCGCGGGCAGCCTGAATTTTCCCGTGCCCACCCTTTTTGCGGCGCTGCTCGTGCTCGTGGCGGGCGAATTGGCGGTGACCGCCTATGCCTCGGTCAATGACACCTACAACTTCATCGGCCACGTCTACAAGGTCATCGGCTTCTTCCTCATCTACCGCGCCGTTTTCGTTCAAGGGGTGAGCCTGCCCTACACGATGCGCACCGCCTCCGAGCGCCTTTATCGCCAGCTCACCGAGCAGGCGGCGGACGCGATTTTCAAGTTCGACCGCTCCGGCAAAATCGTCACCGCCAATCCCCGCGCCGAGCAACTCACCGGGCGCCGACGGGACGAGATGACGAGCGCGAAGCTGGACGACATCTTCGACGGGCGCGACGGCGAGCGCCTGATCAGCCGCATCGACACGCTCTCGCCCGGCGCAAGCCTCGTGCTCGAAGCGCGGGTGCGGCGGTGCGACGGCGGCGTCGTGCCGGCCGAGATCAGCATCGGCCGGCTCGACGAAGGCGGCGGCCTCGCCATCGCGCGGGACGTGAGCGAGCGCAAGCGTCTGGAGGAGGCGATCCGGATACGGGACATCTCGTTCTCCTCGTCCATCCTGCCCATCGCGATGGCGGACCTCGAGGGCCGGGTCAGCTATGCCAACCGCGCCTTTCTCGACCTCTGGGGTTATGCCGAAGAGGATGACGTCCTCGGCCTCGGGATCAGCGATTTCCTCGAGGATCCCGCGGGCGCGGCGGAGATCATTGGCGCGCTGCGGAGCAAGGGGCGCTGGAACCAGGAGATCCGCCTCAAGCGGCGCGACGGCGGCGTCATGGACGTGCAAGTCGCCTCGAACATGGTCTTCGACGACGACGGCCGGCCGATCTGCATGATCGGCTCCTTCAAGGACGTCACCGAGCAAAAGCGGATGCTCACGGCGCTGCGGCGCAACGAGGAGCTGCTGCGGGCGGCGGCACAGGCGGCCCAGATCGGCATCTACGATCACGACCACCGCAGCGACGTCATCTATTGGTCGCCCGAGCAAAGGGCGAATTACGGCGTCGCTCCCGACGAGGTCATAACGCTCGACTTTTTCATCTCGCACGTCCACCCCGACGACCGCGAGCGAATCGCCGCGGCCGTTCGGCACGCCCACGATCCCGCGAGCGACGGCCGCTTCAACGTCGAGCACCGCATCATCCGGCGCGACGGGTCGATCCGGTCGCTGATCACGCGCGGGCGGACCTTCTTCGAAGGCGAGGGCGGCAGCCGACACCCCGTCCGCACGGTCGGCGCCGTGGTCGACATAACCGAGCGCGAGCGCGCCCGGGAGGAACGCGCCGCGCTCGAGCTCCAGTTGGCGCAATCGCAGAAGATGGAGGCCGTGGGCCAGCTAACCGGCGGCGTGGCGCATGATTTCAACAACCTCCTGGGCGTGATCTCCGGCAATTTGGAGCTCCTCGGCGAGGCGTTCGAGGACCGCGAGGATCTGCGCGAGCTGCTGCAAACCGCGCTTCGCGCGACCGATCGGGGCGTGACCTTGACGCGCAGCCTCCTGGCCTTCGCCCGCAAGCAGCCGCTCGAACCGCGCACCATCGACATCAACGGCTTGATGCGCGAGATGGGCGAGCTGCTGCGCCGCACGGTGCCGGAAAACATCGAATTTCGCCTCGTCGGCGGCGCCGGCATCTGGCCCTGCGAGGCCGATCCCGGCCAATTGCAGAACGTGCTGCTCAACCTCGTCGTGAACGCGCAGGACGCCATGCCCAATGGCGGCCGGCTGACCATCGAGACCGGCAACGCGCGCCTCGACGACGACTACGCCGCCGCCCACGCGGAGGTGACGCCGGGCCAATACGTGATGCTGGCCGTGTCGGACACGGGCAAGGGCATACCGCCCGAGCTGCTGACGCGGGTTTTCGAGCCCTTCTTCACGACGAAGGACGTGGGCAAGGGCACCGGCCTCGGCCTCAGCATGGTCTACGGCTTCGTCAAGCAGTCGCGCGGCCACGTCAAGATCTACAGCGAGGTCGGCCAGGGGACGACGGTGCGCGTCTATTTGCCGCGCGCCGCCGAGACGGCGGATCAGGCGGCGGCGCCCGCCGCGCCGCGGGATTTGAGCGGGCGCGGCGAGACGATCTTGATGGTGGAGGACGATCCGGACATGAGGACGCTGGCCCGCGCCCTGCTGCACAGTCTCGGCTATGAGGTGCTCGACGCCGAAGGCGCGGAGGAGGCGTTGCGCCTTCTGGGGTCGCAACGAATCTCGCTGCTGTTGACCGACGTGGTGCTGCGCGGCGACTTGAACGGCCCGCAGCTCGCGGAAAAAGCGCTTCGCCTCAGTCCCGGCCTGCGCGTGCTCTACATGTCCGGCTACACCGAGAATGCGATCCTGCACCAGGGGCGCCTGGACCCCGGCGTGCACTTGCTGCAAAAGCCGTTCCGCAAGCGCGATTTGGCGGCGAAGGTTCGGGCGGCGCTGGAGGAGGAGGTGTCACCTTGAACGGGCGCAAGCGACTCCTCATCGTCGACGACGAGCCGGATTTCGCGAAATTCGTCGCGAAAGTGAGCAGCGACCTCGGCTATGAAACCGTGACGACGAACGCGGCCGAGACGTTCCAGGCCGCCTATCTGGCGGCGCCGCCGGACGTCATCGTGCTCGACATGGTCATGCCGAAGATGGACGGCATCGAGACCGTTCGATGGCTGGTCGACAAGGGCTGCCGCGCGCGCATCATCATCATCTCCGGCTACAACCCCGTCTTCGGCAACGCCGCGCAGTCGATCGGCGAGATCAAGGGCAGGCTGGAGATCAGCCAGCTCCAAAAACCGATAAGGCTGTCGGAGCTGCGGGCCGTCCTGGGCGAGATATTGGCGGACTGAACCCGTGCCGGATGGCGCAAAATCGCGCCGGCGTCAGCCGCTCTTCAGCCGCTTCGCCGCGTCGACGGCGGCATAGGTCAGGACGCCGTCGGCGCCGGCGCGCTTGAAGCCGATCAGCGTCTCCAGCATGACCGAGGGATCGAGCCAGCCGCGCTCGACCGCGCCCATCAGCATCGAATATTCGCCGCTCACCTGATAGGCGTAGGTCGGCACGCCGAAGCGATCCTTGACGCGGCGGATGACGTCGAGATAGGGCAGGCCCGGCTTCACCATCACCATGTCGGCGCCCTCGGCGAGGTCGAGCGCCACCTCGCGCAACGCCTCGTCGGAATTGGCGGGGTCCATCTGATAGGTGCGCTTGTCGGCCTTGCCGAGCGAGGATTTGGAGCCGATGGCGTCGCGGAAGGGGCCGTAGAAGGCGGAGGCGTATTTCGCCGCGTAGGACATGATGCGCACGCGCTCGAAGCCCCTGGCATCGAGCGCATCGCGGATGGCGCCGACGCGCCCGTCCATCATGTCCGAGGGCGCGATGACGTCGCAGCCCGCCTCGGCCTGAACCAGCGCCTGGCGGCAGAGGATCGCCACCGTCTCGTCATTGGCGACGTCGCCCTGGCGCAGCACGCCGTCATGGCCGTGGGTGGTGAAGGGATCCAACGCCACGTCGCAGAGGAGGCCGAGGGCGGGCAGCGCCTCTTTCACCGCGCGCACGGCGCGGCAGACCAGATTCTCGGGATTGAGCGCCTCTTCGCCCTCGGGCGTCTTCCGCCGGGCGGGCGTGACCGGGAAGACGGCGACGAGCGGAATGCCCAGCGCCTGGGCCTCGCCCGCGGCGTCGACCAGCGCCGGGATCGACAAGCGATCGACCCCCGGCATGGACGCCACCGGCGCGCGCGCGGCCGCCTCGTCATGGACGAAGACCGGCCAGATGAGATCGGCCGCGCTCAGCCGGTGCTCGGCGGTGAGCCGGCGCGACCAGTCGTCGCGCCGGTTGCGCCTCAGGCGAAGGCGGGGATAGGCGCCGAGCGGCTGAACGGGCGGGCGGGTCATAAGGCGGCCTCGACGGCGGAACGGACCGGGGCCGGATGATAGGCGCGGCTCGCGGCGCTGGCAATCGCGGGCGGCGGCGCTCAGCGGCGCTTGCGCACGGCGTCGAAAGCCGGGTCGGAGAGCGCGTGCTGCGCCATGCCGGCGGGCGAGACCAGGGCGAAGCGAAAGCCGTCCGCCGAGAGGTCGAGCACGCCGAGGCCGGTGCGCTTCTCGCCGATGCGTTCCTGCATCGCGTCGGGAATGATGAAGGCGGTGGAGGGCAGCCAGACGTGGCGCACGCCGGCCAGCACGCGGTCGAGATATTGATGCGCGTGGCCGCTCAGCACCAGCCGCAGGTCCGAGCCGGCCAGCAGCGCCAGCAGCTGGCGGCGCTGCGCCAGCGGCACGTAGCGGATATGCGCCGTCCCATCGCCGGGGTCGTCGCGATAGAGCGGCTTGTGCAGCAGCAAGGCGATGGGACGCCCGCGCGCCTCGGCAAGACATGCGCCGAGCCAGTCCCATTGCGCGGCCTCGGCCGGCGTGGCGCTGGCGAAAAGCTGCGCGTTGAGGCCGATGAGCCGCCAGGGAGCGGCGTCGATGGCCCAATAGTCGCTGCCGTAATCGCGGCGATACGCGGCAAGCTGGTCGAGGCGCAGCGGCTGCTCCGCCGGCATGCCGGGGCCCGGCGGATTGTCGCCGATGTCGTGATTGCCGGGCAGGAAGCGCAGCGCCGTCGGCCAATCGGCGCATGCGGCGAGCGCCCAGGCGTGCTGCGCCGGATCCTCGGTGCCGTCGAGCGTGATGTCGCCGAGATGGAGGGTGAGATCGGCGCCGGCCGCGCGCGCGAAGTCCTTGGCGGCGCGCCAATTGGCGTTGCAGGGAGGAACGCCGGGCGCGAGATGGCTGTCGGTCACCAGAAGGAGGCGCATGGGCGGAAGCCTAGCCGATCTCCGTCTTGCTTTGATGACGGCGAGTCGATCCCGCCCGGGCGGATCGCGGATCGAGCGAGCGGGCGATTTGCCGCAGCCCCCTCCCAACTCTGGATTGATCCAGATCAATGTTGGCCGCGCC
>Ga0187781_10003765_pt1 | contig 11346 bp, 6 predicted proteins | sample 0715_SJ02_MP02_2_FD_132447 | JGI IMG/M metagenome (GOLD analysis project Ga0187781, IMG submission 132447) | Tropical peat soil microbial communities from peatlands in Department of Meta, Colombia - 0715_SJ02_MP02_20_MG | ecosystem: Environmental > Terrestrial > Soil > Wetlands > Peat | place...
CATTCGAGTTCTCCGGGCGAAGAGATTGCTTCGACACAATCAGCTTCTCCGGTTTTCCTCGAATGGACTATTTCCTTCCAGGGAACAACGTGTTGAAATCTCACACCTATGCAACTCACAACGGAATGCATAGATCCTTCGACCCGCACAGAACGCGGGTCTCAGGATGACAAGAAATGGCGCACACTATTTCCTAAACAGCCTTCAGAACGTCAACTGCATCCGGAACTCAATGTCACGCGGCCCGTTTGCGGGGCTCAAAGCCGAAAACGTAGTGCCGCTAATGTTCGCATACTGCCCGGGGTTGTTCACGCCGCCGGAAAAGCTATCGATTACGGTCCAGTTTTGATGGTTAAACGCATTTAGGAACTCCGCGAAGATGTTGAATTTCACGCGTTCCGTAATGGGGATGGACTTCACGATGGAAAAATCGGCGTCGAAGAACATCGGGCCCCGAAGATATACAAATTGTCCGAGCTGCCCGGGGGTCTGTTCAGGGCTGATGATACTCGGATTGGCGGTGCCACTGCTGCTGAGCAGGCTGGGGGGCAAGAACACTTTGGGTTCACTTGGATCCGGCCCCGGGTTCAAGCCGACGTGGCTTTGTAACTGACTGGGCGTGATTCCCGTCAGAACTACTCCCGAGTCACTCGCGTCGGGCCAATAGGCATTGGAGTAGTTGTAGCTGTTGTACCCTCCCTGCAGTTTGAAGATTCGGCCAGACTGCACAGAAATAATATTTCCGACAGTCCAGCCTCCAATCACGCGGTTGATCACCGAGTTCCCTGTCTTGAACGATCGGCCAGTGCCGAACGGCAGATTGTAGGTCAAGTATGTCCGGAATGTGTGCCTCAGGTCATACGGCGAGGGGCCCCGATTTAGGTTGGGATCGCGCAGCGTAACAAAGTTCTCGAGCGCATAGTCCGCAGTGTAGTAGTCGCCGATGTAGCGATTGGTAAGAGCATGGCTGTAGGCGTAGTTGGCCATCAGATACAGTCCATGCCCGGCTTGGTGCTTTACTTGGACCTGAAGCCCGTTATACGACTCACTGCCAGGATTCGACAGCAGTTGCAGGGAGCCTCCAGCCGCGAACGGGTTGAGCTGGAAGAAATTCATCGGGTAGTTACCCGCGCCTGTATAACCGTAACCCGCGCACGGGGCGAATGGACTGCCGACCATATTGCAGAGGAAGGCGGCGGTGGTGGCCAATTGATTCGCTAGTGCGCCAGCCTGCCCCTGCTGAAGCTGAGTTATGTAAGTGGAGCTCGTGAAATTGCACATCGGTGTTCCTGGTGGGCACGGGTTCCCACCCCCTGGGGCATACCCGGAAGTGCCGAATGCAGCATCGAAGATGGGCAGCGGGATCAGGCCGGCAACGCCGGTGCTGTCGGCAAAAGTAGTGTTGTTGTTCAGCGATAAGTCCGTTTGCGCGTGCTGGAACTCCTTGAGGAACCCATTTTCGAAGATGTTAGTTTCGTTCAAATCGTAAACATCCCACATATGAACCGAGTGGTTGCCGACATAGTTAATCTCGAAAAGTGTGTTGCCGGGGAGTTTGCGCTGAATTCCGAAATTCCAGGTTTCCACGTACGGAGGTCGAATGTTGGGGTTGACCGTGCCATAGCTTTCGTAGGGGAAAAACTCGGACTCGGGCTGGGGAAATGTAAAACTCGCGGGGAAAGTGTTGAGCGTGAAGGACTGACCCAGATTCAAGCAGGCCCCGGTCGGATAACAGGGAAAACCAGGAGTGCCTGGATACAAGAACTCCGATTGAGTTGAGCCTGGGTTCGTGAAGAGAGCGGCTCCCTCAAGCGTAGTCCACCCCTCGTCATAGCGACTGAGCTGCACGCCGCCGCGGATAACGAGGTTGCTTCCGCCGGCGATTTTTCCCAGGATTCCGCTGTCAGAAGTCGGGCTCCAGGCAAATCCCAGATTTCCACCCGGCTGCTTGAAATCTCCGCTATAGGGATCTGGGCGGAGAATCACCTGCGGATTCAGGTCTCCATTTAGAGTTCCCGGCTGAAACAGCGCCGTCGAGGGACCATAGAGATCGGCCAAAGTCGGGCCGGTCCAGAGATTATCTGTGTTGTGAACCGCTCCCGTAAACTGCCAGCGGAAGCCGTAGTTCAAGGCGAAGTGTGGGGTGGTATGCCATGAATCCTGAATATAGAGCCCCCCAACCGTCTGCTTCTCCCAGTTTATTGCCCTTCCCAAAACCTGGTATTGATGGTCGGACGTGCTTACCCAGCTATATCCCGAGATGCTGTTGATGCGTCCCGTGAGCGAGGCGTAGAGCGCTTCGGCATTCGGCAAGTCGATCGCTTGGTTGATGGCGGGGAAATTGGTCGCCAAATTGCCCTCCGAGAACAAAGTGGCGGACGCCGGGTCGAGACCGCTGATCCCCAGGTTCTCGGATGGAGGCGTGTTGGCCTCCTGTTCGTGACTATTCGCGATGCGAAGATCGCCACCGAAAGTGAAGGTGTGTCTACCGCGGACCCACGTAAGGTTATCGAAGGCGCTCCATACCGGGTTGTTGCGAGGCAGGGGGAGGGTGCTGTTTGTCGGAACTACCGGCTGAAATATCGACGGGCCATAGGCGAGACTGGCCGGAGTGATGACATAGTTCCCGTATGGCTGCCAGGCGCCGAACGAGTTGCCTGGGTTGAACATTTCCACGTCGCTCTGAATGCCAAAGTTTGCCTGGTTGATCAAAGTAGGGGTGATCGTCCAGTCCACTCCATTCGACTGTACATAGTAGGTCGATTTGAAACCGTTGCCTATATTGGGATCGTTTGCATAATTGACATACTCGTTTTGATATTCGCGCCACTGCATATCGAAGGAACTGTGCAAGGCCACCTTCGGGGTGATTTGAAAATCGAGGCGCGCCGTCGGGTCGCGCTCGCGATATGGTTGTCTGGCAACGAAGTTGGTGGTTTCCTCGTACGGGAGGCCGGAAACCGGACTGATGACTGTGTTTTGCGTATAACCGTTGATTGCAGTTAGCATGGCGGCCATGGTCGAATTCACCGTACTTGGGAGGCCATTGCTCGCTGCCAGACTGAGGAGGTTGACCGTGTGCTGGTTATTGTCCGTTCCGTTATAAGTAAAGCTGCCCAGCTGCGCCTGCGACGTCGGAATGTCAGTTGATGCGGTCGAGTTGAAAGTCTGGTTAAGACCCTCAAAATTGAAAAAGAAAAATACTTTGTCTTTCCACAGCGGCCCACCCAGACTTCCGCCCCAATCATTCAGGACCTCAAGCGGACGCGGAATTTGGAGCGCGTTGTTCGTGTAGCTATTGGCGTCGAAATAGCTGTTGATAGCCTGCCAAAAAGCATTGCCATGAAACTGATTTGTTCCCCGCTTGCTGACGAAACGAATCTGAGTCGAACCTTCGGCGCCAGCATCGGCCGTCAAGTCGCTGGTGGAGACGGTCACTTCGTCGAATGCGCCCAGCCGGAGAGGAGCAAAAGTGAAGAAGCCAGTGCTGGAAGTACGATACCTCTGGGAGTTGGCCGTCATGCCGTCGATCGTGATGCTGACGGCCGCATTCGGCAAGGCGTTGTACGTGGTGAAGCGCTCGTCACCCGCGGTTTGGGCCCCCGCCACCAACTGAGCCAGTGGAAGGATGTCTCGTCCGGCCAGAGGAAGGTCTTGCACTTGGTCAGGATCAATGGTCGTGGCCAGCGTGTTGGTGGTGGTTTCCAGCACTGCTCCCTGCGCCGAGACTTCGACGTGTTCGGTGGCCTGGCCGACTTTCATCTTGATCGCCAGGTCTTTGGTTCGTGCTGCCTCTATGACTATGTCCTTGTAGATGGCCGTTGCGAAACCCGGAGCAGATGCAGTCAGCTCGTAGGTGCCAGGCTGCAAGTCGGGAAATACATACTGCCCCGACGCGTTTGTGATTACCGATTCGCTGATATTTGTAGTCGTATCCCGAGCCGTCACGTGAATGCCCGGTAGAACCGCACCGGAAGGATCCACAGCGGTCCCCGTGAGCTGGCCAGTCGTGCGGACTTGAGCGCCAGCCACATTGCCAATTATTAAACTGAGAAAGAAGACACAGAGGGATGCTTGCAGATGACTCCTCGCCATGGAATCCTCCTTTTTACCGAAGGCTTTCCCGGATATATCCGTTGTCGGCCGGAATCGCGGCGTGCTCTCTAGGGCATAGGAAAGTCCGTCGACTGTATACAACATATGATATCCAGCAGTCAACCACATTTCTCCACCCACCCTTTTTGCCCGGAGTTTCAGAACCATCAGCAGTTGATCCGCAACTGGAACCAGCGGGCCGACCCGGCCGCTTCAATCTCCTTCGGCCTTAATCCACACAGTTGCCACTCACACTTCGGCGAGTTCGGGGATGGCAGCAGCGAACGACTCATGCTCCGTGCGCGCGATAATCTCGTCCTGCAGCGCGCGAGTGAGATCGCAGAAGTAATCACTGTATCCGGCAACCCGCACGATGAGGTCGCGGTATTTCTCCGGCTCTGCTTGGGCCGCTCGCAGGGTTGCCGCGGTAACCACGTTGAATTGGATGTGATGACCATCCAGCCGGAAGTACGATCGCACCAGGTGTGCGATCTTGTTAAGCCCTTCGCCTCGCGCCAGATGCGGAGTGAATTTCTGATTCAGGAGGGTTCCGCCAGTCCGCAAATGATCCATCTTGGCGGCTGACTTGATCACCGCCGTCGGCCCGTGCCGGTCGGCGCCTTGTACCGGAGAAATTCCGTCGGAAAGGGGCGTCCGCGCCCTGCGGCCGTCCGGAGTCGCTCCGGTCATCGAACCGAAATAAACATGACAAGTCGTGGAAAGATAATTGACCCGGTAGCAGCCGGCCTTGGTGTTCGGGCGCCCATTCACCTCATCGAAAAAGGCGTCGAACACATCCTGCAGGATGGCGTCGGCATAATCGTCGTCATTGCCGAACTTGGGCGTTTTGTTCCACAACAGGAGGCGTGTCTTTTCGTGCCCCTCGAAGTTGTGGGAGACGGCCTCCAGCAGCTGGTCCATGGTCAGAGCCCTGCGATCAAAAACGTGGTACTTGATCGCGGCCAGGCTGTCGGTACAGGTGGCCGGTGCAACTCCCATGATGTAGTTGGTGTTGTAGCGTGGGCCGCCGTCGTTGTAATCCTTCCCCTTGGCAATACAGTCGTCGACCAGAATGGAAAGGAATGGCGCGGGCATGTATTCCGCATACATCCGTTCAATGATGTTATTGCCGCGCACCTTGACGTCGATCAAGTGGTGCAACTGTTTGCGAAAAGCCTCAAACACCTGCTCGTAGGACGAAAAGCTTCTCGCGTCCCCGGTTTCGATCCCGATTCTTTTTCTCGTGAGCGGGTCCACGCCATTGTTCAGCGCAATCTCGAGCACCTTGGGCAGGTTGAAGTAGCCGGTAAGAATGTATGCCTCTGTCCCGAAAGCGCCCGTCTCCACGCATCCCGAGGTTCCTCCGCAACGCGCGTCTTCCAGCGACTTGCCCTGCCGCAACAACTCCTCGACTACTGCATCGGCATTGAAAATGGAAGGCTGGCCCCACCCCTGCCGCACGATTTCCAGACCACGCCTGAGAAATGCCTCCGGGTTTTTCTTGCTCAGCTGGAGATTCGACGAAGGTTGAAGCAGGTGCATCTCATCGATGACATCGAGGATGAGATAGGTAACGTCGTTGACCCCATCGGATCCATCGGGTTTCAGACCACCATTGTTGATGTTCGCGAAATCGGTGTACGTACCGCTCTCCGCCGCGGTAACGCCGACCTTCGGAGGCGCAGGCTGGTTGTTGAACTTGACCCACAAACATTCCAAAAGTTCTTTGGCTTGTTCCCTGGTCAGTGTTCCCTCTTCCATGCCCTGGCGATAAAAGGAGTAGAGGTGCTGATCGAACCGGCCGGGACAGAATGAATCCCAGGTATTCAACTCCGTCACCACGCCCAGGTGGGTAAACCAGTATGCCTGCAGGGCTTCCCAGAAGTTCCGCGGGGCATGGGCGGGCACATGGCGGCACACCTCCGCGATCTTCTGCAATTCCGACTGGCGCGCCGGATTCGTTTCCGACAATGCCAGCGCCTCGGCCTTCTCGGCATGGCGCTCGGCGAAGCGAATCACCGCATCGGCCGCAATCGCCATGGCGCGCAGTTCATCGCGCTTGGCACAAGCCTCGGGATCGCTGAAATAATCCAGCCGAGACAGAGCCTGCCCGATGTCGGCCTTCAAGTCGAGCAGGCCCTTGCGATAGATAACATCGCCCAGCACCGTGTGTCCCGGCGCTCTCTGCTCCATGAATTCGGTAAAGATGCCGGCCTGGTAGGCGGCCTTCCATTCCGCACTCATCTCTTCGAAGATCAGGTCGCGAATGGATCGGCCCCGCCAATACGGTCTCACCTCGTGCATGTGGATCTGGCGCGCCAGCTCATCGACGGCGTAGGAAATCTTCTCCCGCGAATTGAGGACCTCCAGATCTTCCATGCTGTGACAACACAGTTCGGGAAACGTCGGCGTGCCTTTCGGCGCAGGGCCACGCTCGCCCACGATGAGGTCATCCGGCCCTAGGTAAATCTCCTTATGCTCCATGAGGTAATGAAGAGCGCGGGCACGGCGTATCGCCACCGAAGTTGTCTTGTCGTTGCGGTAGAACTCGGTAAGCAGGGCCGCGCGTTCCATCGAGACCCAAGGTTTCGTCTCCAGCGTTTCCTGACGCAGTCTGGCTACGCGTTTATTCATGACATTCCTCCAATTTGTACATGAAACCCGTCCCGTCCCAGACGGGCGGCGATGGCCTCGAGATGCTCCTCAGCAGGAGGTGCCACATCTCCCATGCGATAGGGCATACCCAGCCTCAAGTACTTGCCGATGGCAATCCGATGGTAGGGGAGAAGATCGATGCGCTGGAGCCCCAGCGGAGCCAGAAATCCAGAGACGGCAGCAAAATTGTCTTCGTCATCATTCACGCCGGGAATCACGGGAATGCGCACAATCACGGCACTCTGGCCTTTCGCCAGTGAACTTAGGTTCGCCAGTATCCGATCGTTCCTCACGCCGGTGAACTGCTCGTGCTTGGCCGGATCCATGATTTTTAGATCGAAGAGAATCAGATCGGCATATCTTCGGACGCGATCAAGTTCGCGCCATTCCGCATAACCGCAAGTGTCAAGGACCGTGTGAATCCCACGAGAGCGGCACTCTGCCAGGAGTGCCTCTACGAAATCCGCCTGCATCAAGGGCTCGCCTCCTGAAACGGTTATGCCTCCGCCCGACTCGTCATAAAAGATCTGGTCCTTCAGAATTTCCGCCATCACCCGCGGAACCGTCATCCACCGCCCGAAGACTTCTTGTGCACCGGTCGAGCAGGCCTCGACACAGCGTGCGTCTGCGTCGTGCTGGCACAAACTTGGGTTGCGTATGATCTGCTCGTTCAGCTCCAGTGCACCTTCAGGGCAGGCACGAACGCAGTCGCCGCAGCGAATGCAGCGCTCCGCGGAGTACGTCACCTCCGTCTTTCTGGACCGGCTCTCGGGATTGTGGAACCACCAGCAATTCAGCGGGCAGCCTTTCAGAAACACCGTGGTGCGAATACCCGGACCATCATGAAGTCCGAACCGCATTATGTTCAAGACCAGGCCTGGGCATGACTCCGTCGTCTTACCGCCCTTGTTTTCCTCAGCTGCCGGAGCATCCATAAAGCCCATGCCATTATTGGATACAATATGCGATCGTCTTGTATGTGACTGGCGTCACTGCTCTTTTTCTGTTAAAACCTCATCCGTGCTGCACTTCCGAACCGGGAATGGAGGGTGATTTGACGATTGCATATTGTATCCATAAAATGGCCCAGTGCTTTCTTCCTGGCGGGGTCGGGATAGGAAGCAATGCCTGACCGGCCTAGAGTTCGGGTCATTGACTCTCACACTGGAGGCGAGGCGACCAGGCTGGTCGTCAGCGGTGGTCCTGATCTTGGGCCCGGTTCGCTGGCCGACCGCCTGGAGCGATTCCGGTGTCAGCACGACTTTTTTCGCTCCGCCGTGGTCAACGAACCCCGCGGCTCCGACGTAATGGTGGGCGCGCTGCTCTGCGACCCGGTGGATCGGGGATGCGCCGCGGGCGTCATTTTCTTCAACAACGTTGGCTACCTCGGCATGTGCGGTCATGGGACCATCGGATTGGTCGCCACTTTGGCCCACATGAAGCGCATCGCGCCGGGCCAGCACCGAATCGAAACGCCGGTGGGCGAAGTGAGCGTGTTCCTGCATGAGAGCGGCGAGGTGACAGTCAACAATGTCGCCAGTTTCCGTAGCGCCGCCAACGTGGATGTAGAAGCGCCGGGATACGGAAGAGTCCGCGGGGACGTGGCCTGGGGAGGAAACTGGTTTTTCCTGGTTGGCGAGCACGGCATGGAATTGACGCTCAGCAAGATTGATCAGCTCACGGCCTTCACCTGGGCCATTCGTCAGGCGCTTGGCGCGAGCGGCGTCACTGGGGATGATGGCAAGGAGATCGACCATGTCGAACTGTTTGGTCCCTCGCGTCTTCCCGGAGTGGACAGCAAGAATTTCGTGCTTTGCCCAGGAAAAGCTTACGATCGCTCTCCTTGCGGGACCGGAACCAGCGCCAAGTTGGCTTGCCTGTATGCCGACGGCAAAATTCGGGAAGGGCAAACCTGGAAGCAAGAAGGCATTGTCGGGAGTGTGTTTGAGGGTAGCGTGAAGGTGCGAGAGGGAAAAATCTACCCCAGCATCAAAGGATCAGCCTTCGTCAATGCGGAGGCCGAATTGGTGCTGGACCCGCACGATCCATTCTGCATGGGGATTCGTCCGTGAGTAAGCCGACGAGTGCTGCAGCTCATGACGTGGTCATCGCAGGCGCCGGAATTGTTGGCGCGGCTTGCGCCGACGAGTGTGCCAGCCGTGGCCTGCGAGTCGCGGTAATTGAGCGGGATGCCGTCGGAAGCGGAGCCACTGCCGCCGGCATGGGGCACATCGTTGTGATGGACGACTCCGATGCCCAGTTCGCCCTCACCCGTTACTCCCAGCGGTTATGGCAATCCCTGCGGCCTCAATTGCCGGACGATGTCGAATACGAGCAGTGTGGAACCATCTGGGTAGCGGCCGACGAAGAAGAAATGGGGGAGGTCTGGCGCAAGCACGACTACTACAAGAAACGAGGTGTTCCGACCGAAATACTGGATGCGCAGACCTTGAAACGCCTGGAGCCTAACCTGCGCGATGGCATGGCTGGCGGCCTTCTCGTTCCCGAGGACGGGGTTCTGTATCCGCCCTGCGCCGCCCGTTTTCTGCTGGAGCGTGCCCAGCAGCGAGGCGCCGAATTCCGCTTGGGGGCATCCGTGGTCGAGATTGGCGAAGGACATGTTCGTTTAACGGACGGCTCGGCGATTGCGGCGGAGGTCATTGTGAACGCGGGCGGAGCCAACGCTCCAGAACTCACACCGGGAATTGAGATCAGGAAGCGTAAGGGCCACCTGGTGATCACTGACCGCTATCCCGAATTTTTGCGTCACCAATTGGTGGAACTCGGCTACCTGAAGAGCGCTCACTCCCTCACGAGCGATTCGGTCGCATTCAATGTCCAGCCCCGGCGGACAGGACAGATTCTGATTGGCTCCTCCCGGCAATACGGAGCCGAGCACACGGAAGTCGACAACGACGTCCTCGCACGCATGCTCCAGCGCGCCCAGCAATACATGCCAGGGCTCGCTACCATGTCCACTTTGCGGGTGTGGACTGGATTCCGTGCGGCCACGCCCGACAAGCTGCCGCTGATTGGCCCCTGGCCGCAAGACAAGTCCGTCTTCCTGGCGACTGGGCATGAAGGCCTGGGCATCACGACCTCACTCGGAACGGCGAAAATCCTGGTCGACCTGATTACAGGCGCGAAACCGGAAATTCCCATCGCGCCCTACCTGCCGTCGCGAGCCACGAAGGAGTGCACTCATGCCTAGTCAGGTCACGCTGACCGTGAACGGGTCAACGGTGTCAGTGCCCTCAGGCGCCACCGTAGCGGTCGCCGTGGCCATAGCCGGGCAGGCATGTCGATTCTCGACCGGCGGCGAGCCGCGCGGCCCGCTGTGTGGGATGGGCATCTGCTTCGAATGCCGCGCCACCATCAATGGGAGCGCACATTGCCGAAGCTGCCAGATTTTGTGTGAGCCGGGGATGGAAGTGAAGACGGATGAGTAGAGATTCACAGCACCGTTTCGATGTTCTTGTCGTCGGCGGAGGCCCCGCCGGCATGGCGGCTGCGGTCCGCGCCGCCGAGTGCGGAGTCCGCGTCGGAATTGTGGATGACAATGTGACCCTGGGTGGGCAAATCTGGCGGACGGGATCCGCAGAAGCAGACACGAAAGAAGCGGCAGGATGGCGCGGTCGTCTGCGCACCGCAGGCGTGACCACGGTTTGCGGGAAGAGAATTTTCCACCAGTCCGAGCCGGGCGTTCTGCTGGCAGAGGGAGCCGACGATCTGATCGAGCTAAGCTATCGGAGTCTGGTGCTGGCGACCGGAGCGCGGGAGCGATTTCTTCCCTTCCCCGGTTGGACCCTCCCGAATGTGATGGGTGCTGGCGGATTGCAGGCCATGGTCAAGTCGGGTCTGCCGATTCGCGACCAGCGCGTGGTGGTGGCCGGAACTGGACCTCTGCTGCTCGCAGTCGCTGCTTACCTTCGCCGCCACGGCGCCGAAATACCCCTCGTCTGCGAGCAGGCATCCTGGAGCAGCCTGGCGCGGTTCGGCGCGGCACTGATCCGCTGGCCGGAAAAGATCGTCCAGGCGTTTGCACTGAAGAAAGATCTTGCCGGGGTTCCCTTGGTCGCGAACTGCTGGCCGCTGGCCGCGCACGGGCAGCAGAACCTCGTCAGCGTCACTATCTCGCGAGAGGGAAAACCGGAGATCATCCAGTGTGATTATCTGGCGTGCGGCTTTCATCTGGTGCCCAACCTCGAGTTGCCGATTCTGTTGGGCTGTCAGATCCGCGGTGGCTATGTAGAGGTTGACGATTTCCAGCAAACCACGGCGCAGGGAGTTTTCTGTGCCGGTGAACCCACTGGCATCGGAGGCGCGGACCTGTCGCTCATTGAGGGGCAGATCGCCGGCCTCGCGGCCGCGGGTTCCACGGGAGATGCCCGAAAACTGTTTGGAGCTCGGCGGAAGGCGCGGCGCTTCGCGACTCTTCTGGAACGGACATTTGGCCTGCGCCCCGAACTCAAACGCCTGCCGTCTCCGGAGACTGTAGTCTGCCGATGCGAGGACGTTCCGTATTCCCGGCTCCAGAGGCATACATCCTGGCGCACCGCGAAGCTGCAGACCCGTTGCGGCATGGGCCCCTGCCAG
>Ga0187781_10003766_pt1 | contig 11346 bp, 8 predicted proteins | sample 0715_SJ02_MP02_2_FD_132447 | JGI IMG/M metagenome (GOLD analysis project Ga0187781, IMG submission 132447) | Tropical peat soil microbial communities from peatlands in Department of Meta, Colombia - 0715_SJ02_MP02_20_MG | ecosystem: Environmental > Terrestrial > Soil > Wetlands > Peat | place...
GCGAGGAACAAGACATAGAACATCAGCCACGCCACCAGCGCCGGGCGGGAGACGGGCTTCCAGGGTCGGCCGAAAAGTGACCGGTCGAAAATCGATTGCAGGCATTCCAGCATGAAAATGCCACCGAGACGATTTTAGAAAAGCCCATTTGAACGGGGCAGATTACGAACGTGCGGGCTATTGAAAAACTAACCGCGGAGATCGCGGAGGCTTCGCCAAGGACGCAGAGAAAAACCTTCATTCCCGCCAACCCGCTCCTCTCCGCGACCTCTGCGCATCCTCAGCGCCCTCGGCGGTTTAAGGCTTTACAGGCGGCCACGAAAGTGAGCTATCCGGCTTCGCTGCGCGCCCGGTTTCTTGTTACAGTGATGGAGCAGTAACTGGGAAATCATTATGAAAGCCCGACAATGGATTACTGCAATCGTGTTGCTTCTGCTGGTGGCGGCTGCGATCGTGGCTTTGGTCGAGACACGGGCGCTGCCAGCGAATGAGGAAACGGCGGCAACACCCGGCCGGAAACTGCTGGGACGAAAAGCGCCGGCGGCGCCGCATCCGCTGGTCGACCAGCGTCCTTTAGAGACGGCCCGGCGCATGGCGGCGATGGCCGGCACACCGGAGGAGCAGGCGCTGGCGCAGGCGGCAGAAAAAGTCGCGGATCACGAAGTCGATCTGGCTTTTTTTGACGCTCTGCGCACGGCGGAACAGAATCCTCCGCCGCTTTCGCCGGAAGCCAGGCAGATTGCAGCTCGCAAAACCAAGGCGGAGCAGACGGTCAAGGATGATCAGGAAAACATCTCGCTCCTGACCCGAAAGCTGGCCGCGGCGCCCGAGTCGCAGAAGGACAACCTGCAGGATCAGATTGACGTCGCCAAGGCGCAGATGGATTTGGACCAGGACGAACTGGACGACGCGACGGGGGAACTGGAACAGGCAGGCGGCGATTCACAGTCCAAGATTAAGCGCCTGCAGGCGGAGCACGAAGCCGGCGACCACAACGCGCCAACCGCCGGCTCGGCGGTGAATCCTCACGAACAGGACTACCAGGCGCGCACTCTTCTGAACGTATTCCGGGCTTGGCAGGCGCTGCGCGAGAAGACGGCTCTGCTCGAAGCCGCCCGCTACGAGACGGTCGAAAAACAGGCGTACCTCAGGAAACGGCACGACGATCTGGCGGCGCAGGTCGAAAAGGACAAGGAGAACCGCGAAGCCGCCAAGCAACAGGCCAAGGGATTCGCCAGCGGCGGCAAGGCGGCGAGCCGCGAGGAGTCGAAAGCGTCGGCCAAGACGGCTCTCGATGCGCTGAGGCAGTACACCCTCGATCAGAAGAACCTGGCCGACCGGGGACGGCGGCTCGAGGACGAACAGGATCTCAGCGAGATCTACGCCAACTGGATCGCGCTGGTTGAAACCCGTGAGCGGGCGGCACTGCACAACCTTTTCATGTCGCTGCTCTGGATCCTGCTGGTGATCGCGGCGGTATATGCGGCGCACCGGCTCATCGAGCATCTTTTCACCGGAATGGCGGCGGAGAACAAGCGCATTGACACACTGCGCGCCGTGGTGAAATTTGCCGTGGAGGCGGTGGGGGCGGTTGTGATCCTGTTCATCATCTTCGGCATGCCCACCCAGACCACAACCGTTCTGGGCTTGGCCGGCGCCGGGTTGACGGTGGCGATGAAAGATTTCATCGTCGCCTTCTTCGGCTGGTTCGTGCTGATGGGGCGCAACGGCATCCGGGTAGGGGACTGGGTCGAGATCAACGGTGTGGGCGGAGAAGTGGTTGAAGTTGGGTTACTGAAGACCGTGCTGCTCGAGACCGGCAACTGGACCGACTCGGGCCATCCCACGGGACGGCGGGTCTCGTTTGTGAACAGCTTCGCCATCGAAGGACATTTCTTTAACTTCACGACCTCGGGGCAATGGATGTGGGACGAATTGAAGGTGCAGATTCCGCCGGGGCAGGACCCGTATCCGATCGTGGACGGTATCCAGAAGCTGGTGGAGGAAGAAACACGAGCGAATGTCGGCAAGGCGGAAGCGGAGTGGCAGAAGGCAACTTCGAAGTATCGCGTGCAGGCCTTGTCAGCCAGACCCGCAATCCATGTGCAGCCGACCGGCGGCGGCATTGAAGTGCGGGTGCGCTACATCACCCGCGCCTTCGAACGCCACGAAGCCCGCAATCGGCTGTACGCCGCGGTTCTGGAATTGCTGCATGGGAAGCGGGAAAAGGTGGGCTAGAGTTTTCGATTTGCAATTTCCGATTTTGCGATGGTTGAATTTTGATTGCTGATTGTTGATTGATGATTGAAAAACGCCGCGCCAGATTTTCAATCAACAATCAGAAATCAACAATCAACAATTTCCCTTCCTGCTTTCCAGGTCCTTCCGCAGATACATTTTGATTTTCTCCGGCAGGCGTGAGGCGTGCAACACGTCGCGCAACTGCGTGGGCGAGAGGCGGCGGGCGAATTCGACGGCGCGGGCCAGCGGCGTGTGCGGGCTGCGCAGCAGGGCAAGGCGAATCTCGGCGCGCAGCGACCATTTGACGTGATGGCAGACGGCTTCTACGAAAGCAGCGTTGGCGTTGGGATGTTGCAGCGTCTTGAAGACGGCGGCTTCGGTGAGGCGCGGATTATCCAGTGCAGCCTGCCAGACGGGTGTTTCTTTGTCGAGAAGCAAGGCTCCGGCCACCAGCGTTGAGGAACGCCTCGCCAGCGAAAGGCGTTCGCCCAGTGTGACGGAGGGGAGGCGGACGACCAGTTGTTCTTCAGCCACACGCTTCAGGTCAGCGGCGACGGCGGGCATCAGGGAAAACTGCATCAGATCGAAGGTGTAGAGTTCGCGAATCAGGCGCAGCGTCAGGCGGCGCGGAGCGCGGGGATGCGCGGCCAGGGCGAGGCGCACCTTGCGTGATTTCGCCAGTGCCGCATCTTTGGCGATTCGTTCGATTTCCTCCGCAGGCAGGTCGCGCGTTTTCAGCGCGGCGAGGGCAAGGTCTTCGGTAAGAGCGGGCGCTGGCTCAGACGCTGTCGCGGCGATCGCCGAGCCTGGTATGGGTGGAGTCGCGTCTTTATCGAGGTTCATCCGTTTCGCCGCTTGTGCCGTCCCTATGTGACTCAGGTCCATATCTACCTTAAGGAAGCTCTGATTAAGTTCACATTGTCATCCCGAGCGGAGCAGAAGTGCCTGCTTTGCAGGCAATTCTGCGCAGTCGAGGGACCTTGGGTTTGCGCTCCGGCCTAACGAACGCCGCGGCTGCGCGACCGGTGGCCCCTTTCTGGCGATTTTCCCGTTACTTGGCTCCACCATTCGCGGCCGCTTGCCTCGCCAGGCGCAACGCGCCCTCGACCGGCTCGACGACTTGCGGATGGATTTCGACCCGCGGGTCGAGCCGTCGCAGCTCATTGTAAAAAACCTGGCGCACCAGCGGAGCCTGACCAAAGACACCTCCAATCATGGCCACTGGGACGGTCTCGATCTGGTCCACGGGGAACAGCCGCCGCGCCACAGTTGCAGCGATCTGCGCCAGTTCCCCGCCCGCGCGGGTCAGAACCTCCATCGCCAGATCGTCGCGGCTGGCGGCGACGGCGGGAAACAGCGCCGCAAAATTGGGCGGGGGAATGGCGTTGGCAGCACGGGCAAGATCGGCCAGCGAGGCGACCTTCCAGGCTTTCACGAGCGCGGCAGCAAGTGTGGAACCCGGTGCCGTGGAATTCACAGGTGCCACGGCGTTGCGATCAGCGGCGCGTAAAACGGCGCTGACCGCGCTCCGCCCGATCCAGTGCGCCGAGCCTTCGTCGCCGATGGCGAAGCCCCAACCTCCAGCGCGGGCGGTATTTCCCTGCCGGTCGCGGCCATAGGCGAACGAACCGGTGCCCGCGTTGACGATGATGCCGGGCCCGCCGTCGAAAGCGGCTTCGAGGGCAATTTGCATATCGCCGACCACGTCAATTGGAGTGGGCAAAATGGCAGCAAGTATCTGGCGAACCTTTTCCGCCAACTCCGGATGAGCCGCTCCGGCGGCTCCGATGCAGGTGCGCGCAACTTCAGCAGGCGTGATGCCGGCGGCAGCGCAGGCCTGGCGCACCGCCTTTTCCAGCGACGCGCGAGTCTGGGATTCGCCCACCCGGACAATGTTGCTGGGACCGGCCATGGCCGTGGCGAGGAGCCGCGATTCATCGCCCACGGCGCAGGCCGTCTTGGTTCCGCCGCCATCAATGCCGAGATAGTAGGGCACGGGTTATTTCTAACATAGAGCAGTGGCCAGTGGTCAGGCGCTAGTGATCAGGACCGTGGCGAAGTTGAGCCGCGCGCATCATCCCGAACCAGAAAAGCTGTGTACAATCCCATTGCGCATGGGCCTGAACCGTTTTGATTTTGCCATCATCGCGCTGTATCTGGCGGGGATCACGCTGTTCGGCCTGCGCTTCCGCAAGAAACAGCGTTCGCTGCGCGACTATTTTCTGGCCGGACGCGACATCCCCTGGTGGGCGATCGCGCTTTCGATTGTCGCGGCCGAGACCAGCACGCTGACCATCATCAGCATTCCCGGACTGGCCTATGACACAAACTTCACTTTCCTGCAGGTCGTCATGGGTTACGTGGTGGGGCGGATCGTCATCAGCCTCGTGCTTCTGCCGCACTACTTCCGCGGCGATCTCTACACGGCATATGAACTGATCGAACGCCGCTTCGGCCGCGGACTGCGCTCGTTGACCGCCGGTTTATTCCTGCTGACGCGGGCGGCGGCGGAAGGCGTGCGTGTGTATGCGGTTTCGATTGTGGTGTCGATTGCCCTGGGGATGGGTGAGGCGGCCTCGATTGCCACGATCACTTTATTGACCCTCATCTATACGTTTGAAGGCGGACTGGCGGCCGTGATCTGGACCGACGTGGTGCAGACGGTGATCTATATAGGCGGCACGCTGGTGGGGATGGCGACGATTTTGCACCTCGTGCCCGGAGGCTGGGCGGCGATTCATGCGGCCGCGGCAGGCGCCGGCAAGCTGCAGGTGTTCGATTTCACCAGAAGCGTCTGGATTCCTTACACGTTCTGGTCGGGGGTCATCGGCGGGACATTTTTCACGGTGGCGAGTCACGGTACCGATCAGCTCATTGTGCAGCGGCTGCTGGCCGCGCGCGGACGGAAACAATCGGCCGCGGCCCTGATTTCGAGCGGCCTGGCGGTTCTCGCTCAGTTCACGTTGTTCCTGACCGTGGGCATCTTGCTGTGGGCGTATTATCGCGTGCCCTCGGCGGTGTTTGGCAAACCGGACAGGATTTATCCGACGTTCATTGTGACCCGCCTGCCGCATGGAGTTTCCGGGCTGCTGATTGCGGCGATCCTCGCGGCGGCGATGTCGAACTTGAGCGCGGCGCTGAATTCGCTGTCATCGAGCGCCGTAATGGATTTTTATGTGTGGCTGCGGCCTGAGGTCGACGAGAAGACCAAGATGCGGCTCTCGCGGATGGCGACGGTGTTGTGGGCGTTGGTTCTGTTCGCGCTGGCGGTCATTGCCCTGCACAAAGCGGAACGCGTGGTGGAAGTGGGCCTCGAGATCGCATCGGTAGCCTACGGAGCGCTGCTGGGTGCATTCCTGCTGGGGGTGTTGACGAAGCGGGCGAATCAGCGCGGCGCGATGATGGGCATGGTCTGCGGGTTCGGAGTGGAACTCTACCTGTGGCGATGGACGCAGGTTCCGTGGACGTGGTGGGTCATGATCGGGACGGCGGTTACCTTTGCGGTCGGGTGGGCGGTGAGCGTTGTACTCGCTTCCGACGCCCGAAAAGCCTAACCGCGGAGATCGCTGAGGACTCGCAGAGAACGCGGAGAAAACCAGACCTTCTTCGCGGACTCTGCGCAGCCTCCGCGAACTCTGCGGTTTGCGTTTCGTTTCGGGAAACAGACCGCAGCTTTTTCGAGCATTGCTTGGCACTCAAAACATGTTGAGAGGTAAGCTGCTGGTGAGAAATCGCAATGGTCCGTCCGGAGCTCACTTCGCAGGTCATCGGCGCAGCGATCAAGATACATCGCAAGCTCGGGCCGGGATTGCTAGAGTCCGCATATGAGGCATGCCTGGCCTACGAATTGGAACACGCAGGACTCCGGGTTCAACGGCAGATTTGGTCGTGGAAGGACAGGTGGTGGTTGAGATCAAATGCAAGGATGCGATTCATCCGGTTGATGAGTCGCAGCTGCTCTCGCATTTACGATTACTCAATCTCCAGGTTGGACTATTGATTAATTTCCACGTGCATGTGCTCAGAGATGGCATCCGGCGGATGGTCAACAACTATCAAGAAGCGCCCGAGGAACTCCTGGCCGCGGACGAAAGACTTTACCGCTGAGATCACAGAGAAACGCGCAGAGAACGCGGAGACATATTACCGTAGGTTTTTCTCCGCGCCCTCGGCGAATTCTCTGCGAACTCTGCGGTGAAAAGCCCTCCTTCTCGCGTATACTCCCAACTTCACCATGGCAACGACATCAATCAGCGGGCAGCAGCGTCCGCTCCCCACTCGCCCTGAGCTTTCCCGCGACTTGGGCGCGAGTCACGCTACGGCCGTGGTGGTGGGAACGATTATCGGCAGCGGGATTTTTCTCGTCCCCTCGGAGATGATGCAGGCCGTGGGATCGGCCAGACTCGTTTATCTGGCATGGATCGTGGGCGGCCTGCTCTCTTTTTTCGGGGCGCTGACTTACGCCGAACTGGGGGCGATGAAGCCGCAGGCGGGCGGAGAGTATGTTTACGTTCGCGACGCCTACGGGCCTCTGGCGGCGTTTCTCTACGGCTGGACCTGGTTCGTGGTGGCGAAACCGGCTTCGGTGGCAACAGTGGTTACCGGGCTGGTAAGGATTCTGGCGACGTTTCCCATCTTCTCTTTTTTCTCGGCCAACGCTATTTCTGCTCCGTTCGCCGTCACCTGGGGACAGTTCGTCGCCATCGCCGCTGCCATCCTGATTTCGTTTCTGAATTATCTCGGCATCAAGAAAGCGGGAGAGTTCCAGTTGGTGTTTACGCTGCTGAAGATCGCCATCATCCTGGGAATCGTGGTGGTGTGCTTCGGCGGAGGGGGAGAAGTAGCAAGCCGCGGCTGGCACAACTTCACCAGCACGTTTTCAGGCGCGAAAGGCGGGATCGCAGGCTTCATGGCGGCGCTGGTGGCGGCGCTGTGGGCCTACGACGGGTGGAACGATCTGAACATGGTGGCGGGCGAGGTGAAGCGCCCGGAGCGGAGCATCCCGATTGCGCTGATCGCGGGCGTAGCCATGGTGGGCGCACTCTACATGCTGGTGAACGCGGCGGTCCAGTATGTGCTGCCCGCGAGCGCGATTGCAGCTTCGCCTCGCCCGGCCTCGGATGCGGTGGCGCTGGTGATGGGGCGCATGGGCGCGGGAATCGTTTCGGCGGGCATGGCGCTCTCCATGCTAGCCGGGTTGAACGGCACCATCATGAGCGGAGCCCGAGTCCCCTATGCCGTGGCGCGAGATGGGTACTTTTTCCGGGCGCTGGCGACGGTGCATCCGCGGTTTCATACACCCTCAGTGGCGATTGTGGTGCAGGCGGTCTTGTCCATTGTGCTGCTGTTGCTGGGAGCGAATTTCCGGCAGCTGTTTTCGCTGGCGATTTTTTCCGAATGGTTGTTTTACATGATCGCGGGCAGCACGATTTTCGTGTTTCGACGGCGCGAGCCCCAGGCCGCGCGGCCCTATCGTATGTGGGGATATCCGGTGGTACCCGCGGTGTTCGTGGCCGTGGCGGCGGCGCTGCTGTGCTACACCTTCAAGAACGACTGGCCGAACTCAGGTTATGGCGTACTGGTCATCCTGGCGGGAATTCCGGTTTTTGCCTATTTCGCGCGGCGAAGGGCATCCCGCAAGAACACCTAGCCCAAGCAAGAGCGAAAAGGATTTTCAACGCGAAGGACGCGAAGAACGGCCTCGCCAAGATCGCAAAGAAAGTCTTTCTTCGCGGACTTCGCGAGATCTTCGCGAACTTTGCGGTCCGCCGAGCGGTTTCCGCTGGCCGGAGCCGTTTTTCACCCCCGTACTTCCGTGTTTCATTCCTGTTTCGTCCGATAGCCGCCGCGATCATCGCCGGAAACGGGCGCCCCGCGCCAGTTCTGGCCAGTTTTGCAAAAGGACGTATCTCCAGTTACCGAAGGCCAAGAGCCGTTGACACGTTTACCCCCTGTCCTAACTCCCGTATTTTTAAATCTCCAAGTCCTGGCGTACTCCCCTGCCGGGTCCCAATTTGGAGTGAATTTGCATGGCTACGGCTTACCGCGGATTTCAACTCGGGCTACTGCCTGAACGCAAGGTGAACAAGAGGGCGATGGCAGCCAGCTACGGCCTGGTGACACTGGCCGTGCTGATGCTGATCAATCTGAGCCTGCTGCTGCCAGAAAAGCTGCAGCTGCAGACCTACCACGTGACCGAACTGATCCCCATGCCGTCACTGCGCCCGGAGCCGGAACCGATCAAGCCCAAGCCAGTTGAGGTAAAGCCCCGTCCCCTGCCGATCGTGAGGGAGGCGGTGTTCGAGCAGCCCAAACTGGTAGTGCCGCACGAGTTGCGGCGGGAAGCGCCGCAACCGGTCGAGGCGCCGAAGGTCGTGGTGAATCAATTCGCGGCACCGCAGATCAAGATGGCGACGACGCGCGTTCCGCAACTGGTCCACACCGGCGACTTCCAGCAAACCGGAAGCTCCCAGACCCCGACCGTAAAGGCGCCCATCGATCAAGTGCAGACGGGAGGGTTTGGCGATCCCAATGGACTGCCGGGAACTGGCAAACCGGGGGCGAAACTCTACGCCGCCTCGCTGGGATCGTTTGACGCGCCCGCGGGTCCGGGGCAAGGCAACGGATCAGGCGGGGCAAAAGGAATTAAGGGTACGGTGGCCAGCGCCGATTTTGGCAGCGGGGTTGCGACCGCGCCCAAGAGCAGCGGCGGCCAGGTGCAGACCGGCGGATTCGGGTCGGAGCAGGTAGTGCACCAGGGACCGAAGATCGTACCGGTCGATGCCGGGCCGACCACGCCAGTAGAAATCACCTTCAAGCCCAATCCGGTCTACACCGCCGAAGCCCGCAGTCTGAAGATCGAAGGCGAAGTTGTGCTGGAGATGAGTTTTGGAGCGAACGGAACGCTGCAGGTGAATCGCGTGGTGAGCGGCCTGGGACACGGGCTGGATGAGGCTGCGATTGCGGCGGCCAAGCTGATCCGCTTTAAGCCCGCGCTGCGCAACGGGCAGCCGGTCGATTCACTGGCGATGGTGCACGTGAAGTTCCAGATGGCCTACTGAGGCCGGCGCGAAGACAGCGCGAAAAAAGTTTGGCGAAGTAGTCAGTGCAGTTGAGCAGTGAGTCAGACAAGAACTTGGGTCACTGAAATTTGGAGATAAGCGTTATGCGTACTTGGAATTCGGTTCTTACGGTGGTTCTGCTCGGGATGTTCTTGATCGGATCAATGAGCGCAGCCGCGCAGCAGGCGGCGGATTCACAGCCGCTGGCACAGCCGCCCGCGCCCGACGCGGCGCAGACGGCACAACCGGCAGCACCGGCGGCACAGCCGGCGCCATCCGCACAACCGGCCCCGGCGCCGGCACCACAGCCAGCCGCCGAACCGGTCCCGGCCACGCCGGCTCCGACTACGATGGACCAGGTGGTGAACCTGTTCATCCAACACGAGCACGACCTGGTCAAGATGCTTTCCAACCGCACGCCGGTGGTCGAGACCTACCTGCAGAATCTGACCAGCGACGCACAACTGGGTCCGGTTCCGAGCGAGGATCGTTATTTCCTCGGCCGCATGGACATGGGCGAAATCGTGGACCGCAAGGACTACCTGAAAGATGAAGAGTCCAAGAGCATGCAGACCCGGCTGCTGGGCGGCTTCGAGAAGCTCTACAAGGTTCAGTACCAGCCCCTCGGCTTTTCCTGGATGGTGTATGCGGACCGCACCGACTTTGACCGCGAACACTACGACTTCCGCTACGTCCGGCGCGAGTTTCTGGGCGAAGTGCGCTGCCTAGTGTTTGACGTTACCCCCAAGAAGAACTCGGGCCGGGGCCGCTTCCTGGGCCGCATCTGGGTCGAAGACCAGGGATTCAATATCGTGCGCCTGAACGGGACGTATTATCCGGCGACGCGCAATACCTATTTTTTCCACATGGACAGCTGGCGGCTGAACCTGGTCCCCGGCTACTGGGTGCCGGCATACATTTACAGCGAAGAAGGCGACTTCAGCGCGGGCGTGAAGAACAAGCTGGCCTTCAAGGCCCAGACCCGCATCTGGGGTTACGACCTGAAGAAAGGCACTAAGGACGACGAACTGACCCAGATCCGGGTGGACAGCGTGAAAGACGACAGTCCGACGGCGCAAGACGCTTCGCCGCTGCAGGCCGAACGAGTATGGCAGCAGCAGGCGGAAGACAACGTGGTGGAGCGATTGACCGAAGCCGGGTTGCTGGCTCCCGAGGGCGACGTGGACCACATCCTGCAGACCGTGGTCAACAACCTGGAAGTCACCAACAACATTGATCTGCCGCGGCCGGTGCGCACGCGCGTGCTGCTGACCGCGCCGCTCGAAACCTTCAGCGTGGGCAATACCATCGTCATCAGCCGCGGGCTGATTGATGTGCTGCCCGACGAGGCCAGCCTGGCGGCCGTGCTCTCGCATGAACTGGCGCACATCGTGCTCGGCCATAACCTCGGTTCGCAATACGCGTTCAACGACCGCATGTTGTTTTCTGACGATGCCACCTACCAGAACCTGGGCTTCAAGCACATTCCGGAGGAGGAGCAGGCGGCCGACAAGAAAGCGCTGGATCTGCTGAAGAATTCTCCTTACGCGCAGAAATTGGACAACGTGGGACTGTTCCTGAAGGCGTTGCAGGCGCGCGCTTCGCAGTTAAGCGCGCTGCTGACCACACATCTAGGCAATCCGCTGACGCAGGGTGGTCAGGTGACGCGTCTGTCGGCGCTTTCCACGCAAGGGCCGGCGCTCGACAACAACAAGCTGGACCAGATCGCGGCCCTGCCTCTGGGCGGGCGCGTGAAGGTCAATCCGTGGGACGACAAGGCAGAAATGGTGAAGACTTCGCCCGTCGCCATCACCTCGGCGCGCGACAAAATGCCGTTTGAAGTGACGCCGTTTTTCCCGCGGCTGACCCGCTACGGCGCCAACGCTCCCGCTGCCGCCCCGGCCACAACCGCATCCAACTCGAACGGCGGCAACTAGAGAACATTGGCTTGGGAAGGCATGGCACATGGCCGTGCCTTCCTCAGCGCCCACCACACGATTTCCACACCAAGTTGAGGGAAGACGAGGCAGGGCAAACCGGAGGA
>Ga0187781_10003767_pt1 | contig 11345 bp, 15 predicted proteins | sample 0715_SJ02_MP02_2_FD_132447 | JGI IMG/M metagenome (GOLD analysis project Ga0187781, IMG submission 132447) | Tropical peat soil microbial communities from peatlands in Department of Meta, Colombia - 0715_SJ02_MP02_20_MG | ecosystem: Environmental > Terrestrial > Soil > Wetlands > Peat | place...
ATGCGCAAATAGCCCTCCCTGCTATCCAGCAGGGAGGGCTACGCTCCCAGGCCTGTCGCCACGATTGGCTCCTACTCAGTTACCCGGTCTTCCGAAACTCCTGCGACCAGGCGTCAGGGGCCGACGCGCTACCGCTTGCGCGCGAGCAGCACGCCGTCCCTCAGCGGCACGATGACCGCGGAAAACTGCGCGTCCGAAAATACGATTCGCGTGAGTTTGCGGATGCCCCGCACCTCGGCGTCGTTCGCGGCGGTGTCCAATATCCGTCCGGACCACACCATGTTGTCGACGATCAAGAGGCCGCCCGACGCCAGCCGCGCCTTGATCACCGGAAACGATGCAGGGTAGCCGTCCTTCTCGATATCGTTGAAAATGATGTCGAACCGGCCACGCGCGCGGCGCAGCTCAGCGATCGCTTCACCCACGCGGTAACGGACCAGCTCATCCAGCCCGAGCCGCCGCAGGTAGGCGCGAGCGTCGTTGGACAGCGCTTTGTCCCACACCACGTGGGTGACCTCACCGCCGCCGTTGTCCCGGACGCCCATCGCAAGCCATGCCGTGGAGTACCCGAACCCGGATCCAAGTTCGAAGACCCGACGGGCGCCGCCGAGTCGGGTCAGCACATAAAGAAGATGTCCAACCGCGGGCCCTACGATTGGAAAGCCGTTCGCGCGGGCGCGCGCCTCCATCTCCTGGAGGACTTTGTGGCGAGGCGGCAGCACGCTTTCGAGATAGGCGGAGAGGGTGCGCACGTCGAGTCGCGAAGTCATAATGTCGCCTCGGTCACGGGATCCGGTTCCTCCTCTTGTCGTGTGGCGGTTGCCGGCGGCTGGCTAGCCTCGATGAAGCCGACGTTATCATATCGGAGGGAGGCGCGTCTAACCATGAGCACGATCCTCGTTTCAGGATCCCACGGGTTGATCGGATCTGCGCTCGTCCGACACCTCCTGGCGGCAGGGGAGATGGTCGTCCCGCTGACTCGGCCGGGAGTCGCCCCGGCCGCTGGCGGCGTGGTCTGGGATCCGGAGGCGGATAGGATCGATACTCCTCGTCTCGACGGCATCGACGCGGTGGTCCATCTTGCGGGTGAGAATATCGCTGCCAGGCGATGGACCGCTGAGCGCAAGAACCGGATCAGGCGCAGCCGTATCAAGGGCACGGCGATCCTCGCCCGAGCCCTTGCGAGCATCCCGCGGCCGCCGCGCGTATTGGTCTGCGCCTCGGCCGTTGGATACTACGGCGATCGCGGCGATGAGGTGTTATACGAGGTCAGCGGTCCGGGGACCGGATTTCTGGCGGATCTTTGTCGGGAGTGGGAAGCGGCCGCATCGCCTGCACGCGCCGCCGGGATCCGGGTGGTTCACCTTCGAACGGGCACGGTGCTGTCGTTGGATGGCGGAATGCTCCCCCGGGTGCTCCCGCTGTTCCGGCTCGGCCTGGGCGGCGTGATCGGGAGCGGGCGCCAATACATGAGCTGGATTACTCTCGCCGACGCAGTCGCTGCCATCCGGCATCTTTTGACTCATGGCGAGTCCGCCGGTCCCGTCAACCTCGTGGCTCCGAATCCCGTGACCAACCGCGAGTTTACACGCGCCTTGGGGCGCGCGGTGCGGCGTCTGACGGCGTTTCCAGTCCCAGCCGCGCTGTTGCGATTGGCGTTTGGCGGGCTCGCGGACGAGGGGTTGCTCGCCAGCGCCCGTGTGATGCCGGGCCGGCTTATCGAGTCGGGATACACGTTTCGTTTCCCCGATCTCGAGACGGCGCTAGGAGCGCTGCTGAAATGAAGGAGCGAGGATCCATGCGCGTCCAGGCGAGATCGAACTGGGGTGAAGGCGCGGCAAGCGGAACCATTCCAGACCTGGGCGAGGCGAGTCCTTGTCTGATTGATCGAGGAGCGCTGGCCGCCGGATCGCAGGGGCGACGACTTGTTGCGACAGGTGTATAGGTCCGATATAATCACGTTGGCTTCGCCGCTCCGGCGAAGCGACGTCCCGGGTGCGGTGGGGCGTGACACGAGGTGCGAGCAACGCGTGGGGACGTAGCTCAGTTGGGAGAGCGCCTGAATCGCACTCAGGAGGTCGGGAGTTCGAATCTCCTCGTCTCCACCAAATCCTTGCAGGACAAGCGTTTCCGCACGTGGCCTCAGGTGAGGAGTATCTTTGGGGAATTCAGGCGCTCATCCGTTGAGGTCGCGCAAGCGATCCGAGCGTCTATGTATTCCTGGGTCGCGGCGAGTTCATCCGAGTCCTCGAAGGGGCGTCAGCTGGGAGGCCAGTCCTCTGCAACCCACCACCTCGAAACGTCCCACGATGATCAGGTTAGGCAGGTTAAGGCGGCTACGGAGCGGGTTGCAGGAAGGCGATGATCATTCGGTGCTTGGCCTCGTTTTCGACTGGGCGTCTGGGATAGCACTGACCGAGTCCACGGAACAGCTCGGAGCGACGACCGAAGAAGTTGTCTCAGGTGAGCTTCTGTCATTGCGTAACTGGTGAACGGCGGGACTCGCGTCAACGTTGGCATCCGGAAAGCCGTATCTTGCGAGGAGGTCAAGTTCACTTACTGTACTTTGGCAAATTTGAGCCAGAATATGCTCTATATTGGGATGCACCGAGATCATGCTCCTCGTGCGGCCGGAGGACAGCGCGGTTCCCCTCTACGATACCACGGCGATTCACGCGGAGACGGCGCTGCTTCGAGCGCTGGCGGACCGTCCGGCTGGCGCGCGTCATGGCGAGGCCCATCCGTGACGCGCGTCGCGTTCTCCGATAGGTCCGGTCTGCGAAACGCGCCCGGACCCCGGCGTGTTGAGGCGGGACTCCCGCGCGGTGCGGTCCTCGTGATGGTGTAGGTCGGGCGAGTCGTCGCCGGCCTGCGTCCGACTTCACCAACCTCACGAGGGTGACCCGTCCAGGCTCCGTCGCGCGATCCGAGTCGTCCGGACGATCAGATCCGAGAAGCGCTCCGGCGATCTAGGCGCGGCCGCGGTCGGGAGGGTGTCCGTCAGCGGAGCGATCCACTTCTCCGGAAGCCTCGTGCGGCCCAGCAGGAGCCCGGCGATCGACCCGGCAGTGGCGCCCGCGGAATCAGTGTCGTACCCGCACATCACGGTGATCGTGATGGCCCGCTCGAAATCACCCCGGCCATAGAGTAACCCGAGCAAGATCGAGACCGTGTTGTTGATGGTGTGGAAAAATGGAAGCGCGCGTGTTCTGGCGCGAGCGCATCCCACGCGGCCTCCCAGGTGGCATGCTATCGGGCCGCGTGCAGCGTGGCGCGGACGGCCGACGCCAGCCGAGACCGCTGCGGGATTTTGCGTAGCCCGAGGCGGATCAACTCGTGGACGTCGTGAACGATGAACCCCGCCGCGATCATGGCTGCGACAAACATCGCGCCGTAGATGCCGTTCTTTCGGTGCGACAGGACCGCGTCTCGGTATGCGAGACGGGCAGCCGTTTCGGGGGCGCCCGGGCTGACATACCCATAGCCGTCGGCGCGAATCAGCGCGCCGATCCATTCGCGACAGGGATTCCGGTACTCGGCGGCCGTCTCGACAGGCATGCCGTTCACGAGGTTGCGGTAGGCGAATCGCTCCGCGGTGAACGTCCGGAGGTAGGGCAGGCTGGCCAGCCAGTTGTCGGGGACGTCCGCCGTCGAGAAGTCGTCCCAGGCGGAGGCGGCGCCGGGCTGCGGCGCCGAACGCGGACACCCCGTGGTACGTTCGTGGCAGCGTCAATCACGACCTGTCCGCCCGGCGCCCCGTGCCTCGGCAGGAGGCTTCTGGATCTCGACCCGAATAGTTATTAGGCAGAGCGGATAATGTTTGACATGCCCGCCGCGTAACGAACGCTTGGATGATGGAAGTAACGGCGGACCTTCTTCGGTTGCCGCTGCGTGCTCCAGAGATACCCGCGCACGTTGGCGATCAACTCGCCTTCGGTGTGAGGGCGTTGCCGCCCCACCGCGTTGGCCTTGACGTCGTTGTTGAGGTACTCGTCCGGATTGAGGTCCGGACTGTAGCCGGGCAGAAAGAACAGTCGGAGCCGCGCCCCCTGGCGCGCCACCCACTGCTTGACCGCGCCGCTGCGGTGCACCGGATGTTCATCCACGATGAGGAAGATCGGCCGCGGCGTGTGCCGCAACACGCGGCGCAGGAATCGGATGAAGACGACCGACGTGAACCGTCCCTTGAACACCATGAACGCCAACCGGCCGCGGTTGGTAATCACGGAGAGGAGGTTGCACCGAAGCCATTTTCCCGTACCCGGCACCACTGGCGTCTCCCCACGGCGCCCCCAGGAGCGTCCGGCTTGGTGTTCGGAGCGCATCCCCATCTCATCGCCCCAAAAGAGCGTGGCGCCATGCTGCCGCGCGAGCGCCCGTATCCGCGGATACTCCTCCTGCACCCAGCGACGCGTCGCCTCCGGATCCCGTTCATATGCACGGCGCAGCGGCTTCTGCGGGGTGAACCCCCAGTGCCGCAAATACCGCCCGACTGTCCACACGGACAGGCGCACGCCCCAGCGGCGGGCGATCAAGTCGCGCACCGCTTCCCGCGTCCACAACGCGAAGGGGAGTTTCACCTGGTCCGGGCAGCGATCGGTGATCACGCGGACCGTGGTCGCCGCCTGGTACGGCGCCAACTGAATCTGCCGCGGCCGGCCTCGCGCGCGTGAGCGCAATGCTCGTGCGCCACCTGCCCGCCAGCGCTGCTGCCACGCATTGACGGATTGCCGCGAGACTCCAAAGACGCGCGCCGCCTCCGCCTGGGACATGCCTTCAGTCACGGCACGCATGACGCGCTGCCGCAACGTGTCCAGCGCGTCGGGGGAAAGATGCCGGGCGTCGTGCGCCTCCACACGCACAGCATAGCAGTTCCACACCCGAATGTCAAATGTTTTATGCTCCGATTAATAAGAAGAGGAATAGGCTGCGCCCGATCCTGCAACGCGACTTTCCCACCACCGCTCCCCTTCATAGGTACACACCATCCGGCGGAGAGCTGATGCGGGGCGGGGATGGCGTTTCTCAGAGCTCCGCAGAGGCCCTTCGTGCCTCGTAGGGCCAACCGAGGAGCAGATAGTACACTCGCGTTTTGTGCCGCCGTTGTAGCGTGACCCGCCGGAGAGTGCGGGGTCGGCGAGGACCGAACCAACTGTCCCCTACATATCGTGCACCGCGGAACGGGGCCGCCGGCGCGGTCGCGATGGTTGCCGTGCGGACCGTCGCGAGGCGCGAACAGCGCGGGCCGCTGTCACGGCTGGCCGCGCCTGCGAGGGCCGACCCCCCTTTCGGCCATTGGCACGCGCCGCGGCGGCTTTGGCCGCGCTCCGGACCGCCCCGCCCTTGCGCCCCAGCTCGCTCATCCACCAGCGCGTGCCGAACACCCCGGCTAGCAGCCCTGGGACGTAGTGATCGACATTCAGGGACGGCCAGTGAAGCCCCGCCCCGGCCTCATCGAGTTCGACTCTCGCTACGTCGGCAGGCTGTGCGTGTTCCAGCCCCTGCAGGTGGGTGCGGGGAATAGCGAGCTCAAGACCGGAGGCCAAAGCGACGAGCAGTTTGTCGTCCGCCTCGCGATAGGATGCGCTGACCGCGCGGGGGCGCACGCTTTCGTGCGCGCGTGCGCGCCCCATGGCGGCATCGATCTCCGCATCCGTCGTGACGACGCGATGGATCGTCATGTGTGCATCGCCTCCCACGCGGCCGCGAGTCGGTCAAAGTGCTCTGCGGCCGCCTCCAAGACCCGCCGGACCTCGCTCCGTTTCACATTACCAGGCAAGATGCAATCCGCGATCGGCGAGTGCCACCGTGCCCTCGGCCCGAAACTCAACGATCACGACGGCGCCGCCGTACAGTCCGTGCACGTGACGGCGGCCATGATCTTGAGGGTAGACTCGAAAGCGAACGCCACCTGCATGGACTGTGGCCACGAAACGATTATAACCTAAGCCGATTGGGTTTGTCGACAGGACAACGGCCCCAGGCACGGTCACGTGGAATGCCTTCCGGCTGCGGCCACTGAATTCGACACGCTTGCGCGCCACCTGGGGCCCGGAGGTGCGTCAACCTCGAGAACCAAGTAGGCTTGTCTTGCGAGATTTCGACGCTGAAGGGATGAGAATCGAGCGCCTTCTCATTCGGGCCGGAACAGATCGAGTTGCCCCTTGGGCAAATGGCGCATGCGGCGGCCGAAGACCCGGATCTTTACACGGAGGGGGTGGCTTGCGCGGCGGGGCCTGTCGATATGCCGTCTACGAACAATTCGCAGCGTCTGTTCCCAACGGGCGCGAAAGCTCAGTGCCTCTGGAATGCGCGGCAGGATATCCTGACCATCACATGCGTTTCCGTCGCGGACCGCCCTCGAAAGAGCGGCCGCCACGAGATCCCGTGCCGTCTCCGCATCTTCGCGTGTGGCACCAAGCGCCTCCAGGTCCGTGTACCAGTCGAGAAAGATGCGGTCCGACAATTCTGCGATCGGCGTCAAGCCAATGTACGGCGATACGTAGGAACGCACAAGTCCCCGATAGGGTATGGCTTCGAACGGCCTGGCAGCAGCCAGACTGCGAAGCCAGTTCTCGACACAGTCATCAACGCTAAAGGGCTGGCTCATGGTCGATCACGAGGTCGCGCACGCACCAGGATGGCTAGATCTTGTGCCCGCCTTTGGAGCGATCCGCAATGAGAGTGGCAGTTTTCACCGCTCATCACGACTCGGCGGCTCCCTGACGGGTGCGGTGCCGTTTTGCGTACATGCGGCGCACCCAGGCCTCAACCGGTGCCTTCCACGGTTCTTGAGGCGACGGAATGTTACGCAGCAGGCTACGGGGATTGAGCCCCAGTTCCTGTGCCATGCGAAGCGCTTCACGCGACAGACGGCATCGACGCTTCGCTCCTGCCCAGAGTCTTTCCCGCCCCTGGGAGCTCATGATCGCCTCCTTATAACGCGCTGAACCGGCCCTCTCCGCGGCGTCCGATACCAAGTGGATCCGTGCGCCCGCGTCACGGCCGCAGCCGACGCCGCGAGCAGGACCTTGTCTGCTCAAGTCACCTCCGCCTCGGTGCAAACAAGCGGAGACGCGGCCGCCACACGATGCTGTGAGCTGTTCAGAACGCCGGCGCACGCCCGCTCCGTCGGTGAACGCGATCCCTGCGCGGCTGCGTCACGCGTCATCGAGCAATCCTTTCAACGCCGTTCGCAGCTCGGCGGGCACTACGGCCGCGCGCGAGCGTCGTCCGTGTACCAGTGCCCGGCCGACAAAGACCAAGCAGGCTGCGCGCAAGCGACCGAGCGGGCTGGCTGGCGGTTTCTCGGTCCAGAAGTAGCCGTCCCCGTCCTCGCGGCCGAACCGGCGCGTGACCGCCGCGACCGCCGTCCACCCACCGTTTTGTAGGAGGACGCGCAGCAGTGCCCGGCTCTGCCCGTCGTGGTCGAGGCGGGTGAGCACTCGAAGGGTTGCCTCGGGATCGCCCGTCAGGACGCGGGCGAGCTGCCTGGCCCGGTCGCGGCGAAGCCGGGCGGGGGAGGCGATCTCGTAGAGGACGCAGGCCGCATCCAGCCACTGCGCGGGAATCTGATCGAGGGCGCGGACGAGTGTGAGCGTCAGCGGCGAGATGGGGCGCTCGTCGACCTGCCGGCGGTACTCCTCCTCGGCATGCTCCATGAGGTACTCCGGCATCAGATACGGCTCCAGGTGCTCGGTCAACGCCGTGAGTTTCTCGGCCATCCCGGGCGGCAGGTCGTCGGTATCGATGGCTTCGAGATGACGGCGCGCGGTCTTGTAGTCGCCGTCTTCGGCGCACACGGCGGTCAGATTGTAGAGCACCGCCGGGTGGTCGGGGAGCGCATGGTGCAGCAGTTCCAGCATACGGCGTGCCTCGGCGCGTTCACCCCGCGTTCTCAAGATATTGGCGTACGCGACTGCGGCTGGCGCGTAGACGCGGTCGCCGTGGACCAGCGAGTCAAGGGCCCGGCGCGCGTCGTCCACCCGTCCGGCGTCGCGCGACGCGAGCGCCTCGCGGTATCGCCGGTCGAGTTCGGGCTCGGGATCAGTTACGAGCTCCACCCGCTTCAGCGCAACCTGGGTGGACTGCCCATCGACCAGCATCGTGACGGGCTCATCGAGCGACACGACTCCGGCCGTGTGCAGGCCCTGGAGGGCGGCCATCTTGCAGGGCGTCGACACGTGTGAGGCGGCAAACAGCGACCGGGCCAACCGTTCTCCCCACTCGCCGCCGCCGGCGACGAGCCCGCTGATCATGGCTTCTCTACCTTCGACCGGCGTCTGGGCTAACGGAGCGTCCGGGGCGAACAGGTTGTACAGGACCATGAGGAGGTTCGCCGGATCGGCGACGATCCGGGCCGCCACGTCCTCCAGCGGGGTTGTCTTAGCGTCCGCGGTCGCCGCCTTGAAGTCATCCTCACGCGGGGTGGCATACGGGAGGCGAAACGGCGGCACGGTCCCCGCGGCGCACAACTCGGCGACCCCAGCGTACGCTTGCAGAAGACGCCACTCACGATGTCGGACCCGTCCCCAGACCCGTGCGGCCTGTTCGAACCGGCGGAGGTTGAAGAGCGCGGTACCGGCAAAGAAGTCGCACTCCGGACGCACGTGCCACTGTTGCCAGCGTTGGTGGAGAGTCCAGACCCGCCGGTCATCGCCGAGATCGCCGGCGGCCTGGAGGACGATGGTCGTGTACTCGGCTATGGCCATGAGGTTATCATCCGCGAGGGGTTGCGAAGTCGTCGCAGTTTCGAAGTCACCGGCGGCCGCGTCGAGGTGACGGCGCGCTTCGGTGACATTGCCGAGCTGCGCATGGCAGCGCGCCGCCAGAGCATGCGCATACGGCTGCGGTAGTGGATCGTCAAGATTGGGAGCGAGGATGCCGAGTGCGTCGGCCGGGTCGTGGTGGTGTTCGAGACGGACCAGCGCGAGGTTGTTCAGCGCGGCCGGGATCGGACAGGCCAGGACGGCGCGCTCAAACCACGTCTCCGCACCCGCCAGGTCGCCACGCGCGGCAAAGCGCCGGCCCTCGTCAAGCAGCCGCTCGGCTTCGACTACGGTGTGGTTGCGATTCGGACCGTCTCTGGTGTCCATGTGTCCTCCGCGTGCAGCCTGGATGAGGCAACGAGTTCCCTAACGCCCTTCGCCGTGGTTCCTGTCGGGAACCTTGTGAACAACCGGTGGATTTGTCTGGCGTGAACGTGTCCCGGCCTGGGCTTGCCTGCGATTCGGGGAGGCAAATCCGGAAGGGGCTGTTCTTTCGCCGGCCATACCCGAGGGCGCAGCCGGGAGGATTTGGAATGGGTCCTCATAAACAGAGCTTTGTTAGGTCACCGTTGGCGGAGCAAGGGCACGGCGCACCGGCAGGTTCCCGTTGACTGGCTCGATCTCGAGGCGGCCTTCGAGATGCATTCAGACGACTCGGCGTCATTCCTCGATCTCCGGACGGGGAAGGTGCACTACGTCCCGTTTGACGAGGAAATGCTGGCCGATGCTGAGGAGGCGATGAGCGAAGAGGCAGCCGACAGGGGCCTTGCGGAGGGATGGCTGGTCCGGGTCGACCCCCTGGAATCACACGACGAATATGAGTGGATGGCTCAGTTCGTGGCCTCGGTGGACGATCCCCGGCTCCGGGAACTCCTTGAGGTTGCTCTGGACGGCCGGGGCGCCTTCCGGCGGTTCAAGGACGTGCTTGCGAGGTGGCCGAAGGAACGCGAGCGCTGGTTTGCGTTCCGCGAACAGTGTCTTTGGGACGCAATACAGGAATGGTTGGCGGAGAACGAGATCGAGCCCACGACGGCGCCGCCCCGGCGGACTTCGTAGGGAGGTCATTGAGGATGTAGGAAGGATCTATAGGCTTGGGGCGGTCGAGACGGTGAGAAGGGGCCCCGGTACCCGCAGCCCGGCGCGCCCACTCATCGGGTGGTAGAATCGGGGTTGAGGCACGTTCTGGGAGGCTTGTCATGGCAAGGCTGGTCCGCAACCTTGATCTGGCGGCTAAGCTTCGCGCGGTGACACACGAAGGCGAAACCGTAATCGAGGGCGACGGCGATCGCTTTCTGGTTGTCCGTGTTCCCCAGGTCGTTGAGCTCACCGACCCCGAAGAGGTCGAGATCGCGCTTGACGCGGCCGCCGAGTATCTGGGTCCGCGTTATGGGGCGGACGAAGCGCTGGCCCTGTTGCAGCGGGAGGCTCCCGAGGGACGTCGCTCCGATTGACGGTCACCTTCCGGGCGGCCGCGCTTGATGACCTGCGCCGCCACGATCAGTGGCGATTGACGCTCAACCCCCCGGCGCCGCCAATCCGCCATCAGATCACGGCGGCGATTGTTGAGAAGATCCGTGCCTTCCCGTCCTTTGAGTCACTCCCGTATCCGTTTGTCTCCGTTCGAGGCGAGGTGTTACCGATCAAGCGGTGTCTGGTGACTGTCCGCTCGAAACGCTTCGTGGTCTTCGTGGCAAACGGGCCGGACGGACAACCTGAAGTCGCCCGCATTCGGCATCCCCGCCAACGCACGATCGACCTGCGGCGGTAAGACCCAAACGTAGCGATTGTCACCCTGTCCCACATATTCGCGCGCCGCCTCACCGCGGCGGTTCGCCAGCGAATCCGGGGAGAGGCTTCCTGGCGCCGGGCGGCATTCATGTGGTCACGGCCTGTCCGGTGCTGTTCCTGGCGCGACTGTTTAGGTGGCACGCGCCGTATTGCGGTGCGTAGGCGCTTCCGTACGCAACGGCCGGAGTCCCAGAAGGCGGCGCCCGTTTCAGAATGTGCATGCGGCTTGACGGTCCAGGTACGGCTAGCGACATCGGCTGGCACGTCACGGATGGAACCGACCCAGTCCCCGAGCGACGACCGAAGAAGCCGCTTCAGGTAAGTTTCGGGCCGTGGGCGCGTGTTCGCTGCCAGACGGATGGCGGGCGAATGACGGGACCTGCGTCAACTTTGGCATCTAGAATGGCCTATTTCCCAAGGGGTTCAAGTTCACTCATCTCCCCAGCGGAAGCCCGGCGGATCCTAGCGAAGGCTGAAGCGCGGATCAACGTCCGTGTCTCGGTCCCTGCCGTCCCAGCGGCGTGGGCAGAGGCATAGAAGAACAGCAGGCGCGAGAAAGCCAAAGCAGGTAGAGAAAGCAAGGGGAGCCCCGGCTGGATGGCTCCCCTTCGTTAGGAGAACGTTAGGCACCCCCTCGCAAAGCCGTGAAAATCAAGGGCTGGCGAGCTGACCGCCTATATCGCACTCAGGAGGTCGGGAGTTCGAATCTCCTCGTCTCCACCAAAGCCTTACAGAATACGGCCTAGCGCACGACAAAGGGGGTGGGCAGAGAGGGCAATACTCAGGAGG
>Ga0187781_10003768_pt1 | contig 11344 bp, 8 predicted proteins | sample 0715_SJ02_MP02_2_FD_132447 | JGI IMG/M metagenome (GOLD analysis project Ga0187781, IMG submission 132447) | Tropical peat soil microbial communities from peatlands in Department of Meta, Colombia - 0715_SJ02_MP02_20_MG | ecosystem: Environmental > Terrestrial > Soil > Wetlands > Peat | place...
GGCGCACCGGGCACTACCCGCGCCAGCTCTCGGGCGGCGAGCAGCAGCGTGTCGCCATTGCCCGCGCCTTCGTCACCCGGCCGGCGGTGCTGTTCGCGGACGAGCCCACCGGCAACCTCGACACCGCGACCGGCGCGCGGGTCGGCGAGCTGCTGTTCGAGCTCAACGCCAACGCCCACACGACGCTGGTGCTCGTGACGCACGACCGCGAGCTCGCCGCGCGCTGCGGCCGGACGCTGCGCATGGAAGCCGGACGCATCGTATGAAGGCGGCGCGGCTGGCGCTGCGCACGCTCGCGCGCGAGTGGCGCTCGGGCGAGCTCGGGGTGCTGCTGCTCGCGCTCACCGTGGCGGTCGCAGCGCTCACCGGTGTGGGCTTTCTGGTAGGAAGGATCAGCGCGGCCATGGCGCTGCAGGCGAGCTCGGTGCTCGCGGCCGACATCCGCCTGAGCTCGCCCCGCGCGCTCGGCGATGACTACTTCGCCGAGGCGAGGCGCCGCGGGCTCGCGTCCTCGCGCACCATCTCGCTCCTCTCGGTGGTCTTCAACGGCGATGCCAGTCAGCTCACCAACGTGACGGCGGTGACGGCGGGCTATCCGTTGCGCGGCCGGGTGCTCGTGGGCGATGAGCCCTTCGCCCCCGGCAAGCCGGCGGCCGGCATTCCCGCGCCGGGGGAGGCCTGGCCGGCGTCCAAGCTGCTCGCCGCTGTTGGCGGTAGCGTCGGCTCGCAGCTCACGATCGGCGCGGCGAGCTTTCGCGTGACGCGCGTTCTCATCTCGCGGCCCGACCAGGGCGGCACTTTCGCCGAGCTCGCCCCGAGCCTCATCATGAACGCCGCGGACCTCCCGGCTACGCGCCTCATCCAGCCCGGCAGCCGCGTGAGCTACCACGGCCTGTTCGCGGGCGAGCGCGCCGCCATCGAGGACTTCAAGGCCTGGCTCGCGAGTCACAAGCTCCGCGGCGAGCGGCTGCGCGACATCACCGACGCAAGTCCTCAGGTGCGCAACGCCGTCGACCGCTCCGGGCGATTCCTGAGTCTCGCGAGCCTGGTGAGCGTGCTGCTCTGTGCGATTGCGGTGGCGATGGCCGCGCGCCGCTACGTGAACCGGCATCTCGATACCGTGGCGCTCTTGAAGACCCTCGGCGCGACCCGCGCCTTCACGCTCAGCGTCGCGGTGCTGCAGCTGCTCGCGCTGGCACTGATTGCGGCGCTCTTGGGCTCGGCGCTCGGGTTCCTCGCGCAGGAGTGGCTGCTGCGCACCATCCGCGGGCTGCTCGCGGTGACGGTGCTCCCGGCCCCGAGCGCCGCGCCGCTGGCGCTCGGCTTCATGACGGCGATCGCCGTGCTGGCGGGGTTTGCGCTGCCGCCGCTCATTCAGCTCGGGCGCGTGCCGGCGCTGCGGGTCCTGCGGCGCGACCTGGGGCCGCCGCCGCCGCTGGTGCTGCTGGCCTTCGGCCCGGCGGTCGCGGTGGTGGCGTTGCTCATCTACTGGGTGGTGCGGGACGTGCGGCTTTCTCTCTATCTCGGCGCGGGCCTCGCGGCGTTTCTCGCGGTGCTGGCCGCTGCCGGCACGGGGCTGGTGTTGCTCGCCGGGCGCCTGCGCGGGCGTGTGGGGGTGGCGTGGCGCTATGGGGTGGCAAACTTGAGCCGGCGCCGCGCCGAGAGCGTCGTGCAGCTCGTGGCCTTCGGCACGGGGATCATGGTGCTGCTGCTGCTCGGCATCATTCGTGATGACCTGAACAGCGACTGGCGGCGCACGCTGCCGCCGGACCTTCCCAACTACTTCTTCATCAACATCCCGCCCGGCGAGCGCGACGCCTTCATCCGCTTCGTCGAGGCGCAGGGCGCGCGCACCACGCGCGTGCTGCCCATGATTCGCGGGCGTTTGACCGCCATCAACGGACAGCCGATCGAGGAGGGGCGCCGCGGCGGCCGCGACGAGGATGGCTTTGCGACGCGCGAGCAGAATCTCACCTGGACCACCGACTTGGGAAGCGACAACCGCGTCGTCGCCGGACGCTGGTGGACGGCGGAGGATGCCGGCAAGCCGCTGGTGTCGCTCGCGACCGAGTTCCAGGAGGCGCTCGGGGTATCGTTGGGTGATCAGCTGACCTTCGATATCGGCGGCGAGACGATCGAGACCACGGTCGCGAGCATCCGCAAGGTCAAGTGGGACAGTTTCCGGCCCAACTTCTTCATCGTGTTCGCGCCGGGGGTGCTGGACCGTGTTGCCGGCACCTACATGACGAGCGCCTACTTCACGCCCGGCACCGCGCGCACGCTCGCCGAGCTCGCGCACCGCTTCCCGAGCGTCTCGATCTTCGATATCGACGAGCTGCTCACCGAGGTGCGCGCCGTGCTCGACAAGGCCGCGATCGCCGTGCAGAGCGTGTTCGTCTTTACGCTGTTCGCCGGTCTCACGGTGCTGCTCGCGGCGGTGCAGTCGAGCCGCGACGAGCGCCGCTACGAGAGCGCGATGCTGCGCACTCTCGGCGCGAGCCGCGGCACGGTGGTGCAGGGGGTGCTCGCCGAGTTCGTGACCTTGGGAGTCCTGTCGGGATTGATCGCCGCGGCCGGCGCCTCGCTCGCCGCTTACTTCCTCACGACGCGCTGGCTCGAGCTCCGCTACGCCTTCGATCTCACGCCCTGGTGTGTCGGCATCATGGGCGGAGCGCTGCTGGTTGCCGCGGGCGGCTGGCTCGCCACCCGCAGCGTCGTCAATCAGCCGCCGCTCACGACGCTGCGCGCCTGACGGTCTTCCGGACGCTCATGGGCGCAATCGGATGTCGCCTGCGTTCTCCGGCCGCAGTCCGCGTTTTCCGGCGTAGCAGGCGCGGATGCGCGCGAAGTCCTGCGGCGCATCTCCGCTGAGGCTCACGTACGTCTCGATGCCCACGGTCCTGGTCGCGTAGTCGATGTAACCGAGGCCCACACACAGGCCGCCGGCAAGCGCGATGCGGTAGAAGCCGGACTTCCAGTGATCCGTGTAGGCGCGGGTACCCTCGGGAGTCATGCCGAGCCACAGCGATTCGCTGCGGGCAAATTCCGCGAGCAGCGTGTCCACGAATCCGGAAGGATCGCGCCGATTGACCGGGATGCCGCCCAATTGCAGCAACAGCCGCCGCACCGGCCAGCGAAACAGAGTGTCCTTGCCCAGCCAGCCCACCTGAAAGCCGGTGGCGATCTTGTAGAGCATGCCGATGATGAAGTCCCAGTTCGAAGTGTGGGGATACACGACGATGATGCCTTTGGGGACCGGCGGAGGCACGAACACCCAGCGCCAGCCGAACTGCCGCAGGAGCAGACCCGACGCGCGCTGTGCAAGCGTCATGATTCCGCCACCACCGCCGATGGTCTCGTTGGCATAGTCGATACCTGGGCTGCCACAATGCAGCGATTCCTGGGACCGCTGATTATCGTTTGAACGGGGGAGATTCGATGTACTGCCCATCCCTTTTTCGTGAGGACCGGCTCGAGGCTCAGCAAGCGCTCATTCGAAGTCATCCCCTCGGTCTGCTGATCTCACACGGGCCGGGTGGGCTGCTGGCGAATCTGCTGCCATTCGTCCTGAAGACGGGCAGCTCCGAGCGCGGCGTGCTGCAGGTTCATATGGCCCGTGCAAACCCGCAGTGGCGCGAGCTCGATGGTCAGCCGGTGCTGGTGGTGTTTCGGGGTGCCGACGCCTACGTCAGCCCGTCCTTGTATGCAACCAAGAAGGAGACCGGCAAGGTGGTCCCGACCTGGAACTATGCGATGGTCCAGGTCCGCGGCGAAGCCAGGTTACACGAGGAGGCCGAGTGGCTCACGCCGCAGCTCAACGCACTGACGACCGCGCGTGAGGCGTCCCGCGCACAGCCCTGGTCGATCACCGATGCTCCGCCTGACTATATCGAGGCGCAGAAGAAAGCCATCGTCGGCATCGAGATCGAGATCGCGGCGATCGAAGGCAAGTGGAAGGTGAGTCAGAACCAGCCGGAGGCCAATCGCCGCTCCGTGGTCGCCGGCTTCCGTCTGGACGAAAGCACACGCGAGATGGCCGAGCTCGTGCGCAGCTACGGCAAGATCGAATAGCGCCCGCGGCACGGACGCGGTCGTGGCTCAGCGCTGCGCGATGCCGATCGTCACCCAGGAATCGGGCTGCGGCTCGAGACGCGCGGTGAGCCCCTCGATCGTGAGGAGGTAGTTCCCCGGGCCGAAGGCCGAGCTGTTGACCGCCACGCGCAGGTGGCCGTTCGAGTCCTTGGTGAGATTGTCGATGACCATCACGCGCCCCTGGTCGAGGCGGTCGATGGTGACGCGGAAATCCTTGTACGGTGAGCGCGACTCGTCGATGTGGAAGTCGACGAGCTGTGCGGCGCCGCCGCCGATCACGATGGCGGGCGTGCTGGAGGCGCCCGAGCGGTTCGGCAGGAGCCGCACGACACGGGTGCTGGTCGCTGCATCGAGCGTGCGATCGGACACCTGCCGCTGCAGCTCGAGGAGCTTATGAGTCTTGCTCGCGCTGCCGGCCGCGACGATCGCGAGCGAGAGCGCGAGTACCACGGCGAGCCCGGCGGTGCCGAGGATGGCGGCAGGTTGCTGCCAGATCGGCTTCGGCGCCTCCTGCCACGGCTCGGGCTTGCCGCTCGCCTCGAGGAGCCGCACGCCCGCGTTCACGCGCTCGGGAAGTCCCAGCTCGTCCAGCAGCTCGGGGTGCTCCTTGCAGTAGCGCTCGAAATCGGTCGCCGCCTTGATCGGAAGCTTGCCGGAGAGATAGCGCTCGACGACCTGGTTGCGCGCGATGAAGTCGCGGTCCATCCCGCGCGCCGGAAATCCGGTCGAGGTGGCGGACGCGGCCGATGTCGCCGCGGGCGCGGCGGCGGGGGCCGGTGCGGGCTTCGGCGTTGCGGTGCGGGGCTTCTCGGCATGAGCCGGCTGCGCGGGCTTTGCGGGAGGAGCGCTGCGGCGCGCCGGGCCGCTCGCCGCGGTCTTGACGGAAGAAGCGGCCGCCGCGCGCGCGTTCGCCCAGCTCGCAAGCGAAGGGGCTTCCGCCGGCGGCGGGGGGGCGGGCGCGGCGGGCGCCTCCGGCGTCGCCGCAGGAGCCGACGCCGGTTTCCTCGCGATCGGCGTGACGCTCGCGGGCTGCGGCGCCGGGGCGACGCGCGGCTTCGGGGGCGCGGCCGGGGCCGTGGGAGCTGCGGGCTTTGGCGGCTTCACCGGCTCCTGAGGAGCGACGGCAGCGGCCGCCGCGAGCTTCTGGGCGGCGGCGGTGAGTGAGGCGCGCCTCGCGAGCGGCACCATCGCGGGCGCAGCCGGAGGCGTCGCTTCGGCCGTCCTGGTGGCCGGCGCCGGGCTCGCGCTGGCGGGCTTGGGTGTGGGCGTTGGCGCGGGGGCGGCTGCCGGGGCGGGGGCGGCGCTGGACTTCGCGGGCGCTTCCGAATCGGGCAGCAGAGTCAGCTCTTCCTCGTCACGAGTGACGCGCAGCGACGGGCCTTGCGGGGCGGGCCCCACCGGGAGCGGCGCCGACAGCATCTTGTCGACCTCGAGAGCGTCGTCGAGGGCGAGCGGCGCGTCCGGATCGATGGGCTCGAGCACCTGCGGAGCCTCGGGCGTCTCGGCTTCGTCGACTCCGGGGATGGTCGGCTCGTCATCGGCGAGCAGGAACTCCGGCTTCAGCAGGGTCTGGGTCGCCTCGGTCTCGCCCTGCGCGGGCGCGTCTTTGGCGGCCTCGGGGGCCGGCTGCGGCTTGGGGGCGGACGCGGGCACGGCGGCCGTCTCATCCAGCGTCAATTCAGGCAGAGGTTCCACGGGCGGGCGGGACGCAGCTTCCATAGGTGGACATATCTTTACAACGACGTCCGGTGGCGGCGTCGGGGTGGCTCACAGATCGGGGACCGAGGGGCGACTTCGTGACGCAGGTCTCACTCGGCGCGCGGGCGCGAGCGCTCCTCGGACGGCCGTCACGGCGTTTTCACACCGCCCGCACCTGAGAGGAAGTACTCGATCTTGTCGCGGTAGGTGCGCGAGAGCTTGAGCTCATGCCCGCCCTCGAGCGTGAGAAAGTACTCGCCGTTCATGTGCGCCCGCAGGCTTCGCACCAAACGCAGGTTCACGATCGTCGAGCGGTGCACGCGCTGGAAGAGATTGGGATCGAGGAGCTCTTCGAGCTCTTTCATGGTGCCGCGCAGGATGTGGGTCTCGCCGGCGGCGTGGATACACATGTAATCGCCGGCCGCATCGATCCACTGGATGCTCGCTACCGGCACGCGCACCGTCTCGCGCCCCTGCCGGATCGGCAGCACCTCGGGGCGCCCGGCGCCGAGCGCCTTGCGGCCGTGCTCGAGCAGCTCATCGAGCACCAGCTCGCCGCAGCCGGTGATCTCCGCAATGATCTGCATGAGGCGGTCGCGCTGGGTGGCGGCGCTGCGCGCGGCCAGGTGCTCGCGCACCCGCTCCACCGCCTCGGCGAAGCGCTGCTCGTCGATGGGCTTCAGCAGATAATCGATGGCCCGTGCCTCGAAGGCCTGGATCGCGTACTGGTCGTAGGCGGTCACGAACACCACGATCGGCATCGATTCCTGCGGCAGGTGCGCCAGCACCTCGAAGCCCGACATGGCCGGCATCTGGATGTCGAGGAACACGAGATCCGGCTTGTACTGCTGGATGGCGGCGAGCGCCTCGCGGCCGTTGGCGCACTGCGCGACGATCTCGAAGTCCGGCAGCTCGCGCACCCGGATCTCGATCCCGCGCCGTGACAGCACCTCGTCGTCGACGATGATCGTACGAACCTTCATGCGTGCATGCCTCCCGAACGCCGCGCGGCCAGCGCCCGCTGCGCCGCCCGCTCCTCCGGCGGTGCCGTCTCGAGCGGCAGCGCCATGTCGACCCTGAGCCCCGGATGACAGTTGATCGCTGCGAAGCGGCAGTTCTCCCCGTACAGCACCTTGAGCCGCTCGCGCGTATTGGCGAGTCCCACGCCGCGGCGGTCGCTCGGCGGCGGCCCGGCCGGCAGCCCCGGGCCGTCGTCGATCACCGAGAGCTCGAGCAGCCCCTCGCGCGTGCGCCCCTCGATGCGCACCAGCCCGCCCTGCTCGCGCGCCGAGACCGCGTATTTGAGCGAGTTCTCCAGCAGCGGCTGCAGCAGCAGGCTCGGCACCAGGGCATCGAGCGCCTCCTCCTCGATCGCGTACTCGATCTTCAGCCGCTCGCCGAAGCGCAGCCGCTCGGTGCCGAGATAGAGGTCGAGGGCCTCGATCTCCTGGCGCAGCGTCACCTTCTTCACGGGGTCCTGGTCGAGCGTGTAGCGCAGGAACTCCGACAGCCGCGCCACGGCCTGGTTCGCCTTGCGGTTCTGGTTGTCGAGAATCAGCGTCGAGATGGCATTCAGCGTATTGAAGAGGAAATGGGGATTGAGCTGGTAGCGCAGCATCTTCAGCTGCGCCTCCTGCGCGAGCGCTACCGCCTTCAGCATCGCCTCCTCCTGCTGGCGCTTGGATTCGTAGAACCTGATGCCGAAATACAGCGCGCTCCAGCACAGCAGAATGACGGCGGTGGACAGCGCGCCGCCGAAGAGCTCGAAGCGCGTCTGCATCTGCCAGTCCTGCGCCACGAACTCGCGGAAGGAGAGGTTGATCACGACGCGCAGCGTGAGCGCGGTGAGGTAGCAGGTGATGAGTACGCCGACGACGATGGTGCGCAGCGGCTGCTCCCACAGCCGCCGGTAGATGTAGCGCATCGGCGCCGAGAACACGAAGCCCGCAACGGCCGCGACCAGCCACACGCGCGCATAGCTCCAGGCGTCGGGGTAGAAGAACCCGGCGACCGCCTGGGTGATGCCGTACGCCGCCCAGCCTGCGGCGTGCAGCGTCCAGAAGAGCACGTTGCGGTTCTTACGGAATTGCTCGAGCGTCAGGGTCTTCATAGACGCCGGCCCGAAGCGCGCCGGGAGCGCGCGTGAGGGCCGGTCGCGCAAGCTTAGGGCATGTGCCGTGCCGCCCGTGGTCTCACCGGACGCGCCGCCCGCTCGCTTCGTCGCATGGGAGCCGCGGGCGCTGGATGCGCCGTCAGGCCGGTAAGAAACTGAATCTATTCGTTATTTTCGAGCTGCCGGAACAGGCCCGAGCGCGACTCCGGAACCGTCGCAATAGCCTCCAGCGCCACGGTCTTGGCAAGCGCCGCTCCCTGTGCGTAGTCGAGGCCGATCGCGGTCAGGTACTGGAGCGAGGCATGCGAGTCGGCCTTCTTGGCCGAGCAGTGGATGCCGAGCACCTTGGCCGCCTGGACGGTGGCAACCACCATGGCCTGCGAGAGCTTGTCGCGCAGCGCCGCGGCGGTGAGCCGCGCGTCGAGCTTCAGCATCCGCAGCGCCTTCGAGCGCAGCAACGGCAGCGTCTGCGAGTCGAACGAGAAGTCGTCGATGGCGATCCAGGCGCCGAGCTTCTCGCACTGAGAGATGAAGCGCTCGACCTTGGCGCGCTGCTGAACGCACAGCGACTCGGCGATCTCGAAGCCGAGCGTCTCGCCGGCAATACCGTGGCTGTTGAGCGCGGCGCCGATCTTGGTGAGCAAGCGCTCGTCCTCAAGGCTCGTGATCGAGAGGTTCACCGTGAAGCTGGTCGGGACGGAGTTCCACAGCGCGCGGTTGGCCGCGAGCCAGGCGAGCAGTTGCGTGAGCGTCTGCTCATCGGACGCGGTGGTCGAGCCGCGCGGCAGCACCTGGAAGCGCCGTGTCTGGCCGCCGGCGCGCAGCTTCGCGAACGGCAGCAGGTCGAGCGGCGCAGCCGGGGTGCTGGCAGCGGGGGCCGGCGCCGCGGGGACCGCCGCGGCCACCGGGGCGGGAGGTGTGGGTGCGGGCGCCACGACCGGGGCGGGGGCGGGGGCCGCCACCGGGGCGGGAGCTGCAGCCACGGCCGGGGCCGGGGCAGGTGCCGGAGTCGGTGCCGCAGCCGGTGCGGGCGCACGCGCCGCGGGAATCGATCGCGGGGCGGCGGGAGGCGGGCGCGCCGGAGTTGGCGTGCGCACCGCGGGCGAAGTGCGCGCCGGGGGCACGATGCGCGCGGGGGCCACGCGCGTCGGCTGCGCGGCGGGTTTGGCGGGCGGTGCCGCGCCGCGAGCCGGCGCAGCCGGCGCGGCCTTCACGGGCGCTCCCGGGCGCGACGGCACCTGGACCGGGTCGGAGTCAAACAGCACGACGAGGTCGTCGCTTTGACTGAGAGAGAGCTTCGAGTGAGGCGGCACGGGCTCGAACGGGTGGCGTGCGGGTCCCGGCCGTGCGCCGGCTGCCGCTCCATTGCCGGTCGCGGGGGCGGTGGCCGGGCCTGCCTTGACGGCGGGCACCGCTGCCCTGCCGTTGGGGGCCGGCGCGGGAGCTGCGGGTGCGCGCGCGGCCGGTGCCTTGGCGGCCGGCGTCGGCAGCGGACGCGGGCCGCGGGTCGGCGCCACCTCGGCGGCCTTGGAGGCCGCGTGCAGCTTCTTCGCCACGGCGCTCGGATTCTGGGCGGGCCGCACGACCGGCGGCTCGGCGAGGAACTCGAGCTTCAGCATCCCCGAGTCGGCGACGCCGAACTCCTCCGCTACCGGTGCCGGCGCGGGCGCGGCGGGTTTGGCCGCTCCTTTCGCCTGGGGCGGGGCGGCAGCGGGCTCGGCCGCCGCCGGGGGTGACACGTCCTCGGGCACGAGCTCGAGCTCGAGGATGTTGGCAATCTCTTCCGCGCTGATGATGGTTTCGGAGAGATCGTCGTCGACTTCGGGCTGGGCGGGCGGCGCGGGTAGCGCGGCGGGCCGGCCGACCTCGACGTCGACCTCTGCTTCCGTGACCAGTGCCAGCTCGACCGGGGGAGCGGAGGCTTCGGCCGGCTCGGGAGCCTCCTCGGGGGCCGCGGCCACTTCAGGCGCCTCGGCGACTTCCTCGGGCTCGGGCTCGGAATCCTCCAGAACCTCGATGGGCGGCAGGGCGCCGTGGAGAGCGCCGGAAGGCTTCAGCAGCACTGCAAGGCGCTGCATGATCGTGCGCACGGGGGCCGCGGTCATGCGCTCGAGCGTGTCGTCGCCGACCGACTTGCTGTCGGCGAGGATCATGGCGACGCCGACCAGGTTTCCCATCGGCGCGCGCACCGGGAGGAACACGGCGAGACGCCCGTCCTCGAGCGCGGTCTCGTGGCAGGGGAGCGAGGCATCGGAGTTGAGGGTGTCGAGCGCCTCGAGCACCAGCATGTGCTCATCGGGCCCGAGCGCGCCTTCGCTCAGCCACAGGACGTTCGCTTCGTGATCGCAGAGGGAGACTGACTGCAGGCGGCGCGTCGGCAATACCTCGCGCAGCTGCTGGCCCAGCGACTCGACGGTCGCAGGCCCGGCAGGCGGCGGTGCCAGTGTCGGCGCGGGCGCGGCGGGTTTGTTGGCCGCCGCGCGCGCGGCCCTGAATTTCTGCAGCAAAGCTGGTTCCCGGTATTGGACTGAAACACCGAGCGTGCGCCGTTCAAGCGCAGCGCTTTCCCTCGACTCTCAGGGTGGCAGCACGCGGCCCGCGCTGCCGTGATTTAACTCGCGTTCTGTTCGCAAATAGGCGACAGGGCACGGCGCTCGCATTTGTCATATTGAGAGAGGCGGCACGGCACAGCTGAAAGTGTGCATGCGTCGCACTCCGGCGGCGGCGCTGGCGCGCCGCCGCCCCCGAGGGCCCGGAGAGCCGCTGACGTCTCAGTGCGCGCTGCCGAGGAAATCGCGCTTGCCGAGCTCGACGCCGTTGTGACGCAGGATGAGGTAGGCGGTGGTCACGTGGAAGAAGACGTTCGGGATCGCCCAGTGCTCGAGGAACTCGAGGCCCTTGAACTCGAGTGTGCCGCGATCGCGCGTCGGCACCTTGATGTCGCGCGTCTCCGCTCCCTCGAGCGCGCTCGGCGGCACGCCCTTCAGGTAGTCGATGGTGCGCGCGATGCGCGCGTGCAGCTCCTCGAAGCTCGCCTCGGTGTCGGGAAAGCGCGGCGGCTCCTGTTCCGTGAGCCGCGCGACCGAGTTCTTCGCCAGGTCGCACGCGAGCTGCACCTGCCGGGTAAGCGGAAACATGTCCGGAGCGAGCCGCGAGCCGAGCAGCACCGCGGGCTCGAATTTCCTTTGCGTGGCGTGCGCCTGGCCCTTTTCCAGGAACGCCGAGAGACTGCCGAGCGCGTGTGCAAAGACATCCACCGACATGGCGTGCATCGAGATCTTCATGGGGTTGCCTTTCGAGTCGTCCTGAAAGCAGGGGGCGCAGATTCTAGCCTCAGGAGGACTGGCGCGCGTGCCTCTCCGGTGAAACAATAGCGCTCGCCATGAGCCTGATCTGGACGCCCGCGCAACTCGCGATGCTGGCCAAAGTCGTCGATCTGAA
>Ga0187781_10003769_pt1 | contig 11343 bp, 10 predicted proteins | sample 0715_SJ02_MP02_2_FD_132447 | JGI IMG/M metagenome (GOLD analysis project Ga0187781, IMG submission 132447) | Tropical peat soil microbial communities from peatlands in Department of Meta, Colombia - 0715_SJ02_MP02_20_MG | ecosystem: Environmental > Terrestrial > Soil > Wetlands > Peat | place...
GGCAGCACGATGTCGGCATAATCCACCGTGTCCGTGTGGATCTGCTCGTGGACCACCGTGAACAGGTCAGGACGGCGCAGTCCCTCGAGCACGCGCGACTGGTCGGGCGCGACGGCTGCCGGATTGCAGTTGTAAACGTAGAGCGCCTTCACCGGCGGATTCTGCTCTTCGAGGAGCACGTCCGCCAGCTTGACCATGTTGATCTCGCGCGTCGCGGGCTGAAAGAGGTCTTCGCCCTTGACGCGCGCGAGATTGAACTCGAATGCCTCGGCGCTCTCGTGATGCGCGCCGCCGCCCGGCTTACGAAACGCACCCACCAGGCCCGGCAGGCAGGCAATGGTGCGCATCGCCATGCCGCCGTTCTCGTGACGCGTTAGCGCGAAACCCACACGCAGGAACGGCGCCCGCGCGCGGCCATAACCGCGCGCGAAGCCCAGAATCTCATCCTCGCTGAGCCCGGTGATGCGCGCCACGCGATCGGGCGGATATTCCTTCAGCGCGCGCTCGCGCAGAGCTTCGTAACCCAGGGTGAATCGCTCGATGTAATCGCGATCGAGCAGGTCCTCACGGATCAGGACGTGCATCACGCCCAGGGCCAGCGCTGCGTCAGTTCCAGGCCGAAGCTGGAGGACGTCGTCGGCGAGGTGCGACGTACGGTTGCGATGCGGATCGACCTGCACCACGCGCGCGCCACGTTTCTTCGCGGCCTTCACGATCGGCACGAAGTGCAGGTTGGTGGCCGCGATGCTCATGCCCCAGATGACGATGTAATCGGACTCCGCAGCCTGGGCAAGGTCGGTGCCGATCGCTTTCCCGATCGTGATGTCCCAACCCGCCATGGCGGCGGGATCGCAAATGGTGCGCAGCAGGCGGCTGGCTCCGAGACGATAAAAAAACCGATGCCCAGAGTTGCGCTGCACGATGCCGATCGAGCCACCGTAGGAATACGGCAGGATCGCCTCGCCGCCATACTCGTCGACAATCGCTTTGAACCGGAATGCGATCTCGTCGAGGGCCTCGTCCCAGGTGATGCGCTCGAAGCGTCCGCCGCCAAGGCCCTTGGCGCCCACGCGTCGCGCGGGATAGAGTACGCGCAAAGGCGAATAGAGCCGTCGATCGTAGTGCGCCATCTTGTGACAGAGGAAGCCGCGCGTGAAGGGATGGTCAGGATCGCCCTGCAGCTTGGTGACGCGCCCGCTTTCCACCGTCGCCAGGATGCTGCAGGCGTCGGGACAGTCAAGCGGACAGACGGTTTTCAGCACTTGACTCTGTGGCTGGTTGGACATGGTGTGCAAGCCCGGCCCTAATCGACGAGTCTAGCACGGACACTGTTCATCCTCCCGACGCCGATCCGGAAAGCGGTCATTTGACACCTGGATAGCACCGTGGTGCCGCATTCATCACCGCTGCAACGTCGGGTTGTGACAATCTGCCTGATCCGGGAGGCAGGATCGCGGATATCGGACGCAACCGGGTATTCGTCTTCTGCAGTTCAGATTCTCAGGTTCGTTTAGGTTCGTTCTAGGTTCGTTTTCGGGCATTTTTGCTTATTTTTCAATAGCTTGTCAGGTTCGTTTTACTAAATTTTAGGGTCTCTTTTTTCTTCGGGCATTTCCCGCCCAGCGTCCCTTGCCCCGCTGGCCGCCCCGATAACCGTGTGCCGCAGGGCATCGCGAGCGCGAGCAACAAGCAAAGCATCGTTTGATTTCCCGTTTTTGCGACTAAAAGGGCTACACATCGCCTGATTTGCAAGGCTAATGCCTGTGTAAGTTTTATACGATTTGTTGATTGTAAAGGAGATGGTGGGTTCGTTCCTTGATTCGGCCACTTTTTTCGCGGGACGCCATTTCGCCAGCCGAAAATCGACCCGCGAACGGTGCGTCTCACGCGCGGCAGCGGGGGGCATTGCGATCAAACCGCGTCCATTCATAGCGAACTCTCCCTCAGCTATCTTACATAGCCGACCTTGACACTCGCGGCAACCCTGAACACGCCCCGGTGGTGTCGTCCGCAAGGTCCGGACCTGGATTCATCCTATCGGGCCAAAATGGGACAATGGGGACAAGTGGGACAAATGAGAAAATTTAATTTCACTCTTGTTTTCAGCCAGTTACACTGTGGAAAAATGCAGGCACACCTCAAAACGTGTTCCGAGCAGTAAGAGTTCCGGTTATCGCAGCCTCTGTTGATGGCTGCCGAGACGCCCTGGCAAGAGGGCGGGCCACTGCGCCGGTAGACGCGCAGGTGGTCAAAGCCTCACAATGGAGGTGCACGATTTAAACTCAACGGCTGACACATGAGGAGGGGATGCATGTCTGTCAAGCGGATTGGCATTCTTACCGGCGGCGGCGATGTCCCCGGACTCAATTCGGTGATCAAGACGGTGGTGTATCGCGGCGGCGAGATCGGCTGCGAGGTGATCGGCATCCGGCGCGGCTGGGAGGGCCTGACGCACGTCGACCTGGAGGATCCATCGAGCTGCGGGCGCTACATCCAGCAGCTCGATCGGGAGAACACGCGCACCATCGATCGCACCGGCGGGACCTACCTGCACAGCTCGCGAACCAATCCGGCCAAAATGAAGAAACGCCCGCCGGTGGTGGAGAGTGAAGAATTCCCGACGACACAAGTCACCAAGAAGGGTGAAACCAGCACGGTCTACGATCTGACGCCCCAGGTGCTCAGGAACGTCAACGCCCTGGGACTCGACTACCTGATCGCCATTGGCGGCGACGATACGCTGAGCTACGCCGCGCGGCTCGATAAGGAAGGCGTGAACGTGCTCGCCATTCCCAAGACCATGGACAACGACGTGCAGGGTACCGAATATTGCATCGGCTTCTCCACCGCCATAACGCGCGCCATGGAAGCGATCGACCGGCAGCGCACCACGGTGGGATCGCACGAGCGCATCGGCATCTTCCGCATCTTCGGGCGCGACGCGGGCTATACGGCGCTCTACACCGCCTATGTGACGTCCATCCGGTGCTGCATCCCGGAGTACAAGTTCGACCTGAATCATCTTATCCAGTTGCTGATGAAGGACAAAAAGCTCAATCCCAGCAACTATTCGCTGGTGATCGTTTCCGAGGGCGCGCAGTGGGAGGGCTACGAGATCCGCGAATACGGCGAGGCGGACGCTTTCGGGCATCGCAAAAAGGCCAACGTGGGCGAGGACCTGAGCGATGAGATCAAGAGAGTCACCGGCGAAGAAACGATCGTCAGCGATCTCACCTACGATCTGCGCAGCGGGAGCCCGGACTTTGTGGATAAGATGGTGGCCTCGACCTTCGCTGGCATGGCCATGGATTGCGTCGAGAAGGGCGAGCACGGGATGATGATGGCCATCAACCAGGGCTGTTACGCGGCGATGCCGATTCCCGATCCCGAACTCGGCCCGCGCAAGGTGGACATCCCGACCATGTACAACACGAAGCGCTGCCGCCCGATTTACGCGCAGAAGCTCGGCCTGCCGATTTTCCTGACGCGGGCATGACTGTAGCGGCGGTCTATGACCGCCGAGCGTAAAAGGCCGGCGCTCATAGAGCGCCGCTACACTTGGCCGCTACAGCTCGTGAGGATACCGGCGCTACAGCACTATACTGGAGCCATGTCGACGACCGGAAAGGAGAACAACGCGACCGCAGGCATCCGGCCTGGAAAGCTGCTGCTCGCCAAGCCCCGCGGATTCTGCGCGGGCGTGGAGCGCGCCGTCGAGGTCGTCAGCCGGGCGCTGGAACTGTTTGACGGTCCGATCTACGTCCGCAAGCAGATCGTTCACAACCGCCACGTCATCGACTCGTTCTGCGCGCAGGGCGTGGTCTTCGTGGAAGAACTCGACGAGGTTCCCGACGAGGGCCTCGTGATCTTCAGCGCGCATGGCGTCTCGCCGGCGGTGCGAGCGGCGGCGCGCGCCCGCAAGCTGCAGGTGATCGACGCCACCTGCCCGCTGGTTACCAAGGTCCACCTGGAAGCGCTGCGTTTTCATCGCGAAGGGCGGTCGCTGATCCTCGTCGGCCACAAGGGTCACGAGGAAGTGGTGGGCACCATGGGCGAAGTGCCGGGACACGTGCAGCTGGTAGGTACGCCCGAGGGGGCAGAACGCGTGGAAGTGCCCGATCCTGAGCGCGTGGCCGTGCTCACGCAGACCACGCTCGGCGTGGACGACGCCAATACCATCATCAACGTGCTGCGGCGCCGATTCCCCCGCCTGGTCACACCGCCCAGCGATGATATCTGCTACGCCACCCAGAACCGTCAGATTGCGGTGAAGCGCCTCGCCGAGCGCGCGGAGCTCGTACTGGTGCTCGGCTCTGCGAACAGTTCGAATTCGCAGCGGCTACGCGAGGTCGCGGTCGATTGCGGAGCCCGCGCCCACCTGATCGACGACGCTTCCCGGATTGACCCAGCCTGGCTCGAGGGCGTGGAGTGTGTAGGCGTCACCGCCGGCGCGTCGGCGCCCGAGCATCTGGTCGAAGCAGTGGTCGATTATTTCCGCGGCCTGGGCGTGACCGAGGTCGAAGAGGTCGAGGCAATGCAGGAGCGGGTCACGTTCGCGCCGCCCGCGGAACTGGCGCGCGTCCGGGCTTAACCGATGCGCTTCCTAATGCTGCGGTAGCGGAGGTGTCCTCACCGCCGCACTTTCGGCGCTGCAGAGAACCGCGAGCGTAGCGCTCCGCCAGGAAATTGAACGTATGGACAACCCGCCGATCATACGCAAATACGCCGACTTCGACGAGATGAAGGCGGACGAGTACCGCTACTGGCAAAGTCGGCCCGCGCATGAACGGCTGGACGCCGTTGAGAAAATGATCCAAACCGCCTATGCGATCAAGGGGTGGGTGATCGAACCTGATGTACCAAGATTACAAAGACCTTTTGTCCGCCTTCCACGCCCATGGCGTTAGATACCTCGTGGTGGGGGGGTTCGCGGTCATCTATCACGCGCAGCCTCGCTTCACCAACGATATCGACCTCTTAATCGGGCCCGATCCCGGCAATGCGCGAGCCGCCTACGCCGCGCTGGCCGAATTCGGGGCATCGCTCGAAGGCATTCGACCCGAAGACCTCACCGACCGGAACAGTTTCTTTCGGTTTGGGCGAGAGCCGAAAGGCTTCGACATCCTTCCGGCAATCCCTGGCGTCGATTTCGATGCGGCCTGGGAAAGGCGCGTTGAAACCGTGATCGACCCGGTGAGCGGCCTGAAGGCTACCTTCATCTCCGCCGAAGACCTGATAGCATCGAAGCTGGCTTCAGGAAGACCGCAGGACCTTGCGGACGTCGACGCCATCCGCAAGGCGATAGAGAGCCGGCGCCCCCGGCAAGAGGAAATCTCCGGGAACCCGAGCAGCCCGGGTGACTGAAGTCGCTCCTTGTTCGCCGGCATCCTCGCCGTCCAACCTGCCGGAACGTGGGGCGGGTCCTGCATTTCGCAGATGGTACTGCGGTCTCACACCGTCTTGTCGGGCGCATCGCAGATCGGCTCCAGCGGACACGACGGGCATAGCGGCTTGCGCGCCACGCATATCTTGCGGCCGAACCAGATCACCTGGTGGCTGAAGGAAATCCAACGCTCGCGCGGCACGATCTTCATCAAGTCCTGCTCGACTTTTTCGGGCGTGTTGGAGCTCGTCAGCTTAAGCCGATGCGTGATGCGGAATACGTGGGTGTCAACCACGAGTCCGCTGGCGATGCCGTAAGCGGTGCCGAGCACCACGTTTCCGGTCTTGCGGGCGACGCCGGGCAGGGTGAGCAATTCCTCCATCGTCCGCGGCACCTCGCCGCCAAAGTCTGACACCAGCCTCTTTGCCGCGCCGATGATGCTCCGCGCCTTGTTGCGGAAGAACCCGGTCGACTTGATGTCCTGTTCGAGCACTTCCTGCTGCGCGGCGGCGAAATCGCGCGGCGTTGGGTATTTCGCAAAGAGGTTGGGCGTGACCTTGTTCACTCGCTCGTCGGTGCACTGCGCCGAGAGGATGGTGGCCACGAGAAGCTGAAAGGCATTGCTGTGCTTCAGCGCACACTCGGCCCGCGGAAAGAGCTGGTCCAGCCCGGCGAAGATTTTGGTCAGGCGCTCGGGCGAAGTGTAGTCCTTTTTCTTCAGCCTGCTCTTCGACGTGCGCGCAGCAGGACGCGCTCGCTTCGGTTGAGCGGACGGCTTCGCAGTTTTGCGATTTCGCGTCGGCATGCCGCTCAGCATATCATGATGGCTGCGTGTGCCCGGAGAGGATCGCGCTGTAGCGGCGGTCTATGACCGCCGGATTCTCAAAGAGAGCAGCGGCGGCGGTCGCAGACCGCCGCTACAGTTGGCTCTCGCAGAGGTCATCTGCCTGTGGTCTTCACCAAGCGGCTTCGCGACGGGGTTCGACGCGGGGAAATCACCTGCAGCGTACGAATCTGGATGCGTCCTCACGTCACAGTGGGTCGGCGATACCGGATGGAGGAGGGCGAGATCGAGGTGGATTCGATCGAGGCCATCGGATTTCCGGATATCACGCCGCAACTGGCGCGGGAGTCAGGATTCCTCGGCGTTCTGGACCTGCTCAAGGTCGCGAAGCATGGCAGAGGCGACAAGATCTACCTGATCCGGTTCCATTACATCCCGCCTGGTTTGACGTAGGGGAGGCCCTTGTGGCCGCCCGTTTGAGGAAGCTTCTGTCTGTTCGAGCGGCCACAAGGGCCGCCGCTACGTCAAAGTTGGTCGTTCGAGATAATCCAGCAGCTTGCGAAATGCCTCTCCCCGATGCGACACGGCGAACTTCGCCTTCGGAGTCAGCTCCGCAAAGGTGCTGCCAAGCGGAGGAAAGAAGAAGTACGGATCGTAGCCGAAGCCGCCGGTGCCGCGCGGCGGCGCGATGATGATACCGTCAGCGCGGCCTTCAATAACTGTGAGAACTTCGCCCTGTCGCGCCAGCGCTATCACGCAAACGTAGTGGGCGCCGGCCCGAGAACTCGGGGCTTCGACGGGTCCTATAACGTCGGGCAGCAGGGCGCGGTTCAATTCCGCAATGAGCCTGGCGTTGTTGGCGTCGTCCGTGGCGCCGGGACCGGAGTATCGCGCGGAGAATACGCCAGGGGCGCCGCCCAGCGCGTCTACCGCGATGCCTGAGTCGTCGGCGAAGACCAATCCATCGCTATGGCGGGAGTAGTATTCGGCCTTCTTGCGCGCGTTCGCTTCGAACGTGAGCCCGTCCTCGACGCAGGGCTCGAGGCGCTCGATCTCGGGAAGCGCTTCGACGTCGATGCCACGCGACCTCGCTGCTTCCGCGAACTCGCGCAATTTGCCGTTGCTGCTCGACGCGAGCCAGAGCCTGGGGAACGCGCCATCGGCGTTGTTCAATTCCGGGGTTGATTTCATGGTGTATCGCGGCGCGAGGCTCAAGCCAGTCCGATCTTTACCAGCGCGCGTTGGGCCGCGATCAGTTTCTCGATGGCAGGTTGGGCAAGGTCGAGCAGGCGGTTCAAATCGTCGCGTGAGTAGGGCGCGCCCTCGGCCGTCGCCTGCACTTCGACCAGCCGGCCGGAGCCGGTCATGACCACGTTCATGTCGACTTCGGCGTTCGAGTCCTCGCTGTATTCGAGATCGAGCAGCGTTTCGCCGCCGACAACGCCCACGCTGATGGCAGCCAGGTAATCCGTGAGCGGCGATCGCGCCAGCGCCTTTATTGCCATGAGTTTTTGCACAGCGAGCCCCGCGGCCACGAGCGACCCGGTGATCGACGCCGTCCGCGTGCCTCCATCGGCGCGAATGACGTCGCAGTCGATCCATACCGTGCGCTCGCCGAGCGCGTTCAGGTTCGTCACGGCCCGGAGCGAGCGGCCGATCAGCCGCTGAATTTCCATGGTGCGCCCGCCCTGCCGCCCGCGGGTCACTTCGCGCGGCGTGCGCGTGTCCGTAGCGCGAGGGATCATGGCGTATTCGCTCGAAATCCAGCCCTTGCCGGAACCTTTGAGAAACGGAGGCACACCGTCCTCGACCGAGGCCGTGCAGATGACCTGCGTCTCTCCGAGGCGGATCAGGGCCGATCCTTCGGCGCTGGAGATGAAGTTCGGAACGATCTCGAGCTTGCGCATTTCGTTGGGGGCCCGGCCGCCGGCGCGCACCAACTTGCCTCCGGTATAAATCAGGCCGCTCACTACGCGCGGTGTATTCGATGGCATCGTCACTCCCACTCTTCGGTAATTCTCGGTCGCCGGCGGCTATAATTGGCCGCTTGCTCCCAGGCTCGGCCCTCCAGCCGGAGGCGGCGTCGCCGGCGATTGTCCCTGCCCGCTGCCTGCCGGCGCCTCGATCCATTCTGCGTCAGGCGTGAAGGGCGCGGTAAGGTCGGCGTGACCGTCGAGCGTGTCAACTTCCTGCCCCTGCTCAAGAAACTGCACCCGTTTGACCTCGGGAAGATTGGCGGCCAGCGAGTCCACCACCGAGTAGACCGCCAGAGTTTCGCTCTCGATTCCGGGATTGAAATCCCCGGCCGCGCCTCTCGAAAGATCAAGGTAAACCGTGCCGTCCGACGTCACGAACACGCCCCGCACTTCCGCCGATGCCGACAATGCGCTTCCTGTGCCCTGCTTCGGACCTTCGATCAGCGCCAGAACGATCTGCCGGATCCGATCCGCGGGGTCGGTTGCCAGGGCCAGCGGGCGGGACTCGGCGCGCAGTTTTCCCTCCGCGTATGACGGGAAATACAGGGTCACGCTCTGGGTGGGACCTGCCGAGGCCTGCAGCGCGGCCTGGTCGAGTTGCGCGCGCGCCACCGTGTCAGGCGGACGCCGCCGTTCGAAGAACGCCCAGCGCACCAGGGATCGCAAATAGAGCGACCCGATGATCAGCACGGGCACGATCACCAGAAGCACGATTTTGGTGCGGCGCGACATGCCTATAAAGTCCCCTGTACGAGCGCCATCACGGCCTGCGTGATCGCGCTCGCCAGCTGATTCTGAAACGACGTATCCGTCAGCGCGCCCGCAGTCTCGCGCGGCGCGAGCGTCCCGATCTCCAGCGCGACCGCGGGCGCGTCCACGCTGCGGAGTTGCCGCACGGGCGCCGCCTCCGGACCTCTGACTTCGAGGTTTTGCACGTGTCCCAGCTGCTGCGCCAGGGAATTCGCCAGGTCGCGGCTACGGGTGAGATGCGCTTGCTGCGCTTCGTCCCAGGGCACGAACAAAGTGTGCAATTCCCCAGATGGCGCCGGCGAAGGCGCTTGATACGTGTATACCGCAATTGCCGGCGTCGCACCGCCCAAATCCCCGGCATGCAGCGTCAGGAAGACCACAGGACGCGAGGTGTTCGCCGCGCTGTCACGTTCGTCGATCGTGGGATCGCTCGACCCCGTGCGCGTGAGCACGACGCGGACTTTCCCCGTATCGGCGAGCGCCGAGCGCGCGCGCTCCGCCAGCGCCGCCACCAGATCGCGCTCGGTCACACCGTCGCTGCTGTGACCGCCGGCATCCGCCCCGCCATGACCGGGATCGATCACGACTACCGGCAAAACGGGCGCGGCTGGCGCCGGTGCAGGACCCGCGGCCGGCGCCTGGGCAACGTTCGGAGCCATGGCTGGTGCTGCACCTGACGGAGCTTGGCCCGCGGGCGCGGCTGGCGCCCCACCTGGCGTCGCTCCTGCGGCCGGCGGCTTCGGGGCCGTGGCAGCGGTCTGAACGGGCGGAGCCACCGCCTGCGTGATGTCCATCTGCAGCGTCTTTCCCCCGTCCGCGAGCGTGGAATTGAAGTTCAGATTGCCGCCGGTCGGGGTAATGACCAGCTTCGGCACGCCATCCTGATCGTCGAAGCGCATAGCGCTGACGAAGCGGCTCTGGAACTTCATCTGCTGCTCGAGCGGCATCAATGCTTTGTCGCCGAGAAAGACTACCCACTGGCCGTTGGTGGAAGCGGTCTTGACGGTTACGGGAGCCGTGAACTGCACGTCGAGCCGGTCGCCGTTGGTGATCGGGCTGAGGTGCGCCGTAAATGTGAGCGGGTTCACGTTGCCCAGGAACAGCCGCTCGTCGCCCGCGCGGTATCGGATGGTCTCGGTCGTCAAATGCGGCAGCACGGAATCGAGAAAGTCGAGTGGCACCAGCCAGGCATCATTTTCGACGTGTACCGGATTGAGCAGCTTGATGTCGTGCTTATTGACCTTGATCTTGTTGTTCCCATCGTGGAGTTCCAAGCGGTCGTCGTTAACCGCCACCTTCAGCATCCCGCGCTTCTCCTCGAGAACGCTCACCGTTCCCACCAGATTCAGCACCTTCACGAGCGGAAGGTAGCGCGTGTTGTCCACGATCTGAATGGGAACAAGTTGATGAGCGTTGGGCAAATAGACCACGAAGTTTTCGCCGCGTGCACGACGGACCGGCCAGAGCCAGAGAATCGCACCCAGGACCAGGGCCGCCGCAATCGCGCCTTTGCGCCCAAAGCGAACCCGGCGGCCGCTCGCTGCAAACTTCATTGTGGATTTCGGTTGGTTACTTCCCATTCCGGCGTTCCCGTTCCGGCTTCGTGCCCTGAGGATTCCAGTTCCGCGCACGGCTTCCGAAGGAGACTGTCTTCATCAGTTTACTCTAACTTGCCCTGGGTCCCGCCTGCTTACCGACCAACAACTGACTGTCAACTGTTGACTGTAGACTGTGAACTGCTCTGCGCCCTTGCTATACTCGCGGCGTAAGCGCCTGCGACCCGGCTCAGCGCAGGTCCGTCTCACTCGCGATATGGATCTGGTTTACAGTTTCCTGGTCACCGTCGCCGCCCTGCTCGCGGCGCCGTGGTATATCGTGCGTTACGGCTTGCGCGGACGTCCGCGCGGTTATTGGCGGGAACGCATGGGTCTGGGTCTGAAGTCCAATCGTCCTGAGACCAGTACGATCTGGATCCACGCTGTCTCGGTGGGCGAAACTCTGGCTGTCGCGCGATTGATAGCCGATATCCGAAGCCGTTTTCCAGAACGTCCCCTGTATCTCAGCCACGTTACGCCCACCGGCCGCGCCGCCGGTGAAACGCGGATCGCCGATGTGTCCGGACGATTCTTTCTGCCCCTGGACTGGAAGTGGGCCGCGCGCCGGGTTTTCGATCGATTGCGCCCGGCTCTGCTCATCCTCGCGGAGACTGAACTCTGGCCCAACCTGCTCAGCGTGGCACAAGAGCGCGGAACACGGGTTATCCTCGTGAACGCCCGTCTTTCGGAACGATCCTTGCGCGGCTACCGGCGCTTCGGGTTCTTCTTCCGGCGCGCTTTGGCGGCCATCGATTACATCTTCGCGCAGACAGAGCGCGACGCGGCGCGGTTTCGAGAGCTGGGCGTCCCCGCAGAAAAGGTCACGGTGGCGGGCAATCTGAAATCAGACATGAA
>Ga0187781_10003771_pt1 | contig 11343 bp, 12 predicted proteins | sample 0715_SJ02_MP02_2_FD_132447 | JGI IMG/M metagenome (GOLD analysis project Ga0187781, IMG submission 132447) | Tropical peat soil microbial communities from peatlands in Department of Meta, Colombia - 0715_SJ02_MP02_20_MG | ecosystem: Environmental > Terrestrial > Soil > Wetlands > Peat | place...
ACATGCCGCCGTGGTCTACGGCTACTTCCCGGTGGTGTCTGAGGGCGATGATGTCGTCCTACTGAGCGAGCCCCGGCCTGATGCCGAGCAGCGATTCCGCTTCACCTTCCCCCGTCAGCAGCGTGACCGGTTCTTGTGCATCGCCGACTTCATCCGCTCGCGCGAAATCGCGACCAGGTCAGGTCAGGTTGATGTGTTGCCGTTCCAGCTGGTGACCATGGGTCAGCCGATCGCCGACTTCGCCAACGAGCTGTTCGCGTCGGACTCCTACCGCGACTACCTCGAGGTGCACGGCATCGGCGTGCAACTCACCGAGGCGCTGGCCGAGTACTGGCACCGCCGTGTCCGCGAGGAACTGCGATTCGCCGGCGATCGGGCGATGTCCGCCGAAGACCCCGACGCCAAAGAGGACTACTTCAAGCTGGGCTACCGCGGCGCCAGGTTCTCCTTCGGCTACGGCGCGTGCCCCGACCTGGAGGACCGGGTCAAAACCATGGCCCTGCTCGAGCCGGAGCGCATCGGGGTCACACTGTCGGAGGAGATGCAGCTCCATCCCGAACAGTCCACTGACGCCTTCATCCTGCACCACCCCGAGGCCAAGTACTTCAACGTCTGACCGGATAGGGTTTACTGAGCGACACCATGGCCGGTGATAACGTCCTCGGGCAGGCGCCACCGGCGTCCCACGAAGACCTGCCCGCCGACCGTCGTGCCGCTCGGGTCGCCTTCTTCTCAGCCATCCGCTTCGCGTCGGTGGCTGCGATCGGTGGGCTGTTTTTCGGCTACGACATCTCGGTGACCAACGGCGCGGTCAAGGCGCTACAGGCCCACTTTCACATCGGCAACGCGTTGTTGGGTTTCGCTGTGGCCGCGGCACTCATGGGCGCGGCCGCAGGAGCGATGACCGCCGGGCGAATCGCCGACCGGATGGGTCGATTGGCGATGATGAAGCTTGCCGCTACGTTGTTTATCTGCTGCGCAATCGGGACCGGGCTGGCCAGCAGCATCTCTATGTTCGTCGTCTTCCACGCCGTCGGTGGCATTGGTATCGGTGTCGCGTCCGTCGCAGCTCCGGCATACATCGCCGAAATCTCACCGCCACGTTTCCGCGGCCGGCTCGGCTCACTGCAGCAGCTTGGCGTCGTGATTGGCATTTTCGGGTCCCTGGCGCTGAACTGGGTGCCATTTCACATCGCGGGGGGATCGAGTGGGCAGCTGTGGTTGGGACTGGCCGCTTGGCGATGGACATTTCTGGGCGAGGTGATCCCGGCGCTGGTGTATTTCGCGCTCATTTTCACCATCCCGGAATCGCCGCGCTATCTGGTTGCAAGGCAACGGGTTCGCGAGGCTCGCGGGGTGCTTTCCATGCTGCTCGGTGACCGCGACGTGGAGCACACCATCAACCGGATCGCCGAGACGCTGAAAGAAGAAAAACCGTCGTCCTGGCGCGATCTGCGGAAGCCGACCGGCGGCCTGCACAGCATCGTCTGGGTCGGACTGGGGCTGGCGGTCTTTCAGCAGTTCGTCGGTGTCACGGTGATCTTCTATTACTCCGATGTGCTCTGGGAGGGAGTGGGATTCGGCGAGAAGTCGAGGTTCACCATCGGTTTGGCGACCACCGGGGTCAATGTCCTGATCACGTTGGTGGCGATCGCGCTGATCGACCGGACCGGCCGTCGGCCGCTGTTATTGGCTGGATCGACGGGGATGGCGTTGACGCTGGCGACGATGACCGTCGCTTTTACCAGCGCCGCGTTCATCGGTGGCCGGCCAGACCTCGCCATTGCGTTGGGGGTGATCGCGCTTATCGCCGCCGACCTCTTCGTCATCGCGTTCGGCATTTCGTGGGGTCCGGTCCTGTGGGTGGTGCTGGGCGAGATGTTTCCCAACCGCATCCGGTCGGCTGCGCTGGGACTGGCGTTCAGCGCGCAGTGGATGGCCAACTGGACCATCACCGTGACTTTCCCGGCGCTGCGCCACGCACTCGGTTTCGCCTACGGCTTCTACACGACGTGTGCGGTGCTGTCCTTCTTTTTCGTGTGGAAATGGGTCCGCGAGACCAACGGCGTATCCCTTGAAGACATGCCCGACGAAGTCTCCCCGACCTGAAACCGCCGTGACTTTGCTTACCCGCGCATGAAACAATCGCTGCCCGTGAAGACCTTTGAGGATCTGTTTGCCGAGCTTGGCGAGCGTGCCCGCACCCGCCCGCCCGGCAGCAGCACCGTGGCCGCACTGGACCGTGGGGTGCATACGGTGGGCAAGAAGATCTTGGAGGAGGCCGGTGAAGTGTGGTTGGCGGCCGAGCACGAATCTGACGACGAACTCGCCGAGGAGATCAGTCAGTTGCTGTATTGGACGCAGGTACTCATGATCGCCCGCGGGCTGACGCTCGCTGACGTGTACCGGAAGCTGTGATGGCAGCGCTGCATCGAAACGGCTCCACCAGACTGCGGATAGCGGTTCCCAACAAGGGCGCACTGAGCGAGCCAGCCGTCGAGATCCTCGCTGAGGCCGGGTACCGTCGTCGCACCGATCCCAAAGACTTGACGGTCATCGACCCGCACAACCACGTCGAGTTCTTTTTCCTGCGACCCAAAGACATTGCGATCTATGTCGGGTCGGGCGAACTCGACTTTGGAATAACCGGAAGGGATTTGGCGCGTGAGTCCGGCGCGCCGGTGCACGAGCGACTGGCGCTCGGCTTCGGGTCGTCCAGCTTCCGTTACGCCGCACCGGCCGGACGCGACTGGACCATCGACGATCTGGCCGGGCGCCGAATCGCCACCGCATACCCGAATCTGGTGCGAGAAGACTTGGCGGCCCGGGGTATTGAAGCGACCGTTATCCGCCTCGACGGCGCAGTGGAAATCTCCGTGCAGCTCGGGGTGGCCGATGCGATCGCCGACGTGGTGGGTTCCGGTCGCACCTTGAACCTGCACGATCTGGTGGCCTTTGGTGAAACACTCTGCGATTCCGAGGCCGTCCTCATCGAACAGGTCGACCCAGACGCATCGGACAGCGGGCCAGAGCCCTCCGCTCGTGAGCAGCTGGTGGCGCGGGTGCAGGGCGTGGTGTTCGGTCAACAGTATTTGATGCTGGACTACGACTGCCCGCGCTCGGTGCTCGACGAAGCCACGACGATCACACCGGGTCTGGAGTCACCGACAATCGCCCCGCTCGCGGACCCCGATTGGGTGGCGGTACGCGCACTGGTGCCGCGTCGGGACGTCAACTCGATCATGGACGATCTGGCGGCCATCGGGGCCAAAGCGATCCTGGCGTCGGACATCCGGTTCTGCCGGTTCTGATCATGAATGCGCCGGTGCAGCCGGCTGTGCTGTGTTAGCGTCCCGCTAGAGCCGCGTTCTGTAGTTGAGCCCTCAGGAGGGTCGCCGTGACGCATTTCTATGTTCTGCTGCTAGCTCTGGGAATCGGTGTCGTCGCCGGGTTGCGTTCTATGACAGCTCCCGCGGTAGTCGCGTGGGCCGCCGTGCTGCATTGGATCAACCTGAATGGGACGTGGGCGTCCTGGCTGGGGCATCCGGTGACGGTCGCCATCCTTACCGTCCTCGCGATCGGTGAATTGGTTGCCGACAAACTGCCCAAGACACCCAGCCGCACTGCGCCGCCGTCGTTCGCCGCCCGAATTGTGTTGGGCGCGTTCGCCGGCGCTGTCATCGGCACCGCATGGGGCTACACCTGGAGTGCACTCGGGGCGGGAGCCATCGGTGCGGTGCTAGGCACCCTCGGCGGCTACCAGGCGCGGACCCGCCTGGTCGCGTCGCACGGCCACGACCTGCCGATCGCCTTGCTCGAGGACGCGGTCGCGGTGCTGGGTGCGTTCGCGCTCGCCGCGGTAACAGCTTCTCTGTGACAGGGCGTTTCGACGCGATCATAGTGGGCGCCGGCCAGGCCGGGCCCTCGCTGGCGGGTCGACTCACCGCGGTCGGCCACACCGTTGCCATGGTGGAGCGCAAGCTGATCGGCGGCACCTGTGTCAACACCGGATGCATCCCGACCAAAACCTTGGTGGCCAGCGCGCATGCTGCGCACCTGGCCCGTCGCGGCGCCGACTTCGGCATCGGGACCGGAGCGGTCAGCGTGGACATGGCGAAGGTAAAGGCACGCAAAGACGAGATCATGCTGGGCGACCGCAAGGGCGTCGAGGACTGGTTGAACGGAATGGACGGCTGCACCGTCGTCCGCGGGCACGCCCGATTCGAGGATCCGCACACGCTGCGCGTCGGCGATGGGGTGCTACAAGCCGAGCGGATCTTCCTCAACGTCGGTGGCCGTGCGGTGGTGCCCGACCTTCCGGGCCTTTCGGAAGTTGAGTTCCTCACCAACGTGTCGATCCTCGAACTCGACACCTTGCCCGAACATCTCGTCATCATCGGTGGCAGCTACATCGCGCTCGAGTTCGCCCAGATGTACCGCCGTTTCGGCGCCCGGGTGACCGTCGTCGAGAAAGGGCCGCGGCTGGCGTCCCGCGAAGACAACGACGTCTCGGACACCATCAAAGCGATCCTGCAGAACGAAGGCATCGACATCGTGGTCGATGCCGCTGATATCCGGATAGCGAAGCGGGACAGTTATGTTGAAGGCTTCGAAGTGACGTCGCGGGCCGGCGCCGCGCCAATAGCCGGCAGTCATCTGCTGCTGGCGGTCGGGCGGCGGCCCAACACCGACGACCTCGGCCTTGAGCATGCCGGTGTCCGAACCGATGCCCGGGGATATATCACGGTCGACGACCAACTGAAAACCAGCGTCGACCATATCTGGGCAATGGGCGATTGTAACGGCAAGGGCGCCTTCACCCACACCTCGTATAACGACTTCGAAATCGTCGCGGCCAACCTGCTCGACAATGACCCACGCCGGGTCAGCGACCGAATCCCTACCTATGCCCTCTACATCGACCCACCGCTGGGACGGGCCGGAATGACCGTCGAGCAAGTGCGTGCGTCGGGCCGCCCTGCATTAGTCGGTCAACGGCCCATGACCCGGGTCGGTCGCGCGGTGGAAAAAGGTGAGACACAAGGCTTCATGAAAGTGGTAGTCGACGCTCAAACGCAGCAGATCCTGGGGGCGGCCATCCTCGGTGTCGGTGGCGACGAGGCCATCCACGAAATTCTGGATGTGATGTCGGCGAAGGCGCCCTACACCACGCTGGCGCGCACCATGCACATCCACCCGACGGTCAGCGAGCTGATACCGACGATGCTGCAGGAGATGTCGCCGCTGCAATAGGCACTACGCCGCCGGGTCTGCCTGGTGCAGAACGGCGTCCGCATCACCCTCGTTAGGATGCTCCGGCCAACCCGGGTACGGCGGCGGCGTCCCGCCGAAGACCGGGCAGTGCGCGTGGTGCGCGCACCAGTCGCACAGCCGTGATGGACGCGGCCTGAAATCGCCTGTTGCACCGGCGGATTGAATCGCCTGCCAAATCGCCATCAGTGTCTTCTCGAAGCGCAGCAGCTCGTCTTCGTCGGGGGAGTAGTCCAGCAGCTGACCGTCCGCCAGGTAGATGAGCCGCAGCCGTGTCGGCAGCACGCAGCGCGACCGCAGCAAAGCGACCGCGTAGAACTTCATCTGAAACATCGCCTTGAACTCGGCGAGGGCCCGCGCTTCCGGCGGCGCCTTGCCGGTCTTGTAGTCCACCACCCGCAACTCGCCGGTAGGTGCGACATCGATGCGATCGATGATCCCGCGCAGCAGCGTGCCGTCGGCAAGCTCGACCTCGATGCGCTGCTCGCAGCTTTGCGGGTCGAACCGGGTCGGGTCTTCCAACCGGTAATAGCCGGACAGCAGCGCGCGGGCCTCGTCGAGGAGTTGAGATTGTTGCTCGGCGTCCAACTCGGCGACCAGGTCGGGCGCCGCCGCGATCACCTGCTCCCAGGCCGGGCTGACCAGTGTGCCGGCGGCCTGCGGGCCGCGTTCTGTCGCGGGCAGGCTGTACAGCTGCTGCAGAGCGGCATGCACCACCGAGCCGCGCAGTTGTGCCGTTGACGGCGGCTCAAGAAGCCGATCGATCGCCCGGAACCGGTAGAGCAGCGGGCATTGCTTGAAGTCCGCCGCACGCGACGGCGACAGTGCTGGTCTCGACGCCGGACTCGACCTGGCTACATTGCCCGATTCGATATTGCCCGGTTCGGGGCTCATGCGCGCTGCTCTCCCCCGCAAGCGGGAGGTGCGCCCCACCTCATCGCTGCTTTGTATATCGTCGCCGACGCGGCTCATATCCGCAGCCTAAGGGCGAGGTCGGACAACCCCGCGCACCTTTTCCGGCGCGTCTGCTGGCAGGCTAGACAGCTGTGTCTGCAACCGGGCCGTTCGCCGTCGGCGATCGTGTCCAGCTCACCGACGCCAAGGGTCGGCATTACACGATGCTGCTCAGTCCCGGCGGCGAATTTCACACCCACCGTGGCGCGATCGCGCACGACACGGTGATCGGGCTGCCGGAGGGCAGCGTGGTCAAATCGACCAACGGCGACCTTTTCCTGGTTCTGCGTCCACTGCTGGTGGATTACGTGATGTCCATGCCTCGCGGCGCCCAGCTGATCTACCCCAAAGACGCCGCTCAGATCGTGCACGAGGGCGACATCTTCCCAGGCGCCCGGGTTTTGGAGGCCGGTGCCGGCTCCGGGGCGCTGACCTGTTCGCTACTGCGTGCGGTCGGGCCGCACGGGCGGGTGATCTCCTACGAGGTGCGCGCCGACCACGCCGAACACGCTCGCCGCAATGTGGAGACGTTTTCCGGAGGCGTCCCCGAGAACTGGCGGCTGGTCCTCAGCGATGTCGCCGACGCCGACTTGGCTGACGGCTCGGTCGACCGGGTCGTGCTGGACATGCTGGCGCCGTGGGAGGTGCTCGACACCGTGTCGCGGGTTCTGGTCCCGGGCGGCGTGCTGATCGTGTACCTGGCCACCGTCACTCAGCTATCCAAGACGGTGGAGGCGCTGCGAGACCAACAGTGCTGGACCGAGCCGCGCTCTTGGGAGACGCTGCAACGCGGCTGGAATGTCGTCGGATTGGCCGTGCGGCCGCAGCACAACATGCGCGGCCACACCGGGTTCCTGGTGTTGGCGCGTCGACTGGCCCCGGGCACCGTCACGCCGACGCCGCTGCGCCGCAAGCGCTGAGCCGCCGGGTTAGTCGTCGCTGCGGTGCAGGCCACGGCGCACCGACAGCAATTCGAACTCCGGGTGGGCGGCCACTAACCGTTCAGCCGCGTCGAGCACATCGACGGCGTGGCCGCGGTCGGCGGACACCATCGCCACCCCGATGCCCGCCCGTCGGTAGAGCTTATGCAAGCCCGTCTCGGCTGCCGACACGCTGAACTTGCGCTGCAACTCCGCCACTACCGGGCGGATCACCGATCGCTTCTGCTTGAGTGAGCGCACGTCACCGAGCAGCAAATCGAACTCGAGCCACCCGATCCACATCGCAGGGTCAGCGGCCGGGTGTCGTCGCTGGAGGCGGCGCGACTTGCGCGGTACGGAAAGCCAGCAGCACGTCGGCGGTTCGCGCCGACAGCTGCCACCCGCCTTGGTACGGCGTGAATTCCATCGGGAAGGAGAACCTGTGCCCGCGGGGATTCGGTGAGCTGACGTTGACGTTGGCCACCACGTCGGCCGGATTCCGGTCCGACCATGCGACGTCTCGCACATCGACCTTCATCGGTGCAAAGCCGCCGTTGAGCAGCGCGGCGGCGAACTGGTCGAGCACGGCCGCGTTGTCCGGGGTGGCACCTTCGACCAGGTTCAGTTTCTGACTGCCGGGCACCCCGGGGTCGCCGAGCCGGTACAGCACCGCGGCCAGGGCCTCGGGCGGCGGCAGCGGAGCGACTTGCGCAGCCGGTGTCGACGCCAGCGACGCTGACGTCCGCGGCGGCTCGTTCTCAGGCGAAGCGCTGTGCTCATCGCCCGAGCACCCAGAGAGGCCGAGCGCCGCCACAATCGTGGCGGCGCTTAGGACTGCGGTTAGGTGTCGGCCCATCCAGCAGCGGTCAGCCGCCCGCCGACTGCACAGACTGGATCAATGTCATCGCGGAAGTGCGCGATAGCTTCCAGCCGCCCTGGTCGACGAACGTGATGTTCTCGATCGTCGGGGCCAGGTGCGGACCCGTGGCGGTGACATTGGCCGAGGCTGTGGCGGGGCCGGCGGGCTGAATGTTGGCGATGTTGAACGTCAGCGGCAGGCTGCCCTTGGCGGCGGCTTGCTGCAGCTTCTTGTCGGCGAAGTGGCCCTCGACGCCGCCGACCCCGCCCTCCACCAGATTGCTCTTGCTGGCGAACGGCACGCTCGGGTCTTGCAGGCTGTTGAGCAGGCTGACCAATACGTCAGGCGTGGGCACATCGGCGCCGGGCACGACCGGGTCCAGCGGCAGCGGGGCGCTCAAAACGACCGGTTTAACCTGAGGCAACGCGGCGGTAACAGATGCAATGCAGGTCACACCCGCGGCCGCCGCGCCGATTGCGGCGACAGCCGCCACGCCCGTGGCTAGGGATTTCACGGTCACAGATGTCCTCTCCGATCAGGCAGGTTCAACATGATGTTAACGCTGATGCCAGTGTGCCCCATTTCGAGTTCCCGCATGAATTGGAAATCGCCGGTAGCGTTGGGGTATCCGCCGCACCACCTTCGGGAGCGGGAAAGGAGCGCAACATGGGTGAGTCAGAGCGCGAAACGTTCGGTAGCCCGCGCGAGCCAGACCTGTCCGGCGAGGACGCGGCCGAATTGGAAGAGCTCCGGCGCGAAGCGGCGATACTGCGTGAGCAACTCGAAAACGCCGTCGGATCGCAGAGCGCCGCGCGCAGTCCCCGCGACATCCACCAGCTTGAGGCAAGAATCGATTCACTCGCCGCGCGTAATTCCAAACTGATGGAAACGCTCAAGGAAGCCCGGCAGCAGCTGCTGGCGCTGCGCGAAGAGGTCGACCGGCTCGGGCAGCCGCCGAGCGGCTACGGCGTGTTGTTGTCCACGCACGACGACGACACCATCGACGTGTTCACCTCCGGGCGCAAGATGCGCCTAACGTGCTCGCCCAACATCGAAGTCAAGTCTTTGCGGAAGGGACAGACAGTTCGGCTCAACGAGGCTTTAACTGTCGTCGAGGCCGGCACCTACGAATCGGTCGGCGAAATCTCCACGCTGCGCGAGATTCTCAACGACGGGCACCGGGCCCTGGTCGTCGGACACGCCGACGAGGAACGCATCGTGTGGCTGGCCGACCCGTTGGTCGCCGAGGATCTGCCCGACGGGCACCCCGACGCTCTCAACGACGACCAGCGGCCCCGCAAGCTGCGTCCCGGCGACTCGCTACTGGTCGACACCAAGGCCGGCTATGCGTTCGAGCGCATTCCCAAAGCCGAAGTCGAGGACTTGGTGCTGGAAGAGGTGCCGGACGTCACCTACGACGACATCGGTGGGCTGGGCCGGCAGATCGAGCAGATCCGCGACGCCGTGGAGCTGCCGTTCCTGCACAAGGAGTTGTACCGGGAATACGCGCTGCGCCCGCCCAAAGGGGTGCTGCTCTACGGCCCGCCCGGTTGCGGTAAGACGTTGATCGCCAAGGCCGTCGCCAACTCGCTGGCCAAGAAGATGGCGGAGGTTCGCGGCGACGACGCGCGCGAAGCCAAGTCGTACTTCTTGAACATCAAGGGCCCCGAGCTGCTGAACAAATTTGTCGGCGAGACCGAACGTCACATCCGGCTGATTTTCCAGCGGGCCCGCGAGAAGGCGTCCGAAGGCACGCCGGTGATCGTGTTCTTCGACGAGATGGATTCGATATTCCGCACCCGCGGTACCGGGGTTTCGTCCGACGTCGAAACGACGGTTGTGCCACAGCTGCTGAGCGAGATCGACGGCGTCGAGGGCCTGGAGAACGTCATCGTGATCGGCGCGTCCAACCGCGAGGACATGATCGACCCGGCGATCCTGCGGCCCGGGCGCCTCGACGTCAAAATCAAGATCGAACGCCCGGACGCCGAATCCGCGCAAGACATCTTCTCCAAGTACCTCACCGAGGAATTGCCGGTGCACGCCGACGATTTGGCGGAATTCGGTGACGACCGCTCGCTGTGCATCAAGGCGATGATCGAGAAGGTCGTCGACCGGATGTACGCCGAGATCGACGACAACCGATTCTTGGAAGTGACCTACGCCAACGGCGACAAAGAAGTCATGTACTTCAAGGACTTCAACTCCGGTGCAATGATCCAGAATGTCGTCGACCGGGCGAAGAAGAACGCGATCAAGTCGGTGTTGGAGACCGGTCAGCCGGGTCTGCGCATCCAGCACTTGCTCGATTCGATCGTCGACGAGTTCGCCGAGAACGAGGACCTGCCCAACACCACCAATCCCGATGACTGGGCCAGGATTTCAGGTAAGAAGGGTGAGCGGATCGTCTACATTCGCACCCTGGTCACCGGCAAGAGTTCGAGCGCGTCGCGGGCCATCGACACCGAGTCCAACTTGGGCCAGTACCTTTAGCCGCAGGGTCAGTCGGTCACCAGCGAATAGCTGTTCTTCAGGTCGTCCTGCAGAACCTGCGCGGCGCGGTTACTGGTGTCGATGCGCAATGGACTTTCCAGCACTCGTGACTGGTAGGTCCATCCTTCTGGCAAATTGAGCCGGTCGCCGAGTTGGCGCAGGTCGGCTCGCGACAGGTTGGGATCGACAATCTGGCTCCAGGTCTGCATCACCCAGCGCCGGAACGCGGGATCTTGCAGTTCGTAGACCTCTTCAGCGGCGTCGAATGTGAAGACGGTGTGACGGTTGACCTGATTTGCGGTGTAGGGCGCTGGGTTCATCGCTGTCAGCAAGACGGTGGCCTGCAGCTGCATGTCGATGCCGCCGAAGTTTTTGATGATCTTCGGGCCCTGGGGCACCTTCTCGATGCTGTTCATCAGCCAGTACCGCGGTCCGTTGAGCAGGGCTGTGGCAGCACCGTTTTCGGTCGCGATGGCCTGCGCGTCGAGCTTCGACCACAGCTCGGCCGGACAGTCGTTGAGCGGGTAGCTGTTGTAGACGCTCGCCTGCGGCCCCGCCTCGCCCGGCGTCACCAGAAGGACTTCGCCATAGCGTTTCCCGGACAAGCCGGTCGTGGGGTCGTTTAGCGCGTCAGTAGACATCAGGGTGAAGTTAACCACTACTTGTACCTGCGTCAATGACGTGTCCCGGGTTGTGGGGCCGGGTTACGTCGGATTTACCGGTTCGCCGTCTGGCCTTCACCGCTGCGGCCCCGTCGCCGCTTCGCGGCTCGCAGGTACCCCAGCGGGCCGAGAACGGCCCGCATCGTCGCTGCGCGTAGGTTCGATCGGCTCGCTCCTCCTCGGG
>Ga0187781_10003774_pt1 | contig 11339 bp, 8 predicted proteins | sample 0715_SJ02_MP02_2_FD_132447 | JGI IMG/M metagenome (GOLD analysis project Ga0187781, IMG submission 132447) | Tropical peat soil microbial communities from peatlands in Department of Meta, Colombia - 0715_SJ02_MP02_20_MG | ecosystem: Environmental > Terrestrial > Soil > Wetlands > Peat | place...
ACGCTGGGCCTGATCACCGAGGCGACGTTCCGGCTGCACCCGCTGCCGGCCGCAGCGGCGTGGGTGACCGGGGACTTCGGCCCGTCTCATCTGGCCGGGGCGGCCGCGGCGGTGGCGTCGGCGGCCGGTTCCGCACTGGTGCCGTCGGCTGTGGAGCTGCTCTGGACGGGCGGTCCTGGCTCGTCGCCGGGCCCGCTGGTGCTGCGCGTAGGCGTGCTGCTGGAGGGCACGCCGGCCGGGGTGAAGGAGCGGTCCAGGCAGATGGCCGAGCTGCTCGCCGCAGCGGGTGCGACGCCGATCGTGGCCATCTCCGAGATGCCGTTCCGCTGGTGGGAGCAGCTACCCGAATCGGGCCCGCCAGGCACGGTGGTCCGCGTGACGTTCTGGGTGGCCCAGCTCACTCGTGTGCTCGAGGCGCTGGCCGCGGCCGGGGCCAGCGCTGGCATCCGGCCCGCGGTCAGCGGTCCGGCCGGCGCGGGCGCGCTGTACGCCCGGCTGGACCCGGCTACGGCAGACGATTCCGCCGCTCGCTTCGTGACGGCGCTGCGCGACCGGCTGGCGGGCCTGTTCGCGGGGTCCGCGGACGGTTCTGGGCTGGTGCGGGGCGGTGTCGCGGTGCTGGTCGCGCCGGCGGCGGTCCTGGCTGCGGCCGGCCCGGACCAGCCGGTGCCCGGTCTTGACCTGATGCGAGCGGTCAAGGACCAGTTCGACCCGCGCCACCGGATGTTCCCCGGACGATTCCCTTGGGGGCAGTGATGCAGGACGCCGACCGCTTGCGCGAGGTGGCCAACGACTGCGTGCACTGCGGGTTCTGCCTGCCCGCCTGTCCCACCTACCAGCTATGGGCCGAGGAGATGGACTCGCCGCGCGGCCGGATCTACCTGGTGAACCAGATCCTGGACGGCGCGGAGCTGACCCCGGCGGCGGCCCAGCACTTCGACCGCTGCCTGGGCTGCATGGCATGCATGACCGCCTGCCCGTCCGGGGTGCAGTACGACCAGCTCATCGAGGCGGCCCGGGTCTGGACCGAAGAGGCGCGGCCGACCCTGCCCGCCCCGGCGGACGGGAAAGGGACGGTGCGGGACCGGGCGGCGCGGGCGGCCATCTTCGCGCTGTTCCCCTACCCGCGGCGGCTCGAGGCCATGATCCGGCCGCTGCGGGCGGCGCAGCGCACCGGGCTGGACCGCCGGTTGGCCCGCAGCACGCTGCCGGGCCGCCTGTCCCCCGCGCTCGGCGCGGCGCTGCGCCTCGGCGCCTCCGGCGCGGGGCGCCTGGCCCCGCCGCGGTCAGCCGCAGGGCGCCTCGGTGCCTCCGGCGCGGGCCGGCTGCCGGACCGGGTGGCGGCCCGCGGACCGCGGCGCGCGGTGGTCGGCATGCTCACCGGATGCGTCCAGTCGGTGTTCTTCCCGCGGGTGAACGCGGCCACCGCGCGGGTGCTCGCGCTGGAGGGCTGCGACGTGATCATCCCGCGCAGCCAGGGCTGCTGCGGCGCGCTGTCCCTGCACGCCGGCCGGGAGGCCGAGGCGGCGGCCTTCGCGCGGCGCACGGTCGAGGCGTTCGAGCGAGCCGGGGTGGACATGATCGTGGTCAACTCGGCCGGCTGCGGCTCGGCCATGAAGGAGTACGAGCGGCTGCTGTCGGGCGACCCGGACTGGTCGGCGCGGGCGGCCGCGATGAGCGGCCGGGTGCGGGACCTGTCGGAGTTCCTGGCCGAACTCGGGCCGACCGCGCCGCGCCACCCGCTGCCGGTCACGGCCGCCTACCACGACGCCTGCCACCTGGGACACGCGCAGCGGATCACTCGGCAGCCACGCGAGCTGCTGCGCGCGATCCCGGAGCTGACCCTGGTCGAGCTGCCCGACGCGGGGACCTGCTGCGGCTCGGCCGGCGTGTACAACCTGCTGCAGCCCGAGGCTGCCGATGAGCTGGGCGCGCGCAAGGCGCAGGCGGCGCTGGACGCGGGCGCGCCGCTGCTCATCTCGGCCAATCCCGGCTGCTCGCTGCAGATCTCGGCCGCCCTGGCCGACCGCGGCGAGCGCATCGCGGTCGCGCACACGGCCGAGATCCTGGACGCCTCACTGCGCGGCCTGCCGCCCCCCGTCGCCGCATCGCGCTGATCGGTCCCGGGCAGCCGCGCGCAGCTGGTGGCTTGGGCTTATGAGTCCGGACTGGCCATGGGCGAGTGCGGGTGAGAAAATGGCTTCGTGGACGGTAACGCAGGCAAGCCGACCGAGCAGTTCCGGGCGGCCTGGCAGGCCGCCGCAGACGCCGTGAACGAGTGGTCGCGGCGGGTGTCGGCGGCAACTCACGAGGCGATGGACAAGATCGAGCCGGCGTTCCGCGCCGCGGTCGAGGCCGGGCGTTCGGCGATGACCGGGGAGTGGCGTAATTGCCGTTGCCAGTGCGACAAGGCGCACCCGGACGACCAGGGCGTATGCGACGGCCGTGCGGTCATGACCCGACGGGTCCGCGGGGCGGACGTCTCGCTGTGTGCGCCGTGCGCGGTGGCGCAGGGCGTCGCGGAGATGAAACCTTAGACCGGACGACGGCCGACCTCTCCCGGACCTCGAGAGGAGAGGCCGGCCGGTCACCGGTGTGCTAGCTGCCGGTGCTGTAGCTCGCCGGCGCGCCCGCCATGCCCTGCCCGTTCTTCATGTTCTGGCAGTTGTGCGTGGCCTTATGCGAGGGCGAAGGCGAGGGAGTTGCGGCCGTGGCCGCGGACCCGTTGTTGGCCGCAGTCGTTCCGGACCCTGACGACGACGCTGACGAGGTCGTCGAGGCCGGGGTGGACGAGTTACTCGTCGCAGCGCTGGCGACAGCCATGCTGACGCCGAGCCCCACGCCGAGCGCACCCGCTCCGACGGCGGCTGCGATGATGATCTTGCCAAGACTGGATCTCAATGTGTCCTCCTCCTCGTGGTGACGGTGATGGTCCTGGACACAGGAGACCCACGCTGGCTGCGGCCGCGCTGCAGCCAGACTCTGTCTGCGGTATGAATCCGGCGGTCAGCGGGCGGGGAGCGTTACGGTGAAGACTTCCTGGCTGGCCTGGGTGGCGAGCGAGCCGATGCCGGTCACCGCGTCGCCGGACGGGGCGAGCGCGCTTATCTGGTAGCTGCCGCCCGTCTGCGACCCGGCCAGCCCGCCGATCGGGGCGGGCGCCCACGCGATCCCGGTGGCCGAGGTCCAGGCGGCGACCCGCCGCTGGCCAGGCTCGCCGAACTGGCCCGCCGCGGTGAAGCCGCCGGAGCTGGCGGTCAGCGCGGTGAACGCCGTGTCCGGTCCTGGCGAGCTGAACGGCACCTGCTGCCAGCTGCTGCCGCCGTTGACCGACAGCTCGGCGATCGGCACGATACCGGCCGGGGTCGTGGCCTGGCCCAGGGCGACCACGCGGTTACCGCTGATCGCGATCTGCTGCAGCACGGCCGACGAGGCGCCGGCCGGTACGGGCAGGACGACCGTCGTCCAGGTGGTGCCGTCGGTGGTGGTCCATACGGCCGGCGTGCCGTTGTGCGATCCGGCCGACACGAAGCCACGCGGGCCAGCGGCGACCGCGAGCACCTGGCTGGAGCCCGTCACGTCGTTCACGTCGTGCGCGTGGGACCAGAAGGTCAGGTTCGGCGTCCACCACACGTCGGCCACGCAGCCGCCGCCCGGCGCGACCAGCGTGCCGACGATGACGTATCCATGCGGGCCCGCGGCGGCCGCGACGGCGGACACGCCGGCCAGGTCGGCGGTGATGGAGCCCGGGCCGGCGGCGGACCGCCAGATCGTGCCGTCGGCTGAGGTCATGACGACCGGGCCGGGCGCGCCGACGGCAAGCCAGCCCTGCGCTCCGTGGGTCACCCCGGTCAGGGCCTCCAGGCCCGCCGCGTCCGAGACCTGCGACAGCGACGTGACCAGGGCCCAGGACCCGCCGGAGGCCATACGCCACACGGCTGGGTAGCCCTCCGCGCTGCCCACGGCGATCTGCTGGCCGTCGGCCACGTCCAGACCGTTGACGGCCAGTTCCGGGATGCTGCCGCCCGGGATTCCGACCAGCGGGACCGGCCGCACGCTGCCGGTCGTGCTCGCCTCGAGGAACGCCGGCTGCTGGCTGACCTTGCTGGGGAAGGTGTATCCGACGGCGACGATGGCGCCGGCCGACGCGACGGTCGCGCCGACCACCGACTCGGTGGTCGCGTTGCCGAGGGATCCGGTCGGCTGCCAGCTCCCGCCAGTACCGGTACTGGTGAAGGCCACGAGCTGACCAGCCGTGCTGGCCCCGGCCACGACGAAGCCGAAGTCACTGCCCTTGACCAATCCGGGGTTCCAGCCCGCGGATGCGCCGATGGTGCCCGCGTACTGCCACACCGTTCCGTTCGGTGAAAAATAGGCCACCCCGTCGGGGGTGCCGGCCGCCGATTGGCCCGGCCGTACGGCGAGCAGGCCCGCCGAGTCGAAGGCGAGGCCGATGATCGCGGTGCCCGCCCCGTGGTCGGCTGGGACCGTCACCCGGGTCCAGGTGTCCCCGCCGTCGATGCTCAGCCACGCGCCGGGGGAGGCGGTCCCGTTCCTGGTGACCTGGCCGGAGATCACCGTGTCGTTCCCCCGCGCGGTGATATAGGAGATGTTCTGCACGGTCTCGCCGGGCCCGGCCAGCCCGAGCTGCGCGGCGGTCTTCCGCTGCCAGGTCACCCCGTCGCGGGAGGTCCAGATCACGGCCTGCGTCGCGTGGTCGGGCGCAGCGGCGACGCCCGCGGCCAGGAAGCCGACCGACGTGCTGTTCAGCACCCACATCGCGTCGCCGGGCAGCATCGGGGTGACGCCGTGGGTGGCCGCGAGCGTCCAGGACACGCCGTTGGAGCTGGTCCAGATGGCCTGCGGGCCGACGGCCAGCCAGCCGCCGGGACCGCCGGCCAGCCGGGCGGCCGGATACCCGAGCGGAGGCTGACCGCCTCCTTCTGCTTGTACCGAGGCCAGGCGCCAGCTGGCGCCGCCGTTGGCGGACACGAAGAACTGCTGCCTGACCACGCCGTCGCTGGTCTGGGAGCCCATGGTGACGATCGTGTTCCCCGAGGCCACGATGCGGTTCACGGTCTGGAACACGCCGCGTTGCTGCTGCCCGGGGTACATGCCGATGGTCAGCGCCGACTGCGCCGCGGCGCCCTGGTCGGGAGCCTGGTTCGGCTGCTGGCTCGCGGCCAGCGGGCCGAACTTCGGGCCGCGGCCGGTCAGCAGGGCCAGGGCCAGGACAGCGACCACGACCAGCACGATGACCGGCACCGCGATGGTGGCCGTGCGGCGGCTGATCCGGCGACGCCGGGTGCCGGGCCGCGAGGTCCCCGGTAGTTCGGGTTCCAGGAGCAGGGTGTCGTTCCCGCTGTAGTGATGACCGGCGGGAAGCGGGCCGTTCTGGCCGGACGGGCCGTTCCACAAGGGGGGCGCGGCGCTGGGCGCCCGCCAGGTGTCGTGGCCAGCCGCCGGCTGGTCTTCCGGCTCGGTCAGCAGGCTGGTATGCACCCGGCTTTGCGGCCCGGTCGGCGGCTCAGCGTACGGTTCGGCCCGCGGTGCGGCCGCCGGTTCGAGGTGAGGCTGTATCTGCAGTCGGGCCGACGGCTCCATACGCGGCTGGATCCGCGGAACGGTCGGCGGCTCGGCCCGGGGCTCGGCCCGCGGCTCGGCGAAGACCGGCGCGCTGAGGACCTGCATATTGCCCGGCAGGGCGTCGTTCACCGGCTCGGGCGGCGGAAATCCCGACCTGAGGTGCCGACCCGTGGGCTGCTGCTGTGGTGACCAATGCGGCGACGGTGGCGGCGGAACGAGCGGCGGGCGGGCTTGCCGCGGCGGCCATGTTTGCTCGGGCTCCGGCGGGTTCCGGCGCGGGACCCGCACCCACGTGCGCAGCTCGGGGCGCGGCGGGACGGGCTGGGGATGTGCCGGAGCGGGCACGGGACCCGGCAGGGCGGGCTCGGGACCCGGCAGGGCGGGCTGGGGGCGCGGCGCGGCGGGCGATTGGGGCTGATCAGCGTCATCCGCCACATGCTGGTTCCAGGGGATCTCTGACTCGCTCCACAAGCGGTGGGAGGTCTGCCAAGGGGAGCGGTCAGCCATCGCCTTCTTCGCCCCCGGGCCGGGGCGCCGCGGCGGGAGGCCCGGCCCGCCGGGCCTGCCCCGCAGCGCCCGGGTCGGGCTGACGACCGGCGCGGCGGCCAGGATCGATCGCCGGGAGGGGCCGGTGCCTGCGAGCACCTGGGGTGGCGGGGACGCGGCACCGGATGTGGCTGGGCTAGCGGCGGGCTCACCGGGTCCTGCGCCGGCTGCGCGCAGGAACCAGCCGGCCGGAGGTGCCACCCCGGGCCAGTCAGCGTCGTTGTCGGCCGGCTCGGCATCCCGTGGCTTGACCTCTGATTCCGGGCGCGCGGCCGGGGAGGCGATCAGGCCCCGCGGCACCGCCCAGGTCGGCGCCACGCGATCCGGCCAGACCGGGCCAGCGGTGCCCGTGCGCTGCGATTCTTGGGCCGGACCAGGCTCTTGATGACGATCCTCACTCGATCGATCACTCTCTGTGCTCATCATGGGCCCCAGTTCAGCCGCGTCTCGGGCGAAACGCCGTACTCTCCCGCCCGATCTCTACCAATTCGCACGGGTCATCCCGCGTTCGATGTTACCCATTGAGAGCGAGTGTGTACAGAGGGCTATTTTTGGGGTAACCCGGGACCAGTGGCGCGATCAGCGCGATCTCGGGGCACTTCCCGCCGCCGGGTCAGCGCGGGCTGGCCGGGTCCGGCCGCGGCGGCGTCTCCTGGGCCTGGATGAGACCGTAGCCGATGGCCTGGCCCGTGGTCAGGGAGCGGCGGCGGCGCGAATCCTCGCGGATCTCGTCCACCTCACGGCCGGTGACCTCGGCCATCTTGTAGTACAGCGTGTCGAGCATCCGGGTCACCTGCTGCTGGCGCGCGGTGACCGCGGTGACGGTGCCGCCGAATTCGAGCCTCGGCTCGGCCAGGGTGAAGGTGGCGTTCGGGTAGCCGGTCCGGCGCGCGCAGGACACGAGCACGCCCAGGGCAGGGCCGCTGATCTCGCCGCTCACGCACCCGTGCACCTGAACGCGCAGGACGTCCAGGATGCCCATCACGGTGAGCGCGGCGGGCAGTTCGGCACGCAGGTTCTGCAACTCCAGCCGGATCGGCTCATCCCCCTCCGCGTCCAGAGTGAGCAGCTGCGCCGAGAGCCGCGCGGCGGCCTCGTCGTCCAGGGTGCCAGAAGCCAGCACGATCCGCTTCTTCAGCAGCCGCTCGTACAGGCTGGCCTGCCAGCCAGCGAGCGGGTCGAGCCAGGCCCGGACCGGCGAGGCCGGCAGCGGATCAGGCCGGGCGGGCGGCGGGGTGGAAGGCCAGCCCGGGGTCATCGGGGTGCCAGGCCAGCCCGGGGTGATCGGGGTGCCGGGCCAGCCGGGCTGCCCCGGCCGGGGCGGGATCCCTGGCAGGTGCGCGCGCACCGCGCCGTGCGTCATCCGCTGGCTCCTTTGGTGGGGTAGTCGAGTTTCCAGGTGATCTGGCCGCCGACGGCGGCCGCGTAGCGCTCGAGCGTGGAGGCGCGTACGTCGGCGGTGCCTGATTCCAGCCGGGCCACCGCAGACTGGGAGGTTCCCATCCGTGCGGCCACCTCGGTCTGGGACAGGCCGGCCGCCTGCCGCTGCTCAGCGAGCTCGCGGACCAGGCGGCCGCGGTCTTCGGCCATCCGGGCCGCCTGCTCATCCGCCTGCCGGCGCAGCGCCATCTCCCGGAACCCGGGCATGACCGGCAGCCCGGTGCTGAGCTCCCCCGGCTCATCTGGCGCCGCTCCACCAGTTCCAGAAGCCCCAAAGTTAACGTTACGCTCGCTCTCCATACCGTTAAGCATATCTCATATACGAGATATGCGTCCGGTACACCCACGATCGGCGCGACCTCCCACCCCGACGTCGTCGACGTACACGTGGCCCTGGCCGCGGCCGAGCGAGGCCACGCTGTCCTCAGCTCAGCTGACGCCGACATCGCCGGAGTCAACCCTGCGCTGGTCTTGGTGCACGTCTGACCCAGCCCAGAACTGCCGAGACGCATGCCCAGGAGGGCCATGCAGATGGGGCGGCGGGGCTCAGGCGGCAGGGCCGGAGGGGCAGTCGTCGGGGGGAGGCGGGGAGGACGGGGAGAACCGGGACAGCGGGGGGCGGAGCCGACGGGAGCGGTTCCCGGGGGCGTCTTGTCCGGGCGAGGGGACCGGGACGGGCCAGCAGGCTTCGGCCCACACGGTGCGGCCCGGGTAGGCGTCGGCGTAACCCCACCGGCTGGTGCAGGCGGCCACCATGGCCAGGCCGCGGCCGCCCTCGGCCATCAGGTCGAGGCGCCTGGCGGCGGCGAGGGAAGGGCCAGCCTCAAGGTCGAGGCGCCCTGCGGCGGGGGAAGGGCCAGCCTCAAGGTCGAGGCGCCCTGCGGCCGGGAGGGACGGGCCGCCCTCAAGGTCGAGGCGCCCGGCGGCGGGAAGGGACGGGCCGCCCTCGTCGGTGACCGCGATCCGGGCCACCCCGGGCCGCGGGAGGTCGAGCTCGACGATGAACACGCCGCCGTTCCCCGAGTCGGTGTGCATGATGGCGTTCGCGCAGAGTTCGGACACGCAGGTCATGAGGACCTCGCGGGCCGGGCAGCCGGCCAGCACCTCGGCCACGAACCAGCGTGCCTCGGGCACGGACGCGGGCGTGCCGCGGAACGTACGGGCCCAGGGACGCGTCGATCGGACGGGATCCACGGACCCGAAGGAACCCACGTGCAGCACCGGGTAGGCACCAGTCACTGTAGGTCACCCCCTGACATATGACTCCTACCCTCTGTGACGCGCGAGGGGGCGAAACGGTTCACTCGGGCTTTCCGTAACGTTCGCGGCACAAAGCCGACCATCCATGGGGTGGTCGGCAGGAAATAGCTGGTCTGATCGATGATTCGCACCTTTTGCCCCTTCCGTACCGCGCGGGTCGGAGGGACACTATGGGGACGGAGATGGTAAGGAGGAGGACATGGCTGTCGAAAGGACACGGGGGCTCACGCGTTCACTGTCGGTCTGGGCGGCGGTCGGCCTGTCGGTGGCGCTGATGGCGCCGAGCATGGCGGCGAACATCAACCCGCAGGCCAGCGCGACCACCGCGGGCCGCGCGGTCCCGCTGACCTTCCTCATAGCGGCCGTCGGCGTGCTGCTCGTGGCCTACTCCTTCGTCCGGCTGTGCCAGTACTTCCACCACTCCGGCTCGGTCTACGCGTTCGTCGGCGCGACGCTCGGCCCGCGAGCCGGGGTGGTCGCGGGCTGGGGCCTGCTCGGCACCTACACCTTCTACGCGGTGGTCACCGCGAGCGCGGCCGGCATCTTCGGCACCGCGTTCCTGCAGGCGGTCGGGATCTGGCCGCACCCGCCGAGCTGGGCGCCATTCGTGCTGCTCGCGGTGGCGCTGGCGCTGGTGCTGCTGCTGGCCGTCATCCCGGCCAGGCGCGGCGCGAGTGTGCTGCTGACCGTCGAGAGCGTCACGGTCGCCCTGATCCTCATCGTCACCGCGGTGGTGCTGGTCCGGCTGCTGGCCGGGAACGCGCCGGGCGGCCAGCACTTCACCTGGAGCGTGTTCCAGGTGACGCCGGGGACGAGTTTCTCCGCGCTGTTCCTGGGCGTGGTGTTCGGCTTCCTGTCGTTCGCCGGCTTCGAGGCGGCGGCCACCCTCGGCGAAGAGGCCAACCGGCCGACCCGGGACATCCCGCGTGCGATCTTCGGCGTCGCGGTGTTCGGCGGCGTCTACTTCACGGTGGTGACCGCGGTCGAGATGATGGGCTTCGGCACGAGCAAGGCCGGCGTCACGGCGTTCGTCAACTCGCCGTCGCTGCTGGGTGACCTGGGCTCCACCTACGTGGGCCACTGGGTCGGGAACGTGATCACGCTCGGCACCACGTTCAGCGCCTTCGGCTGCTGCCTGGCCTCGACGGTCGGGGCGGCGCGGCTGATGTACGCGCTGTCCCGGGACACCGCCGGGGCACGCGGGGTCGGCGCGGGCTCGCGCTGGGGCACCCCGGCCAACGCGACCATGGTGATCATCGGCATGTCGGCGCTGATCGTCATCATCTACGCGACGGCCTTCCACGCCACCGCCTTCGACAGCTTCCTGTGGTCGGGCACTATCGGCACGCTGATCCTGCTGGTCGCCTACGTGCTGGCCTCGATCGGCTGCATCATGCTGGTGTTCGTCCGGCACAAGCTCGCGGTGCCCACGTGGCAGGTCATCATCCCGATCGCGGGCCTGCTCGTGCTGGGCTACACGCTGTACCGGAACGTGATCCCGTACCCGACCGGTGACGGCGCGTGGTTCCCGATCACGTCGGGCGTCTGGCTGGCGGTGGCGGTCGTGGCCGTGATCGTCGCGCCGGGCACGGCGCGCAAGCTCGGGGCCGCGCTGGCCGCCCGCGAGGGCATCAAGGCGCCGGACGAGACCGGGGCGGAGGTGCCGACCCAACTCGCATCCGCCGGCGACGAGACCTCCTGACCGAGCTACCTCCCGCGAAAGCGGAGAGCCCGGAGGCGAGGGAAGGATGGAAACACTGCTGGCCTGCGTCGCGGAACAGGCCCTGGTGGATCACCACTGCCACGGGGTGCTGTATCGCGACGCGGACGAGGCCACGCTGGAGTCGATGCTGAACGAGGGCTCGGGGTGGCCGGGCGGCTCGGTGTTCGACTCCCAGGCCGGGTTCGCGTTCCGCCGCCTGTGCCCGCCCGTCCTCGGCCTGGCGCCGCACGCCGAACTGGCCGACTACGTGCTCCGCCGGGCCGAGCTCGGCGCGACCGAGGTGAGCAAGCGCTTCCTGGTGGCGGCCGGCCTGTCCGCCATGTGCGTGGACACCGGCTTCACCCCCGAACCGCTGACCTCGCCGGCCGAGCTCGGCGGGCTGGCGGGTGCGGCCGGGCACGAGATCGTCCGGCTCGAGCGCGTGGCCGAGGACGTGGTCGCGGCCGGGATCGGCGCGGACGGGTTCGCCGACGCGGTGCGCTCCGCGCTGGCCACCCGCACCACCCCGGCGGTCGGGGTCAAGTCGATCGCCGCCTATCGGACCGGGCTGGACCTGAACCCCGAGCGGCCGTCCGACCCCGAGGTGACGGCGGCCGCCGGACGCTGGCTGGCCGCCCAGGGGACCGGGCCGCCCCGGATCGCCGACGAGACGCTGCAGAGGTTCCTCATCTGGTGCGGCGTGGATCTCGGGCTGCCGGTGCAGTTCCACGTCGGCTACGGGGACAGCGACGTCGACCTGCACCGCTGCAACCCGCTGCTGCTCACCCCGCTGCTGCGGGCGATC
>Ga0187781_10003778_pt1 | contig 11334 bp, 4 predicted proteins | sample 0715_SJ02_MP02_2_FD_132447 | JGI IMG/M metagenome (GOLD analysis project Ga0187781, IMG submission 132447) | Tropical peat soil microbial communities from peatlands in Department of Meta, Colombia - 0715_SJ02_MP02_20_MG | ecosystem: Environmental > Terrestrial > Soil > Wetlands > Peat | place...
CTTTACGAGAACTCGGGTACCGGTACTTTCACTCTAAAAGGCTCTGTCGGCCAGGCCCCTGGTGGGGGTGGCTCGTGGCTGGTGTCCATTGCCGACATCAATGGCGGTAAAGACCAAGACCTGGTGGTCACCGACATGGCGGGCGAAATCTGGACATTCTTCGGCAGCGGCAACGGCAAATTCACCGCTGGCGCCGTTTACCCTCTACAGAGGCCCGACGACAAGTCGCCGAGCAACGTGATCCTGGCCGACTTCAACAACGACGGCGTGCTCGACATCTTCATCGCGGGCACCCAGTGGTGGCTTGGGGATGTGACCTTGGGCCGCAGCGACGGCACCTTCCAAACCAACGCGGCGTATGGCTGGAATGACAACGGATTCGGGAGGAACCTGGTCACCGCCGATTTCAACGGCGATGGCTTCCCCGACGTGGCGTACTCCTACGCGCGCAACAGCACGTTGACCGAAGAGGGATTTGAAGTCGCGCTGGGAAGCTCGCACGGCGTCTTGGGCACTCCGACCTTCGTGGAAGTGGCGGGCAGTTGCGGCGGGTTTACCGAGTGGATTGCCGCGGGCGATGTGAACGGCGATGGCAAAGCCGATATCGTCTCCACCGTCGATAACAGCACCAACAGCGGGTGCCCGAACAACGAAGTCGCGGTATTGACCGGCAAGGGCACGGGCAAATTCAATAAGGCTGTTTACTACTCAACGGGTGCGACCGCTCAGTCCTACGACGTGTTCCTGCAGGACGTGCGGGGCGGCGGCCTGCTGGATATCATCACCTCCAACGGGGACGGCACCATCAGCGTATTGCTGAACCAAGGCAAGGGTACGTACAAGGCTGGCACTCTCATCACCAGCGTGGCCGCGCTCAGTCCTTACCGCAACTCGCTGGCGTTCGGCGATTTTAACGGCGATGGCAAACTCGATATCGCCGTTTCGACCTACGGCCTGTCCGCCAGCCCCTACAACCCGGACGTGTACGTCCTGCTCGGAAACGGCGACGGCACATTCCAGGCCCCCATCACCACCAACGCCGCCCCAGGCTATCCCAACTCATACGCCTACACCTTGGCCAGCGGAGACTTCAACAACGACGGCAAGTTGGATCTGTTTGTCGTCCTGGGCGGCAACCTCAGTTGCTCCCCCTATGGCGGCTGGGGCTATGTCTTCCTCGAGGGCAACGGCGCCGGCGGGTTCACCCCGGGCCCCATGGTCTGCGCGGCCAACTATGCGTACTGGAGCTATACCCCGATCTATCCCGTGGTCGCTGACTTCAACAACAACGGCAATCTCGACGTGTTCATCCCAGTCCTGCAGCAGGGCAACGGCGCAGGTCCCACACTGCTCGAAGGCAACGGGAACGGCACCTTTACTCCTCTCGCTGGCTACACCGTCAGTGACCCGGTCCTCGGCAGCACGTGGCTGGGAAGTGGGTTCTACGTGGGGCAGACCAGCTATGGCGCGGTGGTGGCCGACTTCAACGGCGACGGCACGCCCGACATCGCGGTGCTGAACGCCAACGACTATTACAACGTCGATTACGTCGGCTTCGTGACTGTGATGTTCAACAACACCCTGCCAGTCAGCGTTTCACCTCTCACGCTGAACTACGGTTCCGAAACCGTAGGCAAGTCGAAATCTCTCACTGTGCTTCTCACCAACGATCAAACTGGCTCGCTTGGGATCACCAGCTTCACGCTCGGCGGAACGAATCCCGGCGATTTCTCCGAAACCAACACTTGCAAGACGAGCCTGGACGCGGGTTTCGAATGCACCATCACGGTGAAGTTCACACCCGCTGCGAGCGGAACGCGCTCGGCGACGTTGAGCATCAAGGACGCAGTCGGCACGCAGACCGTGCAACTGAACGGCACCGGCGATTAAGAACCGGCGCGATCGCGTTAGGCGTGGCCCGTCCGAATCACATCCGGATGGGCCACGGCGGAAACAACGAAATACTTTGACCAGGAGACAATCATAATGAATTCCATCTATCGCCAAGGGAAGAACTCGGGCATGGCTCTGTTCGTCATGCTCGCCGCCGTAACGCTATTGGCCGGGACCGCACTTCCCGCGCAGGCCCAATCTTATACTCCGCTCTTCAACTACGACACCGGTCAACAGTGGTTCGCTGGCCCCTCGGGCCAACTGGCACTGGGCCGCGACGGCAATTTCTACGGCATGACATTTACGGGGGACATACTCTACAACGTCACGCCGGAGGGCAACCCGACCGTGCTCTGGGTCGCGCCGGACCAGTTTGAGTGGGGAGTGCAGTGCAACTTCGGCCTCACGCTCGGTCCCGACGGGCTTTTGTACGGCCCGTGCATGGACATCGACCAGGAATGGAGTTACGGCTCCGGGGCAATCTTTAAGTACGACCCTACCCAGGTTCCGACGCAGAATGGGTTCACCGTGCTCTACGAGTTCCCGGTCTATGGCTGCAGCGTTCAACCGAATGCTCTGACTTTGAACACGGACGGGAACTTCTACGGCACCACGCAAGGCGCCAACTGCGGCACTGCAGGGTACGGAACATTCTTCAAGATCACGCCGTCAGGCACGCTTACGACTCTGCATACATTCCAGGGAGATCCTGCTGACGCCGCCTACCCAAGCGCCGTCACACTGGGCAACGATGGCAACTTCTACGGCACGAGCCCGGCTGGTGGCGCGTATAACAGCGGCACTATCTTTAAGATCACCTCCAAGGGCAAATTGACCTTGCTCTACAGCTTCGAAAGCTCCGGCACCACCCCCTATGAGCCGGGCGCCCCCTTGACGCAGGGAACCAACGGCGCGTGGTACGGCACAACTTTCTTAGGCGGCACCTACAACTACGGCACCATCTTCGAGCTGAAAGGCAAGACCCTCACCGTTTTGCACAACTTCGACCAGAGCGTAGACACGGCTTATCCCAACTTCCCTCTGACCCTCGGAACGGACGGGAATTTTTACGCCACATCGGAGGCTACCGCCTTCGGCGGCTACGCTCCCGAGAGCATCTTCGAGATCACCACCGCCAAGAAACCCGTCTACAGCACTTTGTTCAGTTGGACAACGTGGGGTGGACCGGGCTGCAGCGCCCAGTTGACAAACGGATGCTTGCCTAGCTCACCGTTGGCGCCTCATCCCAACGGAATGTTCTACGGCACGACGAACCAAGGCGGATCGGTCGACGCTGGCGAGTTCTACAGCTTCAGCATGGGGTTCAAGCCCTACATCATCCTGCAGTTCCCCCGGGGAACCATCGGCACCTCGATCGGCATCTTCGGTACCGGCCTCACCGGCACCACCGCCGTTTCGTTTGATGGCGTCGACGCAACCAGCTTCACCGTGGATTCCGACACTTACCTGACTGCAGTGATCCCCACTGGCGCAAAAACAGGGTACGTGACGGTCACTACGCCGACCGCCTCTCTGACGAGTGCTATCAAGCTCACGGTCGTGAAGTGAGGGATCCGGCCGCGAGAAGTGGCCCATCCCGGACTCAACCCGGGTTGGGCCACGCAACATGCACGGAAGCGATTCGCTTTCCAGGAGACGTTCTTATGAATTTCATTCATCGGCAAAGAAAGTATTGGGGCATGGCTCTGTTCGTCATGTTCGCCGCCGTAACTCTATTGGCCGGAATTGCGGTTCCGGCGCAGGCACAAGAACATCCACCCGCTTTCTTTCCCTATCCCAACACATTTGTCATGAACTGTATTGCTGTTCCTGGCGAGCTCTGCGGCGTCCAAGGCGCCGCGGTCGGCGACTTCAATGGCGACGGCAACCTCGACGTCGTCTCCTTCATCGGCTGGGAGATCGACGTCGCTCTTGGCAACGGCGACGGCACGTTCCAATACCCGGTCACGAATCTCTTTACTCTTTATGGCTATACTCCCTACGCCATTACGACGGGCGACTTCAACGGCGACGGCAAGCTCGACGTGGCCATCTGGGGAACGAACGTGGCGAATAACGCCTTCAGCATCTTCCTGGGCAACGGCAACGGCACCTTCACCTATAGCGGCTCCTACTCAAGCCCCGGCGGCTGGAACCCGGGCTACAACAGCGTGTACGCGGCCGACTTCAACGGCGACGGCAAGCTGGACATAGCCGCGCTATGTCCGAATTGCGGCAATCCGGGCGGGCTCGTGTACATCTATCTCGGCAATGGCGATGGGACTTTCCAGGCCGGCGTTCCCTACTCCACCATCGACCCGAAAAACTCGGGCTACTACAACGTCTATGGCATGGCCGTGGGCGAGCTGGGCACCTCGGGCAAGCCCGATATTGCGGTCACAGAAAATAATGGAATGGCGGTCCTGCTGAACAACGGCAACGGCACCTTCGGGACCGCGACTTACTATGGCAATGCCATCAACCAAAGCGAAGCCGGCATCGCCATTGGCCAGGTCAGGAGCGGCAAGAAAAACGACATCGTGACCTCGACTTATCAAGGCGACGTCGTGCTCTTCGAGAACTCGGGCACCGGCACGTTCACGCTCAAAGGCTCTGTCGCCCAAGTTGATGGCGGAACGGCCGGAGGCTCATACCTGATATCGATAGCTGACATCAACGGCGACAAGAAACAGGACCTCGTGGTCACCGATGTCTTCGGGGAAATCTGGACCTTCTTTGGCAAGGGCAACGGCACCTTCACTCCTAGTGCCATTTACCCGCTGCAGAGACCCCAGGACGCGGAACCGACCAACGTGGTCCTGGCCGACTTCAACAACGACGGCGTGCTCGACATCTTCATAGGAGGCGACCAGAGGTGGGTGGGGGATGTGACCCTGGGCCGCAGCGATGGCACCTTCCAAACCAATGCGGCGTATGGCTGGAATGACAACGGATACGGGAGGAACATAGTCACCGCCGATTTCAACGGCGACGGCTTCCCCGACGTGGCGTACTCCTATGCACGAAACACCGCTTGGACCGAAGAAGGGTTCGAAGTCATGCTGGGAAGTTCGCACGGGGTCTTGGGCACTCCGACGTTCGTGGAAGTGGCGGGCAGTTGCGGCGGATATACGGAGTGGATCGCCACCGGCGACGTAAATGGCGACGGCAAGGCCGATGTCGTCTCCACCATAGATAACAACCCAAACGTTTCCGGATGCCCGAACAACCAGGTCGCCGTTTCAATCGGCTTGGGAACGGGCAAATTCGATAAGGCTGTTTATTACTCGACCGGCGCGACGGCCCAGTCCTACGACGTCTTCCTGGAGGACGTGACCGGCAGCGGCAATCTGGACATCGTTACCTCCAACGCGGACGGCACCATCAGCGTGCTGCTCAACAAGGGCAACGGCACCTTCGGCACGCCGATCCTGATCACCAGCATGGTGCCGTACAACCCTTATGTGAGTTCGCTGGCGTTTGGCGATTTCAACGGCGATGGCAAGCTCGACATCGCGGTCGCCCCCAGGTGCCGTGTAGGCTGTATCAACTACGATACCGTATTCATCTTGCTCGGCAATGGCGATGGCACCTTCCAGGCGCCAGTCGTCGTCAGCGGAATCGACCCAAACACGAACACGGGCACCGAAACGCTGGCCGCCGCTGACTTCAACAACGACGGCAACCTGGATCTGGTGGTCACTTTGGAAGGCGGCGACCCTTGTGGGGCGGGAGGGGGGGCAACAGAGGAGATTATTCTCCTGGGCAACGGCAACGGCACATTTAACGCCCAGCCTCGCATCTGCAATGAAAACAACTATTCCAGCGCCAATGCCGTCTATCCCGTGGTCGCCGATTTCAACGGCGACGGCAATCTGGACGTGTTCGTCCCTGTCCTACAGAATGGGACGGGCTCTGGCCCCGTTTTGCTCGAGGGCGACGGGACCGGCGCCTTTACTATGCTCGGCGGCTACGAGGTCCAAGACCCGATCTACGGCGAGTGTTGGCTGGGAAGCGGCTTCTACGTGGGGCAGTCCAGCTATAGCGCGGCGGCGGCCGATTTCAACGGTGACGGCAAGCCCGACATCGCGGTGCTGAACGTCAACGAGTACTACAACGCCGATGGCGTCAGCTTCGTCACCGTGATGTTCAACAACACCCTGCCGGTAAGCGTTTCGCCGCTCACGCTGAACTACGGTTCCATTGCCGTGGGCAAGTCGAGTTCTCTGACCGTCCTTCTCACCAACGACCAGGTCGGTGTGTTGACCCTCGACAGCTTCAGCTTCACCGGGGCCAATGCCAGCGACTTCAGCGAAACCAACACCTGCGGCAAAACCCTCAACCCGGGCTTTGAGTGTCTGATCACGGTGAAGTTCACGCCCCCGGTGCTGGGAGTGCTCACCGCCACCCTCAACATTGTGGACTCGGCCGGCACGCAGACTGTACAGCTCACCTCCACCAACCCGAAACCCACCATCACGTCGCTGTCCCCGCCCAGCGCGACCGCCGGCGGGGCGGCCTTCACGCTTGACGTCTATGGCACGAACTTCGTCAGCACTTCGGTGGTGAACTGGGCGGGATCGGCCCGCACCACCACCTATGTGAGCGCTACAGAAGTAACGGCGCAGATCAAGGCCGCCGACATCGCCAAGGCTGGGACCTTCAAGGTTACGGTGACCAATCCGACGCCAGGAGGGGGTACCTCCGGTTCCTCCAACTTTGTCGTGAATCCGTAAGCGGCGCGGCCGCCCCGGGTGTCCTTGGGGATCAGGGACGCCCGGGCGCGCACAAACCGTGCAACTGAACGGAACAGGTAAGTGAGAAACAGCCGCCGATAAGAATTCGGATCGGAAGGCGCGTCTCGTCGATGTCTCTGGCAAGTAGCGAGGCGCGTCATTCCTGATCCGAGGTCACCGCCGGTGTCTCCTGGGCGGTGCGGGGCGCGGGACTAGAGGGACCCGCGCCCCGTCTTTGTGTCTGGGGTGTGACCGCGTGCGCACAAGATCTGCGCGTGATTCAGGCTTCTGCCATTGCTCGACTCGCACTGTTTCGCAAACTGGATTAGTCTAGGGGCGACGGAGATCATCGCGTGCAAACTCTCCGCTGCGCCCGCTGCCGTTCCGATCTGCCTGCCTCCGCCAGCTATTGTCCGAAATGCGGCGCGCCTGCGGATTCGCCCGCTGCCTTCGACGCCGACGCCGCCACGCTCGACAGCCCCAGCCCACCGAAACGAAATCTGCTCGATTCCCCCGCTCTCGATCAGGGCCGCTTCGTTCCCGGACAGATTTTGGCCGAGCGCTATCGCATCGTCGCGCTGCTGGGCAAAGGCGGCATGGGCGAAGTTTATCGTGCTGACGATCTGAAGCTGAGCCAGCCCGTGGCCATGAAATTCTTGCCCGTGGCATTGACGCAGGACGGTGCGGCGCTGGCACGGTTTCACCGCGAAGTGCGCGTGGCGCGCCAGGTTTCGCACGTCAACGTCTGCCGCGTTTTCGATATTGGCGAAAGCGCGGGTCTGCCTTTCCTGACCATGGAGTATGTCGATGGCGAGGACTTGGCGTCGCTGCTGAAGCGCATCGGCCGCCTGCCGCAGGACAAGGCCATCGACATTTCCCGCCAACTCTGCGCGGGATTGGCCGCCGCTCACGAAGCCGGAGTGCTGCATCGCGATCTCAAGCCCGCCAATGTCATGCTCGACAAACGCGGCAAGGTTCGCATCACCGATTTCGGACTCGCCGGATTATCTGCCGCTGCGGGCGATGAACTTCGTTCCGGCACTCCCGCCTACATGGCGCCCGAGCAGCTTGCCGGCCAGGCTGCAACGGCGCAGAGCGATATCTACGCCCTCGGTCTGGTGCTGTACGAAATCTTCACCGGCAAACGAGCCTTTGAGGCGGCCACGCTGGCAGATTTGATCCGCCAGCACAAGAGTCTCACACCCACGAGCCCCACCCATCTGGTACAGGATCTTGATCCGCTGGTCGAGCGCGTCATCCTGCGCTGTCTGGAGAACGATTCGCAGAATCGACCGCGTTCCGCCCTGCAGGTTGCGGCCGCATTGCCGGGAGGAGATCCTCTGGCCGCAGCGCTGGCCGCCGGCGAAACTCCGTCGCCGGAAATGGTGGCGGCAGCGGGTGGCGAAGGAGTTCTTCGCCCAAGACTCGCCTGGAGCGTGCTGCTCGGGACAGTCCTCGTCCTGGCGGTGATTGTCGGCCTGGCTCCTTATTCGACCGATCTTGGCTCAGCGCCTCCTCGCAGAGACTTGGGCACTTTGCAAGTGCGAGCGCAAGAGATCATCGAAAGAGCCGGCTACACGGACGTTCCGGCTGACCATGCGTGGTGGCTGCAGCGCAACTATGATTTTCTGCTCTATGAGGCCAAGCAGTTCCCCACTCCGATCGCCCGCAAGAATCTCGCGCATGCCGAGCAGGGAGTGCTGCAGTTCTTTTTTCGGCAAAGCCCTCTGCCGCTGGTCCCCACGAATCCGAGTCTGCGGGTTAGCGTGTTCGATCCTCCCTTCGAAGTTTCGGGGATGACCCTGGTCGTACTTGACTCGAACGGCATGCTGCTGGGGTTCATAGCCACGCCTCCTCAGGTAGATCAGACTGGAGCCTCGACGCCGGAACCGCACTGGGACACCATGCTGACTGACACGGGGCTGGATCCAGCCAGCCTGAAGCCCACAGAACCGACATGGCTGCCGCCCATGCCCTTCGATCACCGATTCGGCTGGCGCGGATTCTATCCCGAGGACCCGAAGACGGAGATTCAGATCAGCGCTGCCAGTTATCGTGGAAAGCCGGTTTATTTTCACGTGATCGGTCCGTGGTCGGTGCCGTGGCGTATGCAGGCGCCGCATCGAGCCCGCACGTCGATTATCCGCGATACCACGTTGTTCGGCGGCGGATTCGTCTTCCTCATCGTGTCCGCCTGGCTGGCCCGCCGCAACCTTCGCCTGGGTCGCGGCGACCGCCGCGGCGCCCTGCGCATCTCTGGATTCGTTTTCTGCATGTCGGCGGCTTCTGCCATGCTCGGCGCTCACCACATTGCCGACGTTGGAGCGGAATGGGAAATGTTCATCCGCGGAATGGGCCAGGAGCTGTTTATGGCTGCGTTCCTCTGGTTTCTGTATGTGGCGCTGGAGCCGTTCGTGCGCCGGCAGTGGCCCGAGTTGCTGATTTCCTGGACTCGCTTGCTTTCGGGCCGCTTCCGCGATCCGATTGTCGGCCGCGATTTGCTCGTCGGAATCCTGAGCGGGACTTTCCTGTCGCTGGGAATGCATCTTTCCAATGCCCTTCCGTGCTGGTTCAACGTTCCCGGCCAAACTGCCATTCCCGGCAACCAACTCGCCTTGGGCTCGGCGCAGGATGTGCTCAGCGTCCTTTTGGGCACCTTGGCCGGGTCCATCTTCCCGGCGTTTTCGATTACCTTTGCTCTTTTTCTGGCGAAAGTCCTGCTGCGGAACTATTGGCTGGCCGCGGTCGCAACGGGGATTCTCATGCTGCTGATCAATCTCGGTGCAGAAAACGTCGCCCTGGAGCTGCCGTTTGCGATCCTGACCACCCTAGTCATGATGTTCGTCCTGCTCCGCCTGGGCACGCTAGCCATGGCCGTCGCATTCTTCACGACCAGCCTGGTCAACAACTTTCCCATCACCCTCGATCTTTCCCGGTGGTACGCCCCGCACTCGCTGTTCATGTTCGGAGTTCTGCTGGTAATGCTGTTCTACGGTGTGCGGTTAGCCACGGGCAACAAGCCGCTGCTGGCGGAGTGAAGCGGTGTCGGTCTGGCTTGCTTCCCCGCCCACTCCCCTCATATACTCGGTACGTTTGCCCGCCTTGGGACGGAAACTCTCCGCCGACGGACAGCCCGGGACCAAAACGTCCTGAATCTGCAATCTGGCCGGCATTCATTCCGGAGACGCCTATGACCACCATGACCGCACCGCACGTGGACAAAGAAACCAATCCGTGGGAATCGCAGCGCGCCCGCTTCGATCTGGCCGCGCAAAAGCTCAATCTCGATGAAGGCCTGTGGCGGGTGCTGCGCTATCCCAACCGCGAAATCACCGTGCACATTCCCGTACAGATGGATGACGGCCATCTGGAAGTTTTCACCGGATTCCGCGTGCAGCACTCGATCGCGCGCGGCCCCGCTAAAGGCGGCATCCGCTATGCGCCCGACGTCACGCTCGACGAAGTCCGCGCACTCGCGAGTTGGATGACCTGGAAGTGCGCCGTGGTCAACATTCCCTTCGGCGGCGCGAAAGGGGGCGTGATCTGCGATCCCCACAAAATGTCGATGGGCGAAATCGAGCGCATGACCCGCCGCTACACCGCCGAGCTGATCGAATTCATTGGCCCGGAAAAAGACGTTCCCGCCCCCGACGTCAACACCAACGAGCAGGTCATGGCGTGGATGATGGACACGTTTTCCATGCACATGCGGCAGACCGTCACCGCCGTCGTAACCGGCAAGCCCATCAACATCGGCGGGTCGCGCGGCCGCCGCGAAGCCACCGGCCGCGGCGTCATGATTGTTTGCGACGAAGCCTGCAAGAAACTGAACATCGATCGCCAGCGTGCGCGCGTCGTGGTGCAGGGATTCGGCAACGTGGGCTCCAACGCCGCCCAGCTCATGCATGAAGGCGGCTACAAGATCATTGGCATCGCCGAGGTCGGCGGAGGTCTTTACAACAAGAACGGCATCGACATCAACGCCCTGGTGCAATTCCGCCAGAAAAACGGCACGGTGCACGGCTTCCCCGGCGCGGAAAAATGCGAAGCCTCCGATCTGCTCGTCACCGAATGCGAGATTCTGATTCCCGCCGCTACCGAAAACGTCATCACCACCCGCAATGTCGACCAGGTGAAGTGCCGCATTCTAGCCGAAGGCGCGAACGGCCCAACCACCTCGGCCGCCGACGATGTTCTCTCCGAGAAAGGAGTCTTCGTCATCCCCGACATTCTGGCCAACGCCGGCGGCGTCACCACTTCTTACTTCGAATGGGTGCAGGATCGCCAGGGCTACTTCTGGAAAGAGTCGGTGGTCAACGACCAATTGGAAGCCATTATGAAATCGTCGTTTGAAGATGTGGTTCGTTACGCCGAAACCCACCGCGTCAATAATCGCATCGCGGCCTACATGCTGGCGATCGATCGCGTGGCGTATACGATCCGGCAGAGGGGAATCTATGCCTAGGGTGTCGGGAGGCCCACGTCTCGCAAAGGCGGCGAGACCCTTCGACCGCGCTCAGGGCAGGCGTGGGGCATTCGGGTATTTGCTGTGGGGCAAGGAGGAGGGAATGAAGTCGATTGCACGAAAACTAATGGCGCAGATTGCGGTTCTGATCTTCGCGCTTTCGCTCGTGAACGGGTTCACGGCGCGGGCAGCTGTGCCTGCGAAGCCTGCCACGGCGGCCTCGGGCCAAATGTCGAAAGC
>Ga0187781_10003779_pt1 | contig 11333 bp, 12 predicted proteins | sample 0715_SJ02_MP02_2_FD_132447 | JGI IMG/M metagenome (GOLD analysis project Ga0187781, IMG submission 132447) | Tropical peat soil microbial communities from peatlands in Department of Meta, Colombia - 0715_SJ02_MP02_20_MG | ecosystem: Environmental > Terrestrial > Soil > Wetlands > Peat | place...
GCGAGCGTGTAAATCACATCCTATAATTCGCATTCGGCCTCCTTCGATCCGAGCGCTGTTCGGGTGAACAACGAAGCAGTCTACTCGGCTCGTCGTGAGGCCGACCTCGTTATGACATCAACCGGACAAGTTGGATTTGTCGCAAGCTACGCGGTCGCTCTGTAGCCGGATAGTTGCTGGTGGGTGGCCGTGCCCCCATTTTCGGACTTTTCGGGCCTGCCCGCCGGAGCCTTGGCGTAGGCGGGTGACGTCTCTTTGGTACCTCGCAAGGCTGCAGATATGGAGTTTCAACGCTAAACTCTTAACTTTCAACTGCCGCGCACTCCCGCTAACCCCCAAATTACGTATTAATACGGATATCTTTTGGCAACAAAACGTGCTATCGTTTTTGGTTTTCACATGACAACGCACAGCTCACTGATGCCTCCCGCCACACGGCTTTTGCCAGCCACCCGTCACCCGCTTGCCCGCCATGTTGAGGGAGGCCGACTACCCACTTTTCGGTCTAATCGTCACATCCCGTTATTAGAATTCCTCCCAACCCATTCAAAACAAAGGCCACTGGTACTTTCTAATCGTCACACATCCGCTCATTTGTCCCGAGAAGGTCCGCCGTGGCGGATCGCATCTTCTCCGTTCACTCGTCATTCGCCATCTGTCATCTGCTGCCCCATTTCTAATCGAACACGACAACGATTAGAAATCGCTGTAACTTCATCAAAACAAAGGCCCGACATGATTTCTAATCGAACATTTTTGCACGCGCTTCGGATTGCGGCCATCCGACCAGGATGGACGTCTCGAGCCCGCCATAGGCGGGGGAGCCGAGGGCGGGCGTTCCTAGCCACTGGCGACTCGACGGTCGCTTTTCCCTCGGCGCCGTGGCGGCCCTGGCTGCCGAAGCCGCCTTCCAGGCGGAGGCGCCTAATCGTTAGCGCGACGATTAGAAATCGGCCTAACCCCCTTTGGAATCATCAAAAATGCGAATTCTAATCGTTAGAAAACCAATACCCCCTGGGGGGCGATTTGAGCCCTCGCCCTCACAAGTCCCAGGTGCGCCTCTCGCACCGCCTTGACCCTCCACCTAGCACCCGCTATTCTCAATATTCCAATACCTGACCATGCGCGCCTATCTTGATTACAACGCCACCACCCCCGTGGACCCTCAGGTCCTCGCCGCCATGCTTCCTTTCCTCGCCGAAAATTTCGGCAACGCCAGCTCCATCCACTCCCTCGGTCAGGCCGCCCGCGCCGCCGTTGATCGCGCCCGCGAATCCGTCGCTGCTCTCATCGGCGCCAAGCCCTCCGAAATCGTTTTCACCAGCGGCGGCACCGAGTCCGACAACCTCGCAATCTTCGGCGTCGTCTCTTCCTCTGCCGCTTCGCGCAGGCATATCATCTCGACCGCCATCGAACATCACGCCGTTCTTCATTCCTGCCAGGCTCTCGCTAAGCAGGGAATCGCAGTCACTTTCGTCCCGGTCGGCGCAAGCGGGATCGTCAATCCCGACGACATCCAGCGTGCACTCCGTCCCGAAACAATCCTCATCTCCGTCATGCACTCGAATAACGAACTCGGCTCGCTCCAGCCCATCAAAGAAGTCGGCCGCATCGCCGCCGAGGCCGACATCTATTTCCATTGCGACGCCGTGCAATCCGCCGCCAAGCTTCCCCTCGACGTGACCTCCCTCGGCGTGGATCTCCTCAGCGTCTCCGCCCACAAAATTTACGGCCCCAAGGGCGTCGGCGCTCTTTATGTCCGCGCTGGCACTCCTCTCGAGCCGCAATTTCATGGCGGCCATCACGAACGCGACCGCCGCCCCGGTACCGAAAACGTTCCCGGCATCGCCGGTCTCGGAAAAGCGGCCGAGCTTGCGCGAGACAATTTGGCCGCCGACGCAAGCCGCATCGCCGCGCTCCGCGATCGCCTCGAAGAATCGCTGCTTGCTTCGATTCCTTCCGTCCGCGTCTCGGGCGACCGCGCGCGCCGCCTCCCGAATACCACAAATCTCACTTTCGCTGGCGCCGGCGGCGAGGCTCTTCTCATCGCTCTCGATTTTCAGGGCATCGCTTGCTCCACCGGCGCGGCCTGCTCTTCCGGTGCGGTCGAACCATCGCATGTGCTCATCGCCGCCGGCCTCTCGCCCGACGAAGCCCGCTCGAGCCTGCGCTTCAGTCTCGGCCGTCCCACGACCACCGAAGAGATCGAATACGCAATTGCTGTCATCCCCGCCGTCGTCGAGCGTCTCCGCGCCATCTCGCCCAACTCTCCCGCCATGGTGACCGCCCGATGAGCGCGCGCGATATCTGCATCGAGGCGCAAGCGCAATCGCTCGCACCGCGCGAACTCGCTGCCCCTCCTTCCGTCGCCGTCGCCATGAGCGGCGGCGTGGATAGCTCAACCGTCGCCGCTATCCTGCACGAGCGCGGTGAAAATATTGTCGGCCTCACCATGCAGCTCTGGAATCAGCGCCGCCTTCCCGGGCTCGCGCCCGAAGGGCCGGTACAGCATCGCTGCTGTTCCGCGGACGATGTCTACGACGCCCGCCGCGTTGCCGAACATCTCGGCGTCCCCTTCTACGTCGTCAATTTCGAGCGCGAATTTGAACTCACCGTCATCCGTCCTTTCGTGAATAATTATCTCGAAGGCCAAACGCCCATCCCCTGTACTCTCTGCAATAATCACGTCAAGTTCGATCAGTTGCTCTTGACCGCTCGCCGGATCGGCGCCGAGCGCATCGCCACCGGCCATTACGCGCGCATTCGCCGCAACCCCGATTCTGACCGCTACGAACTTCTCCGCGCCCGCGACGAATCGAAAGACCAGTCCTATTTTCTTTTCGGTCTGACGCAGGAACAGCTCTCGCGCGCTTCCTTTCCTCTCGGCGAATTGACGAAGCCGGAAGTTCGCGAAATCGCCCGGCGCCTTCTCGTGCCCGTCGCTGAAAAGCCCGAAAGCCAAGAAATCTGTTTTGTTCCTTCAGGGAATTACGTGCGCTTTATTGAGGGGTATTTGCAGGAGCAGGGAAGTGGTCTTCCCGAAAATCCCGGCGAGATCGTTTCAACTTCCGGTGAAGTCCTCGGCCGCCACAACGGCTTGCATCAATACACCGTCGGCCAGCGCCGCGGCCTCGGAATTTTTGCCGGCCGCCCCGTTTACGTCGTCGCGCTCGACCGCGCTAGGAATCGCCTGGTGGTCGGCGACGACCCGGAACTGCGGGCCAGCGCCTGCGAAGTCCGCGATGTGAATTGGATTCCCTTCGCTTGCCCCGGGGACCCGGTCGAAGCCATGGTCCGCATCCGCAATCGCCACGAACCCGCCCCCGCCGTCGTCACCGCGCTCGATTCAACCCGCGCGCTCGTTCATTTCCGAGAGCCGCAGCGCGCCATCACCCCCGGCCAGGCCGCCGTCTTCTACTCCGGCGAACAAGTTCTCGGCGGAGGATGGATTAGCCCGTTTTAATTTTTTGCGATGATTACTTCAGGAATGTCGGCTCGAACTGGCGCCAGGCCGGTGTTTCAGATGAAGAGCTCTTCATCCTGTGTCGCGGCGTCGGATTGCGGCCGGCGCTGCTGTCCGCGGATTAGGTCGAGCCCGACTTTCAACCCCTTGAGCACCGCGGACGCCTGCTGGAACGGCCCCCAAACAGTCCTCCGCACTCGCGAGCCCGCTTCCTCGATCACTTCAATCGCCCCAGTCAAAATCTGGTCCGCGCGGATCACCTGGATGCGCAGTCGCTCGACTGCTTCCGTGAACACGCGATCTACCTTCTGCGCCTGCCCGCGCGCCAGCCGGGTAATTTCCGACGCGTCGCCCATCACGCTCGCGATGCGGTCCTCCGAATCCTCCAGGATCCGGTTCACGCGCGTCAGGATGGGATCAACACGGGATTGCAGATCATTCGCGATCTTGGTGAAATTCTCGATCGCCGACCGCATCTGCACGAACATCGCCAGCAATATCGCCATCTGTATGACGATGGCTATACCGGCGATGATGATGAATGCCTCTGCGAAGCCGGACATCGTATTCCTTCAACGAGCTAGGATGCCTTCGCCTTCTCCGCCCGGTACGCGTCCTTGGCCCCCTCGACCGCCGAGGAAATCTGGTCCTTCGAGCGCGCCATTATCTCTTTGCTGCGCTCAATCAAATCCTCTGCACGCTCCCGCAGCTCTCGCGCCTTCTTCTGCGCGAAGTCGCGCCCCTCATCCGCCTTCGAGGTCAGATATTCGCGTGTCTCTTCTCCCGACTTCGGTGCAAATAGGATGCCAACCAGCGCTCCGATGCCCAACCCCACCAAGAAAAAGCTCACCTTCGAGCCCGTGTTTTCACTCATCGGTCACCTCCGAAAATGACAGTAGCATAGCCCTCCCAGTACAGGCAAGCAAACGCTCTCCCGAACGCCCTCTCCCCAACTACTCTCGCCCGCCGAATCTCCCCTGCAATCCTGGGGCCGCTCGTCTTTCTTGCATCTCCGAATTTCCTAACGAACCTTCTCTACCGCGCCGTGTTCCTCACTCCCGGCGGCTCCATCCCCGACCACATCTGCTCCGCAATCAGCCACCGCCCGTCCGCCTGCCGCTTGAGGATCATCAAATAGCTTCCGTGTGTCTCGCTCTTGCTCCCATCCGCCACTTGGGTAAGCGTCTCGGTGAATTCTCCGCTGTCATACGCGAGGTCGCCCGATTGATCCACAACGGCGCTTTGAAAATGCAAGTCGCTCGTCACAACACCCATGACCTTCCGGCACAGTTCCCGTATCGCGTCCCGCCCGACAATCCTTTCGCCCGTCGGAGGCAGAAATACGCCATCGGGTGTGTACATCATCACCAGCGGCTCGAGTTTCTTTGCATGCATGTTCTTCGCCCACTCATCGCGTATTTTCGCGAAGGAGCTCGTCTCATCGCTGAGACTTTTCTCGCTCTTCGCTGCCCCGCGCACAGCAGCGGAATGTCCCGCGGCCGAAATCAGCAGAATGCCAGCGAGCGCCGCAATGAGCCAACCTTCAGACACCACGACAGTCCAGGATCGCCGCAATTTTCACCTCCCCGTATCGTGCTCAGTGAGTTCCTATCAACGAGCCGGGCGCTCGGCCATTCCCGCTTCCGGCTCGCGCAACCCTTTGTACACTTTTTGCGCCTGCGTTCGCGACACTTCCGACGTCAGCTCCTCGAGACTGAGCTCTCGCAGTCGCGCGACGCTCCCGAAACGTCGCAACAACTTTTGCGCTGTCCGTTCACCGATCCCCGGAATCTCCGTGAGCGAAGTCCGCAGCCTCCCGCTCGAGCGCCGCTGCCGATGAAACGTAACGGCGAATCGGTGTGTTTCGTCTCGTATCTGCTGAATCAGATGCAGCACCGGGGAATGTCGCTCGAGCACAATCCGCTCGTCCTCGCGTCCCAGAACGTAGAGAATCTCTTCTTTCTTCGCAATACTCGCGATCGGCTGATTGATAATCTCGAGCTTCTCGAGTGCCTGTGCCGCCGCGTGCAGTTGACCGATTCCGCCATCAATCAAGATCAGGCTCGGCAGAGGTTGTTGTGCCTCCTGCAATCGCTTATAGCGCCTCTCGACTGCCTCGCGCATGCTCGCAAAATCATCCCGCAGCAGGCCCTCGCGCTTCTCCGCGCTTTCCTTCATCGCTTCGCCGCGGATGATGAATTTCCGGTAATCCGATTTCTTCATTCGCCCGTCTTCCCACACGACCATCGAAGCCACTGTGTCCGAGCCCTGAATGTGCGAAATATCGAAGGACTCGATTCGTTTCGGCGGATCGACCAGCCCGAGCGCCGATTCAAGCGCTTCCACGATTGCCTTCGAGTTCGGCTTCAACACCCGGAACCGCTGCACGAACGAATGTTGCGCGTTCTTCTCCACCAGCTCGAGGAACGCGTGCTTCTTTCCCCGCTGGGGATTCAGAATCTCCACCCGATGCCCGGCCGCTTCGCTCAAGACTTCCTCGAGAATCTCGCGCTCCTCGAAATCCATCGGCGTGTGAATGAACCGCGGATAGTAGGCCGCCTCCAGATAAAGCTGCTTCAGGAGCGACGGCAGAAATTCCGCCGGCTCAAATGCCTCGAGCTCCTCCCAATAAAAATCCCGGCGATCCACCACCCGCCCGCCCCGGAGGTGAAACAAATTCACGGCCACCTGCGGCGGCTCCGCATACCAGGCCAGCACGTCCGTATCATCCCCCGACGCCGCTGCGATTCTCTGCCGCTCCTCCATCTCCGCCAGCGTCCGCAGCAAATCGCGGTAGCCCGCGGCCTCCTCGAACCGCTCCTCGTCCGACGCATGCCGCATCCGCTCTTCCAGGCTCTTCGTCAGATCGCCGCGTCGCCCTTCGAGAAACAGCCGCACGTCCCGCGCCGCTTCCGCATATCGTTCATCCGTCACCAGCCGCTCGACGCACGGCCCCAGACACCGGTGAATGTAATATTGCAGGCATGGCCGCGGGTGCGCCCGCGTCAAATCAACCGTGCACGACGGCACCAGAAAATGTTTATGAATCAGATGCACCATCCGGTAGGCCAGTCCGGCAGGGAAGTAAGGCCCAAAGTAAATGGATCCGTCCTTCTTCAGCCGGCGCGTTACGTACACGCGGGGATACTTTTCAAACGCCGTGTACCGGATGTACGGATAAGTCTTGTCGTCCCGCAGCAGCACATTGAACTTCGGCTTGTGCTGTTTGATCAGGTTGTTCTCGAGCGCCAGCGCCTCTTTTTCGTTGTCAACGACGATGTAGTCGAGGTCCGCAATCTCGCGCACCAGCGATCCTGTTTTTGCGTCTTGCCATCTCGACTCCAGAAAATAGGATTTCACCCGGCTCCGTAGCGACCGCGCTTTTCCAACATACAAAATCGTTCCTCCCGCATCCTGGAAGAGATAGACGCCGGGCTGCGTGGGAAGATTTTCGACTTTGTCGCGAAGTTCCATCGAAAGTTATATCGAGAAGAGTTACAATCAATTCGCTGGTTGCCGCACGCTGCGAAGCAACTGTCATAATATCAAACGCAATCTAAACTCATCTAGAAAGCGCCTCAGGAAGCGATGATGACACGCCGCACAATCCAATTCGTTCTGTTCAGCGCCCTCCTTGGCGCGCCCGCACTTTTTGCGCAACAGCAGCAGGACCCCAACAAGAAGCCCGCCGACCCCCCGCAGGAATCCAGCTCACGGCCCCGTTTGCCCGACCCGAGCGAGCAACCGGACGATCGCAAGGACAAGTCTTCCGACAACTACGACCCCTACACGGCCGAGAAAGATATTGATGTGGGGATGTTCTACCTGCACAAGGGCGACGTGGATGCCGCGATTGACCGCTTCAAGGATGCGATCGAATCGCGCCCCAATTACGCCAAGCCCCGGCTGCTCCTGGCCGAGGCTTACGAAAAGAAGGGTGACAAGACCGAAGCGATCAAATACTACAAGGAGTACCTGCAGGTTTTCCCCGGCGCGCCCGACGCGAAGAAAGTGCAAAAAAAGATCGAGAAGCTTTCACAGAAGTAGCGGTCTGTTCGCTCCCCCGGCTTCAAATCGCATGGAAGCGATTCAGAAATTTCATCGCCCGGTTGTAGTCCGCAAACCGCTTTTCTTCCTTCCGGAATTTCGCCGAATGTGACTCGCGCCGGCAACGTGCAAAGCGCATCGGATGTTTCAAGTGGAGCATCTCGTGATAGAGGACATACGCTACGACATACTCCGGAATCTCTCGACCGTCCAGCTCCCGGTTGATCACGATTTGCCCCAGCGCCGGATCGAAACACCCAAGTTGCGATCTCCACGCGCGCGCGCTCCATCCAAGCCGCGGCTTCGGTAGAGAATCCTCAAAATATTTCCGGTTCAGGCGTTCGAAGAGTGGATTCAGGTCGTGATGCGTCCCGGCCGGCGCTTGGGCCGCCCGCCTCGCCCGCCGTTGCCGCAAGGCCAGTAATTTCCGCCGTGTTGCCGGCGCATAGGAAAACTGCCGGTAAACCTCGAGCAACATCGCTAGAGGCCTTCGCCTGTAAAGCCGCCCCAGCAGAATCGAAGCAGCCGCCTCAAAAATCAGTTGTGGCGCCCCACGCAGCACATCCGAGAGTCGCACGTGCGCTGTGTCCTCACGCAGCCGGATCGTATGCGTCAGGTCTGCGTACGGGTGATACTCCACGATGAAATTCGGCGGGCGCCCTTCGCATCCGAGCCGCGTGTACATGCGCTGGAAAAGTCTTTCACCGCCGGGAACCACCTTCCTGCGCTTGTCTCTCGTCCTCACGGCGCCTTTCTCCGCACCGGCGGCGACGACAGTTCCTTCTCCGCTGTTTCAATGTCCGAGAGCGCGTCCTTCGTCCCTTCGATCGCGTCCTCCAGCGTATCCTTGTACGTGTCGAACTCCGGCCCGCCCTGATCCAATTTCTCGAGGACGTCCAGGAATTCCTGCCCCTTCGATTTCATCAGCTTCAGAGCCAGCCGGATATCCGCCTGTTTCTCGCGCGCCACGTCAATCTGGTCGGCCGCGTCGTCAATGCAGCTCACGTATGCATTCATCAGGCTGTTCAGGATTTCAGAGCGCTTCCGCTCGGCTACTTTGCGGTTCAACTCGTATTGGAATTTCTTCAGCCGGTCTTCCGCGAAGCTCACGTAAAGCTTAATCCGCTCCGACGGCGTATCCGCATCGCGAATCTTGTCTGCTTCCTGCTCCGTCAAATATTCCTTTTTTTCCTGTGATGGATTCGGGCTGTGCGCATACACAACTGGCGGAATCAGAAGAGCCGCGATCATCGCGAATAGCACTGCAGGTCGGCGCATGGCTCCCTCCTAACTCTTCGGATTCGGCGCTTCGCCTCCCGTCGTGGGCTGGCGTGGAAAGAGCTGGCGAATCAAGTGCCGATCCAGATCCTCCAGCTCCTTGCGCAATTCCAGAAACGGCTTTTGCTCGTCGCCCGAGAGGCCCACGATCACCGCGTCCACTCGTCGCAGGGAAGCTCGCACAGAAATTTGAAGCTGCTTGAACCCGGAAGGATGTTTTTCCGGATTGGGCTCCTTCGCATCCAGCGCCTTGACACACTCTTGCACCTGGTCGCGGTATTGCTTCAGCAGGTCCAGCGCTTCGGAAGAATTTCCTTCGGCCGCTTCGCTCTGGATTTGTTGGAATTCCGCGTCGCCCAGCGGCACCATCAATCGCGCCTTGTGAATCGGATCGGTTTCCTTCGCAAAGTGCGATCGCAAATCATCCATTGCCTTCGGAGACATTGTCTGCCCGCAGGCGATTGTGCCAATGAGCGCCGCTGCCGCCAGCGGAAAGAACCTGAGCAAGGATCTACCTCTTCTTGTCCTGGAGCTCTCGCGTCAAAAACCGTAGTCGCGCCGTCGCCTCGAAATACATGTCGCTCTTCTGATCCGTATTCTGCGACAAGAACTTTTGATAGGCGTCGAGCGCCTCGGCCGCCTGGCCCAGTTTATCGTAACAGGTCGCGCGGATGAACAGCGTGCCGAGCGGCAGGTTCTCGCGGCTCGCCAGAAGATCGAGCCCCTTCAGCGCGGCTGCGTAATTCTTGTTCAGGTATTGCGCCGCGACGAGATCGCCCAGCACGTCGTTCGCGCTCGGATTCAACCGGAACGCCGCGCCCAATTCGCGGATCGCCTCGGGATAATTTTTCTTTTCGAGGTACACGTGCCCCAGTCGCGCGCGAATGTCCGCATCCTCAGGCGCCAGCGCCTCGGCTTTCTGCAAGGTGCTAATCGTGTCATCGTAGCGCTTCATTTGAAAATAAATCAGCGACCGCAACTTCAGCGCCTGAAGGTTCTCAGGCCCTGCCGCTGCTACCCGATCCAGTTCTGCGAGCGCTCCTTCATTTTTGCCCAAGTCTACAAGCACGGAAGCGTGCTCGACGCGCGCTTTCAAATCACCGGGCTGCTTCTCGAGATACGCACCCAGCTCCGCAGCCGCAGCTTCCTTCTTTTTCTGTGCAAGAAGACTCTGTGCCAGCCCCAAATGTGCCGGCTCCGATTCAGGGTGCAACGCAAGCGCCGCCCGAAATTCGCGTTCCGCATCAGCCGGACGATTTGCAGTTAAGAGAATCCGGCCAAGCGCAAACCGCACATCGAAGCTCTTGTCATCCAATTTTTCAGCTGCTTCATATTGCTCGATCGCTTCCGGCGTTTTCCCCGAACGCTCCAACGCCGCCCCAAGCAGGTACCTTGGCTCGGCATCGTTCGGGATTAATTTGACTGCCTTTTGAAGCGGTGTGATTGCGCTTGCTGGATCCCTATCGAGAAGGGTCAAACCTAGATTCAAATAGGCCGCCGCCATCTTCGGATCGAGCGAAATCGTCTTTTCATATTCGGCCTGCGCATCCGTGAATCGCTGCAGGGCGGAATAGGCGTACCCAAGCTGAAAATGAATAAATGCGTCGTCGGGCTTCTTCGCGAGGTATTGCCGGTAGTTTTCCGCGGCCGCGGCGTAATCTTTCTTTTCCGCCGCCTCCTGCGCCGCCTTGAGGAGGTTATTTAGTTCGGCCGCGTCGGGGTCCGGTATGCGCTGCGCTCGCTTGTTCGCGCCGCCCGCTTGCGCAAGTGCCATCGGCGAGGCGCCGAGCAAGGCCGCCAGCGCGCAGCACCGGAGCGACTTCGAATAAATCTTCATGTCACTGCTTGGTTCGACTCTGGCTCGTCCGCCTTCTCCGTGGAATTGTGGTTCGTGAGACCTACACAGTTCCGCGAATTGAGTGCCCGGGCGAGAAACTGTCCCGTGTGCGAGTGCGCGTTGCGCGCCACTTGCTCAGGCGTTCCCACCGCCACCACACGTCCGCCTGCATCGCCGCCTTCCGGCCCTAGATCAATCACCCAATCCGCCGACTTAATCACGTCCAAATTGTGCTCGATGATCAGCACCGACGCGCCGCCCTCAATCAATTTCCGAAACGCCGTGAGCAGCTTCTGAATATCATCGAAGTGAAGCCCCGTCGTCGGCTCATCGAAAATATACAAAATCCCTGCGCTCTCCTGCCGCGTCAGATGGGCCGCCAGTTTCAGCCGTTGTGCTTCACCGCCCGAAAGAGTAGTCGCCGATTGTCCCAGCCGCAAATAGCCGAGCCCCACTTCCTCGAGCACTCGCAGCCGTGCCGTCACTTTCGGCTGCGAAGCGAAAAATGCCGTCGCCTCCCGCACCGTGAGCTGCAGCACGTCGTGAATGTTCTTTTCCCTGTAACGCACGTCCAGGACGCTGCTCTTGTACCGGGTGCCCCTGCATTCCTCGCAAACCAGCTCTACGTCCGCCAAAAACCGCATCTCCACTGTGACGGTTCCGTCGCCCTGGCACGCTTCGCACCGCCCGCCGGGGATGTTGAATGAA